>Ga0181612_109743_pt1 | contig 17614 bp, 22 predicted proteins | sample HoacroProtozoa21_FD_119630 | JGI IMG/M metagenome (GOLD analysis project Ga0181612, IMG submission 119630) | Hoatzin crop microbial communities from Cojedes, Venezuel. Combined Assembly of Gp0051906, Gp0051904, Gp0051908 | reverse complement strand
TTGGCCTTCTTGGCAGCCAGGGCACACTGCTGGCTCATTGTCAACTTGTCATCCCCCAGGACACCCAGGTCCCTCTCCACAGAGCTGCTCTGCAGCAGGTCCGCCCCGAGCCTGTACTGGTGCATGGGATTATTCCTCCCTAGGTGTAGGACCCTGCACTTGCTCTTGTTGAACTTCCTCAGGTTCCTCTCTGCTCCACTCTCCAGCATGTCCAGGTCTCACTGAATGGCAGCGCAGCGTTCTGGTGTGTCAGCCACTCCTCCCAGCTTTGTGTTATCAGCAAACTTCCTGAAGGTACACTCTAGTTCTTCACCCAGGTCATTGACGAAGAAGTTGAACAAGACTGGGTCGAGTACTGACCCCTGGGGGACACCACTAGTTACAGGCCTCCAACTAGACTCAGCGCCGCTGATGACAACCCTCTGAGTTCTGCCATTCAGCCGGATCTCAATCCACCTCACTGACCACTCATCCAGCCCATACTTCCTGAGCTTCCCTAGGAGGATGTTATGGGAGACAGTAACAAAAGCCTTGCTGAAGTCGAGGTAGACAACATCCACTGCTGTCCCCTCATCTACCCAGCCTGTCATGCCATTGTAGAAAGCTATTAGATTGGTCAAGCATGATTTCCCCTTGGTGAATCCATGTTGACTACTCCTGATAACTTTCTTTTCCTCCACTTGCTTGATGATGGCCTCTAGAATGAGTTGCTCCATCATTTTTTCTGGGATGGAGTTAAGGCTGACCGGCCTGCAGTTCCCTGGATCCTCCTTCTTGTCCTTTTTGAAGATTGGAGATTTAATTTTTTTTAATTTTTCATTTCCTTCACACCTACACTCCTAGAGTTCGTAGGAATATAAAAACTGACCATCCTATTTAGCAATGATTTTCTGACCTGCAAAGATGGTCTTGACATATTCAGGTGATGCTAAAAAAAATTATTAAATTTGACAACTAGCTGTGGTGTCCTCAGTTCTAAAGTCACTCACTCACATGAAGCAGAAACCTGTAGTCCTAAGCCCTTGAAGGGGACCCAAGTTAGACTGCGAGTGAAGTAGCAGAGCTGCCCATGCAGATACCAACGCTACAACAAACTCCACCTCACCCTGCTGCTAAACTGATCATTGTGCTAACCCATCACCGTGATCTGTGCTGCAACCTCTATCAGCGGCACAGGTGTCACATAGTACGTCGGAGGAAAGACAAGGCTGTGAAACACCCCTGACACCTCAGATCACCTGCTGAGTAGGCAGCTGGGACCTAGCATGCTCTTTGCTGTTACAGTGCTATGTAATTTAGACTCTTCATTCTGTAACTATACACACTCACAAGCATACAACTGGGTGCACATTTACATGTATACACACACATACAAATTATGCAACATTAACAAGTACATATGATGCTTTGATTCATATTTTCTTGTTTACCACTAAGTTTATTCCACATCTATGGTGGCACAATGTACTTGTTCAACTATACTTTATGTTGGTTACCAGCAGATGAAATACCAAACAGATAGTGAGTTTGGATGTTATCTCGAGAACAAAGACAGAGACTCAGTATGCTTTAACTTTCAAACTGTCTTACAAACAGAAAGCACCCCATGGTATTTTCTCGAGTGAATAGTACCTACTTCATCTGGTCCTGCTGAGGTCAACAGGAGTTCCATCACTTCTTGCAGCATTAGCCCACTGCTGCTGCCTTTTGAAAATGTCATGTGAAATAAATATGCAAATGATTGCAGTAATTTTTAAAGTCCATATTAAAACATACTAAATCCTAAGGGGTATCTGCTCATCCTGTTTATTTTTTTACTTTTAGCTTCTAGAGTTGTGACATTTAAATGGATGCAAAGGCTGTTTTTCCAGGTAACTCCTCATAAACATTGCAAAATATTAATGAAGTTGTTAAGAAAGCAAAATGCACACAACACCAACAATCATCACATATTTAATTCACTGCTTTGTTCATTCTTTCGCATTACAAATGTACTAAATGACAATATAATTATAACCTAAAGCTGTTGGTAATTATATGTGAAGTGCTATAATAGCAATGAAACCCTAATGCCAAGAGACAGAGAAAGAGACTGAGGGAAGCCAGAGTCAAAATAAGCATTACTCATTGTACTCCTGGGTACCTCCTAAAATTGTTTGATTCTGATGGGTTGCCCAACCTGCAAATTACCTGAAAAAAATTCAGGTCAGGTATGGAGAAAACACATTAATTACCAGGAAATTACTTGCTGGTGTCGAGACAAGTATTAGCTCATCAGCATTCAGCACCATTGGAAGACAGTAGAGTAAAGAAGAACAATACTGACTTGCATCAGGAGCTGGAAGCGCAGAAGAGCAAAAGGAAAAGACTTGTTGGAAACTTTCCTTCTACTGCTATTGTCTTTCTTCCAGCAAACCTTGAACTCAACGTCCAATGCCAGAGCATCTGCTACCAGCAGGTCACCATTATCCTCACCATGCTCCTGCCTTGGACACGGGCTGCGCCATGTGGCAGGAAGCCATTCTCTGGCTGCTCCATAGGGCCTGGGGTGAGACATCCTGGCAGGGACCATCCCTGCACCTTCTGGTCTCTTGTGGGCCCTAGAGGGTCCCACCTGCCAGAAGAGCTCCTCCATTCCTTTGGCATTTGGAGTAATTCTACCAGCAAATCAATCAAGAGCAACAAAGTCTCAGAGGTGAGATATATAGTAACTTAGATGTCTCTCATCTTAGCTAAACTGATTATCTTCTGGCTAGAAATGAGGGCCTGGCTCATACAATTTGTCAAGGGAATGTTTGCCTTGTGCTTATTCTGTGTTTGCTGGAATCAGAAAGATATGCCATATAGCCATTGCCTCAATAGCTGATCAGCGATATGCAGCAGTGTGCTCTAGAGATGGAAAGTAATTGAGATAAGGCACATAAAAACTGTGAATTACGGGACAGGTGGAATTGGCAGCTCGTGATAGTGAAATAAAGTCCCTGTTTATCTATAATATGTACAGTATGCTACAACTGAATTAGTTAAACTTGTACAAATACAGAGAGAAAAGTTACATCTGCTACCCTACTTGCTTTTGCGTCTGAATTTCTCCTGCTAAAATATATTTAAGAGGAAAAAAATATAGCATCTACAACAGAACAGAGCAAAAAGCAGCACATAACTCAAAGATTTCATTATGAATCATCTGAACTGTCTCTGAACTAACTCCTACTATACGAAGTTATATGACCTAAAGAATTCATATCATCATAAGAATTAAAACCTTTTCCAATGCACAGCACTGGCCTTGTTTTGTGTTCACAAAGCACTAAGTGCAACAGAGTTCTTACTAGTGATGCATCAGGAGATGTAGACAACATTAGTAGAGACAACAGTGACAGGACGAGGGGTAATGGTTTTAAACTAAAACAGGGTAGGTTTAGGCTAAATATAAGGAAGAAATTCTTTACAATGAGGGTGGTGAAACACTGGAACGGGTTGCCCAGAGAGGTAGTGGAGGCCCCATCCCTGGAAACATTCAAGGCCAGGTTGGACCAGGGCTCTGAGCAACCTGATCTAGTTAGCGGTGTCCCTGCTCGCTGTGGGGGGGTTGGACTAGGGGACCTCTAGGGGTCCCTTCCAACCCAAAACTTTCTACGATTCTATGATCTTAGGAGGAATGTTAGAGCTGGAGCCATCTGCACCCAGAGCAGCCACCTGCGAACCAGGAGGTTCCTCCAAGGTGGACGTCTCATGGACGGCCAGCGCCTGCTGTCCTCGGGCACAGGTTACCCCAGAGCAGCATAACCAGACTTCGGCTGCAGACTTGAACCTCAGCTACACCAGCCTCAACTTTCCACAGACTGTTCTCCCAGGTTTTCCAAGCTCCCATGCTCCCGGGCATCCCCCTCGGTGGGAGCTGATGCCCCAAGAGTTCTCCAACCAAAACAGCTCCACTTTGCCATCCGAAATGCCGTATCCCCTTCCAGCTGCTGGGACATACCCTTAACGCCATTTTAGGAAAGCATGCATAACATAAACGAGCTGCTGAAACGAAGAGGAAGAGGGGCGAGTACTACGTAACAAAATCTCTCTGAAAACCATCAAGATGTGCTCTGCTGAGCTCTACAGCATTCCAGGACGAAACATAGGTATTTTTTGCTACAAAGGACGTGAGATACTGTTTTCAATTAACATGAGCTCACTGGCCTCTTTCTGACCTAAAATTTCCCCTAAATGAAAGTACAAGAACCTATTTGTTTAACCTGTACATTTAAGCCTCCTCAGAAGAGAAATAAACGCAGTTTCTTTCTTACTCACTTTCATCTCGTACACAAAAAGAAGGGGGAAGGAAAAGGGGAAAGATTCTTCAGAGAACTGAAAAAACCCCCACACTAGGTTAAACCAAAAAGACGTTGAACATCAGCGTGCCAGCTATGAAAAACCCATGCCTTTTCTTCTTTCTCCCTAGGAGATAGCTCACAGCCACCCAGCCCGTAACTGGACCAGCCCACAGCATCCACCCAGACAGGAGCGCTGAGTTAACCCAGAGAAGCGCAGGAATTAGGTGCAGCAAATACGCATTTCTCCACAAAGAAAAAGTCATTTCAGTCGCAAATTGGCAGAAAAGCCACATAAATGGTTGCAGCACATATCTGCCCATTACATTTGAGAATCCAAATAGCACGGGTGCATCGGTGTTAACTGTGTTAGCATAGCAGATAATGTAAGGAGTAATGTCTCCTCAGCTGTACATAATGAACTTGCAGTTCCACAGAGAGACTCAAGGGCCACCATAAACCACAAGAGTTAAACTGGAGCCTTCAGCTCCTAGAATTATGGTCTTAATTTATGTGCATTAAAGTGCACGAGGCAACATATACTATACTTAGATTTTAAAAGGATTTTTCCCAGTTTGCCTCTTGTCCTCTCCTTTAACCTTTCAGTAAATTTCCATTGGTTGTTGTTTCCATGCAAGCCTTAAATTTTAAATTAGTTCCACGTCTTAACAGCCTGGTTTCTCTATGGGTCCAGGTATTTGGAAATTAGCAAGAAATGAGAAAATGAAATTTGAAAATTTTAACCTTGAGGGTTTTTATCTCTCCACCTATCACAGGAGTAATGGAGCAGACGACAAAGATTTTAATGCTATTTTAACAACTAGATATTTATGCTCATGCACATATATATTTGTATGTATTTATCGCTTGGCTTCTGAGAGGTACAAAGAAGCACTCTTCATGTGAGCCAGGAAATGAAGCTGATTAATAGAGCTCCTTCCTCCAAATGCAGAAAGTAAATTCAGCCTAAATGATAATCAGTAAGTTTGATTTTATTCATCCCTTCAGTATCAAGTCTGAGAGACTGTTTTGAACAGAGGAATACTGATGTAGACATCCTTCCACACTCTGTACAGTTTACTTTACATTGCAATCATTTTACATTGCAAAGGCTAGAGGGCTGATGTTAGTGTTGGTCAGCAGGTTAAATATTTATAACATATATAAAAATATATGCTAATTTTAAAATAGTAAACTAAGCTTAGGACATGGCTTGGGGCAAATTTAAACAAAGTCATCAAATCAAGAGCAGTGTTTTATAATAAAGCCAGAGGCAGAGGCAGAGCACAACAGGTATAACTCTGAATTTGCTTGCTGTTAAGGATAAGCACTAAACTCAGGGTACTATTTGCATACCAATGGCTGCTTGGAGCCTATAATGAATACACCACCTGAGCCTGTGCCACAGTCTTTGCTAAGAGAGTAGCAATACTGACCCGCTAAATCATTCATCATGCTGACGAGGGGCTGGGAAAGCAATAAACTTCTGCACAGCCTCCGTGGCACTCCGGTTACGTGAAACTTTGTCAAAGATGCCTCGGGCAGAGAAAGGAGTGAAGGAAGAGGTGTACTCATCTCTTCTGGGAAAAAGATCTGCTGGATGTAGAAAACCCCAAGACCCTGACTGTGCTGAGAGAACCTGGAGAGCCAAAGAAGCTGAGCCTCGCTCATACCCTGCAACAGGAAAGGGTGCCTGAGCAGGTCGGGGCAGCAATGGAAGAAGCAACAAGGGATCAAACCCAAGGGATTAAACACCTCCCTCGGCCACAGAGAAATGCCCTTAACCACAAGCACATTAACTGCAAGCCTACCCCAGGATCCTAAGCTTGGGACTTCGAGCTAATAAGCACGTATCCTCTGACAAAGCTCTAGGAGCTTTTGGCCATATGTACATTTTGGAGAGCTACACGCAGTGCCAGGAAGATTTGTACACCGCTTCACCCAGGGAACCCACAAACGGCTGCAGTCCCGGACTCCGCACTTGATGGCAAGCCTCTGTGCAAGGCTGGCTCGGGGAAGGTGCTCAGGGCTGGCTCGGGGAAGGAATATCCTGAATTGACTGGTATTTGGTCACACTTGGGGTGAACTGCTGTCCGAGGCTCTCGGATGCCTTTTCGCTCTCTGCTCACACAGAGCCTGGCACAACAGAAAGCTGCTGGGCAGTTGCTGGTGTCCTGACGCATTACCACAATACAAATGATCATATAAAATCTCCCTCGTACAGCCCAATGTTTTGTTTGCTTTACTGACTGCTTCTGTTCATTTAACAGATGTTTTCACTGAGCTGTTCACAATAACCTCTAGGTCTTTTCCCTGAGTGGTTACAGTTAATTTAAAATGCAGCAATGTGTATGAGTAGGTCATATTATGCCTTCCAATGCACATTAACTTGCGTTTGTCAACATTTAATTTCATCTGCCATTGCCTTGCCTATTCACCTGCCTGGATAAAGCTACTCTCAGCTTTTCAGAGCCTGCGCTAGCTTTCACTAAATAACTGTGGGTGACTGTCATTTTTTCCATCTTTTCCTCCCCTCTAATTCTGGATTATATTTTTTAAAGCCTGGTCCAAGCTAGGTCTTCCAGACACCCTCCTCTTCACCTACTGCCACACTGAAAAATGATCATTCTTTTTTCCTCTTTGCTGTTTAACTCACAGCTGCCTCCTAACCTGTGCCAGTAGTTCATTTATTTAAGGGTGTCCTCTTGCTTCGCTGCCTTCTCTACTCGTGTCTTATCTTTATTATCCATGGGAAGAGACTTCAGAGGGCATCTCCTGCATAGTGTTTTCAGTAAAATACTGGAAGAGACAATTGCCAGTGGACTCTGGCTCCCGTATATTCCCAGATTAAGTTCTTTCACTAGTGTCTGCTTCTAGCCCCTTACACAATCACTTGGCAGGAGCTCTTTTTTCCCTATTCAGGGGAAAAGAAAAGGGCTTTGAGCAGAGGCAAAAGCAACACCACACACAGCACTTCCCTTGCCCTCTGCCTGAGGTTTCTAGAAAACTCATGACAGGAATCCATGTTATTTGCTCCATAGTCAAGACGGGAAAAAAACGAAGTACAAAGAAGCGAAAAGGCTCTCTCAAAGCCACCTGGGTTCCCCAAGAGCTATTCAAGCACTCTTCCACTACAGACTAGGTTACTGCATTTAAATACATGCTTAGATTTAGGAATAAGGTCTGACATTTGGCTTCTTGCAAAGAAAAGGCAGGCCCTGTGCTTTTTTCCCCTAACCAGCTGCTCTGACCAGTTTGCCTGGAGACTGCAGATAGCTCTAAGGCTTCAGTTAAAGAGGATCAAGCAGCTGTTTGCTCTCCACATTCCTTTCCAGGCGCAGGTGATCTCAACTCCAGCACTGTCACCTCTTAATATACACAGCACAGCAGCCAGAGGTACAATGTTCATGACTGCAAATTCACACGCAATTTACCCCCCCGAGAGGGAAAGAAGGGGACGCAGAGAGAAGCCTTTATGAGAAAGGAAAATGAGTCAGCTCTCGGAGCTCCACGGAGGGTCAGGCACAGCGATGGTCTGGCTGGAGACAGAGAAGAAAGGGGATGCTCTCCTGCCTGATCTCAGCCGTCCTCCACTCCCACCAGCCCTCCCCTACCTCAGATTGTTCAAAAACACAAACCTTTGAGGATTTACTGTATGTTTCTACCTGAATTACACTTCCACATTTAAATTCTAGGAGCAAAAAAGAAAAAGAAAACCCAAATCCAGTGCTTCATATAATACACCAAGGAAACCTGACATAATGGCTTTGACCCCTTGGCAACTCCTGGGCACAACTACGACATACAAGCAGCCATCTTCTCCTTTTATTTCTCCTGAACAATCAAATGCAAGCTATACAAGGCCAGAAGCAACAACGTCCACTGAAAACTGCATGACTTGTCAGAAAGTATTTATAGCAGACTAGGGATTTGCACTTTCTCTGTCCAGAATGAAGAAAATGCTGCTCCAACCTAACTCCATCCAATACCCAAAGCAGTCTGTAAAATCATTAACATGGAAATAGGTAAGCAACTCAATACTGGGTTGTAGTAAAGCTGTCTTCCTGCATCTACAGGAAGACATTTCCCGGCTGATTCTTGTGCTATCAAAAAACTCGCAACACCATTTTGACCAGTTTTGCTTTGTCTCTGCAGAACCTCATGAATCTGAATCCTCCTTTCCAAAAGCATGAGCACCAATAAATTCACTTTCGAGTCTGGATAGTCAAGGCCGCTTCTATTCCTCAGCTCCATTCCCCTCCTCTTTCTATTTCTTTTGCAACCGCCAAGTGAATTAGGGAGGAGCAGCATAGCAAAAATTTATTGTTGATTATTACTATTATTGCGAGCATCAAGACCCTAGAGATTACGGCCTACATATATTTAACATCCGTAAACAAACAGCTCATATTCTGACTGCAGCAAAGAAGAGCGGAGACAAACACGTGACCAGGAGGATTTGGAGGAGGAAGGAGGAAGAAAGTCATCGCCCCTTTGCATGTCACACTTACAGACACCAACAAGACAGCCGTTGTTAGAAAACAACCTAAGCAGAAATGCAGGGAAATACCTCAGTGGGAACCCCCGCACCCTCCAGTTTCCCAGCTTTGAGAGGTCTGGCAAGGTCTTTGGACAGAACTGTCCCAGAACTTATCAGATCTTCCTGCCCTTGTCCAAGCCCTATAAAACGATGCCAGATGAGAACTGTGCTTTTACAGCTAGCTTTTGCTGATGGTGCTGACCATGGAAGAGACACAGCAAAGGAGAAACAGTGGGATGGAGTCTGCGAGGTCCTGGCTGTCCGCCTGAAGGCTCAGGCTTATCCAGCTTTCTCGATGTCCCCAAGATTTCCTGACGGCTTGTTCACATATTTAAGCAAAGACAGTAATGTGTGCATGACGCTGCCTTTGCCCACAGAGGTAGATCCACTAGATATCCCTGTGCTTACCTACAGATGCGTGAAAGGAACTTTGCACTTGAGTTAGGCTACAACCAGGAAAAGACAAGTTGTCTCTTCTGTTCCCTCGGACCAGAACCCTCACCATGGATCAGTTTTCTCCTAAAACACAGCAACAAAGAAAAACACTCCCAAACCCTGCTTAAGTGCCTGAAAACGCGCACACTCCAAGCACAAGTGACTGCTGCCCTCATTAGGAAGGACAAAGTGCTATCAGCATTGGAGGGAGGAAAAAAAAAAGCAGCTTTGTGAAATCATGATGGTGTTTCCAGGGTAGGATGCAGGCTCATTTCAATGCTAACCAGATTATTTAGCTAGCTAATGGCTATCTCTGAAGGGGTAGTTGGAATTAGTTGATAGTGATTTAATTTGTGTTGCAGATTGCTAATTAAGCCTGTGAAAAGGACAAAAAAATTAATCCATTTAGTTAAGGAGATGCAATGATAGATGTGGCATATTTGAGTCACTCACACCCAGGAACAAATTAGAAGAAAGATTTTGCTCCATCTCGACTTTGAGCACCGAGGCTGTGCGCGGGGGATTGGCTACAAGGCCATGTGTGGCCTTGAACACCCCCAGACAGCACAAACTTCTCTAGATCCCAGGATACAGGGTCCTGCTCGCGTGAAGGCTACAGCTAACTCTGCAGTGCGTATGTAGGACGTGTTCATAGAGAACTCCCAGTCGGTCAGATCTGGAGTGGTGCTGAGCACCTGCTCAGCTTTTAGGGCTGCGATGGGGACTGAGGAAAGCGTCGGATGCTCTGCAGCTGTGTGGCAGCAGCAAAGACGGTCTCCTGCCTCCACGGCACCCACCGTCGCTACAAGTCTGGTGGTGGGGGTACACAAAGCACCAAGACAGAAGCAATGCCACTGGAGCCAGCCTTCCCGTCCCATGGGTGCCACAGACACGCAGACAGCCACACCGCGCACAGCGGATCAATGCGGGGCTTTGTCTGTAAGCGTCAATACCGAGGGCTTAACCCAGGAGGGGAATCTGTACAGGGGAGGAGAGGTAATTAATAGGCACCTAGGGATCTCCTCTGAGAACGCTCCCAGAGACTGCACAGCAAGGAGTGCCCACTGCAGTAATCCTGTCTAATCCACCTCCCCTCCACCAGCGAGGAGAAGGCTGCCCAGGGATTCCTACACCTTGATTTTCAAACGCCAAGTAAGAGAAAAGCCAGCTCACACCTCAGTGAGTTGCTCTAACATTTAATTAACCTGTTAACCCCTAAATCACTCCAGGCAGTGGAAGTCATTTTAGAAAAATGCCCAGACACCTTCAAAGAGGACATTTCTAAACCCTAAAATTATTTTGGGAAGCAGAATTCAATTTACTCTTCAAAAAAAACCCCACAAAAACATTTTTAGTGTTTTTAAAGCTTATTTACAAAATATTTAAGGAACTATTAAATCAGAAAATCATCTTGATTTTTTTGAAATCTAAACTTTTCAATGAGAACACTCCACTTTTTTTCTTCAATGTATACCAGCTTTCAAGGGAAGCTGCTTAACAGCTGACTGGAGCTTTATCACACTTTGGAGAAGCAGCCATGAAATCTTAAAAAGTACAATGTCTGGATGACTGCAAAGTGGGGAAGGGCTGTTTAAGGGCAACCAGTTTGCCGGTGGCAAACAACTCCTGCAGTCTGAGGTAGCTCTTCTCCCTTTCTCCTGCCACCCTGCCTGGATTTTCTTCTTTCATCCATTTTGATTTGAGCCGACATGCTGCTAAAGGCAAACCCAATCTAGCAAGCTCCCACACCCGCTGGGATCCAGCTGCCAGATTTGAGCCAGGGTGCAATCACACCTTGCTTTGCGTTGCACACATCGCACCGGTGGATTACACTTTGCATGCAGCTCGCAGCAACGAATCGAAACCAGATCCTGCTCTCCTCAGTGCGCTGGGGAGACAGGGCAGGGACGTCCGTCCTCAGCTAACCCTGAGTCAAAGAGCTGGACCGTTACTAGATGCTCAGTTTCAAGGGGACCAACTCAGCTACCCTCCTATTCACATACACCACAAACAGTAAGTTTCTTTTTCTTGAGAAGTTGGAAACAACCACTCCCAGCTACCATCCAGCTGGGACAAAGAAAATCAAGCTTATTTTTTCACTCTTAGCACCTAAGCACCAGGTATACATGTGGCAGCCCAGCAAACCCCAATGAAGAAGCAAAACACAGGAACAGGGTCTGTTATTGCCAGTGAAAACAGGGCATCTGATCTGCCTGTCAGTAAAGAATGATTAAATTACATCCTACTTTTCAAAACAGAAAAGAAGCAGAAGGCTTTACTGTAACAACTGTTAATACGCCTAAAACAGCACGGCTATTTGTCTACCTCTGGCAGTGATTTTGTGAGCACAAATACATCTGTCTCTGCAGCTGAGCCATTCCACATTGCTTCTCCCTTCCAAAAAAGACCATCACCATCTCCTGTTTTTAGCTCTGCAGCTGCAGAAGTCTCACTGCAACACACAAATCATCCAGGGATATTAATATAGTATTGAAAGGACCAAAGAATTGCTTGCAAAGCCCAGTGAATACCTACTGCTCCACGATCTAAAAATGCTAAAAAACTCTCCCTCCCTTGGGTTTTTTAAGTCAAGATGGTTGTAGGCTTGACACCAATGAAAATTCAACTGTATATGGGGAACGACAGACACATTAGGATACTTGTTTGAAAATGAGCTCTCCTTGCCAAAGGAAAGGAGACATTTCTGGCTGAAGGAACAGGTCTGTCCTTCCCCAGGATGTGCACATGTACAGTATGATGGCTGCAGTAGCAAACAGGCATCCAAGCAAGTATAAGCTGAGCGTAGCCAACATCATGGATCTGCTGCCGGAGAAACCATTCCTAGAGTCACCGTACTGAGGAATTCTTCACTTCCAAGTGTCCTGCCTAGACCCCATGTCACTTTACCCCCAGCAGTTAATCCAACTGAAGCTGAAGCAGCTCCACTACAGATCTTCACACTGGGATGGTCCAGCCCTCCAAGAGAAAATAACTTTGTGTTTCCACATCTATTTAAAAGATTAACTAAGGAAGTTCAAGTACCTTTGAAGCTGTTCCAAGTCCAACAACATGCCAGACTGTTTCCGAGTGAGAGTATGGCATTATCACTCCAGAAGAGCAACTCTAGGCTTTAATGAAGCCCTGAAGGAGTTAAAACCCCAGACTTGCCTGTGGGAATCCTTGACCACACTAAGGCCTGATTGATACAAGGGGATTGTCTGGATAAAAGTTGATTAGTCCACATTACAGGGATTAGCGTTCCTTTAGAACTTTTAACAACTTTGTTATGTCTTTTACTTGCCTTTTTATGTAAAAAAATAAAGACAGACAGTTTTTCAAGCTGATATTTTTTTAAAGGAAATTATTAATTCTCCCTATTACCAACAGATAAAGCCCTGGCACACTTGAAAGGGGGAGTCAATAACATACAGAGGTTGGAAGCACCACAAATCCTATTGGACATGCTCTGATTGGCTTTAGATGTTTGCCTTTGTAGCAGGAGCATGGCTGGATTCCACTGCAGCTCAGCAGCCCACGCTGCAGAGACAATGAACTGCAGGGCAGCACGGGAGGGGGCTGAGCTGAAAGGGGCTAGCTGGGGGAAGGAGAGAGTGAGGACAATCCCATTCTGATAGCTCCAGGAAAGCCAAAGAAAAAACATTTAGAAGAACTGGTGCAAGCAAGGGCAGGGCAGGGCTGCTCCCTGTGGAGGATGTGTCTAGACTACAGCAAGAAAGTGGCTGGACTCAGGTCAGGGGCTAAGGAGGAACAAGAGTCAGACACAGGGATTCGCTGTGATCAAGAGGGGAACTGTGGGCTTGGTATCCAGCAGATAAGCCTGAGCCAGGCAAGATGGAGGTAGAGACAGGGGCAATGTGAACATTACCCTTGGCCCATAATGGCCAAGAAAGTATCCTAGATGGAGCTCTGGTGGGAGAGAATCCCAGTTCCTCTCTTGCTTCTCCACTCACACCCTGGCTGGCTGCTGACCTGAGAGATGGGAACAGTTCACAGTTCAGTCATAGCTTGAAACAGCTACTCCCCCCCGGGCCAGTTCTCTCAATAAATGGGTGTTTCATGCATATGTCCGAGGGACATGCTCAGTTCCAGGCAGGCGCTATTTTCCCATCTGCTTACATCTGAAATGGAGCAGCAGTCACCCCATGTCCAAGATCTGCTGAAAGTGAGAATGCTTTGAGAAGAGTTACGAGAAGAGATGAGAATTGCTGGGGGTGGGGAGGAAAAGCAGGAACCAGACTTGTGCCTCAAACCCAGAGCCATCTCCCACTGCTCCTCTCAGAGGTTCATTAACAGGTTAGTTACTTCCTCCGGGAAATGTGCTGTTTCCCTTGTTCAGATGTGGCTCGTATGGAAACAGGATGGTCACCCTGACCCCAAGGCTGCTGTCAAGAGACTGTTCCACCTCCTTTGGGCTGAAGTGCTTCATTTACCTAAACAGCTTTAACAACATGAAACTTGAATTGTGTTCCACTGAGTTGAAAAACGTGCTTTTATCCTGCTACGAGACAGTGTTCATCAGGAACTGGGCCGAACTCACAAAACTCATTCCTCCTGGGACCTTAAGCTCTGTGGCAATGTGAGCTGACAGCCCTGAACATCAGCATGCAGCACCACGTAGCCCCAACATGAGATACTGCTTATTATCCAGGACGACCCTTGCCTTATAACAGGATCAACAGAGCTGGGAATGACCCAAACCTGGACGTCTCTGTGCAAAAGCATCTTCCTGCTTCTGCAGATTTAATGATGTCTAGTGGGCAGGTTCTGACACAGCATCTTCTGGGTGATGCTTTAACCAGCTCGGGAAACACAGGCAACTTCATTAATCAACTGCTCTGCAACACACAGTTCAATTGACTGATGACTCGAACACTGTGCCATTTTAGCTTCAGATAAACAGAAGAACCTCGTTTTGTAGCTTTAAAACCACTACCATCACAAAGAAATCCATACAATTTCAAACGCCAAACCTCTTTCAAATATGCAGCCAATATTAGTTATGAGAAAATGGGAATATCAGGCAGAAAAAGACTACACAGTCTTGAATTGAGGACAATTAATAATACATGCAGCAAGCCCCTCAAACCACCTCTTTTTCTCCCCTCCCATCGCAGACAGAGAAAATGAACTGAATTGGAAATTCTGTCAGGAAAAGTACATCCTCCAAAATTAAAAGACAAAGGCACAGCAAGAAAATGAGCTGCGTCAGGCTCACCTATAATATCAGCAGTACAAGATGCAGATAATTCCCTTCACAAAGCAAGCCAGTCACGTGTTCCTTGGGCTCCACAAGCATCTTAGCAGGCATTCAGGCTGAGCAGGTAACACCCCTGGAGCTCATGAAGCATCTCTTGAAAGAATCTGGGAGAAAATACAATACTCTTGGTGTTGAGTTCAACAGGCAAGGTGAGGAAAAGCTCTCCCTCCCTTCCAACTCTCACCACGCCAAACAGCCCTTTGCCTCTGTATGGAGAGGGAAGCAGCTCAATCAAGGCTAATGAGGGAGAGTGCTGACTGGCTTTTCTGCCAATGCTCCTGAAAACACAGGTCTTCCAGGCCCATGCCCAACTTGCCAGCATCCACATCCCTCAAATCAACCAAGCCTGCCAACACCCAGGCCACAGCATGGCAACGTGGTGCCACCTCCCTCCCAGCAATGCTCCCAGTCCCCACACATCCTCCTTCTGCCCATGCTGGGATGGGGTTTTACAGGACTCTGCTGAGTCCTAAGTGGGCTTTAAAGAACACTTGGAGGAAAAAGGAGAAAAAAAAAAAAGCAGACAAAAAAGCACAGTGCCCTCCCAGTTGCTATAGCATGTGTTGATCCTGTCAGGTATGGACATTTTAAACTGGGCAAGTGGCCCACTTGCACTCCAAATGCAAACATGTTGTCTCAGGAACCAGACAGGGATTGCAAGTGTCTTAGAGAAGCACATACACACAGAAGTTTAAAATTATTAATCGGATCCTTGCTATTATTATTAAATATCCGTTCTGCTGTAATACAGGATGTAGCTGTTGAGATCAAAGACTCATCATTCTGCATGCACATACATAATAAGAGAAAATTCCTGCCCCAGAGCACATATAAGAGAATAGATATGACAAAAGCTGAAAAAGAAAAGAGAGATGAAGTGAGTTGTTTCAGGTCAGCCAGAGCTTTGCCTGCTGCTCTGCAGACTGGATGCACAGCATTTTAGGGACCGGCTTTGTTTCCTGTGATCATATGGGAATGCCACAGCTCTTTGTTCCAGATCAGCACTCCGTAGTCTCAGGAGTGGAAGAGCATACCTTCACAACTGGCAGACTCCAACATGCAGGTACAAAATTGCTCGGGATTCTGACTTAATTAGTGCTGTGTTCCCACCCCACAAAGTGAACATAAAATAACCTGAAATGTACAGATTGCTGTGAAATAGCAGGAACTGCCAAAGAATGGCACTCTGCTTACTGCTTCTGTAACTCCAGCATCTACTGGACAGCAATGCCAGCCTTGGGGTTATCAGCTGAAAGGCAGACCTGTCACCCAGCTTTTATTTCAGAGCCCTGCCTGGCACAAACTGTTGTAAATGCCAGTTTAGGCATTTTTTTTTAAATGCTTTGTTTAGGCATCCAGTCACTGGGGGGACTGCAGCCCAAGCTGACAGTGTCCTCCACCAGTGCTTCACACTTTTAGCATTACGATGATATATGACATTTTGTTTTTGCAAATATTCTACATGCCTACAGAATAATTCCCCTAATTCCTTGTAACTACCTATTCTTTCCAGAAGCAACACCAGTGCAGCCAGGTTACTGAGTTTTCGCATGTCAAAGCAACAGCTTGTCAGGTAAGGGGAGAAAACAGTACTGCTCATTTTCTCCCAGCTTCATGAGCAGAAAATAATTCAGTGGAACCTAAAGCTGATGCAGGGGATTGAATGTTCAGGAACACATGCCTCCTGCCCTTGTCTGTCCTCCTGGAGGAAACTGGATCAAGGGTGCATGCTCCCCAGTGCCCCTTAGCAACTGGAAGTCCTACAGACCAGTTGTATGCAACCCTCTGACTTCTCTGCAGGATGGGCCACCAAGATGATCATGACCAATACAGCAAAATCCCTGTTTAATACAGCTCCAGTCTGCCACTCCATCTGTCCCTGGGCTGCGACCTCCAGCTCAGTGCAGTTGTGGCTAGAGTCAACCACAGACTGTTTGTACCTAAGCCATAGCCCAAAGGCACGGGACAAATGTTTGCAGTAACGAAAAAAATGCATCCCTTACACATCTACAATACTAATTGATGAGCTGAGCTTTCTTTGTTAGCTAAAAGTCTATAAACAGTTTCAAAACAAACCTAAACAACCAAATTAAATTCCTGGGGAGAAAAAAAACCTCTCTTGTGGCTACCAGCTGCAGCGAGGCTGATGTGTTGTGTGGTCCATGAGACCTGTAGCCATACACTGACCCACTTGACATGACCTTTTTGCCCCCTCAGCACTAGACACCCTTTTGGCTTGAGACTGCGTGGGTGCTCCCAGGGAGCATTTTGACTGAGCAAGGGGTTGGGGAAAGCAGAAAAAAGCCCAGTAGGTGAATCTGAGCTTTGCTAGGAGAATGTAAGCTGTAAGGGAAAAGAAAAGCCTATCAAACACAGCTTGTAAGATTAGATGAGGTAAAATATGCTGTGGGCCTTTTGTTGTTTTAAAATCCCTTTCCCTCTGATGTATTGTTTCACCTAATGAACAAACACGCTTTCATTTCAAGCAGGCTGTTACTCCCTACCACATATCAGAGCTCCCACGGGGCAGTAATGCTGCAACCCAGATCCCAGGGACACAGAAAAATTTGTGCACCGCTCTCTGGTCCCTGAGAAAGGTATGGACAGAGGCCCTGTGCTTGAGGGGGAAAACTCCAAGGGGGGTAAAGGAGCCACTCGTTCTGTACAGGGCAACAACCAGATATTAAGGAGAACTAATAAACAGACTACCTTCGCAGGGCCAGTGCAAAGCCGCCTTCACCAGGTCTCAGAGCATGCTCAGGCAGCACGATTGATGCATTATAACAACACCTATACTCTGCTTCTGGAAGAGCCTGATCCATCCTTACTTCTCCCTGGACACCTGTTCATTGCAAATACAGTTGCTAAATCCTGCGTAGTTCCATGCATACCTGCATGCTAGTCATCACGCCTTTTGCCACATCTCCTCAACACCCCCACACCCAGCTCCTCCTTGGGCAGAGGGATCCTGAGATGTACCCACTCAAATGCCGGAGCCAGCCTGTTTCTGGGGGAACACACCTTCATTATTTCATCTTT
>Ga0181612_169994_pt1 | contig 17616 bp, 8 predicted proteins | sample HoacroProtozoa21_FD_119630 | JGI IMG/M metagenome (GOLD analysis project Ga0181612, IMG submission 119630) | Hoatzin crop microbial communities from Cojedes, Venezuel. Combined Assembly of Gp0051906, Gp0051904, Gp0051908 | reverse complement strand
TGAATGGTTGCATCCAGAGGGTAGTGGTCAATGGCTCAGTGTCCAGATAGAGATCAGTGACAAGCGGTGTCCCTCAGGGGTCTGTATTGGGACCAGTACTGTTTAATATCTTCGGTTCGAGTGCACCCACAGCAAGTTGAAGATGACACCAAGTTGAGTGGTGCAGTTGATATGCCCGAGGGACAGGATGCCATCCAGACGGACCTGGACGAGCTCAAGAAGTGGGCCCCTGTGAACCTCGTGAGGCTGAACAAGGCCAAGTGCAAGATGAGATGGAGGAGATAGATGAGGAGATGGGGTTATTTCCTGCACCAAGTCATGAGGAACGTGTCAGAATCAGAAGCAGAGTTTTCTGGTTTCCTGACTTGCTCAGGATTCTGAATTGTAATTTTTGAAGTTTGACTGAGGTGACCTTGACTGGGTTCCTAGTTTAATGCTAACAACTCAGTTTATCTAAAGCTTCTCATCCTAGCAGGTCCCAGAGGACCTCAAAAAATTTCAGTGTATTGACTTACAGGCTGTTTGGTACCAGCAGTTCAACAATGTGTGGCAACACTGTAAATCAACTTAATTGTTAAACCTATGTCTATCCTCTTCTGATTCAAAACACTATTCAGACTGGTCCTTATTAGAGACTTATATTTGATGCAAGCAGAAATCTGAGGAGTTGTCTGTCTGATGGAGCATGGCTTTGCAGTGATGAGGCAAGCTACGCCCCCTATTAAGTCGCAGTAAGGTTATGCCTGTGTTGTGTAATTAATGCATTTCCTTGTGTTTGGGCATACCAGCCAATGTACCTGGCTCTGTATCCATTTCCAGTTTGATTGTAGGCTCTGTGGTAAGAGGGTCCATGTCTAGCATCTCTCACTTGTATCTTCTTTATTTCAGCCATACAGATATTTCTGAAAGCTAGGTTAAAGGATGTCTTCAAGAAATCGTATACTATATCATCACAGAAGTGCAAAGCAACTGTGAGTCCAGCACCAACTGGTCACTTTATTCCAGTAATCAATATTTAATTCCAGGGTTGAAACTGCATAATCTCAACTTTAATTCAAGCCATTTGGCTCTTTCTGAGACTGTAAACCTTCTTTTCTGCCCTGTCTCTCCAAGATCCCCTTTTCAACGTAAGCTTCTGTAAATTCTCTTCAACAGGCTGAACAGTTTGAGCTTGGTAAACCCCTGTTGTATGGCCTATTTTCTAGCTCCTAGCTTGCTTTTGTAGCTCATCTTGAAATTCTCCGTGCTATTTCTTTGCTGTTCTGGAAATGCATGCATTGCAATTCACACTGTATTTTACTGCCTTAAGAAACAGCTGCAGTGATTCAGACTGAAGGTCAGTCTATCCCACTGTCTTTTCCAGGAACCACTGCTGGATACCAGGGAAGTGTGTAAGGACAGAGCATGCTTGTAGTGACAATTCCTCCAAATACATGCTTCTCTAGCCTCTGCTGATGTGTACCTCTGGCATTTTTGAGCTAGAGATAGTGGGTTTACTCAAACTAATGAAAGAAGAGTCTAGTTATTCTTTGAACTTTAACTTCTAGTGTGCATAATATCCAATAGCAAGATGTTTCCCAGCTTAACTGTGTGGTCTGTGAAAAAATGCCTGTTAATTACTAATATAATTTGATGGCCTGTAGTCTTCATATTAGAAGGGACAGTGGATTATTATTACTGTTAGAAGAAACTCTGGATTTAATGGCTCTTCATTGCACCCATCCTTGTTTGTGTCTTTCGTACTAAAAAGTGCTCGTCTCTTTAGTTGTGATCTAACATATGTTGTTTGCAACAGCAAAATCATAGATCCTCATCCAGTAGAACCAGGGCTGGGCAGCACCTGGAGATGCTTTACCTTCTCTGTCACAGTATTGCGTGGATATTGTGAGCCCTTTGAGTTGCCATCTTCCAGGACTGTCTCCCATCTTGCAGGTTGAGCTATGTTTTTGCTTGTTCCTGTGGCAACCGAGAACACATCTGGAAAAGTCTAGAACCCCTGTTTGTCCAGGTGAGTCAGTGTACAGGGTCAGACTAGACAGAAGGTGAAGCTTCAGGAAGGGTTTTCTGATGTGCCGTAGGAGGGAACTGGCTTCAGTGACTCAGGTTGGTTTTTTTTCAAATTCCTTCAGTTGAGATTACTTTGTGCTCTTTTGTATTCAGGTATAATCTGTTGGATGTTGCCTCTTAAATTCTGCGCAGTTTGTAGCGGTAGCCTGTCTTCATTATTTATAATCCTTCTAACATCTTTCATCTTTGTGAAGCAGGCCTGCGGTGGGATGTGCTTTGCAGCTTGCCTGAGTAGCTGTGAGGAGGGGAAAAAGCTCTAAGGCCCCTTTGGGAAACTGTGGCAGGCTGCACCCAGGTCTTCCTTACTTTGATTTTGGTAGCAGAAGCATGCACATCTCTCATCTCCAAACTGGACTAAGGGCTTTTGCCCAGCAAAGGGAAATCTCAAAAGCTGTTGAGCACCAAGGCGATTTTCCACTCCCCGCAATGATACCTCGCTAAAATTCAGCCCTGAATCAGTGGATCTGCACTAATATTCAGGCTCCTCAGTTCAAGATGTTGAGCTACTTGATGAAAATGAAGGACGGTAAGTGACAGTAACCCACTGAAACTTGATTGAAGCCAACTTCCCATTTGTTCTTAGAACATTTAGTACTAACACAAGTGAGATGTTATTTGTCAGTTATGCAAGTTATAAGCAATGCTGGAGTAAATTGAGAAGTGAGTGGAGCTGAGCCAGATCTTTTTGATCTTTTCTTGCTCTTTTATATACAGAAAGGCAAGAGACCTCAGGGGTGTCCCGTCTAGTGCTGTGCTGCCATATGATCCCTTCATCTGACCAACAACAAATGCGTAAAAAGTGTCCATAAAAAAACCCCACCAGTGTGTTTAACAGAACTGTCTGAAACATAAGTTAAGTCACAAAACTTGACAGCTCATTTTCTCCACCTTCCTAAAAACCATGTCACTAATATTCATTGAAGCATAGAATTGAAATGCCTGCTCTTATCACTTAACCTGTTCTTTTATGGTATACATTTTTTTTAAAAAATTGCAGCACTGCTGTCCTTTACATCAGTGGTGCTATTCTAAGCCTGGCAAGTGTTGTTTTTCTGTGACTGAAAAATGAATCTGCAGAATCTGAATATAACCGAGTGATTCATTACTTCATGCACTTTTCAGTTTATTGAGACATGAAGTGCTGGATTTCATGGAAACTGGACCTCACTGCCAAATAATAAAGTTTGAACTTGTTCTCCTTGTGACATTAATTGCTAATTTACAGCTACTACGGAAGAGCAGGTAGAGTGGTGCAGGCACAAGATTCACCAGCAGAAATTACCCGGACTCCATAGTTACACCGTTAACAAGGACTGTGTAGCGCTACTGTTAGCATGACCCTTTCAGCATTTTTGAAGTCATTTTGGCATTTGTGGTAGTAGGCCATTCTGTCTTCAAGACACTCTTGACAGATACTTATTAAAGACTGTGATCTTTAGAGATGAGGCTTTGTAGTTAAATATAAGTTTAAGCAGAGTTATGGCTAAACCACAGGAAGTTTTGCTGGTGTGTCTGCCCATCACCAGCATGTTTCCCAGACTATTTTTCGATCCCAGGCAGGAAGGGGAAATGAACATTGTTTCTGATTGAAACGCTACTGCCTTTCTGCTGAGTGCCATTTAAGAGAGTAAATACGCAGAAGTCCAAAGTTTGTTTGAAATAGAAGAACAGCTCCTTAGGTTGACGGTGCGTATCTTCAGTCCACTGGTTGGCTGTCGTAGATGATAACCCTCTGCTTCAACAATAGAATTAATAGCAGCCTTTTGGTTATTCCTGTACCACAGTACTGTTATAAAAGAAGTCTGCCTGTGATCTCCTGATGCTTTTCAGAAAAGGGGAGTGTCGTGCCATTTTTCAGGACATGTTTGTACATTACCGTGTCAGCTGCTCTGTGCAGCAGTGCAGGGTAGGCATTCTACTTGCTGCTCTCCCAACAGAGCTGATGATTTTCATACAGATATTTTGCACTCTGGGTTTATTAAGTAATGCATAGAAGGTTCCCTCTATGAGCTCTGAGGATTTTCCAAAACAAATAGTTTGGAAATTTGGCAAACTCTAAATTCTGAACAAAGCAGGTGCAACAAACATTCTTAATCTGTTGCCATTAGAGCTTCATTTCTTGGTGCTGAGTATTTCCACCAGTCAGGGCACTGCTCCTTGTTCTAGCATCTAGGTGTGTTGGAGTCATGCTGCTGCTGAAACTGTACCCAAGGTGGCTTTTCTGCATGTGGGATTAACTCAATAGTTTTTTTACACCAGAAACATAATCTGCCAGTCCGATCCTGAGACTGTGCTAAATGGAAAAGTCCTGGGTAAAAAAAAGTGATTCTTGCGACTTCATCTGTGGTGAAACTTGAGCTGGTTTCTTGGATGGCAGCAAAGGAGTAAGGTTCAGCTCTCAGGGAGGGCACAGCAACCTCATGGGCCATTTTTAACTGCATCCTTAGAGTAATGGAGTCTCTGATTGCAGAGTCTTGTGAAAGACCCCATGAAACAGCATGTCATGCCAGCACACCGTGCTGCAGTGAGCTCTGCCTCGGGGGTCTGAAAGTCCAGGTAGGAGACAGGACAGTAGATGGATACAGACAAACCTGGATCTATGGCATGAGGTAACGCAGAGACAAAAGGATTGCTGGGACTATCACTGGTTACAGCGTAATTGTTGCTTGACTCCTGAGGAGATCAGACTAGAAAAGAAGGATTTGGAAGCCTGTGTCTTGCTGAATGTGCTATGCAAGAGCCTCTGCCTTGGCCTGGGGCACTGCATGGGAAGAGATGTGAAGGAGCTTGTGTGAAAATATGATCTGTGGGTGATGAAGCATTGCTGGTGCCTGGAGAGAGTCAGCACCTCAGCAGAACATCGTATATCAGGGAGAAGCGTGAGTCTTTCAAACAGAAAAATAGTGCAGTCTGTTGTCTTAGAGAGCACGGGGTAATAGCTGGGCTGCCCTCACTGTATGGCCAGGCTTCAGCAATTTAATATTGCATGTCTTCACAGCTCTGCCTGACAAGGATATACTCCTATGCTGTTGTGAATTAGTATAACCTAAAGAGCATTTCCGAGGAGCTTCTCATACCGTTTTAAAATACCTGCTTTTGAGGCTCCACAACATTCAGAGTGTTAAATGCTGAAAGAAGCTTAAAGGAACAAGGAGTTGTATCATGTGAGTATTCACTTTTTAAATAAAATAGGTACTACTGGAAGGAAAGAAAGAAGGAAAAAAAAAAAAGGCAGCACATTCTCCGGCAAATTACTGGCACAGATTCACTAGTTAAAAGGAGGGAAGGTCCTGAAATGTAATGGACTGAATCACTTATGACCAGCTTTATCGTGGTGTAATCTGACATTTACTTTCAATGGTAAATACAGAAAATGATAGTGAAATGTTGAAAATGCTATGTGTCATAAAAGTTACAGCCTCCTCATCAAGTTTATTATGCTTTGGGAGATACAGGGTCTTGGTTGCTTCCTGGAATAGTTAAGATGTTTGAAATACAGACACTGAAATGTAAACTAGTCCTTTGCTACCTGTACATTTGAGATGGTCGAGTATCAGCATAATTACGCAGCCGACCAGTTCTGCTCGAGTGCCCATTGCCCGCAACTGGCTGCGCATCAGTTGGTCATGAGCTGCAGGTTTCCACGGAAACTGCATGTACCACTACCTGTGAATAATTGAGAATGGCAGCTGTAATGAGAGAATTTGGGGCAAATTCTGTAAATATTCGTAACTAGATTACAGTGGTAAAATATTTTCACTCTAGATGAAAATTTAACTTCCAGGCTTAAGGAGATTAAACTGAAGAGGTTCAGGAAAGAATCCATCCTTGTGAAATCTGGGGATGAGTGTTTTAAAATGCATTACAATTCCCAGAATTTTAGAGCAGGCTTTGGGAAAGTTGTGTTCCTTGTGCTGCCTCAAGGGTCTGACACATCCTTTGTATTTTTGTTCTTGGGGACAGGTAATTGAAAGGCAGAAGTTCTGAATTTGTAGCAGCTGTGTTGGCTGGGAAGTGACTGCTCAGACCCCACTGCTTCGGGGCAGGTCCCTTGTTCATGTCCTACTTGCAAAGACGTGAGGATACAGCAGAGATTTGGAATAAAATAGCCAGATAGCATCTGCCAAGTCTCCCCTGTTTTTCCTCTTCAGATTATGTGTTTATTTTTTTTAAAGTTAGATGCAGTAGCTTAATATTCAGAGCACTCCTGTGCTCTGCAGTGTGATCTGCATAAACCAAAGGAGAGATGCTACAAGCTAGCTCTTTCTATAGAGCCAGTTTTGTGAGTGGTAGAGAGGAAAAGCCAGCTGGATGTAACAGGATTCACTGTGATTGCTGCTCAGATACTGTAGATGTGTATTTATGCTGGGTTGAAGTGACCTGAAGAATTTCCATTGCCCATCGCTGGCCATACTGTCTTTTGCACTGAGCGTGCCGAAGAAATGTGTGCAGTCATGCCAGCAGTAGACATGTGTGGTTTGTATTAGCCTAAGGATAAAAAGAAATGGTGACTATTTCGTGTGCTGCAGCTGATGAAAAGGTTTGGGCTAAGACATCTTATACAAAATTTTGTACAAAATTAATTTGTCTTTGAAACTTGTTTTATTTTTTGCCAGTAACAGTTTCTCACCGCTGGTGGAGCAGTAGAGTGTGTCCATTTTTATGTGAGCCCAGAGCAAGCCAGGGGATTGGCATTACCTGCAAGAGAGTTGTCTTCATCTGGGAAGCTTAAAAAGATGGTGCTAGACTTCCAGTTGTTCTCATTGCCTCTCAAACCACAGAAAGACCTGGGAAGTAGCTGCTTGTGCAGTTTAGAGAGAGAATGTTAATTGGTGTAACCAAGCTTTGCTGCTCAAAAGTAGTGAACTCTGAAAACTCTCAAATCATGAATGTTGGTAGGTTAATTGGATGGTTAAATTTAGCAAAGCCTTGGCTGTGCCTCTCTGAATGAAATGGAGCTCCCATTTATTATTTAAAAGTCTGTTGTGATATGAGGTGGTAGCTCAGGGTGGGCTACCTTGCAAACCAGGCAATCTAGCAAACAGTTACTGTTAACTTGAGAGATGGAGCTTGTAATGAATTGCATCTGGGCTGATGCTGTCAGTTAATTTTGAGCCAGATAGCTGTAACCAGCTTTCGTTCCACTAGCAAATACGGGGCTATGTACTAGCAGTGCTTGGCTGAAGAGGAGTTAGTCTTACAGTCTGTGATCCACAGCATCTGACAGTCTTATTAATTAAAACCAGAACATGTCACAAGACTCTGATCTGAGTGTGTAAAAAGGAGGTACCTTAAACTTTGTATTTTGCTTAAAAAAAACCCACCCACAACTCAGCGAAGAAGTGCTCTGCTGATGACTGAAAGATCTAATAATAAAGATAGTTTAAATGGGAGGAAATACTCTTGCTCAGGTTTCCCTCTGCTCATGATGCCAGAGCCTTGTCAGAGTGAAATATGTAACACCGGCTGAGTGGCTGAGCAGCTTCCATCTGCTTCAGGATCTCTCAAAGATAATCAAGAATGATGAAAATTGTTTCTTCATTTTTGACCTCTAACCAACCTGTTAGCCTTATGTCTATAAAACAAGGGATGTCTCTAGGCTGGACATAAATTGTAATGCCAGTGTAGATCACAACTCTTCTATCAATATTTGAACTGGAAAGAGCTTATATCAGTATAGCAGCAGTTTATTGTATTCATGAGAAGAGCTCCATACCCTCAAGACTCATTAATTTGACAGAACTCTAATAGCAGCTTGCAAATCTTACTGCCACTTCTTGGAGGAAGTGAGGTCCTTCAGGATATGCTATCTCAAGACTAGAGGAACCATCAGCACGTTGATTGCCCATGCATGCCATCTTTCCGCAACACAGGAGATTTATTCTTTGCTGCCACAAGGATTGGTTTCACATGTGCAAGTGATGCAGCACCGACCCATCGTCACTCATCTCTGTGCCTGCCACACGTCCTCTCTCAATAATCTCTGTCCTTTCTGTGTAATACCGGCTGTTTTACTGCCATTATGAGTTTTCTATAAGTCCTCTGGCTTTATTTTGTTCATATTGTTCTTTCAGCCACGTTCTTCTTGTGTACTGTCTACTTGCTTGCACCTTCACTGCCTTGGAAATGGGCTTCCTGCATGCCTCAGTCGGTCCTTCTTCCCGAGCGCCCTGTTCCTTGTTTTCCCTTCTAGTGCTGTTCTGATAGCACAACGCTGATGCTGGCCGGCTGTAGAAAATGATACATTATCTCACACCCCTCCTTTCCCCAAGTTTTGTTTTTAATTTCTGTGCACGATCTGTGTGCTTTGGGCTGCCAGCACCTTGAGGAGAGGGAGGAATGCTTCATGTTCAACTCTGTAAAGCCCTGTACAAATTGTTGGTGAGGGGTCTAACAGCACGGGCTATCTCTCTGGAGTAGCGCATCTGTGCAGAAATGCTTGCTCAGAGCAAAACAACTCTCGTACTAACTCTTACCTTTTCTCCAAGGATGAGTGTCATAGCTTGCTGAAGATTTATATCATCTCGCGGAGATTTTGCTACCCTGTCGAGCAGTGCTGCCTTCCTGCAGCTGGTTAGTACAGCCGAGGCAGCCTGTCTGTCCAGCGCTGCCAAGCCCCTCGTGCTGTCTGCAGTTCAGCAAGTGTGAGCATGGATGTTTACCTACATCTCCACCTAACTGTCAGTCCTTCCCCAGTGCCAGTCATCTGTCATTTTGACTGCCACACACTCTGTCTCATTTGCTTACATTCCTTAAACTCTCACTGCAGTAACTCTCAAGGGGTAATGAAAAAAAGATTGTTGGGTCTAAACATTGTTGGGAAAATGTTAAAGATTGGCAACCTACCGAGAGGCTGTTGGCTTAAGGAAGATTTAGAGGGCCTGAAATAGCAGAGGTCATACTGGCTGTGGAAGAGAAAAAAAACATGAAGTATGTTTGCAGTAGATGGAGAAGTCCCTGGAAAACTGAATATTTCAGCACAGCAGTCATTGAACTACACATGAACTTGAAAAAGCTGAGCTGGGATACACAAACATTGTCCTTTCTGTGTTTCTTCGCAGCAAACACATTCATCTGGGCCTCGTTTTTAGTGTGGAATGAAAGGAGGGTGCATTGCTTTAGTTGCAGACTCTGTCCTATGCAGAAAGCCAGGCCGTCAGGACAGCCCCCACCCCATCCCCGAAACATCTGATTTGCCCATTACAGAATTTTAAAGGCAAGATTTGAGGCAACTGGACATATCTTTGGAAGTCTTCCACTGCCATCCTGTGAACGTTCAGGAGGCTTCAGGGAGAGGTTGTTTAAAACTCAATTTAAACTAGCGTGTTAATGGAGAGAAAGATAAACACCTTCCCATATGTAATACTAAAAAGATGGCTCAAATCTTTGAGGCACTGCAGCATGTTTCAGTGATTGAGAAAGGAAAGGATGGATGAGGCACAGGCTGGTATTAGGACTCACCTTCGTTGCTTGTTTCTTACTTTGTATGGGACAGAGATTCGTTATCTTCAGCACTCTTGTCTTTGCAGCTGGGTTTCAGAAGGAGCCCCTGTCCAAGGATGCCTTTGGTATGGCTTGGAGATCTCACTGTTGGAACGTTTTTTCTGGGAAACGTGAGAAGTGAGTGGTTTATTTGAAAGGCTTGTTTGCTTGGTGGTCTGTCTTTGGTAGTTATTTGTGCTGACAACATAGCCATTGGCTGAAGCAGCCTGCGTGCCACTGGCTAGCTTGTAGACTGCAGTGCCACTGGACTCCTACCAGAGCAATGTTTGTTCACCTGTAGCGACGAAGTGAGATTGTGTTTATAATCCTTGCTATGTCCCCGCAGAGCTGTCTCATCAGCGCACCTTTGGGGCTGATGTGAAGAGACGCCGTTGCTCCCTTCCCAGTACCCGGCATCAAGGAGCAAGCGAGGGGCTGTCCATTGCCTGACTGAATTTCTCTCCCTCTTTTGCATTGCATCCCACAGGAGCATCTTTCATGGTAGCTTCTGCTCCCTTGAAAAAGAGCAGAGTCTTGTGGGGCACTGGCTGTGTTCTGGGGCACTAGGATTGTGCCCGTAACAGGACGATTGATGTGGATTTGCTGGCTGGTGGGAGTAGAGTTACTCTACCTGTTACCATGCTCATCCTAATGGTGCTGTCCCTGTTAAGGGAAGTGGTGAGCGTTGCCCTGCCATGTCCCCAGCATGTGTGCTGGTCCAGTCCGTAGGAGCTTGTGTTCTTTGATCTGCTGCAACATATCTGCTCCGAAGGATTAGCAGAAAACTCCCTTCTCAGCAGCTTATGGTTGTCGTATACTGACACCTGTATTCTGGTATTTGCAAGCTGAGCCTGTGCACTTAAACAAATAAGCAAGCTCAGTTCTACATGGGTAAAATTGTAGGATGGGCCTGCTTTAATTAGAGCTGGTGAGACTCCTCAACACTCCTGCTGTTTGCGATCATAAACATCTTGCATATGTTTGCAGCACAGTGAAAAAGACAGACTTATGGGGCAGGTGCTTCTTTTAAAGCGACAAATCAACTTCCAGATAATTGAAAAAGCCACAGTTTCTTTCAGAACAGGTAGAGGATACAGAAGGAAATGCTGTTGCCAAACACCTGGTACATGGTCCGCAAACCTCATGAGAGGAGAGTGGGGAATACCTGCAGTCGTAGGTTTCCTAGGCTGTTTGTCTCTGGAGTCCAAACTGTTCCCTGGGGGATGCTTGGTACACAGCTTTTCTGGCAGGTTTCAAAGCAAACAGAGCTCAGTGCCTGGAATGTTCTTTCAGGATCAGCCTAAACTTTTCCTATGCATAAATCTGGGTACTTAACATTTTTCAGATCCATTGATTCGTAAATCAGACTGGGAAACTCTCACAGTGCTAACTAAAGACTATTTAAAATACGGGATGTGCATCACAGTATTAGTCTCTGAAGCAATGATCCCATACTGTACAAGCTCTCCACCTGGACTCAGTCTCTCCTGTCAGGGCCTGCAGCGAGAGCCAGTGATGCCTGCCAGTCAGAACACTGAGCCTGGTTTTTTTACCTCAGAACAAAAACAATATGCTATAATCTCTTTTTTTCCCTCCTGTTACACTTGGTCTGTGTGAAAGTTCCATTAGGTTACTGCTTGGTTCAAACATGTCAGCTTTTTTCCTCAATGAATCAACCTACTTTATGTTAATTTTATTAGGTAGTAGGTTTCTTCAGTCTTATTTTCTATGCTTGTCACTTTTATTAAGCCCCTTGGTTGCATGTTGCTCAATGTGAGTGGGGTCCTGCTCATGCAAATATTCCAGTTGATATTAGTGAGCTATTCCTGTGCTCCTTCCTGAACTGACTTAGCTTTGCTTTCCTGAAATCCAGTACTGCTGCTCTGCTGCCTTTGGAGATTATAAAAATCGGAAAGCTGTGATCTCTTATATAGGCTTTCTCTGGATTAAATCCTGTTTGAACTTAAAAAGATGTTTTAGAAAAGCATCCCATCTTAACGTGACAGTCGTCAGTAATGTGCAATCCTCAGCAGTTCATGGTATATTGTTTCAGTTGTTAATTAACCTCTCTGTTAAAAGTTCTGCCTTTCAGCCTTCCCCTTTTGTCTATTAGGATTCTCTAGAGTCTTATCAAATTTCTGTTTCTGTGATGGCATTTAGTTACTTTGATCCAGTTACCTTTCAGTCTTCTCTTTGATAAGGTGAACAGATTGAGTCCCTGGAACCTTTCTCTGAAATGATGTGTTTCTCCACGTTAAACCATTCCTACAGCTCTGGACAAATTCCGTGTTATCAATATCTTTCTAGGAGGAGTACCAAATGTGGAGGTAGTGCAGTCTGCTCGCTCGTCACCAGTCTGTGCAGCCTAGGGCTGTCTCCTATGATTTTCTTTCTTACAGACCTGGTTACAGCATCTTGCGCTGCATTAAGGACATCGCTCCCTTGCCCAGAGAGGCTGTTCGGATGCAAGGTCTGTAGGAAGAGATAACACTTTTATTAGACTAGATAACACAGATGGAAGAAATGAATGAGAAGCCCTGCGTCAAATAAGATCCTAAGATCTTCCTCCACCCCTGCAACTTTCCTTGCATCTTTTGAGCTGCCTGGTTATATCAAGACTCTTGCCAAATACTTTGACCTTCATTTTCAGTCTTTGTCCTGTCGTTGTTCAGTAGGATTCTGCTGGCCTCACCTTTAGCCTGACAATGAGGCTCATCATGTCAGGGTTCCGCTTTATTTAAGGGATCACAATATTCCTTCTGCAGGATGGTGGTTCGCCCTGCTTTGAAAATTTTATAGTTGACATTTACCCCAAGCACCGCATAAGTAGACTTAAGGTCTCCCTTTAAAAGAGAAATTAAACATGCATAGCAAAAGCACACAGAAAGACTCTTATCTCAGTTAGTTTTTCATTACCTCCTGTGGCTCTAATCTGATTGCTTTGCATATATTAATGAAGAAGGAAATAAAATATTTGTAATAATAGGCACATGGCGTTCTGGGATTGATTGATTTATTTATTTTCCAAAAAGGCAAGCTCCATTATTTATTCCTTTAGGCGGTTTTGGGATGCTGGTGGTAACTCCTTAGTTGTCCTTGGGATCGTAATCATGATGTAATGAACTCCATTCCCTGCTGGCTGTTCTTTTTCCAGGAATTGCCAGTATTTGGGCTGGGACTTTGGTTTGTGGCTTTGTTCAGTGCTTTGTAGATGTACAGAAGAGAAGCCAGCTTGCACAGGTATTTCAGACCTGTTCATCACAGAAACTGCTTTAGGAATGGAGGGTCCATATAAAGGGCTACAGCCCAAACATCCCTCCACTGCCCCCTGGAGACTTTCGATATTGCTTACTTAGTTATAGAAAAGGCAAGAAAAAAAGCATGTGGTGTTCCAGCAAACACAATGAGAGAATGATCCAGGCCTTCCGTTTCTGGTCTCCTTCAGGAACGCTAATATCTGTTTTTCAAATGGTTGAAGGGCAAGTCTAGATAATATTAAAAAAAAAACAGATTTACTTTAGGGAAGAGCAGATGCTTGCACTGAAAATGTGAGTAGTTTTCACGTTATCCAGGTTCTGTCAGTGGGTGTTGAATATTTATATACTGTAGGGAAAAGGTGATGAACAAGTTTGCTTCTTACTAGCTTTTTCTGCAGGAGTGAAAAAGCCAAGAATTCTCAGATGAAACTTCGTGTTAGTTGTTTTCAGTGCGTGAATAGCAGGGATCATGTTGGAAGAGTTTGTAGGTGATGAGAGAAAACTCCCCTAGGTTATCTAGTGAGAGGTTGGGGCAGTTCTTACTTCTCGGCATGTGCCTGGTTTGACAGTGAAAATAAATAAGAGGGACCTAGGAATGAGACTTCTTCTATTTCTGAAAGGAAGCCTATGGAAGTGTTTTATATCAGATTTTCTTTACAGTCTATGGAAGCTGACAGCCTTTGATTTTAACCTCTATGCAGCTGTAAATGCCACAACATATTCAAAAAACGTGATGATCATTGGGTCATTGATTGCCTATGGAGATGTGCATATTTCAGCCACCTTGCTGCTGTGTCCTGGAAAATCAAAATACAGCTGCCTCGTACTTGAAATGTTGTTGAGTCCTCTGTCCCTTCTCTCCCAATGGTGGTAAGTATGGAGATATTGAAGTGAAAACATCCATGACTTCCTCTTGTAATAGGTGAGAGCCTAAGCAGATGGAATATTTTTACAAGGGGCCAGGTCAGGACAATCTTTTCACAGCAGATGTGTACTTGGACAGGGCTCTGTTGACATGATTTTATTTTCCCTTGGAGGCAGTTTCTCTGTGGTGAGTGGGGTGGTTGTAAGCCTTTGCTCCTTGGGAGGAAGGATGTGAGAACATGCGTGCAGCTTGAGAAGCTGCCTCTGCCATGGTGATGCTGCTTGCCCATCCCCTTCTTCTGATGGCTGCCTTGTTTTCAACTGACTGTTTGCAGTTTCACAAGAAGAGTGTAGTGCCTCGTGATGTTGGAAGATGTTGTAATATCTTTAAACTCTTCCAGTGGTCCAGAAAAGAAACTGGTTGTGAGAAGCTGGTAATAACAAGTGAAGTTCCTTCTAGAAATAAAGCGTTAAGCTAAACAACATGCTTGCATCTCCCTTGCTCTGTGGATTAGGGAGGGTTTGGGAGCGAATGGATTTGATCTTCGAGTAAAAATGAAGGCTGCTGTGAGTTTTGCTTGCAGATTCTCCGCTGCAGTGAAAGGGGGATTATGACTGTGCTTTCAAATAATCTGAAAGTTGTTGACAGGAACAGCGAGAAATCTCAGATGCTATCTGTATTCCTGGATCTCAGTTGTTTTATTCAGTTGTAGCTACAATAAATTTCAAGGCGGAGAGTTAAAAATGGCATGTCTGTTCCCTCTATTCAATTTCAGTGCCTTTTGGGCAGCTCACTGCCCTTCTTGGTCCGTTAAGCCATTAGCATTTTCAGTGTTCAGCTTCTGGAGGGTGCGGGGAGGAAGAGTTGCCTGGAAGCCCCAGTACTGTGTGCCTTTCATGGGCCTGGCCTGGGGGAGGCTCGTGTGCAGCTGTGTTTCATCCGTCCCATAGCAGGAATGAAAGTTGGGGTTGCTCCCCTCCATTTCTGTGGGAGGCAGGAAGAGGGACTCAGCCCATGCTATGGGACAGGGAGGTCTGTCTGTCCGTGAAGAATAGGGATTCTGGGGGACCCAGCACCCCAGGGGAGATGAGCCATACTCTCATCCCCAGAGCAGGAGGTGACAGGGCCAGGAGGTATCCTCATTCGGGTGGGAACGGTGTGCACGCAGATGTGAGAGAGGGGCAAACGGGCCCATGCTGAACTTTGCCGGTTTGTTCGTGTTCAAATTCTGCCTTGAGCACCATGCAGGTAGACGGAGGGGGGCATGTTCTCATCATGGACTTGCATGTCACTCAGGTGGAAAGAGGCCAAGGAGAAGACTACCTCTGGCACGTGCCTGTGAAGTGCAATCCCTTTGGCACCAGGGATGCATGGCTGGCTGCTGCCCGGCTCTGGCAGGACCCAGCAGTGGAAAGCCGTGCTCCCGTGCTGCCCCATGCTGCTTAGCTGTGCTGTACCCAGAACCAGCCTGATTTCCCTGCTCACGGTTCTGAATAAATACCCCATGAGTGAAGGGGTGTTGGCTTCTTCGTAAGTCTTTGCCTGAAGGAGAGGTAGGTTCGTGAAACGAGAGGGATAAATTCAGAGTAACGGGTGCTGTTTGAGGTGTAATAAGAGCTGCAATCGCATTCCCTAGTCTTTGACAATCTCCCGGTATTTTTATGAGACCTTAACAAAAGCCGCTTTAGGAGCTTCTGCCTTGGGAATCCTTTGCCTGAAGGGCACCAGATTTGGACCCTAAATCTTAATCTTCATTTCATGAGGCACCTGCCGGGTTTTAGACTGTCTGTGACTATTTCAGAGCACTCGTAGCTTACTTTTAAGCCAAGGTCCTTCTAAGAAAGATTCTTAACTCTGGCAGAAGCTGTACACAGTTGTAATATTTTTCCTTTGGGAAAGTTGGCACTGATCATTTATGTTCGAAGAAAAGACTGCTTTTCGTTTTACAGAAGAAAGGGAATTAAACTCTAGGTTAGGAAGAGTGAGAATAAAGAATTCCCCTGCTTTTATTTGTACAGGCCGCGTACTTCCTTACACAGCCCCAGTGGCATGGAAACCCCATGGTGACCCTGTCATTGTGCGGCACAGAATGGAGATTAATCTGGAGAGCAGTAGGTAATGAAATGAGTAGTTTTAGCTTTTTTCATTGTGTTAGCGGTGAGGATATTAAGGCCTCTAAGTGAGAGAAATACACTTACTACTGTTTTGGGGAGTGTTTAGCTGAAGAGTGTGTTTAAAACGTCATTATACAGAAGTCTACAACCTCTTCTATTTGTGTTTATACTTTTGGTTGAAGACCGAGAGGTAGGAAATACTATTTATCAGAGGGAACTGCAGGTGTTTAAGGCTGTGGTATTAACTCCAGGCATTAAGATGGCAAAGGACAGAAGAGGGGTTTTTCAGTACTTTTTACTATTCTGCCTCCTTTTGCCTTCTTTTGTGTTCCTTAATCTCTTTGTACCTGGGTTTCCTACCTGTAAATAGGAGTGAAGATTCCTGCTAAATGTTCTGGTTTCCCGATGAGACAATAAGAACAGACAAGTTAGGGCTGGTTATTACTGGGTAGCAGCAAGTTGGAGGCCATAATTTGCAAAGAAAAATACTCAGCTGTTGTGTTAGCTGTGCAGTTAAATTGGCCTCATAGGGCTTCGTAAGACGGAATTTAAAAAGAGATCCCTGATACTACATAGGACAAACACACTCAAGCGCGCATTTGGAGCAGACACTTCATGGACCTGTTGCAAAGTTTCTGATGCTGTTTTAAAGCAAGATTGGTGGTTCCATAACGAAGTAGCCCTGCTCTACGCAGGGAGCAGTCCCCTGTGCCCACAGACAGCACTCGCTAGAGATCGGGGGGACTGGGCAGGCTGTGGTTGCACTCCTGGCACTGTGAGGTGCCTTCTGGACAAGATCCCAGACTGCCGGTCTCTGACGTGCATGCCAGAAAGATCTGTTTAGAGGTGTTTAATGTCTTGATAACTTTTTTTTCTTTTTAATCCTATCCTTTTGAGATCTAAATGCTATAGGAGCGAATGTTGTGTTATTCCTGTGCTGGCATCTCCTGGGATGACTTTCACGTCATATCGAAGTGATGCTTTGAAGCTGGTCTTTTTACTACTGGTTGTCTCTTATAATCTTTCTGTTCTCCCTCAAGCATCTCGCACCAGCCTCTGTTCTCTGCTCCACTTCCTTTGTAACTGCATGGTTCTGCATCCTGCAGATTCTCAAAACTGCCTAAATGTATACAGGGGGAAAGGATTTGGAGAAATCAAAATCACTTAAGGTGTCTTTCACAAGCAAAAGCTGCAGGAGGGTAGGAGGAACAAAGTTGAGACTCTTCCCAGCCTTGTGTGTACTGGTTTTCCTCTGTCCCTGGCCCAAGAAAGTGGCGTTCCATTTGATTATAGACACAGCAACACTTCTGTTGCTGAGCTCTGATAATCAGACAAAGCCGGCGCTTGGCACAATGATCTCTCCTTGTTTTGGTCACTCAGTTGGCCTTTCTTTCAGGACCCATTGTGCTCTGTGGGCGAGGTGGAGATGCGGCTGCTTGCTCTGGATATTGTCCCTCTTACCGTCCTCTTGATCCCATCGAAGCCTGGCAGTGCTGTGAATGGTGATGCACAGTCTCATCGCTCCCATCTCACAGGTGCTTTTGGCGAGACCGGCACCTGCCTTTCCTTAAAGCAGCGGGAGCAGCAAATGCCAGACCTACAGGAAATTGTTTCTGGAATGGAAGCAGAAGCAGAGGAGAAGCCTGCAGCAACCAGACAGAAGAGTTATTTGCATTAAAGGCACCTGCTATCCTAGCTGAGCTCTGGATGCTGGTATACAGTGTCGTTTGCTGGGCAGGCCAGTACCCACTTCGGTTTTCAGGGGATTTTGGCTTCTGCAGCTTTGTCGCTGCTGTCTTGAAGAACCAGTTTGTAAGTGTAGAGCCCCAGG
>Ga0181612_130807_pt1 | contig 17616 bp, 9 predicted proteins | sample HoacroProtozoa21_FD_119630 | JGI IMG/M metagenome (GOLD analysis project Ga0181612, IMG submission 119630) | Hoatzin crop microbial communities from Cojedes, Venezuel. Combined Assembly of Gp0051906, Gp0051904, Gp0051908 | reverse complement strand
GTGTGTGTGTATCATTTGCCATGGCTGCTTCTGCTTTTTGCCAAACTCCACTTAAAAAGAAAAAAACCTTCCCAAAAGTCTGATCAAGTCTGATTATCCTTTTTCCCTTTAAGAAGTGGGATTCAAAAATGATAATATTAACAACAACCACCACCACACCACATCAACACCAATAACAGTAACAGTATTAAAGACTTTTCCCGAAACAAACGTTGGTTTCTTTCTCAATTAGCTGCCTCCCATTGTCTGTCAGACCTTTCTGCATCCCATTGGTAACAGTTAGCTCAGGTAGCCAGACTACGTCAAATTGTTTTCCAATTTTCTCCTTCATTTCTTTGGCACTGACTTCTTCATGGGCTTTTTCTTCTAGTCATCTTTGCACTCCTTCGGTTAGTCAATGGTTCCTACAGTATGTCCACTAAGTAAACCAATTGCATATGGATTACTTAATAGAAAGGGAATCTTTAAATGCTTGCTAAACTAGTAGTCACTTCTGTAACATATTCCTGAGTTACTTCCTGTTTCTTTAGCATAGTAATAAGTTATCTAGTGGCAAAAGTCACTCACTCAGATGTAATTCTTAATTATTATTAAGGAAAGAAACTTTTTATAGTATTATCCTGTGATTTAAGAGAGATTGCCTTAATTTGTTGTCTGTCATCTTTATTTTTTATGTGGTTTAGAATTAGTTCAACTCCAGATCTAATTTACACTTTCAAAGATAATTATCAGTTGCAGAAATTAATTTAAAATACTGCTTGGGGAAAGAATAATGAATTAGATTGGCAATTTGCTACTAGCATTTTAATGTAAATGTTTGGGAATAATTTTTAATATTTAGTATCAACTAAAACTTTATGCATGTGGCCACAGCTGCTTCATTAATTCAGAATATCATCATAATGGGGATAAAATCAAGACATTCCTGCCACAAATAAGTCTGCTCCTCCGCAAGGCGGACCTTAATCTTCTTAACTGTCAGCTGATTCAGGACTATGATAAAAGCCTCAAAATTTTCCAATTCTATTAACAGAAAGCAAGAGTCAGAGCTGTGCAAACCTGCCCAAGTACTATGGCTTGGATCTGGTTATGAAATTTTAAAGAAGTCATACCCTGGTGCTTTTAGTATTTCAAGTTAAAGTTCTCCATTAAGAACTACTGGCTCTTTCAGTGCCTTCTATCATTTCCCTCAAAGTCCCAGAGCAAGTCTGGTAAATTCCCTGTGGCAATTCTTCCCTGGCAGGTTTCTGCTAGGAAATGCCTTATGTTATTTGGGACTATGTTAGGCTGCCCACTGCTGGTGCCTCTTTTATGAATAGTGACAACAAAGTAACGTCTATTGGGTGACTCTCAAAGTGTTGCCTAGGCACCTGGGGGTTTAGGGCCTCCGCAGAGCACTCGGACTTTGCCTGAGACGCCTGCTTGCCTCTCCTGACTGTGCAGAAAGCCTGTGACTGTTCAGAGGGATTTGATATACTGTGCCAGCTAACTGGAAGCATGAAACACAGGGGCATGTCTGAATACGTTACTAAGGTATGCCCACCAGTTACTTCCATGCTGACCAGTTATTTCCATACTTCCCGATTCCCACCACCAAAGGTCTTCTGAGGTGAGTCGCCTAACACAGGAAAAAAAGATCTTTTTGCTTGAAGATGTTAGAACAACTGGCCTGAGAGCAGAAGTCTGAGTTTTAGGTGTTCCTGATTCTTGAATTTTTTGATCCCAGTTCCTGAGAAAGTACAGTAGGCACAAGCTGATTGTTCTACTGTGCCAGACCTGGAATTACTCCTTCCAGCTGAAGATGAGTCACTTTGCAGAATGCAATGCAAAATGCATGAGGTCAGACAGAGAATGAGCAAAAGGGAGGCTGTCCCTATTGTCTGGTAATGAGGTCACTCCTGGAGATGTTGTGCAGGGACAGGTCCTAAACTGTGAGCACTACTCCTAGGGTAATTTATTTGTTTTATCTGAGCACAGACAAAAGATTGTGTGGAGAGACCTGCAGAACTTCCTAGTCCACAAAAGGAGAGCTATTATTTTTGCTTTTTCTCCACAGTTGTCTGACCATGGCTGCTGGCTGCTCTGACTCACTGCTTTCTTCGGGCTCCATGCTTAAGAATCTGCGTATAATCAAGCAGAACTTAGGCACTTTAATGGATGATCTCGATGTAGCCCTTAATTTTTAAACGGATACTTAGGAAAGTGAATAGGATTTCGTGGACCGGTTTCTCAGTAAACCTGTTAATGGAAAAGAGATCCACTTTCAAATCTATCTTTTCAATTGGGCAGAAGATAATGTGTCACTGATCAGAGATGTCAGAAGCTGCATGAAGTGTGAAGCGAAGGTGCACTCAGACTGCATCCAACGGTCATACCAGAAGCCACATACATACGCACAGTTTTGTTTTCTATATTCATCAGCCAACGGGCTGCAATCTTAACAGGAATGAGAAGAATGACGTAGATGAGTCCTGTGTTTCTTTCTGATTCTTCTCACCTCAGTCCTACTAACCAAACCACCTTTCACTCTTTTCAGTTTTTCTGCTGTTGTTATCGATACGGTAAATGCAGCCTGGGGTCACATACAATTCTCAGCTACCAGTGACTGTAAGTGACATAGCTGGGCTGAAAGGAGAAGAGGAAGCACAGGAAGCTTGTCATCCTGTCTGTCTTGACAGTTTGGGTGAAATGGTGATATGGGGAACTTTTACTGATGCAGCAAAACATAAGACCAATTTAAAGGTGAGAAGCAAAGATCTGTGTTGCGTTGCTTATCAACTTATCAGTGTGGAGACTGATAATGCTTCATGTTTTCTTTTGGAACTGATCACTATTCTAACTCCAAAATGTGTGAGTCTATTTCAAAATCAAGGCTGTGCTACACTGCAGTCTTAAGGAAAAGTAACCTGAAGTGCTGGATGAAGCTTACAAGCAGAAGTCAGCGCTGTGTTGCCTGCTAGTCTTCATGCACTTTGATAACCTAACTACATGTTTCCACGAGAACAGACTGTTAAAAAATTAAAAGTCGTACATAAGGGCCAAGTGTTGTACTTTACACACTGCGTAACAGCTGCAGTTGTTTTCTAATTATTGAGTCAGATGGATAGTTTCAATTACATGGACTTTATTGTCAGGAATATTTCAAACTACGATTATACTTCTCTGTTTAAGTAACTTGCAGTTTTATGAAGGCTTACACATTTGACTATTAGGTATCAGTGCTGAAGTACAAATCAAAAGGTATGTGTAACACTGGGTAAAATGCATCTTTTCATAATGCATGCTAATTAGCATTTTTAAGGAACATACTGTAAACCACCATTTTGCTATTAGTATAGTGAGGGCAAGTCATTGTTTAAACATCTTAGGTGATCCAGAAAACTCATAGGTTTCTTACACTTTCACTGCATAGAAAGCCTGAATTTTTCAGATTTTTCTACGGTGCTGTGCAGTAATCAAATGTACAGACTATTCTATTTTGTACCCTGGTTTCATTCACTTCCTTGAATGTGAAATAATACCTAAACAGCTTATGTTGTCCAAAACCAAATCAATCCTCTTCCTGCTGTTCTGCTTCAAGACAGTTAATCACTGTTTAACAAACCTACCAAACTTAAAAGGAGCACTAGATAAACATTTCATTTGGAATCTCTCATTCAGTAGAAAAGTTTTGCAACATTAAAATAAATCAAGATGGAGAAAGCATTCAGTAAGCCTTCACAGTTGTATCCTGTCAATACTAGCCTATTCCCTAAACCAAGGAGGAGGGCTGAACTGGAGGCACAAATACTATACCCTTTAAAAGGTATAGTATTTATATATATATAAAAGGTATATATATAAAAAAATCACTCATTTTAAGCAGGTATTTTTTCATTATAGCACATGACAGTGCTGCACGACTGTGATACAGAGAGCTAGTTTTTCACAGAAAATAAGCAAATGTGGCCTCCGTTTATGAATATCAAATACCCACAAACTCTGCATGTGCAAGCAAACAAGCTGCTGGTTCACCCCCAAAGGTGACAAAGTCACTGTGCAAGACTGGGTGGGGAGCAGACCTCTGTCTCTCCGATTCCCTGCCTGTTCACTGCATACATTGTTTACTATGGGCAGGAGACATATGAATGAATTTCAGTCCAAATGTAATTTGTGCCCTGTATCTCTCAAAGCAATATGATTTTGTTTTTATTGTGGGTAAGAAGGCTGTAAATGAGATAACTCTTCTTTTAGCTATCATGACCTAGATAAGGCCTTTAATGATTAACTAAAAAGAGTAGCTCATGTAAATATCACTGTTTTCCAAATCTGTTTTATTAACACAAAATATTACTGATCATTAAAAAAAAACAATATACGAGCCTCTTAAAGTACTTTGTACAGTAGTGATGGAGGTTTGGTTCAACTCTGCTGAAGCTGATGATTGGCAATCCTCTGTTCAGAACGTTTGTTGGAAAATTGTGAGTTCGTTTTGCAAATAGATAAGCTGAAACTAGCTAAAACAAAGGACATCTGCATTGCTAGTCGTTACGGAAGAGGCATTTCACTGGAAGCTAAATCTGTATTTACTCTGGATTGCACAGTAGAAATCTGTTTCTTTTTATCTGCTATCTCAATTGCACAACAAGAAAAAAATGCCAGTCCATAATGCATCACCCTAAATATTGAACAGCATAATTTATTTTCTCAAACTGAAGCTTGACACATGCATTCATAGTAGAGTATATCACATAAATGTGAATTGGTTCTGGTCTAAAAAGACAACAGAATGGAATACTTTCTAGGGCCAGATATATCTTAGACTTTACCAGTAATTGCAATATTGCCACCAATCATAATAAACCTGTTCAAGAAGGCACTGCACACCATGTAAACCAGTCATTTAGTTTTTAATCCTCCTTCCATCTCAGCCATCTGTTTCTGCTGTCCTTTCAGTATATAAAGCCCTGAGATCAGTACCTTACATAACTCTAAAACTGAACAAGGATGCAGACCACAAATAAAATTCAATATTATATAACAGCAGCTTAATGAAAAAAGCACAAAGCCTTTTGAAACTCCATTCCATATGAAGGACTACTGATCTTCTAACTGAATTGTTATTTTATGTATTAATACCAAATTTAGATTGATTAATCCAAATAGTGGATTACAGACCAGTGTTAATTGTTATGATATTGTTAAAAGTTATTGTTATGAATTGTTAAAAGTTATGATAAAATATATTTTTCTGACCAAAAAAGATGTGTCTTCCTTTTCCTTAGCAATTTCCTCTGTAGTTTCACATTGCGTACTGAGCTTCAAAACTTGATGGCACTGTAGATGCTTAAGGGTCAGAAGTAACAGCAGCAAGAGGAAGCAACAACTGAAGAGAAGAATGGTCCTTACGCATTGGTCTGTGCCATACAGAGGTCTAGGTAACATCAGCCATATTTTATTTTAATTTTTTAGACATGAAATGACTTCTTTGTAGAGGATGGTGAAGTTCTGAAAGGATGTTATAGACATGAAAGAGCAACAGGATTGCGTAGATGATAATTAAGTCCAAGAAACCAGGATAAAGAAGTCAGCTCTGAATTCTACAACTTTTTTTGTGTCAAGTATGTCAATTTAATATACAATAGAATATTAGGCCTGGGGTGTGAGTTGGTAAGAGGCCTTTTCTTTTGTTTATAAAGAAAGAAGGTGAGTTGAATAGAAATAACGGAATGATAAATACATATCCATCTGATGGACAGTGACAAGTAGAACTTGTGTGTATATGCGCTATGGGTATCTTCCAAAAAACACATTTTCAGGACTCCATTAATATGAACAGCTTAATATAGGTATATAACCTTCTGCATAGTTTTCCTCCAGTTTTCCAGTTCCTCTCTCTTGTTCTACTACTCTTCACATAGCATAAAATCCACACCAACCAACACAATGTGCTGGTTTTTTGGTCTATCTGAGAAAACAGTTGTAATGAGTATGGTTGTCTTCACATAGTTAAAATAAAGGGGTAAATTCAAAAGCATTTGCAGAAGTTAGAAGGACAGACTTAACTGACTCTTACTAAGAATTATGGTTCTAAATGCCAGTATTGAACATAATCCTTTAGGAATTAAACTGAGGTGGACCAGCATGTGTGTGCCAGTGACTTTTGTGCATGTAAAGCACTTGTAATGATTGAATTCAGCCACTGGTGATGTGCCCTGTTAACCTGCCACGAGTCTGCAGATACACATCTGCTGACTTCTCAGATAATACATGGCATTTATTACAGACTGAAACATGTGAAAATGCTACAGATCACCTTCATTAAAATTATTGTCTGAGGTGAATTAAATTAATTCAAACTATCCATACGCATAAGGGCATAAGCAAAAGTACAATGAACAGAACATTTACATATCATTCATTATACTGCACAAAGAACAAAGGCTATTTTATGAAAAACATCCCCCTTTAAAACCAGGGTGTCAGGTTTCTCCAGTGCTTCGGAAAGCACCCTTCACTCAATACACTGGGGTGAGGGTTTCAGAACATTTTACCTCGCTTCTGCCAGAAGTTTGGCAGTGCAGTGTACCATAAGAATCCTTCTCTGCAATAAGATTAAAATATATTCAGTGGGCAAATTAAGTAAGAGTGGGAAGTTCTCATTATAAATGTAATCCTACTGACTAAATCTAGAGGAGTGATACGTACACTGCAATTACGTCTTGAATAGGGCATGTTTTGTATATCTGCCTAAATCTCAGTGTGAAATCTAAGGTCTTTAGCATTTTAAACTGTGACACTGATACTGTATTATGAGATTTCTTCTGTTAAAAATCTGAAATAGTCTGTATTTTTAACCCTATGGTCTCACAGACATTAGGATCCCCTCAATCCCATATACCCACTGCCAAGCTAGTGGCAATTACCCCAGTATTGCATGAATTAACCTCTATAAGGCATCCATTTTTGCTTTTCTTTGTCCACTCCTATTCTCATGTTTACTTTGTCCCCTGCTGTGCTCTGGCTCAGTCCCCGGCACAGGAAAGGTTAAAAGGCATTTGGATCATTGAGGACATCTCCATGCAGTGACACACTGTACAGTTAGGCCCTAAAAGAGTCAGCAGGGTATGTAACACTTTGCCTTCTGGAATTTTGAACAGTTTAAAGCATATCAAGAATATTACTTCTTACTGAACAAGAATTTATTCTATTTCATTGTAATTTATTCCATTTTAATTCCATCCTGTTATTCAATAAAAACTTTCAGTTACAGAACTGGTATTGGTGAGATACACTTGTATACATATACATACTCAAAATAATCTATTATTCCTAATGCCATAAGATGTGACCTACTGATCTTCATCTGTAACCTTTGTTTTTTCTTGTTAAGTCCTGCTGCTTGTATTTAGAAATTTAGTCTCTATGAATATAGATGTTTAGCTTACCATAGTGATATTTGTTTAAATGTATCCTACTGAAAGACAGGAGGATAATCTTTAATTAACTAATTATTACTGATTTATTAAATAATGATTGATTATACTTTCAACGTACTAAAATAAAATCTCTTGCAAAAGACTGGTAGATCCCATTTCACAATCATAAACTTAACTGGGAAACCTGAAGCTAATCAATACAAATCATGAAATGTGTTGGACAAATCCCATGAAAAACATGCAAGAAATTTCATTTAATTAGCAGCATATTGATTTTTCCTGGATTTAAGATGCAGAGCCATGCATATAAAGAGTGTAACTTGAGTCCAATAGAAGCAATGAAAGCATGGAGTAGCAAATTAATTCAGTTAGATCTACAACCTCATAATCTTTGCTTTTTGTATACGTGACAAAATCTGAAGGGGTTTTCCTGACACTCAGCCACATGCTTCCTACGTTTTAATAAACAAAATCTAGAGGTATCTGGTAGCGTGTTACTGAATAATTCCATATGCTTTCCTCTATCGGATGAAATAGGTTTGGAAAGTTTTTGATGTAAAATTGTAACATATGAATAACTTCTCAGAAGTGCAATTTTGCAACTATGATTTATTTTCTGGCTAAATTAAGTGACTTTTTTGTTACATATACATGTCTTCCCTTAGAAGTCCTTTGGCACTGCATTTATAATATAAAGGACCAGTTATGCAATCCTCATTTACGTCCACTTCAAAGCTATTACTATGAATTACGTATTATGTGCATCTAATGTGTGTATATATACGAATCAGACCCTGTGTCTGTGACTTCAGTTTAACTACGCCTTGCCAGTTATCAGTAGTTGTGATAGTACTCATAGGGTCGGAAACTCATTCTCTTGGGCAAATTTACCTCCTTCTGCACGCAGAATCTTGGCACAGAAAAGCAGCTGCCACAATGAGTTTGCAAGTTGTCATTAGTGGACAGAGAAATTGTGGGATCTCTTATCTGTTTTAAATCTGACACACATAAAGAAAGACCTTACATGATTCCTTATTAATTTAAATTATTTTGATTTAGAAGTGCAAGTATTAGAACTGTGGAAATCAAAAGACATCTAATGCTGGCTCACTTTTTCATCAGTTAAAATGTGCAAGCTCAATCCTTGAGTCACAGCTAGGTGTTTGTTTTTTTTAAAATGAAACGTTATTTATAATTCACTGGTTGTGTTAAGAGAATTACTATCAACTTGAAATGAAACACCATTCATATCACTGCCTGGAAAATGTGACTCACGGTGAGAGGAACCCCTCTTCTGGTTGAATCATGGAACGCCGCATGTGGAATCACTGTACAGCAAACAGGGAGTTATCCCAGGCTGGTCTCAGTTGTGGGAGAGAGATGGAACTTTTAGTGAGCAATTCATCTCCCTTTGAAGAAGACATTGAACATAACTCAGTTTGCATGTCTGCTTATTCACACTGACTATAAGGGACTCTAAAGAGCCTTGACAAAATAGATACCTGCATCCTAGGTGTGTAAAGCAGGTAAGAAAAGTGCCATGTAAGAAGTCTGTTGTGACATGGAAAGGTCCCACCTCCTACCCCCTGACTGGTCAGCAAAAGGAACAATCAGCATGCTGTGGCATACGTGGCTGATATTGAAGATCAGGTATGCCATTGGTGCTTATGAGCTTCTTTTGACAGTTTCAAAAAGGGCTTCCTGCGGATATACTGAATAGAAAGACCATATTTTGATCATTTTGATCATCAACTTCCACATATTTACATTGAAAAATCATTGCAAGTTTTAAGGCCACCATGGTTGCTACTGCTTCTAAAAATTTGAACATTTGATTCCTGTGCTGCTTCACTTCTCAATTCCACAGTTTCTTACTTTTTGCTAATGCGTTTTCTCCCACATTTATGCCTCAGGCTGAATTCTTAGAATAGTAAATGGGAGAATTTTGCTCTTGCTATTTTAGTCACTTTGCTTTACCAAACCTCTTTTCACGTTTCCCTTATCGTTTTCCCCGTATCTTCTGCAGTAGTTCCCTTTTGCTACACTTTTGCTTTCTGTGATCTTCCCTTTCCTCAGTTAAGAGTCTTCTCAAAGACACTCTTCCAGGAAGCTCAGGAACATAAAGCCCTCCATCTGAAGTGTCCGTTTCTAGTTTAGCTTTGATGTGCTTTAGCGACACTGTGCCTTCCAGTCACCTAGTTTATTACACTGGTGATGAGCTCTTGCTGAGATTGCCAGCTGAGCCATCTGGGTGATGTGATTGGGCTCTACCTGTCTGGTGTTCTTTCTCTGTATACTCCATGACACGAACTCTGAGAACAGCAGGACCAGGAGAATTTCTCAGCAGGAAAGATCTGCACAAGCTGCATTCCAAACACTCCCCAGAAGAATTCAGAAAGTTTAGTACCATCGGAAAGGGTTTTCAGTCCTTCTGTGAAGAGCAGGAAGAGTGTTTGTAATGCATATCTTCTTTCCTGGCATAGCACTCCAGTGCAACATGTTTTACTGGGATTTTATATGCCGCAAGAAAGCACCTATGCATACTTCCACGCTTATGCCATGAAATTTGTTGCTATGGAAATATCAAAACCAGTCTGTGACTAAGAATGAGCAAACCCATTCAGGCAAAATAGTATTCAGCCTCATTTCCATTCAACAGTCAAAATGAATTGTAGCCATTTTCATGCTTTATAGTGGCTTAGTATCTTTCCTATATCATTAAAGTCTTTTAGCCACTTACATCCAATGCACGCAAGCCCCAGTTCAATGCATAATTTGGGCACAGCAATTCCAGCAGCACCTCTGAGAAATTAGATTAAACTAAATTAGATTAAATTATCCTTACTATTCTTTGCCTTCTCTTGCTTCCTTTAGATTTCTTGGCACAGAGGCATTTTCTAGATTAGTTGCAGCACTGACTACACCACCTTCCTTCTAAACATTAAATCTTCAAATGATTTATTGCTTCTGATATGCAGAATGCACTCTGGGGACTAACTGAATGGAAATCTTCCTGTCGAGGGGAATTAAGAAGGGCAACAGTGACTTCCAGCAGAGTGTGTCTTGGGTCCTGCTGCCTGAGCAGCTTCTCCTGTGGCAGAAAAGAAGCTGACCTGAGGCAAACAACTGTGGAAGAGCACGTAAGGCAGGCTCACTGTGTGCTCACAGGCATGCGTACCTTCTCTTCCAGATATCACATTTTCTTTTACTGTCAGGGATTTCGTTATGTTATAGGCTTTCTAAAGTTTGTCCCTTGGAGCCAAAGAGAGGGCCATATTTTCCAGGGTCTCTGTCTGGTTAAGTTAACAGATTTCTGAATGACTGTGTTGTATGACACAAAAATCCCACTATTAGAAACAGGTGTAACATCTATCAATAACTGAAATGTCTCTTGGAGAGTAATTTGAAACCAATGCCCTAAATTACCTCTTAAATGAATACATTAACATAGGATTATGATTATAATAATAACAGATTACTGATCTAAGCATTTATCTGTCTCCCTTTCCTATTTATTTAATCACCATGAATTTAAGTATGACTGCAGAACATTCTTAACTAAGGATGCTTTTCTGTTTATAGAATAGACTTAAAGATTTAACCCTCTGTTCCCTGAGAAGCCCTACACAAAAATGCTCAGAATACATGATGAGTTCCCAGGGGAGTAAAATTCTACAGAACTGCCAAGACTGGATCTTCTAGAGGTAAATATGGATATTATGTGAGGCTAGATGAAAAAAACTAACAATGTTAACACACTCCAGAGCCTATGGACAAAAACTATTAAACATGACAAAGCTGCACTTCTCCTCAAAATAGGTGAAGTACTGTTTTTCCTTGGGTTAAATACCTGTTATACCCTTGAGAAGACAAGAGGTATTTTGAAAATTCTGGAAATGTTAAGTTTTAAGTTTAAATGATAAATTGCCGGTTTAGTTAAATGTCTGTATACTTTGATGGAGAGTCAAAGAAAATGCTCTTTCAGTCTGCCAACACACTGTAGAGAATGTAACAACCTGGAAAATTACACAGTGTAAGAACACATGGATTAACATGATGTAAAAAATATGAGGTCAAATAAGGTATGCTCCCATAAAGATGTCCAAGACCACACTGCCATAATAATAACCAGAAGTGCTGCAGGGTAAAATTTTCAAGTGTTCACTTAACTTACAATGCCAGTCCTGTTTTCAAGTTTGTGTTTCTTTTGAAATAATAGTGTCTTTTACAAAGGAATTATTTTTCTCTTACACACTTGCAAAGGTTAGAGCAATAGAATTTGCCATCCTGAATCAGAAAAGTAAGTTTTGAAAGTTTCTCGTAATTGCCTAAGGGCTTGTAATGCGAAGACTTTGCCTCGGTACAGCTACAGAACTGCATGTCCCAAATAAAGGATCGATGCATTCCTCATACCATTTTTTTCCATTACATTTCACTGCAAAGAGTTACTAATGAAGGTAATCATGACATGGGCACACACTGGTATATGTGGAAAAAACCACAGTTTGGGAAAGAACTTAAACCAGGATAATAAGAGAGAAGCCAGAAAGCTAGCAAGATACAATACCAAAAGTCACCAATTTGAGTCACCACATGACTCAAGTCCTCTTTAATAAAACAGATATAAGGATATGAAACAATATAACATTATTATTATAAAAGGCAGTTTTCAGTGAGACTTTTTATAAATAAATATTAAATTTAGAAACCCAAGATGGTTTCACAGAGGAATTTTAGTCATATTAATTACTCTTACCTGTTATAGTTGCTTTGTTAATAGATGGTTGGTTACACATTGGTGATCGTCTGTTTAAAAGAAAAGAAAAAAAAAGTATAAGCCTGATAAACTCCCAGATGACTGAATCCTTGAACAATACAATAGAAAATACATTTCCTTGGGAAAGGAATACTCTGGCATTGCCAAAGAAAAATTTCACTTTGAACAGATATTTCTAGTGTAGAAGGGAATTCACAACTGACCCTGAAATATCTTTGCATATTGCGGACTCCAAGAGAGGAATATTTCAGGAATTTACAAGTTCATTAAAAACCTGCCTAATTACACCTAGAGCTTACACCTAGCCTGAAGTTTGGTTTATATACATAGTTATCATTATTCTAACATGGCCTGCACTACCTACGTTCTCTGACCTGAAATACTTTTTTTAAAAAAAAACAATTGTCACTCTATTATTTTGCATATACATTTCACATACTATTTTGTGTATACCTTTGACAATAATCTCTAGGGCAAACAGCTCAGTGGGCTGCTTTGGCCATAGAAAAAAGCTAGAAGTTGCTGGTCTGACATGGCTGCATAGGCATGTGTGAATGACTGCAAGCAGGGACCACACAGGGTCCGCATATTCCAGTGAAGGGGGTTGGAAATATCTCTTTGTGGCACTGCATAAGCAATGGTAGGCAGCTGTCTTTGGAATGCTACTGACTTGTAAGTTTTAGAGACACACACTTTGGGTGAGGGAAATGACTCCACTACAAAATTCGCCAGTGTCATTGACGTAAATGTTAACTGTGACGCTGTAACACGACTGGAGAAAGATCATATTTATAATGTCTCATTTACAATCATGAACTAATCTGGATAAGTGGGATGTCATTATCTTGGATGAGTTAGGCAGAGTTGTAGGTTCAGATCATGCAAGTAGTTCACAATGAGTGTAGCTGTCTGCTCACTTTGGTTCATTTGCAAGACTCAGACCCTGCTTCCATGATCATCTTTGAATGATCTTTGACATATGACTAATTTATTGAAAATCATGTAAATCGCACAAAAACACTCCAAGTTTATGCAAGGACAGTAAGGCAAGAGCAATCAGTACGCAAGGGGTCTGTTGTCTCAGCTATCAACTTCAAGGGATTATTAAACTCATTACTCATCACACGTTTTATGCAGATTTGGCGACACAGACTGAAATCTGTAACATCTGATTGTTATTTCTGGTTTACATTTAAAAATACTACTTCACAAGTTTAGTGGCCAAAAATTGACACTTACTTGCTGGGTGCCCGATCTTGTAAATTGGTTAATGCAGCAAAGTTATTCCGTACAGTACGCAGGCTGGCCAGCACCTGGAACAGACAAAAAGGTTTCAGTCTAAATTTCTGCACAGGTGAGACAACTGATTTACCTTCGCTCCACTGTGCTGAAACAAAAAGAAAAGAACATTGCAAAACAACTGTAAAAGGTTTCCAGGGTTGGTTTGTGAGAAGCCTTTGACCATTATTTAACAATAACATGTCTGTAATACAAGTGCAATAGTTTATTTCTTTTTTTTCCTCATAAACAACTCATTATTTGTTTAAAGACAGACTTACTTGAAGAGTAGGAAAGTTTTTCACAGAATACTACTTAGTTCTCTAAAATGACCATAAAAGCATTCATGTTTCAAAGATAATAGCCCATTCAAGCCTAATATTTCATGCATAAGAAATGATTACAGAACTTTCCATTTGCAGTTCAGCCCCCACAAACCTCAAAGGACAAAGGGAATGGGATTGTCTAGACTGCCAGGAAAAATAAAAGTGGCTCCTCTAAGGGGCACAATTGATGTGGGGCAGTGCAGAAGGCCAGAATAAGAAGAAGGTGTCACCTGAGCAGGTGGGAAATGTCTACAGGCTCTTACGAGCTTTGTGCATTGGGAAAGATGACATAAATGAACTACTTCGTTTCTGGACTTAATTCCATCCAAGACAGCAGCTAGTGGAGGCATTAGAGAAGAGTCTTCTTGTAAGTGTACCAAGTAAGGAGAGTAAGGTACACCTCTCTGACTAAGAAGAGGCAGTTCAGCCAATGTCAGAGAGGAACCAGACTTGTTTGGAACCAGACTGGGAACAGGGAGAAGAAGCAACACTCATCATTGGTGTGCCTTTGCAGGAGTTGCCCGTTGTCCAAGGAATAACAAAGGTGGATATGGGAATTTGGGTTCCAGAGGTCCAAGTTGAGCCTCTTAAACTTATACATGAGGTAAGATGAGGGTAGGAGGCTGAAGGGAAAAGAAGGATTTAATGAAAGCTTGTAACAGACACCAAATATTCAGGAGGTAATAATGACTGGCAGTGTTCAAGCTACTGTAGGTAGTGAGTTAAGATAATAAAACCGAAAATACATTTGTTGCCTAATCAGACAGTACTAATTTAATTACGCTTTCCTTTCCAAAGATCAGGAGGCAAACTCACATATTTTACATTCACCACGGAATAGAAATAATTATATATGTGCCATCAAATTTGCATGCCCAGGGTACAGTGACACTAATAAATGTTGTATTTAGATATTGGATATACACAGACAGAAATCAGGCATGAACTGAGCAGAAAGGGAAAAAAGATCTCGGCATTCAAAAGTTCAAAAATGAATACATAAAATACAAAGAAAAACTACTGAAGTATGAAAATATTGTAAAAGGAAAGGATGAGTTGAAGGTGGAAGAAGGAAAGCATAAGCAGAAAAAAGTTGGGCCTGTTAAGGTATGACACATATTTTAGTGGCTGCAGTTCATTTCCCGTTCTCTTTGGTCAGTCTGCCTGGGTTCAGTTTAGGTGTGCCAGGGTGCGGAGACAGCATCAGAGACACATATCTGTGTGGCTCCCAGAGATGTCTCAGGCCATGAAAAAATGTAGTTGGTCTTCTTGGCTGCAAGTTCCTACTCAGCAAGTGCTGGACTCAAATTGGCTGTATATTCAGGTGCAGTGAGAACTGGGAGCACGTACAGAGGTAGCTAAGTGACTCCTCGGTCAGTGATCTCAGGTCCAGCCATGCTCCTTCGCTCTGCCGCTGGTGGACTGAAGGGAATGACTGTACCTGCTGCGCAGGGCTGAGCTTCAGAAGGGTTAGTAGGCTAGGCACGATGCCAGGTGAAAACATGAACCTGGCTGAGGTATGCACTGGATCTGAAATAACAGGACATTTAGCACCTGGGGTGCTGGGGGAAGACGCGTGCAGAGCTGCAAGGTTGCTCAGGGCCAGTTACGAATGGAGGCTAACGAGCCTTGCTGGGCCCACGCTCCAGTCCCTGCAGGGCTGCGACGGAGTCTCTTTACTGTGCCCACCGCTATGTACATTGACTGGATTTTTCCGCTGTCTAAGATATCATGAATCTCTCCTTTTTCAGAAAGCAGAGACTTGACTGTTTGGTCTGTATGTCCTTCTGTTTGTTCTTCTGACGGGTGAGGTAACTGTTCTGTAGGTCCAAGGGTGAAATGTCCAGTATCTGCCCAGTGTCACAGCTGCTTTAGCATACGTGCACATACGTTGACAATGTCTGCACGTGCAAGGCGTCCCCACATACATAACAATGAATGTAAAAGTGACAACAAAAACTTTGGCCGTTGGCTACAGTGGAGCTAGACAAATTGATTTATTGTATATTGCATTTACTGTATAATGATTTATTGTATATAAACAACTTGGGTTTTTGTATATACATTTATAAATTTATAAGTCTATTATATTATCATACAAAAACATAAAATAATATTTCAATTTTTCATTATAATTTGCTTTAAGTGACAGTTTCTCTGTCCACAGAAGTTCCACTTCTGCTTAATGTTTCTAGAGTTAGATTTGTGAGCAAAAAGCAACCAGTCACCAGCAAAACTCTTTAGGTTTAATCCTTAAGTAAATAATATTATTTGCAAATTCAAGTTATGTACAAAGAGTTGCAAGTGAACTAAAAAATCAAAAATTTTGATGATAAAAATCCTATGGAATTAGTCCTCAAATTTCAAATCACTCAATTTTATTTTGAAAAGCAAAATTCTACGAGTAATTAAATTAAAGCAGTTGCTAGGCTATAGGGAAGTGCAACTAATAATATCCTTGTGATTGATAAGTTTCTTAATTTTAGTTGACAAAATTCCATTCGGGTAACAATAGTAGATTATCTTGTCCTGGGGTAGACGCTACATGGGGGACACAGCATGCCAACCTGCCTCCAGTTAACAAATGCAGCTGCGCTACCATGGTGATGTGCTGAACAGAACCTGAAATGCTCAGATTAGAACTATTACTACCAGGTGGCTCACGATCAGATGAAACAAGACTCCTGATCAATTGAAGAGAAAACGGATGGTTTGAAGTAACTGGAACGTGTTCCACAGGCTATTCTCTACTGCCACCAGGAAGCACCGAATGGATTTAAAAGGTGCTTTTGCTGTTTGCAACACAAAAATGCATCTGTGATGCATGTGATGAAATACTGCTGTAAGAAGATATTAAAAGGGTAGTTTGTACAATGCGTAGACATTGTACTGGCAGATGGGATCCAATTTCTGAAGTCCTGAGTGAGGTCCTAATACTGCTAACGTAACACAAAGGGACAGGCCTTGTGCTTAGCTGCAGGTGCAGCCTGTGAGCAGGCCCCACTGGGAGATGGGATTTTGCATATTCAAATAATTTTTAGATAAGGGCTATGTTTTCCCTAAGAGTGTAACCAGATGTCACCCCCCCTTTATGAGGCACCCTCTCAACTGCATCTCAGTTTCCCCTGTGTCAGGGAATGTGACATACGATAACTCATCCTTTGAGTGCTCCTTCTCCTGTTCAATGCAAATGCAAACAGGTTGATTTAAACCAGTGCTAACAGGGTTTTGCACCGAAATACTAAAATCTCTCAAATAATCAATTACAGCACCTTGGTTCAAGTAGCAATAGCATTCAACTGCTGTTACTCTAATTGTTGAAGCACAACCATGAACGCCAACAAGAATATGAAACTGCCCTTAAAACACATAGGGTGTTTTGTCACAGGAAAAAAATATCCATAAATGCAGTGTAATATTTGCTGCTTTTCTAGGTATACTATAACCTACCTTATGTATGTGGCATAATTTGTAATAAAAATGCAGATGACAATGAACATTAACTCAACTATAGTAAATATTACTGGATTGTTTGACTACCAGACAATTCGTATTTTTTCTGTACTCAAGAGTTAGGGTTTTTCTGTTTCCTGAGGAACTAAACCCAGAAGTGGTTTTGCTTTTTTTTTTTCTTCTTTTTCCTGTAATTTCTTCTCTTCCATTATTGTTGAAGTATATGTACCCTTTGAGAGATCATAGAATCACAGAATCATAGAATGTTTGGGGTTGGAAGGGACCTCATAGGTCATCCAGTTCCACCCCCCCTGCCACGGGCAGGGACATCTTCCACTAGACCAGGGTGCTCAAAGCCCAAGCC
>Ga0181612_115801_pt1 | contig 17616 bp, 10 predicted proteins | sample HoacroProtozoa21_FD_119630 | JGI IMG/M metagenome (GOLD analysis project Ga0181612, IMG submission 119630) | Hoatzin crop microbial communities from Cojedes, Venezuel. Combined Assembly of Gp0051906, Gp0051904, Gp0051908 | reverse complement strand
TGGACTAGATGACCCCCAGAGGTCCCTTCCAACCCCGAACATTCTGTGATTCTGTGAAAACCTGACCCAAAATTTACGTTGACCGGTCCCGAATCTCTCGCTGTGGTTAAGGAGCGTGTATTTTGTGGTATAGCCGAAAAGTACAGCGCTTTTCTCGACAGTAGGATAGCGTGCAGTAGCTAGGAAGGAGCCCATCCTATATTAAGTTTGCAGATCCAGAACTTGAAGGGCAGCGGAGAGAAGAGGAGAAATCTCACGTTCCCTATAGAGCAAGAAAAAGAAGTATTCTGCTACTGAAAGGCTGGGAGGACAACACAGCTTTATCGCCCAGATTTTTGGGGTTTTCTGTAACCAGAGGGAAGGAAGAGTATGGAAAACAAACGATGTCTAAGAAGAGTAGGAAAAAAATAGGCTCTCTGGAGAAAGAGATGGGATACTAATGCAGAGATAGGGATGTAAAGGGAAATGGTAATGATACAGAAGCGGAGGTGGAGAGGCTAAGTGCTGCAATACGGTACTTCATTGCTTCTCAGCCAGATCTGTGTGTCTTGTCAGCAAGCCTGCAGCACTCTGCTGCAGCCTTGATCTATGGAGGTGAAAAGAACGTGTGCGTGCTTGGGCAGAGTCCTGTGCTCCTCGTCAGCACCACCTCCCCGGTGGAGGTGGCAACTGCTCCTGTCTCTGTGTAGATTTTATCTAAATGTAAGGTTGAACATGAGTGTGTGGTATGTCCTTAGGATGTTATTTCTGGGGGAAAAATGGCCTTTGGTACATTTGTGATAGTTCTGTGTGGGGTTTTATTTTGCTTGTGTTCTGTAGAAATCTCAGGAAGGGGCGTTGTTGCATGTACTAGGCTTTTCCAAGGTCGTACTCAAAGCATGTAGCACAAGTTAGCCTCGGTACTATTCACGTGTACAAGACTCGATAAGGGATTCTTATGGCTGTGACTCTTCACCGCACTAATTTTCTCTAGAAATGGATTTGGTGAGCGACCATTGATGGCTGTGTTATGGATTCTTTGGGTTATAGAACTTTTCCAACCGACTTTTCATAAAAAGTTTAGTTGAAAATGAACTTTGCGGTATCACTGCCCACTTCCTACTTTTCAATGAACTTCTCAAGGATCATTACTAAAATAGTCGGAGTTAGATGACCGGCTGTTTTATGCTGAGTGAGTGGTTTGCTTTCGCTCTTGGGGGTGGGAGAGGGATGTTGTTTTGTGAAGAGACTTGACAAATGAAAGATCATAGTTTTCACTTACTTTGTTGCTTTTGTTAGAAATTCTTATTCCCAGGTGTTACATACAAGATTTCTGCACTGCTTTCTCTTGCCCTGGGAGTTGCAACTTGTTTCACTTTTTGCTTAAGTAGGCAAAATGTAGCATTTAGAGAACGGTTGGAAGCTTCTTTGCAAGTGGTCGTAAGAATTTAAGTCTGAAGTTCTGGGGGTTTTTTTGTTTAACTTTGAAATTTAGTAAGGCTATTGAAACATATTTGAAGAAGAAATTACTTGGGTCCATGGGACATGCTCTTCCTCTGTCCAGCTTCCCTATATTTGTGCCATCACCAGAACTTGAAAATATACCGACTGCCGAAGGGGCTAAACCTGTGTGGCTGTTAACGGCAGGAGGAGGGAGTGACAAACAGCGTGTTGGTACTTCGGTGTCATTATTACTGTCAGCACCTTGGACTTTCATAAATGGCATTCTCATGTTGAATAGCAGTTGTATCTGTTTATTGCCAGTAGGTTTAACCAGATACTGAAGTCCGCTTTTCCATTAGACAGGGTTTGGGAAACTATTAAGTTGGCTTCTAGAAAACAGGAATCTAATGTGGATGAAGATACTTGGTTAGTAATTTGTTAAGTATCTGAAAGTTAGTAACTTTGCTAGTTCCAATTTACTGTGAAACAAGTTACAGTTTTTAGCCCTGACAGATAATATACTGTCTGGAAAAACAACTGTAGTTACATCATGTAGTGTTTGCAATCTTATCTTCAAAATCTGCTAGTGCTAAAAAAGTAGTTTTAAAAATAATTTACATCAATCCCTGTTTCATAAAATAAACACTAGACAGTAACTCTGTCCCTGATATCTTTGTGATTATCTGGCTATCTTTAAAGTTCTCACAAAAAGAATTAAAATGTCTGAGAGGATTTTTGTAGTACCTAACTGCAAAAATGCGTGTATTCGGATATTGAGGTGCTTTCTTGTATTAGGAAGGATTTATCTGTTTCATTTAAATTCAGAAGTTTAAAAGTCTAGAGGTCCAGGTGGGAAGTGTTTAATGAGTGGAATTAAGTGACTGCAAAGTACTGGAAATGCTGGGCTTTGGGAGGAAAAAACCGAGATACTTGCAGTAATCAAACCTTTTAGTAGTAAAGAGTCACTGGTATGAAGGCAGGATTTGAAGGCCATCACGAGGATGAATGGTTGTGGGTTTTTTAAGTCAGCACTTGTCTATATTTTAATACAGAACTGTGCTTTCTAAGAAATTTTATTGACTTTTCACACTTAAGATTGTTTTGTTTAAAACAGGTGGTGTTTTGTGTAAGTATTTTGTTCTCCACAATTGTGTCTTAACTACTAAAACCATTTTGTCACTTCCATTCAGCTGAGCCTCCAGAAGCAGTAACTCCTTTCATGTACCCTGTCTGTTTAATGGTTCCTTCTGTAGGACAGTTGTATAATCATTGAAGTGTGTGTTTGTCTCTCATCAGATCTTGTTCCAAGGCCAATTTTTTTTGTGTTAAGGATTTTTTACTCATTATAGAGAATGTAGGAGTATAGAGGATTCAAGGAATGTTACACATTGGAGTTTGTTTGTTTGTTTGTGGCTTTTTTTAAAGAGCTTTCACTACTGGCATGGCAAAACTTTTGTTCAGGTCCTTTGAAGTCTTTGTCTGCTGTCCTTTATTTCCCTAATACATTTTTTAGAGCTTGTTTTGAATACTACAAAGCAGAAGATTGATAGTCTTGGGGAGAGTAAGGAGAGTCATTGTTCTGTTAGCAGCACTTCTACTGTGAAGCAAAGTAGATGAACCAAAGTAAAATATCCTGTCAGGAATCTCTTTAAATATATTTCAGATTAATGGAAAATGATTGATTTGCAAATACTGACAGTCATTACAGTCGACATGTTTCCTGTTGATGAAGTTGTGGACTTGTACAGATAACATTAGAAATACCATATTAATAGGTTGGAGCATGAAGATCTGAGAGTTCAGACTGTCGCATGCAGTAGTGTTCTATGTAATTTCAAACATTTTCATCCTTCAGTTGTGTACAATTTTTTTCTCATTGTTTTGTTTTGGTTTTTTTTTTTGTTTTGTTCCCATTGTCTAACTTTTTGTTTTCCCCCCTTAAATGTTTTGGTGATTCTCCAGAACCAACGAAACGTATGCTTTCCTTCCAAGGGTTAGCGGAGTTGGCTCATCGTGAGTATCAGGCAGGAGACTTTGAAGCAGCAGAGAGACACTGCATGCAGCTTTGGAGACAAGAGCCTGATAATACTGGTGTGCTTTTATTACTATCGTCCATTCACTTCCAGTGTCGCAGACTGGACAGGTAGGAGACTTTGAGGTTCCGTCAAGCTTTCTTTGTAGTTTGCACCTCTAACAGTACGGAGCATAGCTGACAGAAGTTCTGTTCTAACATTGATTTCTTCTTTTTGTCACTGAACTCAAATACTGATGAAGTTCATGGCAGCAGTAAGGACTGGTCAAAAATAATGTTCTTCATTTTTTAATTTTGTAAGGGTAAGAGAAATACAAATTGGAATAACTAGCTTTACAACAAGCAACAGATCTTGCCATTATTCTCATGGTATTTTAATGTTGTACACATTAATATCGGAGTGTCAGCCACACTTATGTGTACTGGAGGTATTTACATGTGTAGACAAAGGATTTTGTGGGGTTTTTTTTCTACTTGCAGTGTGGGGGTTTGTGATTTTGTTTTCAAGTTGCAAGACTGATTGTTTACTGCAAAATGGCATGATTAGTTAAGGATTTTTGTCATGTGAAAGTTGTCTCTCTATTCTTTCTGCTTGCCTGTTCCTGATCTAGCTTTCTGTGCCTCAAGCATTTTGAACTTTACTTGTTCTTGCTGTATATCTACATGTGCTGATGAAGGAAGTAAGAACATTTGACTTGAGTTTTTATTCATGTAGGCTTCTGAATATAGTTGTAGTAACAGTTCAAATATGGGAAAGTAAAATGGGAGAGGATAAAACAGAAATTTACATCTATATGTCAGCTGTGTCCTGCTTCTTGAAAAGAGTATGAAGTGGAACATTGCTTAAAGCATACAAATGTTGGAAGAGGCTTCACAGGATTTCTGTAGTATTTTCTCCAAGCGCATTGCATTCACATTTGGTGAGGCGACTTGAACCCTACTGATTGTAAATGAGAGTTGTCTTTCTTCAGTAGAATCTAAAGTAGGAACAGGGGAGGTGATAGTTTAAGCTAGGAGAAGCTAAAAGTACAAGACAGCTCTGTAAATCCAGATTTGACTGTTACTTTTGGCTCTCTTGAGCATAAATGTTCATTTAGTAACCAGATAAACAGGCAAACACTGAAAGTCAAGATGGGGTGGTTGTTTTTTTTTCCCCTAACTTGTCTGGTTTCCTCCAGGTCTGCTCACTTCAGCACTTTGGCTATTAAGCAGAATCCACTGTTGGCCGAAGCCTACTCGAATCTAGGCAATGTGTACAAGGAACGTGGACAGCTACAAGAAGCAATTGAACATTACAGACACGCACTACGCCTCAAACCAGATTTCATTGATGGATATATTAATTTGGCTGCTGCGCTGGTAGCTGCAGGTGATATGGAAGGAGCAGTACAGGCATATGTGTCTGCCCTTCAGTACAACCCTGTAAGTAACACTTTATTTTGTAGACCTCCACACTTTGCTACTGACCCAGGACACAGAAGTAGCAGGTTTCAAAGAATGAACAAGTGATAACCCTTCCCTCTAACCTGTGCACCATAAGCTTAATGACATACTTAATACTTTTCTTAAGGATCTTTGAAAGACTTCTGTCACAAAAAGTTTTATATTGCAGTACAGTAAGGGCTGCTTGCTCTTTGCGTACTTACCTGTGTTTTTGAGATAACAGAAAAGCAAGAATTTGGGGTTGTGTTTTTTTTTTTTCTTCCCATGAAGACAAGAAGCTTCAGTGAGTAACTTCATTTGTAGCTTTGTGTGCTTAAAGGCAGTATTACTACAGTGAGAGAAGCATTGCTTAGACTTGAATGTGAGATCTTGAAAAATCATCAGGTATTATTTATCACGAAGCCAGAAATTTCATGGCGATGAGAGTTGCCTTGGATAGATTTCCACTGTGCACTGGTTTACAGAAGTGTCATTTTTGTATTTTAGAGGCTGAAACTGAGTGTCAGTCTATAAATCAATCTGATAAAGTAGATCTGGTATTTGGATTTTTGGTTGTAACTGTTTTGAATTGACATTTTTAGTAAACACTGTATCAGACTGCTATCTTCTGTTTATTGCACCATACTCAAATAATTTGTGTAGTACTTGTAAGCATGGTGAAGGTATCTGCTTGCCATTTAGTCATACATTTTGTCAAAAAATACTTAAAATGCAGCATCCATCTGGTGTGCATATATCCTTTTTCCTTCATCTACAAATGATAGAACAAGAACACATGGCAAGGCTGTTGAAAATGCATGGATTAGTATGAAAAATACAGAAAAACTGCTTTGGGGTATACATGAGCTCAAATCACTATGTATAATTATTTAAAAGCCATAATGGCAATGGTGTAACTTAAGAATACAGGTTTGCAGTCATGCTTTAAAAAAGCAAAGGGGGGCTTCAAATTCTTACATATGGCAAAAGAACTTAAGCTGCTTGGGGAGGGGGAATTTGTTTTTGGTTTTCTTGTATATTTCTATATAAAGAGGAATTGTGTGAATGATTGCTTTCTACTTCTTTACGGTTGTGTTTTTACAGTACTAAAATCAGTAAGATTATCTGTTGATTGTAATGTTAGGTCAAGAAAAATAATTTACATTTGTGATGTATTTATTAAGAATTTAAAGAAGTTATAGAGGACTGGCATGTTCCTTTGCAAGTTCTCTGTGAAGACATTTGGGGCGTCTGAAGTCCTGAAGCTGATAGTGTGACTTTAATTTTTCAGGACTTGTACTGTGTTCGTAGTGACCTGGGGAACCTGCTCAAAGCCCTGGGTCGCTTGGAAGAAGCCAAGGTAGGTGTGGGGTAGAATACATGTAAACGTCAGTGTTTTGAAAACTTGAACTTTACACCAACTCTTCAAATCTGCGTTGATCGACAGACAGTCTGAGAAACTGCTGAAAACTGAAGGCACTGAAACACCCCAGAGTAGTTGCAGGGCAAGATATGGCATGCCCATGTTTAAAAGTTGGTTTAAGTGAAGAAATGGAACATTACCAAGCCATGCTGCTGAACTAGACTATCTGATACCATTCTGAAGTATTGGGCAGGGGCTCCATCATGCCCTTGTCTGGAAATAAGTAACAGTCCTTCTAATCTGAGGCTTGCCTGCTGGTGCCAAGCAGAGAGCCTGTGGTTAGCTCGAGATCCCTATACGATGCAGGTGCTATTGAAAATGCTACTCTTCTAAAGTCCTTTGTGGCTTGTAAGTGAAGAAACTTGACCAAATGTTACCTTGTAATATTGGCTTTTAAAGATTTCTATTCTTTTAAGTTTTCCCTTCCCTTGGTAGTGGAAGAAAGGCTAGTAAATGATGAATAGCTGCAGTATGCGAACCCCCCGAATATCTTTTCTTCATGTCTTCCCTCTCCCCTTTCCCAAAATAAAGAAATCAGAAGGACAAAGCTGGTTTGTTTGGGAAATGAACTGATCGAAAGAAAACTTGCTGTAGTGGAAAGGTGGCTTCTAGCAGTCTTGTGTTTCCTAAACTGAGAATTCGAACACCAAGATGAGTTTAAAATTCTTGGCATGTTAAAACTTGGATTGCACAAAGAAATTGTCTTGTTACAAGCCACCTTACGCGTCCGCGCTGCAGGGGTGAGGAGTGTGGAGAAATCGGAAACACTCTGGACTCCACGTCTGTCACTCCAAGCCCCACGCGCATGCTAAAAAGTGGAGTGTATGAACAGCGTAGCTGTCTGTTTGGCTGCAGCACCATTTGGGGAGGGTTATGATCTTTATGGGGTAACGGGAGTGCAGGTTCAAAGTTCATTATTTTTTTGATTTCTCTTAACAACTTGGATGTGCGTACTAATTGATTTGGTCGAATCCAGGTTGAAAATATTTTGTAGCAGCATTTAGAGTTTGAACAGTCTTTGAGACACTTGGTTCTCAGCCCACCAAGCGGACAGCTAACATGAATTGCACTTCACTGCAGCTTTAGTGTGACTGGTATAGGCCAAGACACTGCGCCTGCCTTAGGTTGCTGACTTCTTTGTTTCAGAGCTCTGGAGACACCTAGTTTGAAAGTGTTATTCTGTTTTGTGAGAACTTAATAAACGAGGAAAAACATCATGAGGAAATTGCAATGTGTTTCTTTGGTTATCAGTCCATTTGAAAGATCAAGCCAGCAGATTCCTTACAGTTTGAACTAAAATTTAATTTTTTTGTAGATATTTCAGAGCCTTTCTTCCAAAAAAAAAGTCCCTGCTGTATGCAGTTGCCCTGATTAACCCTCTCCCTTCTGCATGTCTCCCTTGTTACAGACAGATTGTCCTCATTCCCATGTGTTAAGACATATCCAAAAAAATGCAATTGCTTTGTTGAACTCTTACTAATGATCTTGTTTTATTTTCTCTCTTGTTTTTGGTTTTTCACCACTGATATTGTATTTAGAAGGTTTCAGGTGGGTGAAACCTCCTATTCCATGCGTAAGGTGCCTCGCTGAAGGGAGCTCGAGGCCTGGATCTAGGGCAGACACACACCTCCTCCTCCTCTTCCAGCAAGGAACGCACCGAAAAGTCACATGATGAGAAATATGGTAACGGGTTTGTAACTGCCACAGCAAAACCATTTGCCTCCATGCCTGAATCTTCTGTCTTGTGGCTTCAGAAACAGCTTAAAATATTTAATTGCAAACAAGTAATGTAAGAATATTTTATACTAGTAGCCACAAATTCTTTCAAAGAAATAAAGTAAAAGTAAATTAAAATATTTTTTTAAAGAAATAATTGGAGATAGTTAATAGTAAAAGCTTCTAACTCTTCTCGTTGTTCATTTTTTTCCTTTTTTCTTCTTTGTTTGGATTGCAGCGTTCTGCTCTTCTGATGATGCGCTGTGATCCTGCAGTAGCGCAAAGGCTGCGCAGCGGTAACGCGCATTGCGTGCGATTAAGCCCTCGTGAACGGTTGACTAGATGATTAATCTCTGATTGGGTGACTGCCCAAGCTCCAGGCTGTAGCCTTTTGGATAAAATTGGGTCGTAACGCATTTAGAGTCCAGACATCAAATTTAATATGCGAGTTTCTGAATGGGCCTGTCTGGTAGATTAATGATTCTGGTTGGCCGTTCACCGGACCTAGGGGCAATCAATATAGCAAACCAGTTCGCAGCGATAGCGTGGCGCCGTGCTGTTTAGGATGCGCAGCGATTTCTTGCGCTTGCATTACAGGGACCTAAACCTTCATGCAATCCTGTCATTTGAGGTTTTGAAGCTGCAGATGAACGAATGTGTGTGAAGAAACTGGGAAACAAGATATGGATTGGGCATGTCATATCCCTTGACAAGGACAATTAAAACCAAAGAATGGCTTAATCTTTTTCAGTAGTTTTTCTGTTTTTTTTAAAGTAATTTCTATCTGGTTTAGAATATTTCACTATTTAATAATTTTATTTCACAGTAGAGTTATTTTTACACGGTAAGTTTTCGATTTTTATGCACTTAAGGGTGGCAGATATTCTTGCTGAACTACTTTGAATTATTTATAAAATGATTTCTCTGGTGACCTGGTGTCTAAAGGCATGTTAATTTGTTATCAGCATAACTGAAAAATGGTGGGTTTGCACCTGGGTTTTGGTTTGCGCTGGCGCAGGATCAACAACAGTTTGCAGCGCATTAGTTTTGGCGCAAGCTAGCCTATACTGCAGGGTCACTTTTGGCTGGTTAGAGAAGGCATACTAACAATTATTTTTTCTCATTTTTTTCTTTTTACAAATTTTCCCCTTCCCTTGTATCTCTCTTCTTTAACTGTTCCAAGGCCTGTTACTTAAAAGCAATTGAGACTCAACCAAACTTTGCAGTGGCTTGGAGTAATCTTGGCTGTGTTTTCAATGCTCAAGGAGAAATTTGGCTTGCAATTCATCACTTTGAAAAGGTAACTAAGCCAGTCAGCTTCGCTGCTAGATTTTAATGTACATGCAGTTGCTTGTGGATGATAGAAGTATTTTGATGAGCGACTGCGTGTGATCCTGTTAGTTAACATCCTGTGTTAATTTTTTTGATTTTACTTCCTGATGTTTGACTGCTTGTATGCTGTTAAAGAACTATGTTTAGAATTGCCCTAAAGACTTCACACAGGTTAAATATAAGAAAATTCGTTATTTTACAATCCTTTTCCTGAATAATATTTTAAAAAAATCTAATTTGATGGGAATAATGTTTTGCGTGTTTCGTATGTGAGAGGAAGAAACAAATTCCTGCTTAAAATAATTTTTTCGTTGTGATTTTGTTTCAGGTATCACTGTCCCTTGAGTAACTGAGGAGAACAATTTTAAGTGACACACTAATTCCTCTTTTCCATGATTATTTTTCACCACTAATGTTTCAGACTTCTCTAGATTGGTGTCATTAACTAGTTGTCTGATACCTTCTAGTCAGCATCTGAATTCAGTTTGTAATCATCTCTTATGTTAGTGAAGTGACCTAAAACCAGATTTATGATGCGGTGGACAGTTTCTTCCTGATACTTATGACTTAAGATCTACAAAAATAATTTCATTGCTTGGGATTTTTTTTGTATCTGTGTCTAGTAAGTGTTAGATTATAAATATTTTAATTTGGAAATAATAGTTGCCATGAGAGAGACACTAATAAGAGTGTAGCCTGTCAGATACTCACATGTAACTTATTAATGCATCTTCTGTAACTTTATTGGTTCTTAAATGTTTTGCATTTTATTGGTTTTTAAGGGAGTGAAACTAGTTAAATGGCTACTGAATTTTCCCTACACACATGATGTGTTTCCCTTTTCTTGCTTCTGTGAAACTATCTCTGATTTCCTGGGCTGCTAAAGTTTTAAAATGCTGTCTTACTTTTCAGTAAAGGAAATGAGGAAATAGATTTTTTTTATTATTATTTTTTTATTTTTTTATTTTTAGGGTTTTCTCCCAAGTAACAAAGGCAGCATAGCATGGGTAGGCAGGATTGTTGAGTATGATTAGCTGAACATGAAATAAGTTTAACGCTTTATTCTGCAGTAGTTGCAACTGACTGGCTAAGCAAATGAAATAATTTGAAGGTAGTGTATGCTGTCATTTCTACAGATAAATAACTTTGATGCTCTATGACTGATGCATATAACTTAAGTTTTCCTTACTAAATTATTGATAAAGTCTAAGGTGCTTACAGATTGGGTTTGTCAAATTTAAAAACAAAAAAACATAGGTAGGTTTCATAGAGAATGTTTTTGTGTTAATGCTCAAAACTGTTACTTCAAAAATATTTTCAGGCTGTAACACTTGACCCAAATTTTTTGGATGCTTATATCAATCTGGGAAATGTCCTAAAGGAGGCAAGGATATTTGACAGGTAAGCAGATCAGTACTGTTGCTCTATCAGTGGCCTGTCAGATGTATCAAGATATAAATGAGGTTCCTCATGTAAAATCTCTTTGGGTGGTATAGCAAAGGCTTCTGCTGTAAGATAAGCAAGCAATTAAATGGCTTTTAAATGGATCCAGAGTTGTTGAATGGAATTAAAAAAAATCTTGTGGAATGTATTCCTTCATATTACCTGCCTGTAGTTAATAAAATGTTATAAATGTATTGATGAAAATAGATTTGAAATTAAGACTGAGGGCAGGTGAAGAGAAGATGTTGGAGAAAGACATGAACCCTTGAGTTCTGTTTTCATTATGTGGTTCAGGACGTGATCTACAAGTGTGTCTTCTGCTAAGATATTCCTTGTGTGTAAGACAAACTGAAATGCTGAAATTCAGCTAGGCATCTGATAAAATATTCTGTATTTGTTATGTGTTTGAATCCTGTTTTGCATGAGGTTGCAGTACTGTTACTGTCTTTTTGAACTAACTTGCTTTGAGACTTCTAATCTGATGCATGAATCTTACTTTTCTTCTGGAAGAAGAAGGTTGTGTTGTTTCTATGCAGTCTACGATATTGCATCTGTCAATTGGATTATAATTTCTAGTAGCTGTGGTTCGTGGCTCCAAATTTAATAAAAGCTTTTAGGAAGCAGGTTAATTATTCTAACTACTTGCATTGCACACAGTGTAAATCATTTGGTGATTTCTGCTTTAACCATGAATTAATGGGCCAGACAGGGACACGTTTCCTCATCATTTTAGACTTAACATCACATTTTTGAGAATTCACTTACTATGTGTGATGTTATGATTTTTGTAGAAATCGGATTTGAATACATCAGCCATTTATGTAGTGCTATAGGAACATATAACTAAAGACCTCACTTTTGAACAAAGTGAAGTTTGAAGTACAAGTAAAGCATGATGTGTGTGTTAGACTAGCAGAGTAAAGACATGTAGGAGTATGATACTGTTTACATTGTTACAATTGAATAATAAAGTGAAAAAAAAAAAAAGTGGAGCAAAGGTCTTATGCTTATCCTAGTAATGGAAAAATGTTTTAAAAAAGTAGATGAAAGCTTTACTTTTTTTCCAGAAGACTTAACTTGACCACTTCAGAGTACCAGGTGGGAGGAAAACATTACTGTTTTATGAAGTATTTCTTCTAGTCTGCTGGTCATTACAGTATTGAGCATAGCTTTAAAATAACATGAATAATAAGAACTCATCCCTTGATTGGGCTTTTAATTCAGGCAGTACTCTTCTGTGTTTTCAGTAAAATCTTACAGGACAGATTTGTGTGTGTTGATAATATGTGTCCCTTGAAGTTTGTTTTATTTATGTAGGTCGTTTTTATGACCAAGGTAAATTTAATTGCTGCTCTGTGGGTGATTGTTTACCTTCTTTTTCTTGTTACAGAGCTGTAGCAGCCTATCTACGAGCTTTGAGTTTGAGTCCAAATCACGCAGTTGTGCACGGTAACCTTGCCTGTGTGTATTACGAGCAAGGACTAATAGACCTAGCAATAGACACCTACAGGAGGGCTATTGAACTGCAGCCCCACTTCCCTGATGCCTATTGTAACTTGGCCAACGCCTTGAAGGAGAAAGGCAGTGTAAGGAGTACTTTTTTCCCTTTTTAAAATTTTTTAAGTACAGTGAATCTTTATTTTAGACACCAGGTGTCACCAACTTTATTAAGATGGGATTTTACCCTCATTTAGTTAGTCAGAAGGAAGAATAATTCAGGGAATCTCCACCTTGAACTTGTTAAAAGTGATTGTATAATGAATTCTCGTAAACACTGCTATTACAACAAATATTGCCATGTTAACTGTATCCCTTTTTTTGAAGGTGGTAGAAGCAGAAGAGTGCTACAATACAGCTCTTCGACTTTGTCCCACTCATGCAGATTCTCTCAACAATCTGGCAAACATCAAACGGGAGCAGGGGAATATTGAGGAAGCTGTCCGTCTTTATCGGAAGGCTCTTGAGGTACAGTTGAATGTGGTGAGGGAGAGGTAGGGTATTACAGTTGAGAATGTCTCATATGACTTAGATTTTTTTTTTTTCCCCCTCTTTGATTGTAAGCGGAGGAGCGTCTGGTCAGAGACCTGAGTCACGTAAAAAAGAAGAGTAAGAAATACACAAGATTTTTTTGTATGGTCTACTTGGGGCATTTGGCAGACAGATTCTGCTTCTTTTTCTTCCAGGTGTTTCCAGAGTTTGCTGCTGCGCATTCAAATTTAGCAAGTGTTCTGCAACAGCAAGGAAAGTTACAGGAAGCTCTGATGCATTACAAAGAGGCTATTAGGTAAATGGATACTATCTGTAATAGTCCCAGCCTATTCCTGTAACAGGAAAGTGCCATAGATTAGTACAGAAAGTGACTTACAGTAGCGTATTTTAATTCAAATAGTTGCTTTGCAAGCCAAGAAGTCAACGTAGGAGTATGATTTCTCATTAGACAAAGAGCTTTTATTGTTCATGACCTATATTATCTTTATTTCTCAGAATCAGCCCCACATTTGCAGATGCTTATTCTAATATGGGAAATACTTTGAAGGAGATGCAGGATGTTCAAGGAGCTCTACAGTGCTACACCCGTGCCATTCAGATAAACCCAGCTTTCGCTGATGCCCATAGCAACCTGGCTTCTATTCACAAGGTAGCACATGCGAATGATTCACACTTAGAGTATGGTGGGGCACTGTGAGTACTTAGCCTGAGTATATTTTTATCTGCTGACTCATTTCTGTGTCTTCACAGGATTCAGGGAATATACCAGAAGCCATTGCCTCTTACCGCACTGCTCTGAAACTGAAACCTGATTTCCCAGATGCCTACTGCAACTTGGCCCACTGTTTGCAGGTGAGGAAGATGAGGCTTTGATTGTAATTCTTAAGATTCCTCTGCAGCAAATGCTATGCTTGATCATCTAAACCAATCACTGATTTAAGTGTACAGCGTACACTTAAGTCTTTAATTTAAGATAACATTGTACAGTCATCAACAGTAAGTACTGTTCTCGCTTCCATTTTTGTAAGAAGTGTTAGTCTCAACTTGTGAAATACCTGATACACAGTGAAAGAAGCAGTTGTCCTAATATTGTTTTACTTTTTGATTTTTCTAGATTGTCTGTGACTGGACAGACTATGATGAAAGAATGAAGAAGTTGGTTAGCATTGTAGCTGATCAATTGGAGAAAAACAGACTGCCTTCTGTCCACCCACATCATAGCATGCTGTATCCGCTTTCTCACAGTTTCAGGAAGGCTATTGCAGAGAGACATGGAAATCTGTGCTTGGACAAGGTAGGAAGTTTTAGACAGGCTAACTGTGGTTGAAGTACTTGGTGGGTTTGCCTGTTCCTGCTGAAAATCTAATGTTTACCTAGTTAGTATTAGCCTTTGTAAGGTTTCTGTGTCACTGGCCTGTAGAGAGATAGGACATAGTGTTACACATCCAGTTTTGCAGAGTACATGGGAGGGATGTTTTGGAAAAGCAGAGTGAATAAATTACTCTTTCCTGACAGTAGAACAGATTGAGGTAGCTGTGTGGTAGTGTTTCTCAAACACTACCACACAGTGTAGTGTTTGTGTGTAGCTTTCCAGCATCCATAGTGCTTGGATCCTGACCTTGCTGCTAGTGAATCCTTGCTGGAGCACGTGAGCTTTGTGTTTGGCTTTGGGATTTCCAAATGCACTTGTTTTAGTGGTGATGGCAGCGATGTTACAGGGTTGGTGCATCACAGTAAGAAGTACTTGAGTATTTGTAATGATTCCATTTTGGAGTACTCTGTGTACAGTAGAATTGGTTCTTCCAAAAACCTGTCTTCTCTTGCTGTGATTGTGTGCCATTTGCATGAGACTTCCAAGTGCATTTGCAGTCGGTGGCAAACTCTTTAACTAAAATTTGATGCAACTTCTTTTTCTCCTCAACCAGAGAGTCATAGCCATTGGCGCTTGTGAATGTTGAGACGGACTACTTGAGCAGACTGCCACTTATAGTTGAAAACACAGTCAGCCAGCGGAAGGGTCTGGTTAGCCTAATGTAAAGGTCTCAGACTTCATAAAAGAATACTTAGCTTTCAAACTGGCTTCTTGTAATAGCCTGATAATCTTGTTGGTGATAGTGGCTACAAGGTGATGTCTGCGGAAGATGGTGAATGTAAGAACAGAAAGGCATGCTGTGATGCTCCACAGGAATACTGTTCTGGTCACAAGTGGCTTGTAGTTTGAGAACTTCTTCGTCATAGTGGTGTGGTTGTCAGCATGTTTAATAACCAGGGGTGGAATACTTAAAAAATAAACTGCCAGAAAAGCAGAAATGTCAACTTAGCAGTAGTGATGTCTGTCTTTATTTGGCTGAATGTAAGGTATGGGACACCTTGTAACACAGTTTGTGGGTGTTACACTTGGCTCCAATGGAATACATACAGTGCAGATTTAAAACAACAGATGACCACAGATCCCTTACTTCAATATCGGATAAGGATACAAGGATATTTCTGCAAACCCACAGGGTTTTTTTTGTCACTCTTATTTAGCATTTGGTTTTGGTTTCTGAGTTTATAAACAGTTTTGTGTGTTTTCTTGACAGATTAATGTTCTTCACAAGCCACCATATGAACATCCCAAGGATCTGAAGGCCAGTGAAGGTCGACTTCGTATAGGCTATGTGAGCTCTGATTTTGGAAACCATCCAACCTCACATCTAATGCAGTCAATCCCAGGCATGCATAACCCAGACAAATTTGAGGTATAAGTATAAGTGACGTTCTTAAAGCTTTAAATATGGCTGTAAGTGGCCCTTTCTTTTTCTTGGTTGCAGGCAGGTAAACTAAGGAGGGGCAAAGTTTTATTTGTAGGTTTTGGGTTTTTTGTTAGTGGACATTTTTTTTTTTATGGGTTGGAGAGTTCTCCAGCCTGAGTCATCCTCCTTTACCAGTATGAATTTTTTTGTAGAAGGTAGGTGGATTAGATACCTGTCCTTAGAATTGCTGTAGGTAGGATTTGTGGACCATGGAAAACTTTTTTTTTTTTTCAAGCTTCAGCTGCTGTTTGAGTGAATACATTTCAACATCAAGCTACTCCTGCCTGGTTACTTCTGATTTACAGATAGGCATGCATTTTTTTTCACTCTCTGCTGCTGGTTATTTGGGTGGGTTTTTTTACATGTGTTTTTCTCTGGGATGCCTGAATTGCAAACATGAACTTCAAATTGGTCTGACTACTGCTTTTTCAAAAGGAAATGATACACTGCACTTACTCCAGAAGGAGCGTATACAATTCAGTGATGCCAAAGACAGTCATGTTTGCATATATTTGGGTGTCATGTTGAGGGATTGAGGCTGTAAATAGAACTAATTCCCAGTTACATTGTTTTTCCCATGACTGTTTAAATCACCTCAGTTTTGAGCTGTTGTTTTCCCAGACATGAGAATTTGCTTATTTTTGTAAAGGATTGTAAGTCTTTCCTTCTCGCAAAAGTGTTGTTTAATAATCTTTTTTTGGTTGGTTGGTTTTTGGGGTGTTTTCCCTGACCTTCTTGGTTTTTCCTGGCCTGGAAGTCTTTGTAGTATGAAATCCTTGTGGCAAAACTGCGTGCTTGAATTTTTATCAGAAGTGTGACTGTGAAGCAGATTTTTTTCACGGAACAATTAAGTTGGTTGTCTGAGTACATGGTGTGTGGAAAGAATATACAATTTAACCTTGAAACAGCTCATGACAAAGGGCAGTCTTTCTTATTCTGGATTTATAAAGCTCTACAGAACTTAATTTAAATACTAAATAGAAGTTATCTGTTATTTTATTAAAACCATGCTTTTGTCCTGCAAGATAATAAATTCTCTGCGTATTGGTTCTATTTGTTCTGTACCTATGTGTACTAGGTTAGCTAAATATGTCTGTTTACATAATCTGTCAACCTTGACTTTCTCACATACGCTTGCAGTTTCTTAATTGGAGCAAACTAGTCACTGTTAAATCTGTTACAAAGCTTCCCCAAGGCTTAGTTTGTCTGTTCAAACTAACTCATAACTGATTCTCACTAATTACAAATTCAAAGATGTATTTTAAAATGTGTTGTTGGAGAATTTACTGCTTATGCAAATCCATTTGTTAAAATTACCTTGCACTGATGAGAACATTGTGTATATGTCTACGTGAGGTGCAGTGCCATACTCTAGCACCTGAGTAGGTAAAACTGGGGCCTGGTGCAAATGTGTCAAGTGTCCTCACCACCCCTCCACCCACCTCTTTTTTTTTTTTTTTTTTGACTTTTTTCTCAACTGGTAAATGCCACACAAATAAATATAACTTGCATGAAACCAGATATAATTTTGCTAATGTAATTTAAAATTGCAATGCTATATGTTTTATAGCAGTTTTTTTTGTTGGCAAGTCATTGCAGATACTCAGGTTTTCGTGATTCATATTCTAGGTATTCTGTTATGCCCTGAGTCCTGATGATGGTACAAACTTCCGTGTAAAAGTGATGGCTGAAGCAAATCATTTCATTGACTTATCTCAGGTGAGCTTTTTTGATGCATTGATGTTTTAGCAAACTTAAATAAAGAACGAGATCAGCCTCTAGTTTGAAATTTTTGATTGCAATAATTTCCTGAATTGGTCTGGTGTCAGTCTTGAGAATTTTGGAGTTTGTAGATGTATTGATGTTATGCCTTGCCTGGGATGCGATGCAGTGGTTACTGCGTGACCTCTGTGTGATTATTAAAAATTAGTATTAGCAATATTGAATAACTTCCATTAGGTCTTAAGATAGTAGTCATACCTAAACTCCGAAATGGAGTTTCCTTCTCTGGAGATATTCAAGACCCGCTTGGATGCGGTCCT
>Ga0181612_101408_pt1 | contig 17616 bp, 4 predicted proteins | sample HoacroProtozoa21_FD_119630 | JGI IMG/M metagenome (GOLD analysis project Ga0181612, IMG submission 119630) | Hoatzin crop microbial communities from Cojedes, Venezuel. Combined Assembly of Gp0051906, Gp0051904, Gp0051908 | reverse complement strand
GCAGAGCTGCTCTCCAGCAGGTCCACCCCAAGCCTGTACTGATGCATGGGGTTGTTCCTCCCCAGGTGCAGGACCCTGCATTTGCCTTTGTTGAACCTCATCAGGTTCCTCTCTGCCCAACTTTCCAGCCTGTCCAGGTCACACTGAATGGCAGCACAAATATTTTCATAGAAATACATATTGCAGTGAAAAAAAATCAATGCACAGACAAACTGTCTCATCCTTTCAATCTTACCTCACTAGTTTAATATTTCTAAGTGAGCTGGAGGAGATTTCTAGACATTGCTGATGCATCAATGAAAATACAAATCACAAAGTTCTCATGAATCCTCCTAAAAGCTTCTGCAATACAGGTAATGATCTCAAATACAGCTGATATGATTCTCACTAGCAAATATATATGCTTCAGCTGACCTTCCAGCAACCAATTTTAGCTTTTACTAGGCTTATTATAAATTTATTCTCTCAATTTTTCCTTGCATTGCTATTTTTCAAAGAAAACTAAATTTAACTATGAAATCAGTTAGTCTACTGACATAAGTTCTTTTTCGCACGTATACAGATCTGATGATGTAAAGGCTTGCAGGCTATGGCTTTAATTTTGCAGACAAACACATCCTTATGCAGATGGCACATTCCAATGCCTTTGTAAGGACTAACAATGTGTGTAAGCACATCACTAACCTTCATATTTTCAGAACGAAGGCAAAGAAGCATGAATTGTTACAGACCAGGACATAGTGGCCAATGCCTGGAATAATGTATGCACAGCTGAAATATAAGTAACATACACTACACTAATCTTTTGTATAGAAAGTCCAAGCTTAGGAAGTTTTTTTTTTTTAACATTTAAAAAAATAAATTGAAAACTCTTCATATAAAAGGAAAGAAACCATAATGTGATCACAGATACAAAACATTCTATTGTTTAAATTGACAAAAGAAATGGAGAAACTCCTCCATATCTGAATCTATGAACCTTAGTTTTTTTGCAGAGACAAAAAACAAAAAGCCTCCTCCCAAATGCAACAGGTAAACTGAATTGCTATAGTTAACCTCCTAAAACAATAACACTGTGCCAAAGTAATAATTTTACTTTTTGAGTATTTTTGTTTCTCATGCACTATAATAGATCTTTATGTCACAACTTTGATTCACATAAGACTTTACTGACAAATGATGCACAAAATATGCATCAAATTGTTTACAAAATACCCTTATTAGCTTGGCTGTAATGGGTTCAGTACAACTAGGTCACTGTATTATCATATTATCATCATGTTAATTTGGGTTATGAAAAATGTAGCTATTAAAATAATATGGAGATAAAATAACAGAAATTACAATTTTGGAATAATATAAGAAAAAGCTTAAAAACAGAGTGATTCTGTGTTCTCTTTAATATGCAAATAGATTTTTCTTTCTACTATATGTAAAATACAATTTATCAGTAACAAATAAATCCTTCAGTGATGAACAGTTGCTCATGATAAAAATTACAATTTATCATAGCTATTTCTAAACATTTTCTAAAAAGACTTGATGTTTTTTTTTCATCTGCAAACAATATTATATTCTGTATTTTGCCTCTTCATAGATGCAAAAAGGTTGATTGCATTGCTTTGCGGTGCTAAAGCTTTGAGACACCAGGATAAACAATAGCTCAGATGCTAATGCACCTTTTCAGCCTGTTTGATTTCTTTTTGCCAGTTTACTTCAGATACATGAAATTGGATTTTTGAAGGGTTAGATAGGTATTTAACCCACAAGGCTTTGATTTCTTCTGAATTAAATTCCTTTTTTGGTTTCAACAAGTGATTACATCCATAACTTGAAAAATACTCTTCACAGAGTTTAATCAAAACTAATTTAAAAAATGTTTTCGTGTGGGAATTTAACAACACAGTATTTTTCACTGAAGATAATTTAATCAAATATTTCTGAGCCACGTTCATCATTCCTTTCTGTCTTGCTGCATATTGATAGACTAGAGCATTCTGCCAAGATACAGTAATTTTGTAAGTAGTATGGAATATGTTTAAAATTCAAATAGTTTAGAAATAGTTTAGAATAGTTTAGAAAGGCTATTTACATTGGAATGAGGGAGCCATTTTTTCCATGGCTAATAAGCTTAAATTGACTTTATGAGACTATCATACTTAAAACTAGAAATATTTGTGGTTTGAAACACTTAGTGTGACCAATGACTACTTTTCACCAAATGGAGATGTAAAGATGCTCCAGGTAAAATAATATTATAGCAAAGCATTGATGTTAATGCTAGGATGATACTTCATCATACTGCTAGATGTATTGAGGACTGCCAAAACAGTTACCTGTGTGTTTTGTAGACATGTTAAACTGGAAACTACCATTTATAACAGGTTATTTCTGTAATAATGCCTGTGGAAAGAATGTCAACGGTTACTACACACATCCTTGACCTACTGTCACCAATAGTGGCATTAAATAATCTTGCTTAATATTCAAGAAAAATACATTTCTAAATTGTAGAATGCCACAAGGACTCCAGTTTATTTTTGTCAGACTTTCAATCATTCAAAGAAAAAAATATATATGAAGTTAAAACCATACTGTAAATAGGAAAGAGGCTGACAGTTTGAAACATATTTCAAAGAATTCTAGAAAGCAGATATTAATTAAGCTACCATATAGAATAAAAATGAGTGAAGATCCTAGGAAAGCATTTAATGAGAAAAATCAATAAGAAAACACAACATAGATTAAAAAAAAAATCGTGATTCAAATTTTTAGGGGAGAGAACTTTAAGTTCCTAGAACTTTTTTAAAAAATTAAGCGTATATCAAGCCATATGAAATATATGAAGATATATACCTCAAGGCTGAAGATAGTTTTAAATGTAATAAAGTTATAATACAAACACAAATTATTAAATCTCTAAAGTAAAAAATTCTAAACATTTAGCAATCTCTCATAGTCTACCACCAGAAAATAAATATTTAAACAATCCAGTCAATTCTTCAGTCTCATATTATTCTGTTTTCCTTATTTCTCCTCCTTTACATTATCCACTCAGAATTTTAACATTGCTTTTTAGGATTTACAGACATATATGCACTAGATACTGCTACCATCCAGAAAACAGCAATAATATCCCATATTTTAGGTCACATTTCCACGACACACAAAATAGGCTTATGTCTGAAAATATATATTTACAATATATATAATTCACTGTCACATAAATTTGCCATACACACAGCTAGCAGACTATCTTTTTATTTGTAGGAGAGATATCATATTTGCCATGAAGTTGCTTCAAAAAGAAATATGACACGGTTCCCTTTCTTATGTGGATGTCACAGTAAATACATGATATTAAAAACACGTTTTCTATACCAAGACAGAGCATAATTATAATTCAACACATTTGGCTGGAAATCAAAATAGTCACCTCCTACCAAAAGCAAAGAGCTTCCTTTGAGTTAAATGATTGCAATATTTCAGCACATAAGACAATACATCAATTTCTTGACACTTCCTTCAAATTGGCTTTTAACATGCAAACTCAAAGAAGGTAATTTATCTTTTCCCTTCTTAAACAATCCCTTTTTAGTTTACTATTACTAAGGTTTCCTTAAAATATTGTGCATTAAATACAATCCTTCTTCCCTAGTGAAGAATCTACAACTTTCTAAACGCAACTGTATTTGTAGATGTTTAGAGTAGAGCTAAGAAATGTGAAGTTCATGCTTTCAGAGTTAGTTTAATTTGCCTGGTTTCATTTAAAGTATATAAACTTTAATTAAAGTAAGCTTTAATTACATGTATTTTAAGTATGCACTTAGCACCTTGCATTGACAGTCAAATAAAAACTTTTGCATGTGAATTTCATCAATAATCAACTTTAGTGACCCTTGGGTGTCCCAAGTCATGAGCAAATCTCCACATATACAACCTATTAATGTTATGATATCTCTCTAACCTTTAAAGCTGCATTTTAAGACTTTGTACTTCAGTAAGTAATCAATAATGCATGCCATTCATGTAAGTAGCTTTTTGTTTTTCTCCCTGAAAAGGAAGGTAAAAAGAAGCCCTCAAACAATAAGTAAAAAAGGCTTCATCACTGTGATGTCCAGTATTAATGGAATGATTCTGTACTACTTATTTGTGGCATGGAAACATGAATTTCTTCTCACTGGCCAGTCATGAGAAAACATGTAACTGATGCTCATGTGGATGACATATTTTCCTATATGGAACATCTGAGAGGAGCATCTGAGGTCTATCAGAGCTCAGTAAAACCCATTATTGACGTACTCATTTTCCAGCAAAGCCTGATGTGGTTAACTGCATCAAGCACTGAACATGCGCATCTTGGATTCTGCCTACAGCTTCACCTGCTACATGTGTATAGCGACAAATAATTATTTTTCATATATGTTAGGTACTTCTATGATTCAGTGAAATACTACATAAAGAATAAATGATAAAATACTCTGTAGTATGTAAAAGATGACAAATATTACTGAATCCATCAAACAATCCATACCACGTTCAGGAATCTTTGTGAAGGAAATAGCCATCCATACCCTTGTGCTTCTACCTCTAAACACAAAGTTCATGCATACAGGAAGGTTCTTTTCCAGGACAAGCCAACTACAACAATGGCCAAATACTTTATCATAATTTCTCTTGAATTCTACAGAAAGAAAAAGAAGCATTTTATTCTGAGTGGCTAATGCTGCACCAAGGCACATAATTGTATTCTCGGCCCCGTGAACTCAACCCAACTGTAATTAAACAAAGCTGCTAGTTATTAAATCAAGGATTCTGATTCACTGAATTTTTGTTGTTGGTGGTGGTAGTGGTGGTGGCTTCCCTTCTGGATATTTTATATGTTATACATGCTACTATTTGAGGATTAACCAGTAACAAAAATGGTGTAGATCATTAAGCATACTCTGCATTAAATTTTAAAGTACTATTTCCATTTACTTTGGCAAACTAATAATGAGGAGTATATTGTGGATTTCATCTGAGAGTTAATAGGATCATTAAACTTGGAAAGCTCAGTATAACTGAATAAAAAAATTGTTTTATTGTCACTGTAAAGGATGAAGAAAGAAAGAGATTTAATGGAAAAGATAACTACCTGAACGTCTTTTCCCTTAAAACCATAGCTTCGCCTTTTACCTCCACAGCCATTTTCTCTTTGGAAGGCAGTGATGCTAATGACATTATGAGGTTGTGACTAGAACAGTCACAAAAAATAAAGGATTTCCAGAAAAGGATTATTACTAAATGATTACTTTGGAACAATTTAGTGTTTCTTTCCTCATAAACACACAACTCTTGATAGGTGTGAATAGCTGGTGCTTTCCCTCACATTTGTGGAATCAGAACTGCAAAGGACACCAGTATACCCTGCACGTCCTCCTGTTCAAAGGGAGAATCACCTGTGTCTGTCATTCATAGTAATGGCTGCCGAAAAGTGAAGGCTCCACAGTGATTTGAAAGTTTCACTGCCCATGCCTTTGGACAGTTGTTTGGTTCGTTGCTTGGTTGGTTTTTAAATTAACTTTTTTTTTAAATGTCTAAGCTGAATATTTCTACCTGAAATTTCTTGCCTCATTCATGGTGGATACAGAGATAGAGATTGTACTATTCCCCTGCTCTGAACAGTTTTCAAAAATATGTGTCCTTTACTATTTTGGAAACTGATATCATTTACCTCTAAATGTATACCCTACTCCTCTCCTACGCCCCCCAACTCTCTCTCACACACACACAGTTTTCTTTATATTAAATAACTGAACTAATTCATTTCTGTAAGTCATGTTACCTGGAGCTCTGATCTCTTTTGTTGTTCTCCTTTGGACTTCCTCCAGTTAGCCTACATTGTACATCTATTTTAAGGTCTGAAAGGAAAATAAATCTGACATCCTTTAAATTGTTGCCTGTGTACTGAGAGAAATATCTCGTATTTTACTCAAACATTTGTTCCAGAATGACATACACTCTTGAATTATAAAGAGGAAGAAGTGAGGTGATATTTTCCCTCAAATTTTTGATGACTTTAACTTTCAAAACTGTCCATTATTTTCCATCTCTGCGTGTGTGGGAACCCTTAGCTCCTCTACAGAGCTACTTTCCTATTTGCAGACAGTTATTCCATTTAATCCCCAAACTCCATCTCTGATCAGTAGGTCATTTTCCTTCCTAAATGTCCTGTAAGATGGCAGATTGCTCCTGCACTTCTCACTTCCTTCGTTGTTTGTATCATCTTCCAGCCGCAGCCTTTGTTGTGTTTATTTCTGGCAGATTAAAGAGATCTTTAGAGTGCTTCAGCATCTTTGCCTTTCTAATGCCATATTTATGCATTATAATAAAGTCACATCTCAGCTTTCTTCAAAAGAGTGTGCCATTAGTCTATTGAATTGTGAGAGACTGGATCTTTTCTTTTTTTATTTTTTCCTTTTTCTTCTCCTCCCTATAAAGTTTGCCACTTATGTTCCAATGCAGAATAAAAGCAAAGGCTGCAATATTCCAGCAAAATAGAATTTCTTACTTTTCTTAATGTTGCTATGGAATGAAAGGAACTCAGGAAAGGGAAAGAAAAGAGAGGAGCTAACAGTCCTATATAATAATTTTGTCCCAGAATTTGTGACTGGCATTGCAGTTGTCTATCAGCTAAACAGAAAAGTCTCAGCTTGAATTTTTACAAACTAAATGAACAGGCAGAGATCTTTCTTTAACCTCTGTATAAGTAACCACTGTGAATAGCATAAGCTGCAAAGGACTACAGAATGTCTTTTTCTGTAGAACTTACAAATGGTAAATCTCATAAACTGGATCCTTGGCTATAGCACTTACAACTTTGTGTCTTTTAGCAAATGGGACTTGAGCCTCCATACTTGGTAGCATATATGAAATTTTGCTTTACAAATTACAATAATATGTCCATTCAGGGTAGGATTTGAAATGTAGTGCACTGCATTTTGTTAAGAAGGATGAGTAAGTGATGACTGATGAAGTGAATAATCTTAAATGGATTTTTGTAATAAACAAAACCAGAAACAAGTTATTACTTAGTTCTATAATGACATAATCAGACTTCTGTTTGCTAGCTTATATGAAAATAGTCTCTTTGCCAATTAATTCAGTTTATATTTATATATGTGTTTTCTAACTAGGTGGAATTATAAATAACTCTACAGGGCATCAGCAGATTTTAAAAAATGACTGAAGATTGTGTGTTATATTTACACAATGCTACTGATTTCACTATGTAGGACTGAGAGAATCCTACATTGAACTGAGAAATGCTATTCACCTCACTGTGAAAGCATCTCTGTGTTTGCCTATAAGAGTAAAGTAGATTGAAGTCAATAAGAGTTCACATCTAAACTGAGAAGTTAAGAAGAGGTACAAGCCAAGTATACTTATGTCCTTGTCATCAGCTGTAGCTGAGGATCAGAGTCCTTGGGAAGAACCATGCTGCTGGATTGAATTATCCTGTCCGTATCAAATCTATTCAGACTATATGAACATCAATTTCAGTCCACATTAAAGCCTTAGTTTTGCCTTCTAATTCTGTTCTCAGGAACCTGAACTTCAGGTTGCCTGAATTTTTGTTAACTGGGCATAAGTTTGCGTAGGAAAGCATGCATGACAGGTGAATCTACAGTTCATAAGCTGTTCTAGGATTCTACTTACATGTTTTTTCCACTTTTTCTATTAGAAATAAATATTCCGTTTCATAGTAGGACCTGAGCCAAATCGTGCTGAAGACTTCAGCAACAGCATGAGGAAAAAGAATTAATGTTCTCTCGTTTTCTCTGTGCTCACATACAAAGTTACAGTACAAGACAATATCAGAAAATTGCTATCCTACATGGGAATTTTTAATCTTGATTCTTTTTCTCATATTCTGTGTGGATGATATTCTTTTCTTGTTAACTATAAATCAAGAGTTAGTCCTTATTGCACTAACTTTGACTTCTGCTAATTAAATCTATTTATGACATCAGTGTAACAGCTGACACAGCAACTGTGAGTAAATGTCAGATTTACGGCTTCTCAGCTTCTACAAACCAGAAAAAGTAATGAATTAGCAGGGATGCATTTACTGTTCAATAATAATAATAAGTTATAATTGGTTATTTGGGGAGAAAAATGAATCAGAAAGGGGGAAAGTAATTTGAATAATTTTCAAATAACACATTATAAAATTTGACTGAGCATGAAGGTGCATCTTTATTAAACATTGAGTCATCCACATTTCCATGTCCCTACAATCAAAACAATATCAGCACTTTGCACACCAAAAAGTCATATGATGGAACATTATTTTTAATACTGATACCAGGAAAAAAGAGGAAGAATCATAAATATTCAGAAGCTTTTTCTTGGAGGCATTAGGGGAAGTGAAGAGCTAATCACATCTTATCCCTTTCGGTAGTGTTTTTCCTAAATGCGACACAGAAGGTTTTAAAAAACTAATAGTCTACATAAGCAGCAGTTGCACAAGTTATAAAACCTGAAAATAATAATAAAAAAATGGAACTATTTTCTACTCACCTTTCTTTATTGTATAATAAGTACAAAGCTAGGTATATACTCGTCTTTTTCCAGATAATATAATGTTTTTGGCACAAGATTTCACTCTGTAGAAACAGAAAAAATTTAGCTGTCAGAAACTTAGAAGACCAGTTTTTGCAACAATAAAAGGCTGTGGATTTTTTATGGCATTACATTCTACAGTACTAAAAGTTCACAGACAAATTGTATTTATTTTTGGACGCATGAATAAAAAACTGAAAAAGCTTTCATATTCTAAAAATCAATAACTGACTTGTTTTTATTTCCTAGGAAGTCACCATGATGTTGTTTTTTATGCACTATTACCTAACAAATTAATATTTGTTCCATTTCAGAATTTCCCAAATCTATAATCATATTCGATGCTCTGTCTTCACAGAAACACATACAAAAAATGATCCTTCAAAGGGTATGATTGTTTCCATTTACTGTGCTTTGGAGGATATGTGTCTTCAATTTGCTGCCCCCACTACCATGACAATACATCTATCCACACACTCATTTTGGAGGAAAGTCTATTGCCTACATTAGCATCTAGCCCCTATTTAATAAAAGAACGGCAATCTATTGTTACTGTATATTTTGAATATTCATAAATTTTGAGGGTTTTTTGTTTGGTTGGTTTTTCTGTATGTAAAGACACGTTTTTGTGTAGAATGTTTTTGATGTCATTTCAAAGTTCAAACACTTTAAAGAAAATCTGAATCTATGCTTTTTTTATTGATTTGATAAACACCAACAACACATTTTTAGACTTGAGTTATGTGGGGCAAAGGAAGTCTGCACAATAATCTAGCACGTTGTTGTGGTTTAGCCTGGCAGCCAGCAACTAAGCACTAGACAGCTGCTTGCTCATCCCACCCCTTCCCACCCAGTAAGATGGGGAGGAGAAATGGACAAAAGGTAAAACTTGTGGGTTGAGATCAAAACATTTTAATAAGACAACAAAGGAAATACTAATACTAATGCATCTACTACTAATAATGAACATGCAAACCAAACTGTATATAATACAATTTTCTCACCACCCAATGACCAATTTGCAGCCTGTCCCCAAGGAGTGACTGTGGAACCCAGAACTGGAGGATTTTTCAAATTGTGTCAAACTCCCAAAAAGGACCAAACTCCTGGAAAAGTTCAAACTCACAGACAAATACGCATTTGAACCCACCTAAAAAAGAAATTCCTGCCCTCTGGCCAACCTCCACTTATAAACTGAGCATGACATCTACGGTATGGAATATTTCTGCTGGTCAGCTGGGGCTAGCTGCCTGGCTACCCTCCCTCCCAGCTCCTCCACACCCACTCATTAGCTGAACATAAGAAACTGAAATAAGTCCTTGATTTCTTATAATCAACTAAAACCATCAGAGTTATCAATGCTCTTCTTGTACTAAATCCAAAACACAGCTGCTACTGGGAGGAAAATTAACTCTATCCAAGCTGAAATCAGGACACTAGTAAACTGCAGAGATTGTTTCTCTTCCTTCTAAAAACTGGAGGAAGCTTAAAGTGTTTTTTGAGGTCCTTTTTGTTTTGCAACATTGGTGGAGGTGATTGTAAATCTGTCATGGAATATATTACTAATAAAAGCAGGATGATAATACTCCACAAATGTGTCTATTGTTTTGCTTTAAGATCTTGTTCAGTACAGAAAGGAAAGACACTAGATCCTTGAAGCTGATGGATTTGAAAACTGCAAACACTGCTGCAGCAGTTGCTTTAACTGCAGATACATGGAGCACAAATGACCAGAAGTCAGAATTTATGTTCGATGGCAGTTCAGGCAAGTTATAAAAAATTTACTATAGTTTTATTCTGTATGCATAGTGTATGACTGAATGACAAAGCATTAGAATCTGTCCTAAATCTGACATTTAGATGGTCAGAAAGACGTAACTGGATGGGTTGTGTTCAGCTCTGACCTAAAGCTTTCCTAGTGAAAACATACCACCAAGGAAAGTGACGTTCGTTATTCAAAGAGCTGCATAAAATAGATTGCAGTTCCTCAGAACTTTGAAAAAACACTTATGAATGGTAGGTTGTTCAGAATTTATTCAGAATACATAATGGAGAAAAAATTAACAGGTTATAAGCAATGGAGAATACATCCGCCCTAGCCTGCTGACATTTCTAACATTCTACCAATTGTTGTACAAAGGAATTGCCTGAAAACGTCTTACTCTCATTTTGTTATTTTAAAATACATTCAACTTTGGATCACATGAACTGCAACAGACCTCACATAAAGTCTATTTTATTACAAGCAATGAAAAGATGAAGATTGAAGGCAAACAAACATGGTTGACAGACAGATACCAGATGATCATAAGACCCAAGTAAAAAGGTCTATATCTGCAGGTAAAGTTTTCATTTATAGTGTATTCATTGTAGTCACTCCATTTTTAACTCTTTTTTAACACTGTTTTTTAACACTGTTTTTTAACACTGTTTTTGTTTTGGGTTTTTTTTTGGTTTTTTGTTTTCTTCGGTTTGTCTTTGATTCATTTGATATCGGGGAAACAAATATGGCCATAATTCTTACCTCTAATATTTAAATCAGCTGGAGGCCCAGATCTGAAACAGTGTAGGACAAACCTTCTGTAAACTGAGGTCTTAAAGAGGCTTCAGAATTGATTCTACTATCTGGAATCATGAAAATCCAGCAACTTCCTAGCGATAGTAATTCTTAGGCAGAAAATTTTAAGAAAATTATCTATTCCACATGTGGATTATCTGCTTTAAAACAAACTAAGATTGGTTTGATATGCAGATGAAAATAGATGGGAGGCGAGCAGATTATAAATCTAGAGTTTGGCAGGCTATGAGGATGAATGGTTGCATAGTAATTAATGATTCATTGTGTATCTCTAGAAAATGTTAAGCTGGCAATTATGGGGCAGATGCTGACACTTTTTATGTCAAATGGTGTTGCTGAGAGAACCACTAAAAAGTAATACATTGCCTTGGTACACTTATTTATTACTACTGTAATTGTTATTGCTATTGTTTTAAAGTTTGGAAAAAAATGTAGATTTTAGGAGATCTTTGATGAATCTTGGAGCACAGAAAGCATTACTGAACAATTGCTAGGGATTAAACTAGCAAAAACTTTCCTGGTGAATTTCCAAATGCTTCATGAAATCATATATGTCAAAAATGTGTTGACACTAGTTCTTGCTCTAGTTTGTTGTCAGCCTTTCAATCCAATTCATAAACAGAGTAGGAAGCCATAAAATAAGAAAGTTAATGAAATTTTGTCTGTTCTTAAAAAGTTGGGAATCAATTTGATTTGTAGTCTCTATGCAAAGTATAGCTTTAATTCTGTTTTTTTATTAAAATATTTTGATGTTTTCTTTATCCTACTCTTTTGCCTCTCCACACATCAGACAGTATCTAATCTTGAGTATCTTTTTTTCTGTTGTTTTTATTTTAATATTTAAACAGAAATAGTGATGGTTTTACAAGAAAGAGGGTGATTCCCCTTTTCTTCACATACTTCCCTTTCTTTTATCTTGCTTTATGCAGAAGGAGTTTCTATGAATTAAATAGGCTAAAAATCATTGTCAAATGTTTGATATATAGCACATAACTCTGTAACAAGAAGATCTGTAAATTCCTTGGATTTCAGGAAGGAAATGAACTTTAGTACCTCATGCATCTTCACGATAAGAGAGGAATGAAGTTTCTGAGGTTATTTTCAGTCAGTCGTTTGCAGTTCTTGGTGTTGCATATTAATATTTTAATAGACGATAACCTGTCACTACCAGACTGCAGTTTTATTCAAAGTTGATTAGTAATTTTTTGTACTTGTGTATTTATTTTTCTTCTCCATTATCTCAAAATCTCTTCATGTATAAAATGCCATAATAATCTGAAAGTTTCCAAAGACTGTAAACCAAGTCAAGCTCAGTTCTTAGAATTAATGGACATTTTATGAACACTGTCAGAACTGTTGGTCTGTTTCTGTCTTCTGCCTCTGGCTTTGTTGTTCACGTATTGCCTGTGCATTGTTAGTTCTGCTTCGCTGGTTACGTGTTAGTTAGTTATGCAACAAATGAGTTACAGCCCCATTAGATCGGCATGATTCAAGACTCCTGAGATTCTACGTCAGTGAGGAACATCACTAAGTTACTCAATGGCTGGTCATACTGTAGTGGCAAATTCTAGCGCCAAGAGAAAAGCTATGAATTCAGGTCAATGCTTTGGTACAAAAAGAGTAAAATCATAGAGATATCAGATCTTTCCTCTGTACATCATATCATAAAACCACTGTCTGCTTGCAAAAGCAGTATGCTCTTAGGAAACAGCATGGACTTTGAAAAGAAGATAATTAAACATATATGTGCACTTGCACATAACCTACCATGTGGGGAAGAAAGAGTAAAAAAGTAAAAAAAAATAATAAAAATTCTAGTTTGTCTTATCCTTTAAAACATCTTTGCTTTGAAGAACAGACATATTACTACTGACACCATTGAAAAAATAAATCCTTGCACTCTTTCTACCTTCTGCTTTGGTAGTGTGAAAAAAACTTGAAAGAATGAGGTTTCATGAGGGAAAAAACAAAGAGATGGCTGTAAAATAGTTTCTTTCCTTCATGTGTACAATGCTTTGGGGTACAAGACGCAGCTCAAGATTCTAGGAAAAATAGTCTCATTAAAATTATGATGACTAGTGCAAAACTAATCACTTTCCTTGCAAATACCACTACCTTCTCAAAGAAGACTTTTTAAACTGCCAGTTATATACTTGTACATGGAGCAGAGGTTTGAGAGGCAACTCATGGATAAGACTGGAATCAAAGTAGGAAGTTCTGGAATTTAAAACCAAATACTGTAAAGCCTGGGCCTCACGTGATTTTTCATCAGTTGCAATATTAAACATTGGCCAGTCTGTTATATGATAGCCTTGGCCTCCTTTTACTTGGAAGAGGTCATTTGCCATCCTGAAGCTGCGTAGCTGCAATAACATGAAACTGTGCCCACACTGAAAAGTCCATTGAAGTTTTGATATAACCTATTATACTACATTATTTAAATAACTTCAAGATCTGGTTTACACAGCACCAGACATACATGTAAGTGATGTAAATAAGCAGCTGCCCAATCCTAATCATACAGTCATATCCTAAGTATGAACTCACAGGAGCCAACACATTAAGCTGTGATAATTATCAGTCTATCAAATACTCTCACTCACTTAATATGTTAAAATGTCATATGTATTTGCTATTATGTGCTATTTATCAATTATAATATGGTTAAAAGTAGTCTTAAAAGTCAAAAATATTGCGGAGTTCTGAGAGGAATCAATTTCTGAAGAAAAGTGCAAGAAGTTTTGTTTATAGATATGAATAATATTTGGAAATAGCAGTGTCTTTAATGTAGTTTCAAGAATGAATGAAGAAGGGCCAGTTAGCCTATTTCCTTTCAATTTACATTCAAAGCCTAGAAAAATATTTCATCCATGTTCAGAGAAACAAATGCCATCATATAATCTCTCACAAGTGGTCTTACAGAACTGATTGGTGAAGTTGGAAGACATCTACTTATCCTCCAATGTCTCACCATCAGCAGTGGGTTCAGAACATCTGTTTTGCTCTTCTCCCTTTCATTTCTTTTCATATCTTTGCCTATTTTAAATACCCAGGGGAATGGCGCTTTAAGTCTAACCATCTGCTACTTAGCCATTAAAAATAAATACGAATAAATATTAAAGCCTTGCTAAAAAGCAAGTGTGTGTATATCCACTTAAGAGTGTAATTTTTTAAAAGAAAAAATATGTAAATGGAATGCGTAAAAAATCACTAAGCTATACTTTAAAGGTATTAAATACACTGTTAAACATTTTAAGCATATGTATTGAAAATCTCTGTGCTTCAAAGTTAAAATTAAATGCATGATTAAGGTCTGTATCCATAAAAAGCCATACAATTCTTTAAATCCTGTTGACTATCAATAAGCATCCAAATGTTTAAAGCTTAATTACCTCAACTTTTATCACTTTATTTTTAGTCTGACTCCAGATCTCATTCCATCTTTCCTATTTGAATAATAAGAAAGCTACTGTCAGAAGTCTGAGAAAGGTAGTTATAGGCTGTCAAGTCACTTCATTTTCTCTTAGAAAAATGAAATAGATCAATCTTTATAGTACAAAATGTATTTCCCAGACTGAATCATTCATGTAGCTCTTTTCATCTGAAAATCTCCATTTCTTCATGATGTATGGACACAAGTAGATACAATACTCTAATTATTATGTCTCAAAGCTGTGTTCAGGTATATTTTCATTTCCTGCCACCGTTTATACATTATTTTTGCTGTTATATTCTCCCTCACAGATACATACTGCATGGAAACTACATGCTCTATTGGATATCTTTTCTTAACTTGAAATTATTTTAATCATGAGTATGAATCAAAAATAAAATTTCCTACTTCGTGAGATCTAGGTCTGACAATGACTTTTCTGCATTTTCTGACTGTGATTCGTACTATGATTTTGCTTTTTTAATTTTATTGCTTCTAGTTTCCTCTCTTAGTTGGTATGTTGTCCTCTTTTAACCAACAGTAGTGGAACTGTGATGCTTGGGAACAACAGACAGAGGCCTATTTAACAATTCATCATTATTGATCAATTATTGAGTTTATGGATATAAAATGTCTATATTTTGTCACACAATTTTGTACACAAGTGTTCTCAGTATTTTAATTGTAGACAACGTATGACCTGACAGTTAATATTTTATGCAAAATAATATAACATAATATTTATGAATAATCAGAATTAATATTTTGCCCTAATCTTGAAAAAGTAATATATTACATGTTGGCAAGCTGACAGTGAGGAGAGCTAAATCTAGATTTGTACTTTCTCAGGATTGGGATCTTTATTGCTTATAGATTATTCTATGCTTTGGCAATCACTGTGAATAATTCCTTCAACTAGTAAGTCCTCTTTTTATGTGGAAAGTATTTCTTTAGTATATTTTTCAAGTATATGCACAGGAAAAATATAACTACTACACACCATTCTACATTAACTTTATATAACTGTTGCATGAATAAAATGCATTCGTCATTAAGATCTTGCAGCTATAATGCAACACTTCCTTATCTATTTCTCCTTTTTTGGAAACACAACTAGGTCTTATGAAAAATCTACAGCCAGTTCCAATAATATTTCAATTTTCAGTGAGAGATTTAAATAAAGTATTCACATGAAGTAATGCATATAACTTCAAAGCATTTAATTTGTTTTGCCAGTATTACTTCAAAACATACTGGGCACAAACATATTGGAGAAATCTTTTTATTGTCAAATTACTGACATTAGATAATTTTTTCAGCTTATTTCTGAGATATTGGTAATGGTCAGTTACTAGATGGTTCACCCAATATAACCCTGAGCTTCTCAGTGTCCTGGTATGAGTGACATTATTGCTCTTACATGTACCTCCTCACAACATTTGTATTACCAGTTTAAATTACTTCTCGCTTGGAATGTATTTAGGTCATGTACAGCTAAAAAAATATATGTGTATGTAATATTAAGAGCTATTTCAAGACAATTTAAGATAAGAAGACATCATCAGAGTGCAAATAAATACTCACTAAAGAAAAAGGAATTGATTACTATCTATCATAAACATTGCAGCAATTTACTTGGACACTGAGGTTTGTCAATACATAACTAATTGTCTTCCTCTCCATCCATCTGTCCATCTTCATGCATTTTTACATCGCACTGAATTATCAGCCAGTAGATATTAAGACTATTTGGTAGTGCTTATCTTTTATGTGTGTTGACAGTCTATTTTTTACAGCTTTTTAAACAGATGGTTTTATATTGGTAAAGCTTAACAAGACACAGAGAAAACAGAAATAAAACCTTCACTAGCAATAGTGCTTTTCATTGCCCAGTTGCTGCCAACGAATATATATTGGACATATCTCTCATTAAAAAGCCAACAAAAAACGCAGTTTCACAATTCCTAAGTGGATACTTATCAATTTACAAGACTACAAATTCTGGGAGACATTTTGTGAACTGTGTAGTTACAGATTTAAATCACGAACATTTACTGTAAGAGTTAATACGAAAGCGACTATTAGCAAGACCTCTTGCCAGATTTGTCTTCCACTATTTTGTGAATAACAATGGGAATTTTAGTTCATGTGATCTAACAGACTCCGATTTTTGTTTTTAGACTATTACAGCAGATTGCAGACAACATCATATGTGCATTATGTGATATGGAATGTAGCAGTAATGATTGACATCTCTATTCATAATTCCTGTGATTTTAAATAGCTTCTCAGTACTAGAAAACAAACTTTGAAAGTCACACCTAAGTTTTTTTGTGTTTAGTTTCAGAAAGAAATAATTTTGGGTGATACTTAAAATGCAATTATGCATCCAAAAACATGCATTGCACTTCTCAGATTTGTCTAATACATCACACTTTCCTTTTAGACCGACACAGAATCAACTCACAGTTCCTACAACAGTAACAGACGCTTTGTCTAACTTCAAAGGTCCTAAAGATAACAGTTCAGTAATCCTTTTGAAAACCTACCTGTTTTTTCCTTTATGTCATTCCACTCATACAATGGTAGGATATTTCAGAATGAAAAATTTCTGGAAAGACAATAGACTGCAGCCCAACATTTTAGTAAAAATCCTTAAGCACCTATGGAGAAAAATACATTTACCCAAGATTACACAATGTAAAATATTATTGAGATACAGGAGTGGATCCTTCACTTCTATGGTTTCATAAAATTGTAACTCATGTTAAAACAGGTGCTCTATCAGACTATATGTGACCTAAAATACATACTGTGTAACAAATGCAAACAACATGCATTTATTTGCAGAGGTCAGATAGCATGAGCATATGTATCATAGCAGAGTTCATACTTACAATTCATCTAAAGAAGTCCTTTTATTTGACTAACTGATAAAGACTTTTCCTCTAAATAAACAGTCTTCCTCTAAATTCAGCATTAAAAGTTTCAAAATTAT
>Ga0181612_164140_pt1 | contig 17617 bp, 11 predicted proteins | sample HoacroProtozoa21_FD_119630 | JGI IMG/M metagenome (GOLD analysis project Ga0181612, IMG submission 119630) | Hoatzin crop microbial communities from Cojedes, Venezuel. Combined Assembly of Gp0051906, Gp0051904, Gp0051908 | reverse complement strand
TTAAAGCCTCCAGGTGCTGGGATAATATTATGTCCTCAAGTAGACTATTTTACTGCTAATTTACCTCCCTAGTAAAAATGCACATTATTTTTAGTCTTATTTTGTCTGCTCTAGCTATTGGACTTTTTCATATCCCAGTCTATGAGCTTAAAGTAGACCTGATGATTTATGAGATGAGAAATATTTTTGGCACAGATGAAGGTATAAAGATCAAGTCAAGCGTTTGAATCTCTAGAGTCATTCAGGAAAAGACAGGTTTTCCAGCCACAGACCCATTCCTCTAACACTTTTCTGAACTGTTCCCAGTTTCTGAACATCCCTTGTAAGTGAAAATCAGCTAGAGAGCTCAAGCTCAGAGATGCAGCAAATCTTGTCTCATGCTCTTTTAGTACTTGTTGTAATTTACCCTGTGATCGTAAGATGGCTCAGAGTACAAAATAATTTTCCTTTAAAAAACTGCAAGCTTTATAAACCTTACAGAGCTCTCTTTCAGGACAGTAATTCTCATCATTACAACTGTCACACCGTATTTACTGCTGTCACTGTTTTCTTTTAAAATGATGAAGCAAAGCAATGTCTGCAATCGTTAACATCATCCTGGGTATGAAATGTCTCACGTTTCCTAGCAGACCTTAAAAACCAGGAAGTAGACTGAGGAGGAAAGCTTTGTCAACCCTGAAAACCAAGAGCAGAAAGTTGCTGCCTAGTGACAGTAAAATGGGAAGGACATGAGGATGACAAATGGGAGTCTGTGTGTGGGACCCCTCAGGACACACCTATGGAAAGCTCTTGGCTGTGGTGGGATTTTCCTGTGTCGCACCATAGAAAGTTTGGGTGCAAGGGCCAAAATTGTGGGGCCTGCTTGGCAAAATAAGGTTGAAAGAAGGAACATGTTCAAGCCCTTCCTGGATGGGCCAGGGTTTCTGTTTCCAAAAGCGGTGTAAGAAGTCCCACAACAGCCATGTGTGTCATCGTAGTAGCTCTGCCACCACCTAGTAGACAGAACGCTTTGGCCTATTGGTGTTAGCTCTGACCATGTTTGAAAGATTAAATTTTTTTTTTTTTTTTTTTAGCATTCGCAGTAGCTCCTACTGTTGAACATCTTTATTAAAATCTGTATTCTGTAGAAACTTCTTCACATTTGTTCTTCATGGAGAAAGATTTTTTTTTTTTTTTGTCTGCTTGGAGTAAGGGAGCTTTCCATCTATGGACCTTAGAAGACTGAGGAAACAGGAGCTGGTGCGAAATGCCTTGGGGGTGTTAACCCAACCTGAACTGCAGGTCTCTGTGGGTAAAGCATACTGCCTTGTGAATGGACCATATCTGGCAAGGAGGTCTAGTGACATTGCCGAACAAGACAGTAGAAGCAAAGTCTTCTGCTCCTGTCAGATTTCAGGACAGTGAACTTTATCGTTACTTTAAGATAATTTTTATAGTTTAATATTTTTTTCTCTGTGGTTATTAGTTCTGGTCACTTCTTTCTTTAGCTTGTTTTCCCTTTACTGGATTTGTTGCTTCCTCAAATCCCACCAACCTTTGGCTTTCCCAGGTCTTCACTTTCAGCTATAACCTACAGCTGGAAGTATGGCTGTAAATGCCAGTAGAAAAGGTGTGAATTCAAAATGACTTTTCTATGATTTGGTTACTACTAAGGTGAATCTTCTATAATATAAAAAAAGACTGAAAAGAGATGCCCCATCTAAACTAAACCCAGTTGAACTGTTATACTGGTGGGAATATTCTGTGCTTGTAAGCAAATGCACAGACTTCCTGCCAGAAGGGGGTAATTATACAAATTCCGCTAATAAGCTGTAAAATTTGTTTCACGGAGCAGAGATTTGAAAACTGAAACAAATGATAGACTTTCATCCAGAAAATACCATTATGTGACATTCAAGGCTGGAAAATATTATCCCTAGTTTATAAACGGGGAAACAAAGTGCAAAGATGATTACGTGATTTGCCAAAGATTTCGGAGACGGTGTGGAAGAGAGCTGAACTGTGACACTTCCAAGGAGAAGTGATACCTCTAATGTACGTAGAGTTAGCTTAGCTCCTCATTGCCTAGCAGAGCCCTACACTTCTGCAATTTGTGGCTGTGAAAAAACAGCTAATCTAAGTGGTAGCATTTTTGATGTATTCACTTTTCATAAGTGCAAATAAAAACACCAGATGGAAAACAAAATTTGGCTGATGGTGGGTATTTTAATATCAATATCAAGCATTCTTGTCTTTACTCCATTCATATTCAGGAAGGACATAGATGTACTACTGCTCTCCTTAACAGAAAGGGTCACTGAAATAGTTCAAATGGTGGTGCTTTTCTAACCAAACTAAGAGAATTAACTGCACTAAAATGCTTCCTGGCTTGTGTTACCACAAAAACTGTAAAAACAGTTTTACAAGCTGTTGTGCTTTAGTGCAAAGCAAACACATTAAAAACATTTAATGAGCGTTGCTTCTTGCATCTTCCTGCTAATTTATGTAATTTAGTCCTATAAAAGAATCACGAGCTGTTTGTTGGGAGTAGCTTAAGATGTTTATTAATAGTTGTTGGTCATGTTGTACTTGTAATGTGAGCCTAGATAGGAACTCAGAGCTGGAATTTGATATTTCAGTGCTGTGCGTCCTCAGGCGCTCAGCCTCAGGGACCTTGCACCTCCAAGGTGCCTTTCGGAGTCGGTGTGGGAGCTGCAGCGCGGGCTGCAGAGAGGTGCCTGTGCTCCTACCAAAGAGGCAGCACCACACATTGGGAAGCGCCCCGTTACACCAGAATGTTCAAAGGCCCCCTTAGGAAAACGACCCAGAACTGTAAGGGGATGGCACAGACAACCTCGGAGATCGCCTCCCTTTTCATTTCCAGTGTTAGCTGGTTCAGGGCAGCGCTGCTTCCAATTACAGCTCAAGCACAGCCGCAAAATTCCAATGGCACCCACATCTTAGGCACAGCTTTACTGCCTCTCTTCCTGTATCACCGGGCTGATATGCTGTATACGCAAATGATTTGGCAGATATATAGATTCAAGAATAACTTGGCATCGTCTGTACGTATTGTTGGCAATTTTTCAAACCTTTCCATTCGTGTGGATCTGAAAGCCGGTCTCGCTTCATTTGTAAATGCAGTTACTTGCCTAAGTCATGCATGATGCCCTGTAATAAAGTTATTTCGCCAGTAAGCTCAGACCTGTTGGACAACTTTGTGCTGGAACTAATTGTGCTTCCTGACATCCACTGAGGAGTGACTCATAATTTGCATATTCTTGCCTTGTATCGTAGTTCCTGAACTCTTGGTTGAACTCATGCTGTATAGTCACATTGTATAGTAACATGGTTTTTCATGTCATGTAAACTGTGCATTTTATCATCTATAGTTTCTTTGTGTCAGAATCATTGACTGTGGGGTTTTTTTTATATCTTGGATACAGATGAAATCCAAAGGCTCGATAAGCAAGGCTTTATGAATAATGCTGAAAGTTTTCTACTATGGGGGCTTAAAAATACATTAAAAGGAACACTGTATTTTGTGTTTTGAATTTTTGCTCTAGTGGAGGAGAAAAATTATGGAATAGGAGAGAAAGAAAATGGTTAGTGGTGAGAGAAATGTGAAGATGAGGTATGAAAGAGACTGGGGCAGCACTTTCTTTTCTCTTAGCCCCCAGCACAAGGCCTGCACCCAGTTCAACACACTACAGTGAGTTACTTCTGGTATATTAGTGAAAGAAAAAAAAAAAAAAGCATTATTTTGAGGCTGGCTTTCTGCATGTTGCCAGTTTCACCACTGTTCTTCTCTGTTTACTGTCCCCAGCATCACTGATGTCAGTCAGTATCTACTTTGATAATTCTGCTTTCTTCTGCTATGAAAGACCAGGCTAGGTCCAGTTCAGGCTGGAATATCAAGTAGAAACAGGACATGCAAAAACAAGTTTAATCCTGACACAATAATTTCTGGTGGGCTAGATTTACCAGGAAAAAAATGGTGTCCCTGCATAGAGGTTAAATAGGTCTGCAGGTGACATTGTTGGAGCAATAACACACCCTCTAATTCACTGAGTGCAGCTTGTGATAGGAACGTGATGTGCCAGCTGGATAGGATCCTGCTAGGAATGACGATAGACCTTTTTATTCAACATGATTTGGCTTGTCATTACTTCCCTCTCAACTCTGCTAGTTCTATGAATTTCAACTTCTATCTTCTTTTTTATACAGTAGGAAAAGTAACCCAGATGAAATCTTTCATTCTTTGCCCTAGGAACCTCTTTCCTCAGACCTCCTAAAGAGAAATTTTTCCTGGAAAGTTTGGACAGTTCCTTAATACCTGCAAACACTAAACCACTGCTGCAGAAGAACTATTTGTATTGTCATACACTGATCGGTGATTTTTTTCTTTTATGACTTTTCCCTGTGTCTTTCCTGTGTCTTCTAGGACACAGCTTGTGAAAATATGTCACATTTCTGTGGTGCAGCAGAGTGGGAGGCAACAAATCTGGATCTTATTACCAGGTTGGCCATAGTCTTCCTGTGTGAACATGGGCAAGTTATTTATTTCTGCATTGATAATACGTCAAAGTTAATCATTTACTTCATGGAGCAAGGGTGGCTGATCTCTGACATGCTTGAAGTGTTTAAGCAGTTCAGATGGGACTCCCAAAGCAGGTCGCTGTTGTGTGTTTGTCTAGCACAGAGACTTCTGGGCAATCTGAAGCCCTTCTGTGGGACAGAGCAAATGGCTACAGCTGCTGATGCTGATAGCACCCAGCCACCCTGGGATTCTGCTACAAGGCAGCCCAGACCTGTTCTTCAACAGATCCTTGGGTGAGTCATGCCCATGTCCCACCCTGTTGAGATTTTGGTGTGAAACACGTAGGATTAGTTGGCTATCTCTGCTGTGTGAAATTAAATGGAAATGAAAATATGCTGAGCTCTGATGAGAGGAACATCAGAACCACAGCAAAGAGGGCTGGGAGAGAGCAGGTGGTCCACTCCCTACCAGATGCAAGTTTATTCCTGCAGGTCTGTCTAAACCATGCTTTCAAAAGTGCCAGTGATGGACCAAGCTGGCACCAAAGTGTAAATATTAGGGTTGGTTCATATTATAATGTACATTTCAGCCATCATCTTGTTCCCCAAAATAAACAAACTGCGTGGGTTATGGAGTGCATTCCTCCCCACATGTGTCAAAAATCTCTGGCTCATTCTGTTTGCTCAGTTCCCCTGATCCTATAAATTACACAAACTGTGTTCGTCTTGGATGCATACTGCCTTATTTTCCCACTTATTGCATAGCTTGGCAATCTTAGAAGGGACATAATTTTCCTCCCCTTCCTTCTTTTTGTCTTTCTGTTCAGCATTTTATTTAACTGGGACTGTAAAACAAAAGCATTAATTGTCACTCTGGTACAACACTTCATGTTTTATTCAATAGTGGGCACCAATTATACCGCAGTATAAAGGTAGTTTAAAAGACGTGCTAACCCACTCCTTTGAGTATAGTTCATCTGTATGGAGTTCATCTGTACGGCCCACACTTGGAACTGACAGGGGTTAAGCATAGACCTGGCAAAACTTCGCATTCTTCCCCTAGAAACTGGACTGAGAGAGCGAGCAATCTCCAGGCTCCCAGACAGCAGCTGAGCGTTGGGCTCAGATTCGCACGACATGCAAAGCTAGTAACACAGCCTAGGATAAAGGAAGAGGAAGGAAAGCTCCCTCTTGGTAATCAAGCTATTCCCCAGTTGCTTCTCTTTTAGATCCCCATCCAGCAAAGGCTCCTGTGTGTACTTTTTATAATTAAATAGTTCCACTGGGGCAGGTGTGATTTCAGGGTGCTGCACAATTAATCTTATTTAAAATCACGTCTGAAGATTCAGTGGATTCCAGGACTGGGTCTTTGCTGACAACCTTTAGATCATTTAGAAAAAATGCATCTTGTCAAAGCAATCAAGATACTAGGAGGAAGACACAATATGAAAAAAGGAGCTGGTTTTCCCCAAACTGTCTATAATTAAAGATTGAGAGTCACATTTTATTACAGTTTTCCACTGCTAAACCTTCCTTCATAAGAAAAAAAATTCACAGAGTACATTTGACCAACTTCTCAAGAAACAAAATTGGAACAACTTGTTTTGCAAAGCTATGCTAATAAACACTTGCTGAGAATATTTAATTTATTAAATTCTCCATGCTCCTTGTTAACCACATGGAAAAGAAAAATTACAGATTTTTTTTTCTTTAAATGTAGCCTTATCCTTTTTGTGGCCTTGCTCGTGAATTCCAATCTCTCACACCTCAAGATGTCTCCCTTAATGCTAAACTACACTGGAGATTAAAGTTTTTTTGAAGGTGCAGGGAGGTATGAACAAGTTCAAAGGTCTTAAAATTGTATTAGTTGGTAGGGTGTAGCTGGTTTACCAGACTTACCAAAACAATACTTAACTTCTGTACAAACACAACAGGCAATTGAATATATTCACCTCGTTCTTCAGAGTAGAATTGAATCAACTTCCAGAATTGAGCTATGCTTGATATCTGCATGTAACACAAGATGGTCTGGAAAAAGCTTGCCAGGGCTTTTTTGTCGTCTTTTCCTTGATATACCACGAACTGCAAATCAAAGGGAGCAATATAATATGAATGTGGGGGTAAGCAATGTGAGTTTGAAGGAAAAATCATAGTAATGAAGGTGTTTTCCTTCTGTTGAAATCACCTTAACTCCTCATGCAAGACTCCTGCTTTTGTGACTAGCTTTGTAGGTTTTCATAGTTGGAAATATGATATTGTCTGTGGCCTTCGTGGACGTGAGAGCAAGTATGACATGCTTGCATTCTATCGATTTTCCAGATCCGAGAATGTTAATATTTTTCATATGCAATCACACTGGTGTTTACATTATTTGGGGATTTGAAGTCTGTTTTGATGCTTTGTGAAGTCTGACATTGCTTGAATAAACAAATTCTTAATAATTGATTAAAAAGCATAGTTGTACCACTTAATCTGTCTGTGCACAGAGAGGCATTTTTCCTCCGGGACAGGAATAACCCAGCATTTAGTTAATCAAGTTTTAAAAGCTGTGAATTTAAGCTCTTTGGGATATATACATTACCAATTGCAGGAAGTTAGGAAATAAAAGGAACTTTTCAAATAAAAAGATGTCAATTTAATAGCAAAGGAGCTGGAAACAGATGTTTCATGCAAAACAGAAGAGTTGTGTCATTCCTTTAGGTTTTCAAAGTCACTTCTTGTCAGATGCATTGGTTAAGAGAGAAAATTAATGAGCTGTGTTAAGTTTTATTACACAATCTTCTGATGTGGGAAAGCTTCCCTCCAGGAACAGCTCTGTGCATGGCTTAACTGATTTAGGCATGCCTGCTGCAGTATTCTCCAGAAAGTGTTGGAGATCAAAGTAGGGGGCGTTATTCAGGTTTTATGGCAAGGTAATTAAAAAAATATGGGGATTATTACATATAAATCATACTTGCATATATTTGCTGGCAAAATAAAATCAAATAAACACTTTTAAAAAATGAGATCAGGAAAATATTCAGCCACATTTTTTACTATTACAGATGCAAAGCTGTACCCTGAAGTCTGCACAGTTGACCTCTTTCTTCCACTACAGAGGATCTGGCCCCGTTCCATTTTAGTGGTGTTTTCATTTGCTTAAAAAAAGAAAGAAAGGAAACAAAGGGCATACTGAGCTCTCCTATGTTGTGACAATGTGAGGATGAGCACTTTACACCAGGTGCAACAGATGGAGAAGGGGTCTCAGGGAGAGCAGTGGCAAGACGTCCCTTGGTTTCTGAGGTGGTTTCATCTGAAAGTTTGTTCTCCTGGAATTAGACTTGTGTGCCTGAGCATTTATCTTTTCAATGCAAATGTTGATATTAACCAAAACAAGACACAAGAGCAGGCTCTGTCCTCCCTGCTATTGTTCCAGTGCAGACTGTAAGCGAAGAGCAGGTTTGGACCAACAACTTCTGGAAAAGGGATATAAAAAGCCCTAGAAAACTGCAAAGACTTTCTATTCTCAGGTACATGGGACTTCTGAGGGGAGTGCATACAAGCTCAGGAAAGATTGTAGCTCATTCTTTCTGGCCAAGTACAGGAGAAATGGATGCACGCACTGTGCTCCAAATAGGGACTCAGAAATCCCAGTCTAGAAAGAGATGATGATCCAGTTTAAATGTTGAACTCCTGATTGTGACATGCAGAAAATAGATCTCTCTGGGTGGGAGAGAAATGAAGAATATTGTGAAACTTCTGTTTAATCAGAGGAGAGCTTCCACATTTCTGTCACTTAAATATGCAGAAAGGATAAGCTTATAGCTTCAGCTGTCCTGAATGCAGTGATACTATCTGATGACAGAACACACATGCACATGCCTGTATAAACATACACACAGTTGTAGCCAAAATGTATAACACTGTCAGGACTGAGCTTTCTCTCACTCAGGATGTGCATATGCCCTCTTTGGTCTAATTGGGTTTAGGACTCTATGTGTGCGTGTATATGCAACAGATATAAAATACAAGTACAGTAGCTTTTAATGTGAAATACCATTTATTTTCTTGTACCAGCTACAGGTCCCTGAGAGAGTGCATGCAAAGTTCACACTGGAAGCTACACCAGCTGAAGCACTGGCAACAGAATAAGCACAACACGTTTGGCTGTCATTTTACTAATCATCTCTGCTGCGGTCGTAACGTACATGAAAGAGGCACTATTGACTGGCAACTTCATGCAGATGAAACAGTGCAATCTGGATAATGAAAACCTAGGAGAAGTTTCAGGTGAAAATTCCCATGTGCTTTGCTCTTCTGGGTGATGAAATAATTTCCTGAAGGAACTGAAGAAACCACCCCACGATGTCAAATTTTTTAAAGGTACTTGATTGTGAAATATTGTCCATCTTAACCTTGTCTTGCTGTTTGGCATGGCAGGTGTCTTCTACTTGTAAGCTTTTTCAAAGAATCAATAGATGCTGCATCTAATAATAATAATAATGAGTATGTATTAAAGATACACTATCTGGAGCTGGAAGCTGAAGGCCAGACCTGAAAATATTATAAAACTTAGTTGTACTTCATGCTCCCTGAATATGTGCTGCTGTTAATCACATGTGCGCAATCTTGAAGACAAGGACCAGAAAACTCACTGAGATTTTGAAACAACAACAATATAAAGCCCATTGCAAAATTTAATATAAAATCTGAACAGTAAAGAATTCTGTGATGTATCTGGTTCTTGTTTGATGTACTTCTACTGCCAGAGTTAATATAGTGTTTCCAGTGCACACATAAAACAGATATGCCCAGATTCCTCTCTAAAAGAGTTAAATTATTTTATAGTCCTGTATGCTATCTTTCCTGTTATTTTTTTTCCCACAATTTCAATAAGCTGTATTTAGTTTATGTAAGTTCTTCTTAACAGATTTCAGCAAAATTTCCTGTCATATAGTGGTAGAGGTAGATGGTTATAAAAAAGGCTATAAAGATTCTTCTAAGAAATTTCTAAGCGTGAGGGGAGTCTCTCTTTCTTGGTAATTACCAAAGTCTATGAGAAAAATAATCCTCAAATGAAGTATTTGGAGACATACTTTTCTAACCACATGCACTAATGAAAGTGTATTTCACTATAGCAGAATCAAAATCACCCTCCTACACAACATCAGTCAAAGTCTTCAATATTTTTTAGCCTCAAAAGTAGCACTGCAGTAGTATCTAAGTTTTCCCAAAGGCTGGTGCCAGCCCTTCAGACACAAGGTTCAATTTCAGCCATACTTCTTTCATATGCTTGAGAACGTCAGCGAGCTGAGGGTTTTCTTGGTTTTGCTGCAGACATGCGGCATGTGTGTGTGTGAACGTTTTCTGCAAGATCCGCAGAAAGACAGGAACATACAATGCCTGCCATACAGGCCGTCATGTCCAGCCAAGGTCAGTCTGACCCGCGAACTGAGCATGCTTAGAGCAATAGCCCCATTAATGTCTAAGTCCTTGTGTCCAGTAGGAAACTGATGATTTTTGCTGGCTTATTTGTGGCTCTCAGTGGCTGCAAGCCTCAGGAACAACATTGCTGGGAAGTTAATTTTTGTGTGGGCTGGTTGGCACGTATGTACTCTGCAGCTGCATCCGAAAGTGCTTTGTTTCATAACTAGTGTGTTGATACTGGTCCCAGTGCCACTGCTGCTTCTGGCTGTTTCTCCCCTTCCTGGTTCTCTTGCTGGCTTCCTGATACACCATGGGGAAAAAAGAGGCAGTATGTTGTGGACATCCTCCATCAAATGCTTTGCTCTGCTGGAGGGACTGAGGAGGGACCAGGGGAGAATATGGACTGGCAATCTGTCAACAATTTGTGTTCCTGCCTCTGTGGTGCTTCCTGGACAGAAGATGCTGAGTCTCAGCACAGAGTATGAGTTCCTTGCTCCTCTGTGCCACTCTGTGCTTGCTTTTCCAGGTGGAGTGGAGCACTCTAGGACCATACAACAACCCCTGATGGTCAATGTGCCATACACAGTCTGCTGCTCTTCTGCATCAGGGAGCCTTGCGGGCTGCAGGCCAGGAGCCAGTGGTGGCCTTGGCACTAAGCCCTTGAGATACCTGCATGCTGGTGAAGCCCTGGCAGATATGGTCACAGAGCCTTCTTCCCAAAATCAGCATGAATCCTTGCTGCTGTTGTGTTAAGGTCAAGGGCTGAACAAAGCAGACTCAAAGCAGAGTGCTGCTTACATCCTTATTTCACCCTTTGTAAAACGGCATCATCACTGGGAAATGCCTTGAAATTCTTATCTTGAAGCTGCTTTAAAAACTGAAACATTATTATTATTAGGTTGCTGTGGAACCAGAAAAAATTTGCCCTGGACTTTTCTTATATGTGTTTATGCCAAAAAGGCAGCCTACATGGGCCCGTATCTAGAGAGACTCATGGGCATGGTGTTTCTCAAGGCATAAACCATTTTAGAGGCTCATTAGGTTTACTTCAGACAGCTCCATTTTCTGTATTTGGAACAGCCTGTGCTCTCTGCCTAAGTGGAGCCATTAAGCCATTTGCAGCCAGAGTTTTTTGTTTGTGTGCTAACATCAGTGTCGGCAGGAGAATGATCACCACAGGTGAGGCTAACTATGAAATATGTAATTGCTCTCCAGTAACAGTTACTAAGGGTTTTAAAGGGGAAACAGGACCTTATAAAACCTGTTTATTCTGATTCTAAAAGGATCAGATAAAATGAGGAACCTGCTCTGAACTGTTGGGATGATTTTGTGATGAGAGACATGGCTTGGGCAATCTGATTATGGGCCATCTAAATCTCCTTGAAGGCCAGATTTACTCTTTGCCAGTTTTTGCTTTGGGGCTGCACCATCTTTTGCTTTCAGCTGTCTATGCTGATAAGATTTTGATAGTTTCTTGTACAAAGTAGTGCAATTTAATGGTTTTTCCTAACTACAGCTATATTAGTTTATGTGAAGCAAGGGCATGCCTTTCTGACAAAGATGTTTCTAATCCATTGAGTACGTTGTGTTAATGTTCATCGATTTTCTGATGAGTGCAACGATTTAGTAATTATCTTTAAATTCTTCCTCTTCTGAGTGTGTAGTGTTTAATGTATGGTTTTATTGATTAAATAATGGCATACACTTATGTAACAGCAGTGTGTTCCTGGACAACATCTTCCTCATTTATAAATCAGGTGCACCATGTGTTCAAGTGTGGCATCAGTTAAGCTGACATGCACTGAGGACATTGCTGACCTAGTTCTGGTACAAGTGTCCAAACAGGTATAGAACACCGTACATTGAGATATTCAACACAAATTTAGTTACATCAGCAACACTGCTGTAAGAGAAGAACAACTTTTTACATGTTTTAGCAAATATTGCTGAGTGTGTGTATTTTAACAGCATTTTTATAGTTATCAGGACTGGTATTGTTGAGATAACTGGAATTTCTGGTGTGACTGTGGAAAGACACATGGAGTCTGCTCTCCTAAACATCATGCTGTCCTCAAGAGTTAGAACACAACAGCAGTTTGTAGAAACCAGAGAGAAAATAAATTTAACAGATGAGCCTAAATATTTTCAGTGGCAGCACTTCGTTTTCCACTCAAATTGTAAACACACTTGCCTATTTGCCTCCCTCTCTTGCAACACCATTGCCAGTTATTCACTTCTCTGTGTGTTTAATGAGTAGCCTTCATTCAGTTATCACATAATCACATCATCATTTACCTTTTACATATACATTTACAAAACTCTAATGCAATGTGAGTTTAAAGGCAAAGTCCAACCAAACAAGGAGTGAATCAACACACTGAAAGTCGAAAAGTGGCCACACGATGTGCGTTGAAAACATGAAGCTGCTCAGTCAGGAGGAGGAATTTCAGTTCTTTGCAATTATCCCTACTCTGGTAATCCTTCTGCAAGAAGCCATGCACATCTGTTTGTCTTTCTATGCAGTGTGAACTGTGGCAGGATGAAAATCAGAAGCAGAGCTAGTTACCCTTCCAGGAACCCCCAGTTCTAATGTAGGATTATAATCTTGCATTTAGACTGTTTGAAGATGGCACAAATAATAACCGAGAATAAAACCCAACTCGGCTGTCCTTAAATTCCAGTACAGAAATTACAGTTAAGCCTCCCTTGATACACTTCAAAACCAGCTTGTATTCTTTCTGTGCTTGTTTCTTCTGTTCACTGTAGGTAAGTGACTGATTTTCAGCTTTGAACTAATTATCATTCCTGAAAGCATTTTCTAAACCACAACTGCTCTATGGGCCAGCTTCTGTTCTCAGCGAATTACAGGAGTTCTGCTGGTGACTGCAATGGGAGCAGGAGTAGTGATAATGCAGTAGTCCTATAAGAGAAAAAAGGAGAAATAAAGAGGTAAACTACTTTACCAGTGCTTTGAGGTTAAGGTTAGAAGATTGCTATAGTCGTTACGGTAAAATGATTCATTCTACAGCTTTTTCTTTAAAATGGATGTGCAGCATTGGCTTACAATGCACTCCTGACCTCTGCCTGTGTACATACTCTTGCTGCTTATTGTGATTTTGGCAGGAAGCAAATATTGGAGACTTTTTTGCTTTGCATTTGCTACAGACAACTTTTTTGGATTCTATGTGACAGATCAGCTATTTCTCTCCTGCTGATCTAAAAGTTTTTATAATATCAGCCCTAAAAATCACATTTCTTTGGCAATTTTCTCCAGGATAAAGTCAGCCATAAAAATGGAAGAAAAATGCCTTTAGGCTTACGAATTCTTCTTTCTCTCAAGCAGCAAAATGCTGTTATTTTGAGAAGTGTCTGTGTTCATTGTTGCTCTGAAATCTGAACTTTTTCCACTTGGAGACAGTTAACTCCCTGAGAATCTTGCAGAAATGCTATTAGATGTTGATCTCTTCACAGGAGAGCAGGGAGCAGCAGACAGCCAGGCCACATCGATCCGGGCTACAGGATGTGTTTAGTGAAAAATCTATAGAGCTCAGCTTAGGGTGTCAGCTGTCAGTCTGCAGAGCATCTGTCAGAGGAGTATTTGCTTCGCTGCCGCTGAATGTGAGTAATGCTTTCACAATATGGCAGTACAATGCTATAGATTACAGTTGTAATGGAGCACATCCTGAACAGCTGAGCCTGCTCTCTCTCGCTCATTCAATAGCAAGAGTTGCCTCGCTATAAGAGCTTGGGGGATTATGTACTCCAAACAGCTGTCTATAGCACCATGGATTTATTTGGGCTAAATGAGAACTTGCTTTCTTTAGCTAAATCAAACTTTATCAGACAGTTTTACTGTTGGCAGTTAAAATAAAATGTGTTTGCTGAACAGTAAACACCTTGTTACTGTTAGGAAGGATTATATAAACAAAAGGCATACACAATGAAGTCTTATGCCAACTGACTTACTGTCAAAATAATATACTGCTGTTAGCGGAATTGTGCTCACTTGAAGGAAATTATAGGCCTAAAAACACATCTTGAATGACAAAGAAACCATTTTTCCACAAATAATCTTTAAAAAGTTTAATACACTGTGCCTTGTAGAAGTGGTTTCAGAGACCAAGGATGCTGTATCCTCATAAAGGAAGGTTAGGAAAAACTGGGGGAACTGCCTGAAATCTTCAAAGGTTTACTGTATTTGCATAATGCACTGGATCAAGCAGATTTAGCATATTCCCCCCTACAAGATATGTAAAATTTGTTTTTGTCCAATAAAAACTACAAACACTCCCTTTCAAAATAGCATATGTTGTTCTTCTTTCACTTATTACACTATATAATCTACGCAACTACAGAACACTCACAAGAAACGAAATACATGTTGCAATAATATTAGGTGATTTGTGAACCATAAATCAGCTTCCTTTCACTCCTGAAGAAACTCAAAGTAAGGCAGAAATTCTGTTTTGTAATCACAATAAGGATAAAAGGCAGGTCCAGGTCCAGCAGAGTCGCTGAAAGGAATAACGCTGACTGCAATGAGTTTTGAATTGTTCTTCAGAGAGTTTGAAAATTGGTTTACTTTGTGTTAAAAACTGAAGTCCTGATTCTGTAGAACACAGAGCTAATGCTATTTCCACTTTCTCATTCCGTTCTGAATGTCACTGTGCAAAATGAGTTGCATTTCTTTCTATGAATGTGCAAAGCATTTCTTTTAACTGATTACCTAACGCCAGAATTCAGCTGAAATGACCAGGAAATGTGTTCTTCTTGCAGCATCCACTGTGGGACCAGAATGTAGACTGGAAAGATGGACAGCACCTTGAAGGTCAAGAGCTCTGGGCCAAATTCAGGCTAATGATTTCTGTTACAAAGAACTTCTTGAGGATAACTTGAGGAAAGATTCCGAAGTCTGCAAATTCTTAGGGAAAACTTTATAATGTATACAAATCTGTGTTGTGGAAGATCAGTTAAGCATTTATTAGTATAACTAGATTTATTCATTACTACATGTATGTAGCATACTTTGGAAGACTCATTTTTCTAGGAAAAGAACACCCTGGGAGTTTGAAAAGGGGAGTTTTACTGGTGCCTTATAATTTTCCCTTTAGCCAAAACTGGCTCTAGGTGAAGTTAAGACGAAGCTTTCCACACGTTTCCCAACAGAATGTCTTGCTTTCTTAATGTTATGCCTGACCTTTGAAATGCTCCTTCTCTTTTCCACATTCTCACTGAAAAGCTCATATAATATTATTCTGTGGACAAATACATCCATTTTGTTGCAATTACTTTTCCCAGTTCTTTAGGGAAACTTGAGGACCCAGTAATAATCCCTCTGGGCTGCTTGTCATGACTGTATAGTTTGTAGTGCAATAAAATGTAGACAGGTTCTTAAATCCACCTTCTTGCATCTTAAAAAAAGTCACGAATAAAAACATTTCTTCTATTTCAGTAACAGTTAGAGAAAGATATCTGGTTAACAAACGCTGCTGCTGTAAATTTCAGGATAAGGTCTAGAACTATCATTTTGTTTTGTTAACTGGAAATGGGTGTTTAGGTGTCTTCCCATGGGAAATCAAGGATAAGGTGACTTCATGAAGATTTGCTATTGGTCTTCTTTAAGTATGTATATAATTTATGCTGATACACAAGTGCTCTACTTTAGCTAATTAATTAGGGTCAGGCCCATTATAGGTTCACACTGTTGACCTTTGACATAAACCTGAAGGGGCAGGAAAGATCTTAATCTTTTAATTATTCTCTGAATTCAGTTTTTACAAAAATGCAACTATGGACAGGGTATTTACAGACAATACGATACCTTAGAGCTTCGCCCTTCCTTCAAACCAAGCATTAAGTGGCTTACTGTTCAAAGAAGAGGTCTGTCATTTGTGAAACTGAATGCAAATTTGGTAGCAGACTTTCTTGCATGTATCAAATTGCTTCCTATGGCACGTGATATAGCACAGGTAGAACTGTGACAAAGGAAGATGCATCACTAAAGTCACTTCTCCTGTGCACTAACAAGTTCCAGTGAGAAGCAAGTAACATTTTCTGAGCACGTTGCTCTGTAAGCAGTGGGTCAACTGAAGCACGGTTGTCTTCAGATTTGTTTCCTTCCATCCATTAAGTTTCTTGTGCTCTAAAAACTCCTGACACTCAGTGAGGAAGATACGTGTCACAACTGTTAGGAGCTACTCATACCCTGACTGTCTGGTTAGTTCATGCATGCTCTTTGGCCAGATGCCTGCTGCTACACAGAGGGTTTAATTGCAAAACTTGGCCTGCCCTCCTGCTTTGGCTATTGCACTGACCTAGCTACTGATTATCACTGTATTTCTAGGAACTTAGTTATCTCTGTGACCTGTAATCCTTTGTCAAATGTGATTGACATTTGGGAAAGGTTTCAAAAGTTAGAAGGAGATAAAATGTGTGATCGCACGGGCTGATTTCCTTAGGGAAGAGTAATACACAAATATATGTATGTATTTGCAGTGATTTATCTGGTAACATATGTATCAAAGCTGTAGGTAATTCGAGATTTTGTGGTACGCATAAAGGCTATGTTCTGAGAGTAGCAAAGTGAATTGAAGTTAAAAAGCTGAAACACAAAGGAGCTTGAAAAATTCTTACCTTGGATCTGCTGCCAGAAACATAAAGTGTGTTACCTCTAAAAATAAAAGCCCTGTCTTCCAGATGATGTGAGCTTGGCTTTTAAAAAGGGATCAAACTCTTTTCTTTGTAAAAAATAAATGGACATCTATACTCTGGCTACTATCTCTCATTAGTCTCCATGGGCATTAGGCACACAGCCTGAAAACCTCTAGCAAAACTCACCATTGCCTCCAGGTAACTGCTTTTCTGGAATTTCCTAGCCTGCATTCACCTTAATTTTAACCGTTAGTTAATTGAAAATTCTCTACAGGGCAGTTGTCAGAGTGTCAGCCATCTTTCGCTGCCAGAGTGGTCCTTCCTCTTGGTCACCATTAAACCAATGCCCAGGAGTTTAATTTTTAATTGACTGAAAGAGTCAGTGGTTTGCAGCTGTTCTGGGTTTCTACCTCTGGCAAACAGAGAAATGCGCATCTTTAGTAGCGTTTGCTGTAGTAGGGGTTTGGCTGAACTGAATCTGGTTCATATAGCTGCTGCTATAGTGCTGTCTCTCAGTAACAGGGCTGGACTCCTCCTGCAAAGTGGCCTGCTTTCTATTTACATGTGTTTCAAAGGCCTGGTGGCAAGGGCACTCTGTTTCATCAGATGATCTTAGCCCTCTGTTGCTCCATCTAAGAAAAAACCTCGCCACCTTGACTTTGTTGAAAGCAGCATCTGACCTTTCTTTCCTAGATCATAAAATTCAGTATTCCTGCTCATAATTTGTCTCCCTGAAAGCAGCATATCCTCTGATTTCAATAAGGACAATAATCAGGGACAGCAAAAAATTCAGTTATGTCTGGTTCAGTTAGTTGATTTGAGGTGTCTGCTTCCAAGAGGAGACCTTAGGAAGAAGGTGCTGGACTGCATGTGGAAGAAGGACACAACTGTTAATCAGTAGACAGAACATTTAAGAGTATTTCAGGAAGACACATGGTATGAAGTAATTTTTTCTCTGACATGCAAGCAAATTAAGTCATGTCAAAGACAGGTTTTATGCTTTTAATTGTTGAAAGCTCCATAGATCTTTAAATAACTGCCA
>Ga0181612_177904_pt1 | contig 17618 bp, 8 predicted proteins | sample HoacroProtozoa21_FD_119630 | JGI IMG/M metagenome (GOLD analysis project Ga0181612, IMG submission 119630) | Hoatzin crop microbial communities from Cojedes, Venezuel. Combined Assembly of Gp0051906, Gp0051904, Gp0051908 | reverse complement strand
TCGCTGCCCTAAGGATCTTGAACTCCATCATTTCGTGGTCACTGCAGCCAAGGCTGCCCTTGACTTTCACATTCCCCACCAGCCCTTCCTTGTTGGTGAGAACAAGGTCCAGCATTGCACCTCTCCTTGTGGGCTTCTCTGTCACTTGGAGGAGGAAGTTGTCCTCAATGCATTCCAGGAACCTCCTGGATTGCCTGTGCCCTGCTGTGTTGTCCCTCCAGCAGATGTCAGGGTGGATGGAGTCTCCCGTGAGGACCAGGGCTTTTGAACATGAGGCTTCTCCTATATGCCTATAGAGGGCCTCATCCTCTTGCTCGTCCTGGTCATGTGGACTCACACTGTAATGTCGCCCGTATGGTCAAAAATGGATGAACTTGTAGGACAGATATTGAATTGTAGAGGTGTCACTTCCCTGGTCAAAGCAAGTGACTCCAGCCTAACAGCCAGAGGCTAAGTCCAAAAGTTTACCTGAAACTTGTACTTGGACTCCACAATGGCAGTTTAAGGGTTTCCTGAGATGGAAAACAGATGTCAGACTATGGGTCTTTGTGAAACTATTGCTTACTAGTAGACGTAATTCAGTCTGTCCGTAACTTTCTTTCTTCGGCTCTGAATAAAGGTTAGTGGAATGAATAAATGTTAATGGAATATGGCTGGACTTGTGTAAGCCATTTGACATGGGACCACATGGTAAGTGATTATTAATAAGATAGACTGATTCAAAACTAATGTGTTATATGTGAAATAGATGAAGGCTTCATTAAGTCGTAGGGCTCGGATATAAATTGAAATGGGAAATCATCTTTGCGTGACTATGTTTCCATGGAAGTTCATTAACGTTAACAATTTCATCAATGGTTTGCAAAGAGCCCTATGGATTTTGCGGTAATAATAACTGTTGGTGACAAAAAAGGACGGGAATGATAAATTATAAAGATAGGTCATACTGTTTTAGTGCAGCTGTGTTTAAGGTTATATATCAAGAAACATATGTCACTCTTGCAGAGAGGCACTGAGGTTGAGTGGTCTATCTTGGAAAGAAAGAAAATTGTAAAAGAAGTTGTTTTCTTGTGGCCATGGATTCTCATTTTAATGTTTGGCTACAAGACACAAAATGGAGTATGTGAATGGTGGTATGTGACCAGGAACTGAGGGGCTGCATAACTTCTGTGTTTGGTGGAGGAGCACTGCTAGAGCAGTTCTCTGTCCAGTTCTGTTATTCACAACTCAAGAAGGCTAGTTGGACGGTTTCAGATGAAAACAATATTACAGAAACAGTTTTATAACAAAGGAAGTGCAGGGATAAATTTATTTCCAAAACAAATGTTAGAGGGTCACTTGATGATACTCTGAAATATCTACATATGCAATGGTTGTTGTCAACAGTGGACTCTTCAGCCTTATGGAGCAAGGTATAGTGATATCCAATAGCTTGAAGTTAAAAAGTCAAACACATATTTTTCCGTCTGAACGTGAGGAGGAACTTCTTCCCTCTGAGGGTGACGGAGCACTGGAACAGGCTGCCCAGAGAGGTTGTGGAGTCTCCTTCTCTGGAGATATTCAAGACCTGCCTGGACGGGGTCCTGTGCGGCCTGCTGTAGGTGACCCTGCTTCGGCAGGGGGGTTGGACTAGATGACCCACAGAGGTCCCTTCCAACCCCTACTATTCTGTGATTCTGTGATTCTGTAAGCAGTGTTTTAACTTTCAGTTTTCCTCCTATAAAGGCACCACTGGCCTTTTTGCTGTTCATGTTGTAGTAAAGGTTAATACTGATACAGCCATTTTTTATCTTCCCCATGCCATATGTCATCTCTAATTTAACTTTTAATTGTATTAAAAATTACTTGGTTTGTTTCTATGCAACACTCTTTTACTGAAACCACAGTTAGGGTTGAATATGTACAGGGCAACTTGGTTCTGCCTATTGTAGGATCTAGAGCATTCAGCAAAGCTTAGAATATTTTGTGTCTTTAGATTAGATTTTCAGTGTTTTAGTAGACTTGTCTTTGAGACTTAGTGAAATCAACTGGGGATAGTAAATAAAAACTCTGTAACTTAAATAAAATTTTGAGATAATTTTATGTTTAAGATCCAGGATAGATCTTGCAATCTCTTCACATAATCTTATGTGAATTTGCCACTTGGCATCTTTCTGTTGACTGTGCAGTTGAGATATCTTTAGTTTTTCTCTTTGGGACCTGTCTTTACTGAATGATTCTTTGTGTATAAGATGGGGGAAGAAGATAATTTGGAACCCTAATCTCTCCCAGGGAATAGTAGAAGGATTAATTACATCCATTTTAATCCTTTCCTTATGAACACCAGAAGGCAGTAGTGTGGTAAGTGAAATAGGATGGCAGACAAAAAATAGGAACCCAGAGATGAGGAATTTGATCCAGATTTCCATCTTTGTTATGAGTAGCCTTGCGTTTATAGAACTAAATTAGAATTTTATACTTCACTTGCTGTACGTTGATTCATGTAGGTAATATAGGTAATAACTGCCCTCAGACAAATGCTTCAATAGAAAAACGTGCATATGTATTTATTGGTATAAAATATATATGTAGGTTTATTGTATGTGTGTGTATGTATTTTTAGTATAGTTTGGTAGGGGAGCCAGATATCACAAGTAACAAAACTTTCTGTAAGTTCTCAGCCATTGAAAAAAATCTTCAGTACATTTTTATTTTCATGTATATAACAAGTGTTGTTTGGAGTAGAAATAGAAAAAAAGATGATGACATAGAATAGAAGGTAAACTGTTCATATTTTACATAATTTACATATTACATATTTGTGTTACTTATTTGTAATTTTAGGGTTTTTAACACTTGATTGATTCTTTCTTTCAGTTATTGCAGCCAGGTACTGAGTAAAGAAGTTGACAGTTGTGTGACAGATCTCTTGAAAGAACTGGTTCGTTTCCAAGATCGCTTGTATCAGAAAGACCCGGTGAAGGCCAAGATAAAACGCAGGCTTGTTATGGGCCTTAGAGAAGTTTTGAAACATCTGAAGCTGAAAAAACTGAAGTGTGTCATCATCTCTCCTAACTGTGAAAAGATTCAGTCAAAGGGTAAATAACTAAAAAAAAAAAAAAAGTTTGTTTAATAAAAGAAATATAAAAAAGCAGACTGGTAGCAGTATTATTATGGGAGGAACTTATTTGAGTAGTCTTTGAATTCATGTAAAGATGCCTGCTGCCTTCAGATTGTTTACAGCTCTGCAGCTGAAGGGTGAGCTGAGTCGAGACTGTCTGGGGTGGGAGAAGTTACCTGAAACTGGGTTCTGTTCAGTTACCGATTTGCAGTGCAGCTGCACTGGCACAGCTGAGAAGAGATGAAGGCTGCTGATGCCAGCTGCACCACCACGAGAAGTCCTGCTGTATCAGTCTCTTCTAGGTCACAGATTGACAATAAGTTGTCACTGATAGTTTGTTGTAATTACTGTCATTACTTTCTATTAACTTTTAAATAATTTCTTAGCAGCTGGGGCTTTTTTTTAGTACTAGATTAGACTATATAACAAAATACAGAATAGTAGCAGTCTAAGGATACTTCTAATTAAGAATTTTTTAAAAGTGTGAAAATGTCCTTTAAAAATTGAGATCTAGCGCTGTTATTGAGAGCCATGGGGTTTTTTTATTCCCCTGTAAACTTTTGTAATTTCAAAATGTACCCATAATCTTGGGGCATTTTTTTGCAATCTTGTAACAGTACTGTCCCGTAGTTACAACCAGCTTGAACAGTGTCGTTGTTTGCTGTCTCTGTTGTCTGCTCCAGGTGGGCTGGATGAGACTCTACACAACATTATCGACTGTGCCTGTGAACAGAATATCCCGTTTGTTTTTGCCCTGAATCGCAAGGCCCTAGGCCGCTGTGTGAACAAAGCGGTGCCTGTGAGCGTGGTGGGAATTTTTAGCTATGATGGGGCTCAGGTAAGCTGAAAGGTATAGGCTTGTATTTTTTGTTTGGCTTTAGTTTTTACCTGTAAGGGGATGAAAAAGTACTCTGATGTTCAGGTTTCGTTTGCTTTGCTTGTGTACACTTGTACTCTTTATCCCAGGTCGGTGGATTTATATGAAAAATTTGTTTCAGAATTACAGCCACTCAGCACTGTTCAAAGAAGTAGTTTGGCCATCTCTTCCTGACATCCTCTCCATCTAGATCTCTTTCCAATTTTTTTTTTCAAGCAAATTAGGTCATTTTCTAAATGCTTGTAAGTTATTTGTTTTTATGTCTTTATACATACTTAGGTGCTCAACTTTTATTTATGAAGATACACGTTCTAAATATTCACTGCAGATTTTCGTGGAGATGTTAAAAGTTGCTGTATGGTTTAAGCTCTGCTAATGTTTTATATTTTCATAGGACCATTTTCATAGAATGGTACAACTGACAACAGAGGCCAGGAAGGCCTACAAAGATATGATAGCGGCTTTAGAGGAAGAAGCTAAAGGTGGAGTAAGAGAAATCCAATCCAGCATCTTAACGACTGAATATGAAAAAAAATGGCTTATCAGAAACTGGTAAAACATCTTCTAAGGACTCTGATGAGGATGTACCAAATTATAGTGAGTATTTACTGACTTGTTTTTCATTCAGTTTTCATTCAGAGTGCTCTTCAATTCTACCATTTTCACTGAAACAAATGACACCTGACACTTCAGTGGTTAGTAAGGAGAGAATTTCTGTTTTTCTGTGATTTCTACCCCCGCCCCTAATTTTATAAACCTGAGGTCGGCTCTTGCTCAGAAAGTCTTAGAGACAGTTGCTCTCCAAAATGCACTGATGGCAGGTGGTACTCATTGCTTTGTCGAAGGAGGTTTAACAGAGCTCCTTATTATTTCTATTTGTTAGAAAATACTCTCTAGTTTTTCTTCTACAAGTGCATACTCTATAACTATGGTGGACTTAAGTTTTGTATTGAAGCCTGGTTGAGATGCATCTTTCTGTCCAAAAGTGTTCCTGTTTTGTAAAGGCTTTCCACTTCTAGAAACACATTCCTCCGGCTCTGCTCATACAGTCACCAGACAAGAAGATACATCACAGATACCGGGCAACTTAAAACTTCATTGAAAGTTCTGAAAACTTCTCACTTTTTTAAAGTTGTATACACCTTCAGAGTTACTTGAGTCGGGGGCTGGACACAAGGACCTCAGTGGATCCCATCACTCTGAAAGAATTCTTTCATGCATCATCTGATGTTGCGTTGTGTGCATGCCAACACACGCATGTGCAGACTTACCTAAGCACTTACTTTCGAGGAGGAAGTAGAGAATCAGTGTGACTCTTGATTTTAAGTTTTTCCTCAAGTATTATACAATAACAGGTTTTGTTTTGTTTTTTTAATTCTGATATTCCCTAGTTAAAATCTGGAAGAGAAAACTTGAAGAAGAGTATAACCCATATGCACTGGAACTGGAAAGGAGTGCAGCTGCTGACATGGTGATAAAGAATTCAGAAGAACATCAGTAAATCCAGATCTAATTCTACTGGGCTTAAATTTTTTTTTTAGACCCCCCCCCAGGAAGAAGGTGGCAAAATAAAATAATGCAAGAAATATATGAAGTCAATTAAGTAAACTATTCTGGATCCCTTTAAGCAAAATACACATTGGAGCACATGACGCACTGGCTAATGCTTTTATATTCTGTGTATTTGGCTGATTACTATAGTAGATGACAAGAGCAACTTGTCTTAGCCCTGAACCACTTGAACTGGCTTGGCATACTTCAGTGGTTTTGTGGACTAGCATTGATTTGTTCGTGGTACAATATATGAAAAGAACTTGCTAGAAAGATAATTTTGTTTGGGAAGAGATGCCACGAGCCAGGAGGTTTGGGCTTGCAGGGAGTTGCTTTTTATTTGTAACTGTTGTTTAAAGAACTCCAACTCTGTTTTGGTTGTGGGTTTGGTTTTGTTTTCTTCTTCCAAGTAAACCTGCTCAAATGGGCAGGCTGGCATCAATGTAAATTTCTTCCAGTCAGCAAGAAATCAATTCTGGGCAGGCAGCTTGATCAAAACTAGTTAGGGAAGGCCATGATGACAGAGTTCCCAGTTAGCTGTTCTGTGTGGTATTTTGTTCTTTGGGGATCATACAGCAGGCGTGAAGCAGAGAGCATTGACTATGAAGGTCTGAAATTCCTGAAGTGAAAATTCTCAGTTCAGAAATTTTATAAAGTTGATTAAGTGTACAACGATGATGTTTCTGCTGCTACTGAGACTAGTCCTGCTTTGAAGTCAGAGGATATTGAAGGACAGAAAATGTGCCAGCCTGCTCTCCTATCTGTACCTCCTCCATGTTAAGACTTCTCCTTCCTTCAGTATGGGGTTGTGTCGGTGTATATATGTAGGAGTTTTTGATCGATCTCAGTTTGTATCTAAGGGAAAATTTATATCCTAGAGGAAATAAAAATGTATATCTTACAGGAAATAAAGATTTAAAAACAAAATGTGCTCATAATGGTGGTGGAGCACCTTAGTGGGAATATCTTATGTAAATACTGTTGCTTGCAAGTTGCAGACATAGGATGACAAGCCTAAAGAAAGTAATTGGAGGATGCACGAGTAACTTCTGTCCTGAAAGGTGATACAGATGCCATGTGCTGCTGCAAGCATCTCTGAAGGGTGTCCGTAAGTGCTTTACCACATTGAACATATGTAGTGCAGTAACTTGGAAAGTAGCTGCCTTGTGAAGTTAGAAGTGATATAAAAACTTTAAATAATTTTGAAATTAAAAAGTTTTGTAGAATGTAAATCAAATAAAATCTGTTACAATATATTGATTCTATAAATTATGGTTGTGACTTAAGTGAAAACTCCTCTGATGGGCTCTTAATGATACTTGAAATGTCAGTTTTGAGGAAAAATGTTGGTAAAGGGAAGCCAGCCTTAAGCTGAAATGCACAGTTGGTCAGTAGTTATGATGATGACCTTTTTGTGTTAGTTTCTTCTAATATTAAATGAAAATTGAGCGTGAAGGATCACAGTGATGAAAGATGGTTTTGGCCAGCAGATGTCCTTGATCCCCAGAGGTAAGCTGTGATTTATGCATACTTGTGCCACTTTTGATATACATCTGAAACTCTGAAACTGCTAAACCTAGTCACCGCACGAAATGGGGATCAGTTGGTGAAGATCACGTAAGCAGCTTGTGGGGTTTTGGGCCATATTTTCTATTTTGTCTTAGTGTAGAAGAGCATGAAAAGTTACTTTGGAAATATTACAGGTTCAGAATTGTAGGGAGTTATTCCCTGTTCTGAAAATGCAGCAAAAGAGTTCACTGTAAGTGGTCACAGCTTTGTTAACTAATTCTGTTACACAGATGTTCTTTCACAAAGTTGAGCTAAACAAAAAATCTGGCAATCTTTTTTATACTACTTGCAGTACTTTGTTGCAGAAACAAGGCAAAGCTCGGCTACGCTCATCTAAAACTGTGACTTCAGTCTTACAAAGCCTTACCTTCCCAACTCAGGCTGAACTAAGTCTGCTTCAAATCTATGGAATAAATAGAGGATGGACAATTCGAGAAAAGTCTTTTTATAGTTGTCCCTTAGCCATAAAAGAGGTCATAAGAGAAACAGTGGGGGAAAAATTCCCTCTGAACATTGGTGGCAGAAGTCTGCATCAACATTAATGTATGATTGCAAATGCGAAGAATAGGGAAGATAGTTTGTGTATAAGAGTTTTCACCTTGCATGTCTGACCACAAGGTGGTCTGGTATTGAGGGGGGAGGTCATTCAGGAAAGTCTCAGAGTGAGGAAGATGCTTCCTTCAACGTGGGAAACAATCTAAATCTTACCAGGCAGGGGATAGGGGATAACTTAGGGGTAAGTATGAAGCTTTCTGCTATTGCTAGGAGCAGCTGTCCCCATGGATTCAAGCTGTAGTGCCTCCTAGGTGGCATCTTACTTTATCAGTCTGGAAGCAAGCAAGACAGAAAACTTGAATTATCCTCAGACTTTTGTTTATTAGTTTCAGAAGGACAAAACTCTGAACAGTAATGCAGTAAAACAGTTTCGCTGTGGATTTTCAATCTGCAGTTGTTCACTAGTAATAGAATTCATTCAACATAGAATTTTTTTAAGCTACCACCGTTATCTCAAATATAGAAGAATAATTTGCAAAAACACAAGAGGCTGCTTTAACTTGGGTGCTTTGTAATGATCGGTTTTGAGCATTAGCCAGAAGTTCTTTATTTGGTACAAAAACTTTATTAACAAAGGAAATGTGTTTGAACAAATGAACTTGCTGACACCAGAAAGAAACAATGGAAACAGAGTATAAGGATAAACACATTCAAAGAAAATAAATGGGTGAGTTGAAGTGCCTTTAAATAAATGTGATCCACATCTTACTATTAATCTCTAAATCATATGCCAAGATCCTCAAGCCCAAAATTAACAGTTTTGCTTAATGAACTCAAAACAGAAGCCATGCATCATATTATATTGTTCGAGCAACACAAGTCTTACTGAGACCACTTTTATTCATGAAGCTGAAATAACTGGCATCAGAACGCCAGAGGGAGTTTCAGCATGGGATGGGTGGCCTCTCTCATAGCATGTAGCTTAGTTATGCTTTGGTGCAGTAAGGATATCCCCGTCTACCTCAAGCTTCAGGTGATTCTCCTGAATATCGGTTTTAATGTCAGCACTAGTACTTGCAAATACCTCTTTGAATGCTGCGATGTTAAGAGTACTGGGTACTTTAACCTGCATACATTTCTCCTTCTAGTCTGTTCATCCCTTTGTCCATTAGAGGCTGTTTTTCTTGTTGCAGCTCTCCTGAAGAAGAAAAAAATCAGAATGATGTGTTAATATTGCTTTAACAGTTAAAATGGTGTTTAAAGGTTGGCTATGCTAACTGTTGTACGTGCAACAAGCATATGTCATATCCAGATGTTATCAGAAGTAATCTTTGTTCTGTTAGGGAAAAACATTAAAAGCTACTTATGGAGTATTTTTTTAAACGAAGGACAGCTTTGATGGACAGTACCATTTATGAAGCCCAGCAGCCTCTGCAATCCAATTAGTCTATAGCTGTGATGAAGTTAATGTACTACATTCAGTATTCACAGACTGTGTTTTGGGTGGGATGAGAACTACTGACTGATTAGCACTTGGTTAGTGGAGTGAAGGAGCAAGCTGACATAACCATAACACATTTATGTCATGGGTTGAGCAGATTTTACTGCCAAGAGGGCAAAGAATGATGACATACACAGGAACACTAATCACTTTGTTATATAAATACATTCAATTGCAGAAGCATCATAGGCCATTTATAAAACTGGGGACTGTAGTGTAGAAGCACTGTAGGAGATGCCTTTTCCAAAAATTCTTACCCGTGCTTTCTGCCAGTTCTTCATCATCTTGTCATGTTCACTGATGGCACTTCTCCAGGTTTCAAATTCTTTGGTCCATCCATCCTGACCAGCACTATCTGAGAATTGAACATGGGATGATTGCTAACTACGTAATGATGAAGTAAGTTGATACCTGTTTGGTAGCAGTACTTCCTGTGGAGGGCTGGGCTAGAAGGAACAAAAACCATCATCTTGTTCTTTGTTTTGCTCTACCTGCTCTCTTGTTATTTGGAAATAAGTCCTATTCAAATGGCCATGTCTCTTCCCCTCTGCAGCAAACCTTGTAGCCTCCAGAGTAAACAGATTCAATGCCTTTATCTATGATTCAGGGTCTAGAAAATACAACCTACAAGTTAAAGAGTTCAAACCCATCTAAGGAGCACAGGAGTGCTCCAGTTAGATCGTACCGAGCTTGGGGAGAAGAATGATGTGATACAGCTGACTATGTCCAGTTTGTAATGTCCCATTTTTTGGTAACATTACGTAGTCTTTATTCCACGGAGAACTTAAGAAGGGCTATTTTACTGAATCTTTCTAATGCTGTCTGCCAGTTTTTCTTGCAGAACATAACATGGTGGTGACATACACAGATGTAGTATTTTCTATTTATCCTTTGGGACACGATCAACAGTATATAGTGCTTTTGGAGCACAGTGAAAGCCTCCGTCTGTTTTACATCTACAGTAGTTTCACTGAGATGCTCTTCATTCTGCTTCCGAGACAGACTTCAAAGTAACTGGAGTGATGGCAAGACAGCTAGGGTAACTCCTGCTGCTTTTTTTCTGTCACTGGAAAAGGACGGGTTGAACTGTTCTTGACAAATTCATGTTTGTTATTAACCAGCTAATTACTTTTTCCTCCACCCTGCTAGTAACATCCATACTCTATCGACTTCATTGCTCCTGCTGTCCAGACCTTCTCCAGGCCTGGATAACTTCTCAAAAGCTGGTTGTAAGTGATGGTCAAATTGCATCGGCCAGTTGTGGGTACCCAGAGATCTTGCATAGCTGCTGAAGTTAGCTAGATGACCTCTGGCCCAGTTTGTGTCCAAATGAAGAGGTAGGAACTCACCTCCAGGTGGTTTACAGATCATGTGATTTTTAAAGATTCGTGGGTGGTGGGGGTTTCTCTTCATCATCTGACTTCGTTGGCATTACAGAATTTTTCTACATGACTGAAGAGTTCTGGCAGAGTACCTATTTTTAACTCCCTAGTACTCATCTGACTTCCAGTTTGTCTCCATTAGTGTAGCAGTTATGGTTTCATTTCTAGATCATAACTGCTAATTTGCAGGTTAGTCCTGTGTGGGAGGGGGTAGAAGAAGGAATTTTTATGGCTCTAAAACCTCTTCATAAACAACTGGATTGGATACTAATACAGTAAAAGCAAGAGTTACCATCTTCAGATACACGTTTTATGGGTGAAAATTACAGAGCTTTATTTGTATCAGGATCAGGCCAAACATGGCGTACATTCAAAACTAGCCTACCTTTATCTTCCACTGTGACAAGCACTTCTGACGTTGTGTTCCCAACTTTAGAGATGAATGAACATTTGTATTCTGTATTTTCTGATACTGAATCTTTCACCCAACTCAGAACATGCACTCTGCCATCAAACAGCATATGAGATTGCTCAGTGATGCATGCCTTCATCTGCTGTCCGTTCTTCTTCCAGACAAAATAGGAGTCACCCGGACCTGTAAAAACGTCAGTCAGCTTGTTTTATAAGAAAATATGAGTCTTTGCAAAGAAAACAAAAGCCTAAGTCCTCAAGATCACGCTCGAAAGCATAAATGATTGATTGTAATGTTTTTTAGGTTTCTTCAGCTGAAATTCTGGGTACCAAAAACCTGGGATATAAAGGTGCTAGCACCGGTAACTTAGGTTCAAACCAAAGTTGTAAATGAGTTTGCATGTGTAAAGGAATTCTGTCTGCATTCTCACAGAGGGGAACTGTGAGAGAAACATGATAGAGCAGATGAACACTGGCACTACCTGCCTGTATGATTTCCTGTAGAGCTAGGCCACGTTACCTACTGCTGATCAAGCTGAAACTGTCCGAGATGTGCCTTGCGAAATCTGAAATAAAGGCCAGGAGGGGAAAAAGTTCAAGAACTCAGTGTGTCAAAGATGTTGGAACTAATAATGAAAAAAGCAGAAGCAGCACAGAACCATTAGTCACAGCAGGCAATTAGGCAAGACAGAACTTGGAAGAAGCTTGGACCAACAACAAAGAGCAATCTAATCTTTTAGCCTTGTTGCTATTATTTGTCTTAACCTGCGAGGACAGAGTTTGAATAAATTGGGAGATTGACAGTAGCCCAGAGGAGAGAGCAGCTGTTCCCAGAAAATTAGCAAGGTTGGCTGAAGTGTACTTGGCAAAATCAGAGCCCTTTCATTTGAAAGGCAGACATCTGGGCCTAGCTCAGAACTTTGCAGTAGTCCTGATGTTTAAAACATGCCTCGTTCTCCCTCAGGGCCTAGGATCCAGACTAGCCTTAGCAAGAGAAGATGTAAAGACAAATTTGGGGTAAAAAGAAAATAAACCATTTTTGAAAGTATGTCTTGAGAGAACAGGTAACCTACAGAAGTCAACTTTTACTAAGAGCATTTTGGATTGCAAATTGATGTGGCATTTTTTTCTAGAAAAGGATTTGATTCTAGGTCAGTGCCCTGAAAACTAACTAGATTGTAGATAACCGTGCAAGCAGATAGAGAAAAAAGGTAGTCTTTACATCTGTGCACTTCCTCATCATATTGTGTTAAATCTTAACTCGTTTGGAAATAAAACTAATGTACTACAGAGACATAAATCAGTAATAAAGAATCAGGGTGACTGATAGAGAACATGATCTAGTCAAAGCCTGGTAGAGTTTATCTTGGCGGGAGGGAGGAAGGGAGGCAGGCAAGCAGCACAGTCTCTCGAAGGACTGACAACAGCTCTGACAAAGTGCAGAGGGCAAACACGAACTGTAAACAGCTAGCCTAGCACACACTCATTTAAAAAAAAGTTTTATGGATGATTGTACTTATCCTACAATTAACAGTGAATAAGTTACATGTTGCTAACTAAGATCATGGCAAGTCTGGAACCAGGGACAAACTATTTCAGTAAACTAATGCTGAAGTTGGAATTTGGTCAAATGTGAGAAATAGTAAGTAAATACAAGCACAGCAGAAAGAAATCTTTAAGTAAAAAAAAAAAAAAAAGGGCTTTTAAGACTAAATCTACCTTCAGAACCGCTCTGGATAATAATTTCTAACAGATGCCACAATAAATCTGACACAGCATTAACAGAGAAACAAAATTAAGCGATAGGGTCCACAGAGGTCAAGCTGACTTGCTGAAGTTAAGACCAGCCTAACCACAGTGAAGCAAGAAGAGGGAACGCTGCGGCACAAGCCTCAGGATGAACTTTTCCAAGCACAGAAGAGTTATTACTCTAGCATTTTACAGCTAAAAGCCAGGTGCTTGAGTAAAGACACAAGCTCACAAGTTTTACCTGCAGTAGCTCAAGCTGTGACACACAGGAACATGGCCATTACCTAAAACCAGGAGCTTGAAAAATGCCATTTTAGGGCCATGTGAGGAAGCAGCATGGTCAGTGCAGCACACTTCCCTAAACTTACTTCAAATATTACTACTCCCACCAGAGAACCTGTTCTGTTTTCTGGTGCTAAAGATCACAGTTGTTCTGGAAATCTGCCAACAGCTCACTTCAGACACACGCTTCACCAAAAGACTAAAATCCAACAGTTTCCTTACATGGGCAGTTTTGCAAGTTGCGTTGTTTCAGGTCAGCCCCTTCACAAGTTGGAACTGGGCGATTTTACCCTACCTTTGATTTGGGTGCAGTCAGAAGCACTGGAAATCCCCACAGAGACACACTTGTCCCCACTCGTGCACGTTAGTCCACAGCAAGATCTAGGTTCAAGCACTAGTTGGGGTTTTTACTGATCTTTGTGTTTCACTGCAGTTTATTTCTGGTTTTCAGGCACTGTGCTACCACTTTTTCTACTTTGTTTCCTTTTCAGGATTGAGTGACAGTAAAAATACACTACGAAACAGTTTCATCTGCAAAAACTCTGAATCACATTTGTTAAATGCGAATTTTCTACACCTCCAGAGTGAGATAAATTCAGTCTCAGATGTAATAGTTACATAAGTATTTTCTGAAGATAAAGCAAATTAATATGAACATATACTCTGCATTTGCTACTGTTGCTATGATACAAATTAATTACGTCTAGTGCAAACTTTAAAACATGAACTTCTAACACAGTTGATGTACTTACTTTGCCGTCCATTTTAAGAATGCTTGAAAGATTTAAAAAAGTCATCTTATTAAAACATAATAATGAAGCAGAGAATTAAACAGCACGTCAGTCTAGATGTGTAAGTAGCTATGCTTAAGCAACAATGAAAGATATTTCAGACAGTTAACTCTGAAAACATTGCTTCGGTCTCAGTAAACATATTACTAATAATCAACTTCACTATCGTTAACGATTTCAGAAGGGGAAAGGTTAACAGTTACCAAAATAAAAAAGCCTTGCTGCACTGTCTGAATTACTCCTTTTCTCCGCATAAGCCCTTCTTAATCCCCAGCGTCTGCAGAAGCGTTTGCTACTTCTTCATACAGATTTTATTTTCTGTACCTCTGCTTTCAGCACTTTGAGCAAAATGGCACTGGCTGGGTAGTAACAGCCCAGGCACTGTCCAGGTAGTTTCTGCTGGTAAAATGGGTTCTCTGACCCACGCCAAGTCAGGCAGGTTCGCACAAGCTCTGTATTTAACAGCCAGGTGATTGTGCCCTCAGGGTTTTTTACAGGGAAAGATTTCAGCAGCTGGGGATAGCATTAAAAACTTAAAACCACTGCAGCTCTTTGTAAACTTCTACCCACAGTCTAACTGTATTCACTGATTTATTGGTGTAAATTTGTTCTTAGGTTAAAATAAGTCAATAAATGAATAAATCCATATTTAAAGAACTGAAGGGTACATCTACAGATTCAGAGCAGCACGCTGAGGCACCCTGCTAAACTGTACCAGGTGAAGCGTTGGCCATATACGCATCGAATCCTAGCAGACACACAGCTTTCAAGAAAGCCTGGAGATACCAATTTAAATGCAAGAGATTATGGATTAAGCAGAGCTCAGTGATGTAGGGCTGGGCATCAGGAGGGAGCACTGGCCAGCGCCTCGTCCCAACTGCCGCAGCGCGCAGAGCTGCATGGACCCTTCAGAAGCTGCCCCATGAGACGCTCGGAAGCGCTGCACCACTGCTGCCAGTCTGGCACACTGGTTTTCCGTGTTTTTAAACATGGTTCTTGATGGGTAAAACTTAAGGCTTCCCTATAAATTATGCAGAGAAACATTTCAAGGTAGAAGGAGGCAGGTTGGGTAAAACGAAGTGGGAGCCATCAGCAAGCCTAAGCCTCTTAAAGCTTTCCCCAGCTAAACTGAACTCTGAAAGCTGTCAGCAAATTGAAATCCAGTGAAGGTAACCAACAGGTATCCCACAGAGAAATTCTAGCAGGGTAACAAAAAGTCTTTTTCACAAATTCCTATAATCTAGCCGCAGAGGCTATCCTCAGCAGCAGGGAGTTTAGGTTTGGATAAAAAACTCCCCTGTATTCCCCAGTACACACCAACACCCCTTCCAAAGCTCACAACGCACAGCAGATTTTTTTTTTTTTAAAAAAAGGTCAATCTAAACAACAACAACAAATAGTGGTATCTAGATTTAATGCTTGCTATCTAGCATGCAGTTTTCGCTTGTACTGAATGCTACTGAACTAAATATCCCAGATTTCGGAAAACTGGGATCATTACAGGAAGCCCTCATCCAGAGCAGGGATTAAGTTTTAAAAAGACACTACAAGCTGGGTGAAGAAAGTTTATTTTAAATCAGAGATCAAAGCACAGGAGAAGGGTAGTCAACCATTAATATGGAAAACCACCACCAGCACTAGCCAGTACATGAATGGAAGATTTAAGGCTGGTCACAGTTTCTCAAGGTGCAGGAGTCTGAGTCGCTGTTGCTGACAAGCTGGGAAAACAATAAATAAACAGTAAATGAAGCAAGCATGAGGGTAACAGATGGAAAAAGTGGAGAAAGAAAGCATCTCTAAATTGAGACAAACATCTTTGCAGTTTTCTGAAAACAGCATACAAGGTAGGTAGCCAATATCAGGTAACTTTTTTTTTAGTTTTTTGATGGTTTTGGTTTTTGTTGTTTTTTTTGTTTGTTTTTGTGTGAGGTTTTTTTGTTTGGTTTGTTTTTGGTTTTTTTTTTGTTTGTTTTGTTTTTTTAAGTAGGGGCAATACATTCTTGAAAACAAACCAGAAATATCTTGACAGTAATGAAAAAAAGATCAAAAACACTTCAAAAACCAAGGGAAACAGACCTCTCTGAAATGCCAAGGAGTATTACTTCAAACACCAAGTAATTCATCCTGAAGAACACACGACATACCTACTCCTTCAGAAACCCGGCGCCTTTGTTAAATTACGAGTCCGCTTGTGCAACACCAGCACCGCCGGATGACGCGGCCCTGCCAAGGCAGGCGAACCGCAGGACGCGCTCCCTGTGCAGCGCAAACCATGTCAGAGCTGCCTTCTCCGAAGGGAATTTAAAAGCCGATTGGGAAAATGGCTGACTCGCGTATCAGCTGAAAATGCAAATCGTAACCGTCCACACCTCCCAGCGCCAACAGCACTTATTTAGGTGTTCTCTGAGTGGGTCCAAGAAAAGGTTTTGCAGTTGGAACCCAGACAATTGCCTGTGAAGAACAATTAAATGAAGCCGTAGCAAGCTAGAACCAGGGTCTGGCAGAAGAAAGAAAATGAGTTTCCAGTTTAAGTTTGTTTACTTCTTTTTGGCCCTGCCATCAGCTAGCAGGGCTGCTATGTTAAGTTTTAAAATAACGTGAAGAAAACTGGGGAATGTATTTTAGGGAGTCACATCTGCAGAAATCACTCCTGCTCTCCAGAGAGTGCGAGCTGCTGCTTTTGGTCCTTTGTTTGCCAGACAGATCTAGCAGGAAGGTGACTGGAAGAGACGCAAATAAGATTTTCGTCTCCACTGAGGGGACAACGCACACAACACGTTACGCAACGCTGGTAAGCGATTTCTGCCGAAATAACAGGCGACAGCTGTGTTCCAAATCAGTACCCAGCCAATCAGACATCGCACTAAGGGATTAAGGTTTTTGCTCTTGCAGGGAAGACAAGGAAAGTAAGTGCACAGGGAGTCAGTCCACAAACCAGGCTGGTGGGGGTAACAAGAAGTTCTGAGGAAAAAAGCGTAAAGTTGGGATCGTGCTCCAGAGACTCCAGCACCAGTCTGCACCCACCACATCTTACAACACAGGACTGGGAAATCCTGCTTCTCAATCATGGCCAGGGCTTAGGAGTTAGTTAGTACCACAGCCACGCTCCAGCCTGAGATGTTCCTGAATCAGAGCTGCATATTAGCAAGGAAAAAAACAGTTTAAACATAGTTATGTTGAACTGCAAAGGAAGAAAGGCTAAGCTGGGAGGTCAAGTAAAGCCTTGTAAGCAAATGGTACACAGAAGCAAATCTACAGCAAAGTCAATCTCTCTCCTGGTAAAGACACATGCCAAAAGTAATTTAGAAATTACATTTGGGCCTCTGAGACCCCGATGTGATGCAGACTTCTCCTTTTATACATACCTAGTCATACTATAAAAGCTGCCATGGATTCTGCAATACCCCTTTTTCCTGCACCCTCATAGTCCCCCCGTAGTCACGTGTATATTAAATTCAAGTGGTGAATACCGCCTGTTTTGTGGCCAGATCAGACGCCTCTGCAAACGGCCCGTACAGCACCTGATTCCAGCAGCGAGCTGAAGAGCTGAACTAAACAACTGAGCAGCACGAGCTGCTGATTCACAGAGATACTCCTTGGCAGAGTACCGGCTGTTCCCCTGAGTCTCAAGAGACTTTTTGACATATTATCTTCTCAAAAGGATGGCTTATTCAAACCGTTCAGGTACCTGAAACCATGCAGCAGGCTTAATTTACCTGAGCACTCTGCTCACATCTGATGCAGCTGACAAAATTTACCAGTGAGTGCACAAGAACCATCACTCACTGGCACACAGGGGATACACTACAACGAGCATGCAGCATGAAATGCTTTAAGCACATTACAATAGTAATGATTACTTGCAGGCTACAACTACTAGCCCTAACCAGACTGATTTCCTGATGGGGAG
>Ga0181612_123081_pt1 | contig 17618 bp, 9 predicted proteins | sample HoacroProtozoa21_FD_119630 | JGI IMG/M metagenome (GOLD analysis project Ga0181612, IMG submission 119630) | Hoatzin crop microbial communities from Cojedes, Venezuel. Combined Assembly of Gp0051906, Gp0051904, Gp0051908 | reverse complement strand
TTTTTTTCTTTTTTTGGGGGCTCGGGCGCCCGCGCACGAGACGGCTTTTTGCATATTTTTGACACATAAATAGTTTTTAACCAATTAATAACAACATGAAGACACGAATTCATTTGCTTGCCTATGGTCTTGCGATAGCAGCGTCTTTCCTTGTATCCTGCAAGAAGGATACATCTTCCCTGGAATCGCGCGTAGAAGACCTTGAGGCAAGGGTTGCTGCGTTGGAGGAAACGGTGTCGTCAATCAACGACAACGCCACGGCCTTGGGCAAGTTTCTCAAGGAAAGCATCCGCATTGTGGGCTATGAGAAACTCGACTATGGCTACACTCTATCGCTAAGTGACGGTACAGAGGTGACTGTTACCTATGGTACCGATTCTCCCAGCACCATTCCCATTCTGGGTGTCAACTCCGATGGGGAATGGATTGTCTCCGTTGACGGCGGAGAGACCTTCACGGTTATCGAGGGTGCCGACAATGCCCTCGCAAACGACGGTGTTACACCCCAAGTCAAGGTTAGTGAGGATAGCTACTGGCTAATCAGCTATGACGGGGGAGAGACCTGGAACGAAATTCTGGACGCTGACGGCAAGCCCATCAGCACCGATGCCCTCACAGTTGCAGGGCTGGCTTCCTTCTTCTCGGATGTAACCTACGACGAGAGCACCGGCTATATGACCTTTACTCTGCTCGACGGCACTGCCGTTAAGGTGCAGGTGATTGAAAGTTTCTACATGAACCTTACCGGCTATAGCGATGGCTCTGTAATCTACAGCAACGAAACCCTCACTTATCCCGTTGAACTTGGGCAGGTTGAGGATGCTGTAATCAAGGTTCCCGAGAACTGGAGCGCTGCACTTACTGATAGCGAATTCAGCGTTACAGCCCCTTCAGGTGGCACTGCAGGCGAATATGAGATAGATGTTATTCTGGTTTCTACCGAAAACTATCTTAAGAAGGTCGCCCTGATTTTCAAGTACACCGCTACCGTCAAGGAATACTGCGACGATTGGAACTATTTCGACAATGACACCGATGACAATGTGCTGCTGGACTTCTCCTACGCAGGCTACAATCACGGTGAAACCGCACCTCCCGATGTCTACACCCTCGGCTACACCGTTTACGATGTTACCGACTACGGTGCAGTTCCTAACGACGGCAAGTCCGACCGCGAGGCTTTCCTCGCTGCCTACCAGGCTGCCATCGGTGCTAACAATGTGCAGAAGGCTTCCGCCAAGGCGATAATCTACTTCCCTGAAGGTGAATTTATCCTGCACACTAGCGATGACGATACTACTACTGATGGCGTAACCAACAGTAACTCAATGATTTTGCGTGCTGGCGACTTCGTTATCAAGGGAGCTGGTCGCGACAAGACCACCCTGCTTATGCAGGACCCTAACCTCCCGACCGACGAGAGCGTTCTCTACTCTTCGCCTACCATGATCCAGCTTAAGCACAATAGCGGCCTGAGCGACCTTACCACCGTTACCGCCAATGCCGAAAAGGGCAGCTTCAGCGTTGAGGTTGCTTCCACCGCCGGCATCGCCGAGGGCGATTGGGTTTGCCTCTACCTGCTGGACAATGACGAGGAGAACAGCTATGCGCTGCTTTTCAATGAGCTTGCACCTTACAAGCCACAGAAATATATGACCGACCTCATCAATAATGGTATCAGAGTGACTGATTATCACCAGGTTAAGTCCATCAGTGGTAACACCATCACCTTCTACGAGCCTATTATGCACGAGGTTGATGTTAACTACGATTGGTCCATTAAGAAGTATCCTCACTACGAGAATGTCGGCGTTGAGGACCTTACTTTCAAGGGCAATTCCAAGGCTGATTTCGAGCATCATGCCAGCTGGCAGGACGATGGCGCCTACAAGCCCATTGACTTCGCCAGAATTACCAACGGCTGGCTCCGCAGGGTACGCTTTACCTCTGTAAGTGAGTGCTGCTCAATCATTAACAGTGCCAATGTATCGGCTTACGACATCGAAATCACCGGTAACCGCGGTCACGCTGCAGTTCGTTCGCAGCAGTCTTCCCGCGTATTTATCGGCAAGGTTACCGATACCGCAGGTGATGGCGAGGGCCAGTACCACGCTACCGGCGTTTCCAAGCCCAGCATGGGAGCCGTTATCTGGCGCAGCGACTGGGGTACCAACTCCTGCTTCGAAGCCCACGCTACCCAGCCTAGGGCAACTCTACTCGACTGCTGCACAGGCGGTTGGATGTATTGGAGGCAGGGTGGTGACTACAACCAGATGCCTAACCACATGGCCGACCTTACCATCTGGAACTTTAACTCCAAGACAGCTGTAAGCGAGACATGGATCTGGTGGAATTCCTCATCCTACTGGTGGAGATTCCTTCCTCCTACCATCGTTGGTTTCCACGGCGAAGCCTGCACCTTTGACCAGGACCAGGTTAAGCGTGATGCCAACCACGGTGAGATTGTAGCTCCCGAATCCCTATATGAAGCCCAGCTTCGCAAGAGATTGGGCGCTGTGCCTGCATGGCTCGAAGAATTGAAATAAAAAGTAACGCAATATGAAAACAAGATTCACTAAATTTCTTGCAGTAGCAACCGTACTCTTGGCTGCAGTTGCCTGCAAAAGCGATTTGAAAGACCTTGAAAAGAGGGTGGACGACCTTGACAGCCGTGTAACCGCCCTCGAGGCCCTTGTGGCCACCCTCAACTCCAATGTTGAGACCTATGCCGAGCTGCTGAACGCCACCACCATCAAGAGCGTCAGCGAAAGCAATGGCGTATACACCATCACCCTCAACAACGGCACCGTGCTTACCCTTGACCAGGGCAGCGTAGGTGTTGGCAATGTGCCTGTGATGTATGTTGACGACGAAGGTTATTGGATGGTAGACTACCAGGACGGCAACGGCAAGGTATATGTCTACAACAATAACGAGAAGGTTAAGGCTACCGGCAATGATGGCGTTACTCCCCAGTTCGCCATTGATTCCGATGGCTACTGGACTGTCAGCTACGATGGCGGCAGCACTTATTCCAAGGTGCTTGATGCCAACGGCAATGCAGTCAGCGCCCTTCCTAGCGATGGCAGCGTAAACGATAGCTACTTCAACGATGTAAGCTACACTGACGATGTATTCACCCTTACCCTTAAGGATGGCACCGTGCTTACAATCCCCGTTCTCTCAGACTTCCTCTGCTCTATCGAGGGTGCCGACGGAACCCAGACCTTCAACTTCTCCGAAACCAAGACTTACACCGTTACAATGACCGGCGTAGAGTCTACCGTGCTGACCTGTCCTCAGGGATGGAGCGCCAGCCTCACCGATGCCACCCTCAGCGTAACCGCCCCTTCTTCAGTGGTTACCAAGGCTACCCTGGCAGACTCTGAAACCGATGTTTGCATCCTTGCAATTTCGGCCTCCGGCTATGCTACAGTGGCTAAATTGCAGGTTGCTCTCTCTGGCGAGAGTGGGGAAGAGGAGACCAAAACTCCCGTTGCAACCCTCACCGCAGGTGATGTTACCGAGTCCAGCCTCAGCTTCAGCGTCAGCCTGACCGATGCTGATTCTTATAAATATTATGTATCTACCTCCGCTGGCCTCAGTGCTGATGAGGTTGAAGCAAACGGCACCAGCTCTACCGAAGCATCTGTTACCGTAAGCGACCTTGCAGCTTCCACCACATACACTGTTTATGTTCTGCCTTACAACGGCACCACCGCAGGTACCCTCGTAAGCACCACAATGACCACCTCCGAGGCTCAGGTAAACGATTACTATCAGGCTTATGTTGATGGCAAGGACATTACCATCGCAGGTGTAACCTACAACAAGGCTACCAACGGCGATGCAACCCTGATTACCGCAGAGGCTGCCGATACCGATATCCAGCCTACTCTGAACAATGCTACCGGCGTATTCTTCCTTGATGCAGGCAATTACAACTTCATCGCTGCCAAGATTATTTCTGTCAGCGCTGGCAAGATTGTACTTATCGGTCGTTATCCCGACAATGCTCCTAGCGTTCAGATTCAGAAGAACATCAAGCTTATGGCTGGCGGCTTTGTTGCCAAGAATATCAACTTTGATATGAGTGCAATTGATGGCAGCACCAATGCCCAGTACTTTATGAACAATGCCAACTCCACTGAAACTGCAGCAGTTCTGCATTATGACGATTGCACCTTCAGCAATGTTCAGAAGCCTATCCTCTATATGAGCTTGGCAGGCAATGGTATTACCAGCCTTAAGTTTATGAATAGCAAGGTATTACTGTCTTCAGGCATCGCCAAGGGTTTCCAACTTCTCAACCTCTACAAGAGCACCTGCCTGGATGTTTACAAGGAGATTGTATTCGATAACAATGTTGTAGCTTGCGCTTCCGGTACCGAATATGTTACCAGCATCATCAACTACGATGTAGCTACAACCCAGAGTGGTACCACCTGGGAAGGCACAATGTCGGTATGCAACAATATCTTCTACAATGTTCCTAGCAAGAACTGCGCATTCCGCTTCTATCAGCTGGCTTCCTTCAACTTCGACAAGAATGTATACTGGGCAGATTCCTCACTTGAGGTAGCTCACTATGTACATTATTTCGTAAGCACAAGCCAGAGTGCCGATGTTGTAACTATCGGTGAGAACCTTGCCTACGGCCTTGCAAAGCCTTGGACCATCAACGGCCCCAAGTCTACCGTAACCTCATCTCCTGCTTACATCACAAAGCTTGAGGCTGACCCGTTTGCAAGTGCAGACGCTTCTACCGGCAGCTTTACCCTGAATAGCGATTATAGCGCATACGGTCCTCAGGAATGAGAAGATTGATAATACTAGCGTTGACCCTTGTCACTGCGGCTTTTACCGCGGTGGCAGGGCCTGCGCAATACTCTTTTGAAGGCTCCGTACCCTCCAATGTCCGAGTTAGGGGCAGGGGAGATCTGAGCCTGAATTCCGACCGCTACAAGGATGGATCGCAGTCGCTAAAGTTCTCCTGGCTGGGTCAGGCAGAGCTGATGATTGTGGACCAAGCTGCCATCCAGGCATCCCTTGCCAAGCCCGACAATGGGGTAATGCTTTGGATTTGCAACGAGACTCCTTCGAAGGAGGCGCTCCACATAGCAATCAAGAGTGCAGCGGGTGCAGAAATCTGCGGCTTCGACTTCAACCTCGATTTTGCAGGCTGGAGAGCTGCCTGGGTCAAATATCAGGACATGACTCCCGCTCCCACATCCACCGACGGTGCCTACCTTTCGATTAGGCCTTCTCCCCGTCAGATGCAGGGCGCGATTTACCTCGACCGTCTCTCCTTTAGCAAGTCACCCCTTCATATCCAGGTGACTCCTGACGCCCAGATTCCCGGTAACAATGCCGAGGTGATGAAGGGGCGCCGCTGGCACTGGATTCAGCTTTGGGAATGGTGGCAACTGCCTGAGTTACAGGTATCTACCCCTAGTTCCCAGGACCTTGCATCCCTGGATTTGATGCGCAAGCATCTGGATGACTTCTATGCCAATGAACCTCCACTGAGCGGTAACTACGACCCTGTAAAGGCCCGTACCAAACTGGATGCTCGCTACGACAAACTGAACATCACAAGGCTTGCCGACGGCACCACCAAGGGCACTCCCATGGTTAGCAACGACGAGAGCACCGCTTCCGATATCAAGATGAAGGAGGCGGTGGACATCATGTACCGCTATGCCCTAGATTACAAATATTCCGGCAACAAGCAGGCTCTGGAACGCTTTTTCAATGTAGCTGACTACCTTGATTGGCAGGGACTTGCGTTCGGTAGCGGCATGGGTACCAACCACCACTACGGCTACAACATCCGCGGCTGGAGCAATTCCTTATGGATGCTTCGCGACGAGATTCGCCAGGCCGGCAAGAATGAACAATACTTCAAGAGTCTGGAATATTGGAGCGGTCTAGCCGAGTGCCGAGCTGATTTAGACAAGACCCGCGAAGGCGTTGTGGATGCCTGGAACACCCTTCTCATCCCCAAAATCACCTCCGCAATGCTAAAGGACAGCGATGCCGAAAAGGTAGCTTGCCTTAAGTCCATCGAGCGCTGGATGAGTGAGTCCATGATGTACACAGATGGCACTATGGGCGGTTTCAAGGTGGATGGCACCTCATTCCACCACGGCGGACACTATCCTGCATATACGGTTGATGCCTTCTCCACTCTCGGCCCCTATTTCGGGCTGGTGGATGGCACCACTTTCGTGCCTACGCTTGAATCCCGCAAGTGCGCCAAGAACGCCCTTATGGCCCTCCGCACCTACTGCAACCTCAAAAACTGGGGTATCGGTATCAGCGGCAGGCACCCCTTCGATGGTTACGACAAGCCCGATGGCAATATCGCTCCCAAGGTGGTAGAGTGCTTTGGCAATCTGGCCGTTCTGGGTGACCTTAGCGGCAGTGGCAAGGCCTTCGACGAGGACCTGGCAGGGGCCTATCTGGCCCTTGGCGGCAAGTCCAAGGGGGTTGTTTCCCGTCTGGGCAAACTCAAGGCTGCGGCTGCACCTCAGGGCTTCTTCGTATATAACTACGCTGCGCTGGGAATCCACCGCAGGTCGGGTTGGATGCTTACCCTAAAGGCTTATAACTCAGATGTTTGGGGGTCTGAAATCTATGCAAACGACAACCGCTATGGCCGCTATCAGAGCTATGGCAGTGTGCAGATTATCAACTCCGGCAATCCCGCATCTGCAGCCGCTTCAGGCTATAGCGAGGCAGGTTGGGATTGGAACCGTCTCCCCGGCACCACCACCATCCATCTGCCCTTCGACAAGCTCAATAGCCCTCTGAAGGGTACCTTGATGGAAAAGAACGATAGCCGTTTCCCCGGCGTTTCCTCGCTTGAGGGCAAGAACGGAGTGCTGGCGTTCACTTACACCGAGCGCCCCCGCACCAACTTCTGCGCAGGAGCAACCGCTACCAAGAGCGTGTTCTGCTTCGATAACCGCATCGTGTTCATCGGCACCGGGATAAGCAACAATTCCTCATATCCCACCGAAACCACCCTGTTCCAGCAGAGCATCAGCGGCAATTCCTCAATTCTTGCGGATGGGCAGCTGGTGAACTCAGTGCCTTCCACCTGGACCCACAGTGGCAAGGATGCAGCGGTGGTAGAAGACCTTAACGGCAACTGCTACATCGTTCCTGAGGCCTCCAATCTTCAAGTGATGATGGCTTCGCAGACCTCGCCCAACAACACCAACAAGAAGACCGGCAGCGGCAATTTCGCAACGGCCATCCTGAACCACGGTGTATCGCCCCAGAATGCTTCCTACGAGTATCTGCTGCTGGTTGAGCCGAGTGGCGCCGACCGCAAGGCCTACAGCAAAAAACTGCCTTACGAGGTACTCTGCCGCACTTCTGCTGCCCATGTAGTCAAGGACAATCCCACAGGGATTACCGCTTATGTCTGCTATGGGGAATATCAGGGTACAGGCACTCTCGTAAGCAAGGTTGAGGCCGAAACCATTGTTATGGAAAGGCCCGTCGATGGTGGCTATGTCATGAGCATCTGCACCCCCGACCTAGGCATTCAGGAAAAGGAATACACCACTTCCCAGCCCAGCAAGGTCATCGAGAAGACTATCCAGCTCGAGGGCACCTACTCCCTCGCATCCAGTAATCCTTCCGTGAAGGTCAGCACCTCCGGTGGCAAGACCAGCATCACCGCAAGCTGCATTCACGGTCAACCTGTAGAATTTACACTTAAAAAACTATAAACAATGCAAAAACTAACCAAAATCTTTGCGCTTGCGTTGCTTACACTGCTGCCGACATTAGGCCTGTCGGCACAGAATGTCAAGATAACGGGTACGGTCACAGATGGCACCGGCTTGAGTGTCATCGCTGCCACCGTTTATCAAGAGGGCAACACCTCCAACGGTACCATTACCGATATGGATGGACACTATTCCATCACTGTTCCGGCCGATGCCAACCTGGTTTTCTCCTGCCTTGGCTATATGGACCAGACCCAGGCCGTTGCAGGCCGCTCGGTAATTGATGTCGTCCTTGCCGACGATGCCGTTACCCTTGAGGCTGCCCAGGTTGTGAGCGATGGTTACAACACCGTTGCAAAGCGCGACCTTACCGGCTCCGTCAGCTCGGTAAGCATGGACAATCTGGTAAAGACCCCCGTTACCTCATTCTCCCAGGCCCTAGGAGGCCGTGTAGCAGGTGTCGTTTCCACCACCTCCGACGGTTCGGTGGGTGCCAGCGCCAACATCACCATCCGTGGTAACAACTCCCTTACCCAGAGCAACGAACCTCTCTACATCATCGACGGCTTCCCCTCCGAGAGCTCAATGGCCTCGAGCATTAGCCCCGCCGATATCGAGAACATCGACATCCTGAAGGATGCCTCCGCTACCGCAATTTACGGTGCTAGAGGTGCCAATGGTGTAATCGTAATTACCACAAAACAAGGTTCCGAAGGCAAGCCCAAGATTAACTTCCTCGGCACCTGGACCCTGAACCACATTGCCAACAAGGTGGACCTGATGGATGCCTACGACTTTGTAGCCCTTCAGACCGAAATCGCCACCGCTCGCAATAGCTCCAACTCCTACCTCTACGACTCCGCCACCGCCAAGACCTATAACCTTGACGATTACAAGAATGTGAACGGCGTCGATTGGCAGGACCAGATTTACCGCACCGCTCTGGTTCAGAACTACAACCTGAGCATTTCCGGCGGCAATGCCAAGGCAGGCAATATATATAATGTAAGCCTCGGCGTTACCCAGCAGGATGGTATCATCGTAAATTCCAGCTTCGAGCGCTATCAGGGCAAGATTAGCTTCCAGCAGAAGATTTACGACAACCTGCAGATGAACCTGATGGGCAACTTCTCCCGCGCTGTCAGCCATGGTACCAACCCTACCTCTGCACAGCAGAGTTCTTCCGCATCAGGTTGGCTGATGTACTCCGTTTGGGGTTACAGGCCTACCCGTCCGCTCAGCCAGATTGAGGCAGGTCTCAGCAACGAGGATATGATGGACGACCTTACCGACTCCGATGCTGCCAGCTCCAACGACTACCGTTTCAACCCCGCCAAGACCGTTCGCAACGAGTATCGCCGCAGCCTTCTTGACAATATCAACGGTAACATCAGCTTCCTCTGGACCATCAACGACGAACTCAAGCTCAAGGCTTCCGCCGGCTATACCCAGCGCAAGACCCGCTCCGAGGCGTTCAACGATTCCAACACCTACACCGGTTATCCCGGTTCACCTTCGGGCAAGGGTGTAAACTCTGCAATCGGCTACACCGATGTCACCAGTTGGATTAACGACTATGTGCTCACCTGGACCAAGACCCTTAAAAAGGCCCACCATGTTCAGATGCAGGGCATTACCTCAATGCAGGGCAACAAGACCGATTACTTCGGCACCTCATCCACCCAGATGACCACCGAAGCCCTCGGTATCTACGGCCTTAACACCGGTGAACTTCAGGTAGTTGACCCTTCCGAGAGCTCCTGGAGGATGCTTTCCTTCGCATATAGGCTCAACTATAACTATAAATATCGCTACTACCTCACCTTCAGTATGCGTGCCGATGGTTCCAGCAAGTTCCCCGCAGGCAACCGCTGGGGCTATTTCCCCTCTGGGTCAGTAGCTTGGAACTTCAACCGCGAGTCCTGGATGCAGCAGTTCTCCTGGCTCAACAACGGTAAGGTCCGCCTCTCTTGGGGTAAGACTGGTAACAACCGAATCGGTGCATACACCTTCTATTCCACCGTATCCACCAACCCCGGTTCCGCAACCTCCTTCGATTATATCTTCGACGGAACTTCGGTTGCAGGTTACTATCCTTCCAGTATGGCAAATGAGAAGCTGAAGTGGGAAACCACCACCCAGACCGACCTTGGTTTGGATTTGGGCTTCTTCCAGAACAGGATTAAGATAACCACCGACTACTATGTAAAGAACACCGACGACCTCCTCCTTGCAGCCACCATCCCCGCATCTTCAGGTTACACCAGTGCAACCCTGAACATCGGTTCGATGCAGAACAAGGGTTGGGAGTTCACCCTTGAGGCTATCCCCGTACAGAATAGGGATTTCCAGTGGGAGAGTTCCTTCAACATTGCCTTCAACCGCAATAAGGTAACCGGCCTGACCGACGACCAGTTCTCCCTGCTTAGGGCAGTATCCTGGGACCAGTCCTACAATAGTCAGTACGCCTACATCACCCAGGTGGGCAAGCCTACAGGTATGATGTACGGCTACATCTACGAAGGTACCTACAAGGCTGAGGACTTCAATGCCGCAGGCACCCTGCTCGACGGCGTTCCTTATATGAGCAGCGTTGGCAAGACCGCCACACAGCCCGGTGACCCCAAATACAGGGATATCAACGGCGACGGTGTAATCGACGATAACGACCGCACCATCATCGGCTGCGGCCAGCCTATCCACACCGGCGGTTTCAACAACACCTTCTATTATAAGAACTTCGACCTTAACATCTTCTTCCAGTGGAGTTATGGTAACGATGTTCTCAACGCCAACAAGCTTGTGTTTGAGGATGGTACCCGCATCAACCTCAACCAGTTCACCTCCTACAAGGACCGCTTCAATGCCGAAACCAACCCCAACAGCGACATCCCTCGCGTTATGGCAAACGGTATGAGCGTTTACTCTTCAAGGGTTATCGAGGATGGTTCCTTCCTTCGTTTGAAGAACATCACCCTTGGTTACACCTTCCCTGCCCGCGTGCTTCAGAAGCTCAGACTCTCCGCAGCCCGCGTCTATATCTCTGCCGAGAATATCTGGACCCTCACCAACTATAGCGGTCCCGACCCTGAAGTTTCCACAAGAGAGTCAGTGCTGACCCCTGGCTTCGACTGGTCGGCTTACGCTAGAGCCTATGGTATCACCGGTGGTATTTCATTCACATTCTAAAATAGGAGGATAAGATATGAAAAAGATATATAGCTACACTTTGATTGCTCTTGCCCTGCTTACTCTTTGCTCCTGCAGCAAGAAATTCCTCGATGTAGACCCTACGGTCATCAACAACGAGACCTTCTACACCGACGAGGAAAAGCTCCTCAATGGCCTTGCAGGTGTGTACGGAGCCATTAGCAGCGAGTATACATACGGCAACTACTACTCTATCATGATGAGTAATGTGGATGATTTGAGCTACTTCAACAGAGCCAGCACTACCATCTACATCCAGGTTTACAGGCACGATGCCTCCAGCTCTCAGAACTATTACGCTTGGGCTTGGTTCTACAAGGGCATCCGCAACGCCAACTCATTTATGAATGTGGTAGACAACCAGTTCCCCGATTCCGAGGTGGCAAAGGAATACCGCAACGAGGCCCGTTTCCTCCGCGCTTTCTACCACTTCATTCTTGCACAGGGCTGGGGAGATGTTCCCCTCAGGGACACCGAGACCACTTCAAAAGAGCAGACCAACTGCGCAGCATCCCCTCAGGCAACAGTGCTTAAGTGGGTTGCCGATGAGATGGAAGCCTGCCTTGAGTCAGCTCCTCACGAGGTAGATATCCAGCCTTCACGCGTCACCTGGACCACCATGAAGGGTATCCTGGCCCGCGTTTACCTCTTCCTGGCTTACTCCGACAGCGCCAATGCCAAGTCTTACTACAAGCTTGCAATGGACCACGCCAAGGATGTTATTGACAGCGGCCTGCACCAGCTCAACCCCGATTATTCGCAGGTATTCATTAATATGATTGAGGATGAATACGATACCGAATACCACGAGAGCATGTGGGAAGCCGAGTTCAAGGGCGACCGCAGCAGCGCTAGCGCTTGGACCAATGGCCGTATCGGCGATGTGCTTGGTCTCCAGAGCTCAGGCTCCAGCAATTACTCCAGCTTCAACTGCAACTACGCATACGGACAGTACAATGGCTCCCTCAAGCTTTGGGACCTTTACTGGCAGACCGACCGTACCGATGACGAGAACGCTACTTCTAACATCAGCGACGCCCGTCAGTACTGGAATATGTGCCCTTACAACTACACCGGCAATGACAAGCAGGCTCCCTACGGTAGCGATGGCACCGGTTCCTGCAAGGCATCCATTGACAAGACTCCCTATGTCTACAATAATGTCAGCACCCGTGTAGACGAGACCGTGGCAGTTGGTCAGCGCAACTGCGGCAAGTTCCGCCGCGAGGTAATCTACGAGGGTGTAAAGGATGCAAAACGCCTCTACACCACCATCAATTACCCGATTCTTCGCTATGCTGATGTGCTCTTGATGTACGCCGAGGCTGCCAATGAGTACAATGGTGCTCCCACCCAGGAGGCCTACGATGCCCTCAAGCTTGTCCGCGACAGGGCCGGCATCCAGACCAAGGACTTCAGTGAATACTCTGACTATGCTTCCTTCCAGAGCCTTGTTCGCAATGAGCGTGGCCGCGAGCTGGTATTCGAGAGCCTTCGTAAGTACGACCTCATCCGTTGGGGTATCTTTGTCAAGGAAATGAACAACTACAGCAAGTGGGCTGCCGACGAGCGCTGGAGCAAGAATGCTACCGCAGGCTATGCTGCCGCTATCGGCGATGCCGTTCAGGAGAAGCACATTGTCTACCCTGTTCCCAGCATCGAACTTGGTGTAAACAAGGACCTTGTACAGAATCCTCTTTGGTAAACTTAAATGAGCTTCAATATGAAAAAATACCTTATACTTTTGCCTCTTGCCCTGTTTGCGCTCGTTGCTTGCGAGCACAAGGGCATCTATGAGGATGTATCCTTCAATGTTACCCTGGATGAGGGCAATACCTACTATGCAGGGGATGTTGTTACCTTCGATATTGCCGGCAATCCCGACAATCTGGTATTCTACAGCGGTGAGGAAGGTCATAATTATGCCTACAAGGACCGCTACTCCGTAGAGATGGACCAGGTAGAGGATGCCACCCTTGCAATGGAGTTCCAGGCTCGCTACGGCTATGCCGACGGCCTCAGCATCTATGTTACCTCGGCCTTTGATGGGCTTAACGGCAGCGATGCCGATGCCGACCGTGCAGCCATTCAGGCTATGGTAGATAGCGGCATGGAAGGCTGGACCAAGCTCGATTATGAAGAAGGTGGCAGCACCGCTTGGACCTCTCAGGACTTCGATTTGAGCGCATATCTCGAGAATTTCTGCATCGCTTTCCACTACAACCCCATCAACGATGGCCAGAGCGCCCAGCGTACCTATTGGGTAAATGGCGCCCTGAACCTCAAGCTTGAGGGTATTTCGGCGGCTCAGAACTTGGATATCACCAGCTTCCAGTTCGTCTCCTTCAATATGGGAGGGGAGACCGATACCGAATATGTAATCACCGACCCTTACGAAATCAATACCCACACCAGCTGGTCTAAAAACAAGACCAACGCCATCGTGCGCTTCGGCCAGTCCGCCGCCAGCATCATTTTCCAGGGTATCGGCAAGGGTATCCTCGATTATCCCATCGATATCTGGCTGATTTCCAAGCCTCAGCCCCTTAGCAAGGTCGATAACGACAAGGGAACCGTGGTGAAGAACCTCCAGAACAAGATCGAGACCTACGAATACACCTACGAGCAGCCCGGCACCTACACCGCCACCTTCATTGGCAGCAATGTCAATTACAAGGGCGAGAGCCAGGATGTCCGCGAGGTAACAGTAATCGTAATGGACAAGCCTGATGAGGAGTAGTTCCAAAGCGATATTGATTCCGGCTTTTGGGGCGTTGGCATCTGCCTGCGCCCCACAGAAGCCGAATGTGGTTTATGTTTTCCCCGACCAGTTCCGCAACTGCGCCCTTTCCTTCTGGAATGAGGAAGAGTACGCAGGAGCGCATGGTTGGCAGGCTGACCCAACCTTCACCCCTAGGATAAACGCCTTTGCAGATGAGTCTGTGGTGCTTTCCAACGCTATGAGCACCTGCCCAATCAGCAGCCCCTACCGCGGGATGTTCCTTACTGGGATGTTCCCCGAGCGCAACGGCATTATCTCCAACTGCATGACCGAGCGTCCCGAAAACACCCTGAATCCCGACGCAATCTGCATTGGCGATGCCTTCAAGGCGGCCGGCTACAACTGCGGCTATATCGGAAAGCTCCATGCCGATGTGCCCACTCCCAACGACCCCGAGCATCCTGGGCAGTATGTGGAATCCCGCTGGCCCGCTTGGGATGCCTACACCCCACCGGAGAGGCGCCACGGCTTCGATTATTGGTACTCCTACGGTACCTTTGACGAGCACAAGAATCCCCATTATTGGGATACTGAAGGCAAACGCCACGACCCTCACGAGTTCAGTGTCAAGCACGATACCGACAAGGCGATAGAGTACCTGCGCAACCGCGACAAGAAGAAACCCTTCCTGCTCTGCGTAGCCTACAACCCGCCCCACGGCCCCTACGCTTCGCTCGACGACTGTATGGAAGAGGACTACAATCTTTACAAGGACATGGACTATTCCCAGCTTTATGTTAGGGAAAATGCCGATACAAGCATGTCCAAGGCCCCTTCTGCCCGCTATTATTTTGCGAATGTAACGGCAGTTGACAGGGAATTCGGCCGTATCCTGGATGAGCTTAAGGCTCAAGGATTGGACAAGAATACCATTGTGGTGTTCACTGCCGACCATGGCGAAACCATGTGCAGCCAGGGCGTTGAGGACCCTAAGAACTCTATTTGGAGCGAGTCCTTCAATGTGCCTTTCATTATCAGGTATCCCAAGAAGCTTAAGCACAGGATAGACCCCATTCTGCTGGCAAGTACCGACATTATGCCCACTCTGCTGGGCCTTGCCGGGGTGGATATTCCCGCTTCAGTGCAGGGCAGGGACTATTCTGCCACCCTTTTGGGCACTTCGCAGGACCGCCCCGCATCGGCCCTGTATCTGCGCACGCTGAATGGGGAGCCCGATGCCGATGGCTATTACCGCCATTTCTATCCTCAGGCTCGCGGACTCAAGACCGACCGCTATACATTTGAAATTTCAATTAATCGCGATACGACATTTGCAAAAATGCTTCTTTTTGACGATATTGCGGACCCTTATCAGCTGCATCCGCTTGATATAGAGCAAAATGCAGATGTTGTTAAGGACCTTTGCACCGAACTCGCAAGCGAGCTTGAGAGGTCGGATGATGTATGGCATCGCGAGAAAATACTACAAAAGATTTTGAAAAAATGAAAAGAATTGCACTTGTCATAATGGCCGCAGCACTGCTTGCTCCTTCCTGCAAAAAGAAGGACACCCTGCTCGCGGACAACATCGAGAACGCAAAGACCCAGATTGGCGCCTTGATGCAGGTAGCGGAGCAGGGTGATACCATCCGCATCCCTTCCAGCATCGGCAAGGACGGGAAGCTTTCCTTTGTGCCCATAGATGATTGGGTATCAGGCTTTTTCGCCGGCGAACTCTGGTATATGTACGAGCTTACAGGCGATGAAATGTGGGCTGACCATGCCCGCAAGCACACCGAAATCCTGGATTCCGTGCAGCACCTCAAGTGGCATCACGATGTCGGCTTTATGATTTACGATAGCTACGGCAAGGGTATTGAGGCCAAGGGCATCGAGGAATACAAGCCCGTTGTGGTTGAGACTGCAAAGTCGCTCAGCACCCGTTTCCGCCCCGGCGCCGGCATTATCCAGAGCTGGGATGCAGATAAGGGCTGGCAGGCGCTCCGTGGCTGGAAATGCCCCGTTATCATAGACAATATGATGAACCTGGAACTGCTCTTCAAGGCCACTGAATTTTCGGGAGATTCCACCTTCTTCAAGATTGCGGTTAGCCATGCCGACCAGACAATGAAGAACCACTTCCGCGACGACTACAGCTGCTATCATGTGGTTGACTATGACCCCGAAACGGGGGAGGTTCGTGGCCGCTGCACCGCTCAGGGCTATGCTGACGAGTCCGCTTGGGCCCGTGGTCAGGCTTGGGCGCTCTATGGCTACGCCACTGCCTATGAGTATACCGGCTACGACCGCTATCTCCAGCAGGCAGAGAATGTTGCTAACTTCCTCTTCTCCAACAAGAACATGCCCGAGGATTTGATTCCCTACTGGGACTTCGACGACCCTAAGATTCCCGACACCTATAGGGATGCATCTGCCGGTGCAGTAATCGCTTCTGCGATGTACGAATTGTACAAGATTACGGGCAAGAAGGACTATAAGGCTAAGGCCGACAAGATGATGGAGACCCTGTCTTCACCTGCCTTCAGGGCCGAGCCTGGGCAGAATTGCAACTTTATCCTGATGCACTCGGTGGCCAGCCTGCCGCACGGCAATGGCATCGATGTGCCTCTGAACTATGCTGATTACTACTTCCTGGAGGCTCTGCTTCGCAGGAGCAAATTAAAATAAAACACATTTTAAAATTAAAAATTTATAACATGAAAACAACCAAACTGAAATTTGTGGAGATGACCCCCCCATATTCATCTCCTAGCTGCGAAGCAGTCAGCCTTGGCTTTGCAGGCGTACTTTGCGGTAGTATTGAATCCGGTACTGGTGCCAAGTGGGGAACACAGAGTACTGGCGAAGAAAAACTTTTGGAAGGTCTTATTCCTCTGGACAACAATCTATTTTAACTGACTGCGCTATGAAAAAGATTTTTACTTCAATCCTCGTTATCGCAGCAGCTGCGATTGCGTTCAGTGCCTGCACAAAGACCAATACCCCCGCGCAGGACAATGATTCTACAATGCTTACTTTCAGGGCTGTAGCCAATTCCACAAAAGCCGCTTTCGGTGAAAGGGATGGCTTGAGCTTCCCTGCATATTGGACTAGTAATGATGGTGCTGTTGCTATGAGCCTTAACTGTGCAACCAAGGTTGAAGGCACTCTTTCCATTACCGAAGGAACAGATAACAAGCAGGCTACTATTTCTGCTAGCATAGATTCTGATGGAACAGGTGAATATATCTTTTATGCAATGTCACCTGCATCAGTTGTGAATGTTATGAATGCTACATATAAGAGGTGGCGTTATACCATCCCTACAACCCAGACCTCAGGTCTCCTTTCTCCTGATGAAAGCGCTATGGTGCTTTATGGTCGCACTGAGGCTGTTTCCGAATTCCCTTCATCTACTGACAAGATTGATATTAGCTTTAAGCATGCCACAGCTTATATCGATTTTAAAGTAGAAGGCTTAACCCTTGAGGATGGGGATGCAATTTCCAACTACACCATTACCGGCAGTGAATATTTGGCAGGTGACTCCTTCACTTACGCAAATGACTATAGTTCTTCGCACCCTGAAGGTGAGACCTTTGGCAATTCCGGCGCAGCTAAGACTGTAACCGTTACTCCTGCAAAAGCAGGTGCAGACTCTGCTTGGGTTGCAATTCTTCCTATTGCCAGTGGCACTAGCCTGACATTTACCGTAAATACTACTAATGGTGGTACTTATGCAAAGACAATCTCAACTCCTGCAGACCTCGCTTCTGGCGGTGTAGCCATTCTTACTCTTGATTTCTCTAATGTAAGCTCTAAGACTTACACTTATACAAAGGTTACCAGTGAACCTAGCGATTGGACAGGTAAGTATCTGATTGTAGATGAAACTGCAGGTGTTGCATTTAATGCAGGTCTAGAAACTGGCACTGTTGATG
>Ga0181612_105798_pt1 | contig 17618 bp, 11 predicted proteins | sample HoacroProtozoa21_FD_119630 | JGI IMG/M metagenome (GOLD analysis project Ga0181612, IMG submission 119630) | Hoatzin crop microbial communities from Cojedes, Venezuel. Combined Assembly of Gp0051906, Gp0051904, Gp0051908 | reverse complement strand
TATTTTGTTAGACCAGCTGATACACCTGGAAAAAACAAACCAGCTCCTGAGCACACATTGTTCACAAATTCTCCAGTGCTCTTAGACATTCATGGCTACAATAACACTACTTAGCATTGTTTATATAAATTAGCAGCTTTGAGTAACAAATGGGGTCCCCTGTAGAGGCGGGCTGTGGCATCGTATACACATCCCTGTCTGGTCTCGGGGGCAATGAGGGATGTTTAGGACAGGAATCTTTATTATAATAAAGAATGTGGGTATAAGAATAAAGATCACCTAGCTTCCAGTCTTAATGGTGCAGCTTTGCATGTATGAGCTGCCTTAGTTCTTCAGACTTGAGAAATCTGAGTTTTGTTTCTGTAACAGTTTTTTGGGGTGTTCTCTTGGCTCTTTGCTTGGTGTGAACCACCAGCGCCGTCAACTGCTCGCATGTGTTAGGTGTTGCCTAATCAACATAATTGTCATTCTTTTTGCTTAAATCAAATCACACTGTACTTACAGGCTTGTCTTTCTTTCAGTTTCCTCATAAAGCGGATTTGCAGTATCTTGAGCCTGAGCAACCTGTTTCAGTATTTTAAACTAGTGTCTTCTCAGCCTGCTGGACATGTTTAGCTACATAGAACTAAAGTGAAAGTGGTTTTAACCAGCTCAACCCATAGGTGTGAACAAATTCTCAGTATTTGAGACTGTTCCAGAACTGAAATCTTACTACAAAAGACAAGGATAAAAGTAGTTCTAATATAAGAAGTAAACAAGAAAGCAGAAAGCTTTTAGATTTCTTTCAGTGTCTTCTATCCATTACAGTGCTTAAATAGAACAAAAATGTGTGAATCCAGTTTATTTTTTTTCTTTCTTTCTGTTTTGCAAGTGAACTTTAATGAATATTTAGGAAAAGCTGGGGGGAGTAGGAAGGGAGAAGGCGACCAGAATGAACGCCAGCTTTTCTCTGAGGTCTCATATTGCAGAGCACTTAGATCACTGTAGTGAGGGCTAGCAGGACTCTCCTGTCTTATTGGACGTTGCTAGTCCAAATTCTCTGGAAATATACTTCCCAAATAGTCCCAGCTGTCCCAGGAATGCAGTTTAACCATTGTTGTTCATAGTTCTCGATTGGAAAGAATTAAAAAATATCATTCTGTCTGAAGATCTATGCACTGAGATTACAACAATTGAATACCAGGAGTCAGGTGAAGTTTGTATCTGCTCTCGCACTTGGGTTACACCCTCCCTCCTTTCTAAGCAGCATGACACAGTACTATATTTTATTCTGTATTTTAAAAAAAGTAAAAAAAGATTGCTAGTGTAATAACAACATTTGTGTTGCAGATGATAATTTTTTTTGCTGGTTGCTGTTGAAAGCAACTGCCAAAAAAGCTCAGGGATATGGAACTCTAGGGAAGATAAGGCTTAGAATAGATGCTGTAATCTGTTTTCCTATTTTACTGTCTCAGAAGGATAAAATTTCTGACTATTTCTCTAATTATAATAGATTTCAGTCTGTGTTTGAATCTAATTTGAGGATTCGTAACAGTACGTTTCTTTTACTGCCATCGTTTGTCAATGCATTAAGGCACTGATGGTGCCAGACTTTGGATCCTGATTAGAACTGATGCACAGTGTAGACTTGCAGAGCTAATAACGTCTGAAACCATACCACAGACTTGGGTGCCTAGATGGAAGAAAAACGAATTTATTTTTCAGGCAGCACCGTTCTTGAATAACTGTTTTGGAGTCTTCTAGTTAGTTGCTGTTGAGACTTAAAGCTCCTCTCCAAGCAGAATTGATGTGCCTCTCAGCACCTCTTGCCTACTGTGGTTGGCTGATTGCTTACAGTGTGCCAAAACTTTCTGGGCTTGCATAAAAAATGCAAAGGTTTTTGTTTCTGTAAGTTGCTACAGGTCCCATGCGTTGAAATATGTCAGCAGTCTTAATTTGACCATTAGTCTATAGAAATATGAAAGTTGTGGCATGCAAAAAGCTTTTCCCATTGGATAACTGTATGTGTCCATATATTTATTTCTAGGTTGGATGGATTAATACGTATGTCATTTCAGGGGGGAAGAATCATCATGCCCTAGGTGCTGTTGCAGTGTCTCCCCTGGCTGTCCCAGGGCAACCACTGATGCACAGCACAGGGCGCTGGCAGAGAGGTTCTGCCCGCTTCTCCCCAAGGCAACTGCGGTCGCAGAGGGGCCTTACAGAGACCAAGAGCAAAGGTCTTTATAGGTGGGGTCTGATCCACTCACTTGCTCCTCCCCAATGAGACGGGTGAGAGAATCAGAAGGCTAAAAGTGTGAGAACTCATGGGGTGAGATAAAGGCAGTTTGGTAGGTAATGTGAAAGCTGCGAGTGCAAGCAAAGCATAAGAAGAAATTCATTTGCTGTTTCCCCTCAGCAGGCAGGTGTTCAGCCATCTTCAGGAAACCAGGGTTCCATCATGCATAACGGTGACTTGGGAAGACAAATGCCATCACTCTGAAAGCCCCACTGCTTCCTCCTTCTGCCAGCTTTTATTTCTGAGCACAGTGGCATTTGGTCTGGGATATCCTTTTGGTCGGTTGGAGTCGTTCAATCTAGGATATCCCTTTGGTCAGCTGTACCGGCTATGTTCGCTGCCAACTTCTTGTGCGCCTCCAGGCTGCTCACTGGTGGGGCAGCGCAAGAAACAGGAAAAGAAAAGGCCTTGACGCTGTGCAAGCACTGCTCAGCAGTAGCTAAAACAGCCCTGTGTTATCAACAGTTTTGGTCATAAATCCAAAACACAGCACCATGTAAGCTACTGTGGAGAAAATTAACTCCATCCCAAACAAAACCAGTACACTTAGGAAAGGATGGGTTATCACAGAAACAGCCTATCCTAGTTTTTGTGCCATGTTTAGGTATCTATTCATTAAAATGTGCGTTTTGTAGTTAAGAGTATTTTGTACAAACCTGGTGGGAGCAGAAAAGATGCAACCCAAAAATAAACTTTAGTTAGTTGTTGGCAATGGCAACATCAACACCTCAAAACCAAGCAAACCACAGAACTGCTGTTCTAAAGAGAATCATGGAATCATAGGTTGGAAAAGACCTCTAAGATCATCAAGTCCAACCATCTTGTTGATGCCAGAAGTGTCTCCTAAGGAAGCATCAGCCAAATAGCCACTACCTTGTGTTGTTGGTCTGTAGCCCAGCTTTCTTTGTCCTTTGTTTTATTTAGCTACAGGAAAATAAATGAAGCGACGAGTCCCCATTCTCCACTTCTATTGACTTTCTATTTTTTCCATTTTTTCGCCAAAATAAGTTTTTTGTGAGTAGAAGGCTCCTAGGGCACCTGTCCCTCCACAGGACAGACAGAAGACTCATTTCAAAATGGAAACTACTATTGGGCATAAAGGATAGCGTCCGTTAGTTGTCAACAGTATTCATACATTTAAAAATAGTTATTAGATTGCTGCGGGAATGCCATGTGTCCTGATGCAGTGCGGAGAAACCTATACGCTGTTGTATGGCACGCATAAAAGAAATTCTGTGCAAGAGTTAGGTTTAGATTACAGCCTGTGGTGGTGTTAAGATTGTGAATCCTCACTTCTCGCTCACTGAATTGCATGGTGTATCTTACCCTTCCACAAACAAGTCGGGTTAGGGGGAGCATCATAGCAAGAAAGCAAGAGATGAGAAGCAGCATCCTCAAGAGGAGCACACTGGGAATCAGGAGACCTTTGCTCTTTTCTCTCCTTTGCCGGGGACCTGCTAGGCAAATTTAAGCATCTCAATGTCTCGGTTTTTCTCTTTGTTTAAAACTGAAGCAGAATACTGCAAAGCATTGTGTACAATACTGTAGAGGTCTGCAAAGCATTGTGAAGTTTAAATACTAATATTTTATTGTAATAATAACCTAAAAATATTACCAGGGTGCAGACTGGTTTCTTAATGCTCTTTTTTCTTCTTCTTTCTGTTTGGAAAAGCTGTAAGCTTCTAGTTTGTGCGTTAAGACTTCAGTGAGGCACTTAAGCACGCATTTGAAATTAAGCGTGTGCATTAGTCCTTTTTGAATACACAAAGCTATTAATTAGGGCTTGTAGCAAGACTGTTTGATTGTCTAAAGTATGAATAGAATGTGCTTGGGAGGTAGGAAACCGTGCCTTTCAAGCACATACGTATCCTGCTGGTAAAAATTAATAAATAAAAAACCTCCAGTTAGTCATGCACTAGTGTGAGCTTCCATCTCTGAGTCCCCCTCTTCCCTTGCTATGCACGAGATTAAAGTAGGTTATGATCAATATGGTTAGTGCAATAAGTGGATGTAATGATGCTAATGAGCCATTTCTTTATAATGATCAGGTTCTCCAGCCCTGCCCAGCAACATGGTATATTTTGGAAGCTCTCAGGATGACGAGGATGAAGAAGAGGAAGAGGAGGAGACAGAGGACACAAAAACAGCCACAAACAATGCTTCATCATCATGCCAGTCAACGCCCAGGAAAGGAAAAACGCATAAACATGTACCAAATGGGCAAGGTAGGTCCTAAATAGCGCTGTTCTCCTGCACTGCCTCATACGGAAATTTATGAGATAAATGTGCTTAATTGTTGTCCATCCTTCTGGATCTGAGTGAAAAAGGATACAGGCCCTAATGGGAAAATGGAGTGAGATGTAGTGTTAGCATCTTCTGCTTTAACCTGTTTCTCCTGACAATCTGAAGTCTGTGGCAGAACTGTAACTGGAGGGCTGGAATTATAAATACAGATATATGTGTATATACACACACACATATATGTGTAGACACACACAGTCACTCACCCTCTGGCTTTTTTGAGACTGATGTTTAATCTAGAATGATTTTATTTTATCAAAGTTAAATATAAGCATTCGTAAGTGTTATCAAAATGTGTGATGGGACAACACTTAATTTCTAGCATGCAATATTGATATCACAATTGCAGTACATGAAGATACTGCATGTTGTTGATTGAAAATTTTATGGAAGAGGTTTCTTCAGGTCAGCTATTTCTTTGCAATTCAACAAAAGCTGCGTTCATTACACAATATTTATGTCACGATGTCCTTGTGCCATATCTTGATAAATCGATCCATGTATGTTGCAACATCACCTAGTGTAAAATCAAAGACCTAAAAGCCACGCTGAAAATTTTCTGAGCCTGCTATAATTGTCCACTGCCAAAGTCCTGGGTGATGTGGTTGGTTCTCTCTCCAGGAAGAGCTCTAGTATCGTATCAACTCTGTGCCCTCTCTGCCTGACGTAATGGAGCCTGTGCTCTCCATTCTCTGCCTCAGTATTAGTTTACCATGAAAATCTTTCCTGCTGGTGACTGCCCATTCAGCTTGTCCTCCTCTTAGTAGCAGGACTGAGAGGAAGGTCTCCCTACAGCTCACTTTTTGAGAGATGGTTGTGACCTGTGCCTGCGTTCTTTTTTGTTCTTTCGTGCTACTCTCTGCTCTGAAGAAGAGATAAATAGATCCCAGTTACTTTGCTTGCTTTTCAAAATGGAGTTTTCTGTAAAGGGCGCGCTTGTTACATATACCATAATTATTCTTCGTGACTGTGGCTGAATCTATTTTATATTGCACACCCAAGCTCAAAAACTTCGTGTGTTTTTGTGTAGAACTGCAAGGGGATGTTATGCGTAATAGCATTTCAACTGTCAGCTGCGAGCAGGAGCTTTTAATGCTGTAAAAGCCATGGATCAAAACTTGGCACTTTGGATTGATTTCTAAATAAACCCCGCAAAATAACAGCCACAAAACTCTGCATATGGAAAATGAGATTGCGTGTAACAGAAATGCTGCCTTAAAGTTTTAAATATGACATCTCATTACAAAAGGAGCCGATTGTGTTTCTTGAGAATGTCCCAGATGGCAGCCACTTTGAAATTAGCTCAGAACCAGAGACACCTGAAATCTTAATTGGGGTAAGTAAAGGCAAACTTAATGAGCCATCTAATGGCTTCATAATCTTTATCAATATAGATCAGAGTTAGCATAAATGAAGCTGCTGCTTTAGTAGATCTGCAAAAGACCTTTATAAAATACATAGGAGACAATGTGAGATGTTTTGACAAAGGTGGTGAAACAGGAATTCCCAGAGAAGGCGGCTGCTTCTTCTTCATCATTGTAATTTCCTTTTTTCTTCATTTTTATTTTTCCTCCCCTCCTTTTTTTCCTTTTAATTAATTTTTCCTTACCCAGGGGTATTCCCATTTTTCAGTGTCTCTTATTTTGGTTGACAGCCAATGGTATTTTTGTTTCCTGTGAATAAAGTAGGTTCTGGTTCATGTGTGTCTGTTTTAAATGAGACCACACACAAAGGCAGACCAGGGACGGGTGCAGCAAATGAACTTAATCTAGCGTGAGAGTCTATTTTTAAGGAATTAAAGTCTTTTGTTTTTAATATGCAATGTGTAGTCAAGCACTTTGGACCTGAAAATGCTAAACATTTGCTATGACATACGACAACAAAGGTTCAGAGCTTGATTAATGTCATTAGTCAGTGTCAAATGATTACTTTCTACTAAATGGGGGCCAGAACAACTTTCCTGGGCAGTCATTTGTCAGTATCCTCTTCTGATGCCAATGGGTGTTACTAGGGTTGCACACCAAACTATTTGTTATAACCTAGCCTGTTGAGCCACCTTTTGGACAACTAACTCAATCAAAAACGCCCGAGTATGAATAAGAAGCATGTTTAGCATGTGGCATAGCTTGCTGCACAAATTGACGTAATTAGCTCAACTGACTTGTCGCCTTCCAACCTTACTGCTTACATAGATCTGTTCAGAGCATCAGATTATTACCTGTGCCTATTCATCCTCCTTTCTTAGTACTTCTGATGAGCTGCACACATGCCCAGCTGTTAAAGAGCAAGGTAAAATGTTTGGCAGGAGAGTGTTTATCGCCTACGTTCATGGGATTGTGGAAAAGGGATACGTAGCAATGTGCAAGTCTTTCCCTTGTGCGGTATCTTAGTGCAGGCAGTGATAGTCTTGTGGTTAAACCATTTTCTAATATATTGCTGTGGTTGCTACAAGGGAAAAGGGTAGAGCCACGCACTTAAAAGTTGGTTTCATGTCATTGTCAAATTTCAGCTTATTAGGCTGAGCCTGACATATGTTAGGTCTTGGATGTCACTGGTGGTGCTTTGTGCCTTGGTTAGAAATGGGTAGGTGTATCTCATGTTCTGTGGGATGTTCTGTGTGTAACTCTTCCCATTACGGTTTTTTTCAGCACGCTTAAACTTACAAGAAACAATTCTCGCTAAGAGAAGATACTGTCTAAAGGCCTTCAATTTTTGTTTGCAAACGAACTGTTCTCTTGTAACAGAGACTAAAATGTGTGAGTGGTTCTTACTTGCTCATTGATTAAGGTGTGATCTCACAGTACGTGTCATAGATTAATTCAGGTCAGAGAAAACCGCAGGAGGTCATCTAGTTTGACCTCTTCCGCAGAATACCATTGGTAACTTTTCTGATAAATTCAGCAATAAAATTGGCGGACGTTTGTGCTTTTAGTTATATATGTCTTCTCAGGAGGGGGAGATTTTAGAAGCTTTCTAAAACTTGATGTGGAAATTTGGTCCTAATCAGAATGATTTTAATTGAGTTAGGATTTGTAGTGGGGTTAAAATAGTGAAAGGCCAGAAACTGATCAACTGAATCACTTGGTCTCCACAGAGCTACTGACTTCAAAAGGACATTTTCCCAGCGAAGAAACCATATGAACGTGTAGTTGGAAGAGAGAAATGCCTCTTGCTGTTTTGGTCAAGGATTTAATCTTTTTAAAGCTCATAGTTTGCTTTTAACTTCAGACCTTCTAAGTAAGTTTGTGGTGAATTTCAGAATGAACATATGGAAAACTAGGGGTGATGTGATGCTGCATAGTGCAGCAGATAGAGCAGCGGTTTGGATGGCTGTGTTCTGATTGCAGCCCTGTTCCTGACCCTTTGGAGTGTGGGTGTAGGAACCCCGTAATTCTCAGTGTTTAGATCCAGAAAACGCCCAGCTGCGGGACGCCTGCGTGCTGCTCAGATGGATATGCTTATTTTCCAGCTTGCATTTTGTATGCATCTCAAAAGACCGTCAGTCTATCTGAGACGATTACATGGCTTTGAACCTAAGGAATTTGGTGGAAGAAGCCAGGCAGGAGTGTTGGCTTAAACAATATGTTTTTTCTTCAGTGTGGCTGCCAGGTGTGGGGAGAAACTTCTCAACCACAGCCTGGATGACAGGGCATCTTGCCAACGCAGAGGAGGAGATGGAGAGACAGTGATCTATTAGAAAATTGACCTTATGCAAAGGGAGGAGGGTGTCAGTCATCAGCTGCTGCGGGCTGACGTGCAGGGAAAGCAGGTTCTCCGCAAGCGAGCTGTACTGCGCTTCCCTGAGGGACAGGGAGGTACTGAGTCTAAATTACACCTCCCTGCTGCTCGGAGGAAATGCCGAGTTGTAGGTAAGAGGGTAGGCTTAGGTCTCTGTTTCTTTAAAACTGATTCTTTGAATTCCTCATGACTGAAGAGATCCTACTTTGATTTCATTCTGTGGCACAATGGAAGGTTTTCTCTGCAGGCTCCCGAAGGAAAATGTTTGCAGGTGCCAAGTGTTTCGTTAGGCAGCTGGGAGATGCAATGAGGGAGTTGTTGGGTTATCGGTCCCATCACAAGAGCAAAAGGGGATAGGTGTTACTGTACTTGAAAGGGCTTGTGGACTGGAAAAGGGCCTCGGGAGGAGCAGCATACACAGATACAGTTGCGCAGGCGACTCTGAAAGTGCACGGAGCGGGCTACAAATTTCCTCAAGAAGGATGATTGCGGGATTAGGCATTGCTCACACCAGGACAGCAGTTCAGAGCTGGAGAGAAGTGCCCATCTGGGCTGGCATACCTGGGAACGTTGTGTTTGTCTTCGGACACCTGAGATGGACAATTAAGTTCTAAATTACAGTTTGGAAAACGGAGTTAGCCATCACTATGTGTAACCAGACTTCTTCATGAAGGAGAGTTTTGTTTCCTTAGCTGGGGCAAACCAGCTCCAGTGTGTCAAAAAACCTACTGGGTCAGAAAGAGTTACTGGTCCGTGCTGTGTTTTGTTAACACGGTCAGATAAAAACTGCTCTGCATGCCTTTTGCCTGAAATGAGCCAGGGAGAAAATTGTATCGATGCCTTTTTTTCTTGGGGCTCAAATTTCAAAACAGGTCTGGCAGTAGTGCATAGTAAGCAGGCATCGCTAGAAATACTATCCTCTGCTTTAGTGCCGTCTTCCTCGCTTACCAGAAACACAGAAGAATGTTTTGATTCTCAATTTGCAATGGATAATTTAGCAGAGTAATTTCCGTACATGTGTGGTAAGATGATGCAGGAAAAGATTGTAGATGTTTTTTTTTCTTATTTCAGGATTATAGTTCAATGCAGTGTTTGTACATCTTGGGCTTAAATGTAGTATCTTTTATATACCTTACAGTTTGAGAGTGCTGTGAGAAAATTCTAATTTGTGATTGCAATTCCTTATTTAGTTTTTGATTTAACTAAACTTGGTATTTGTGGGTGGGTACCTAAGACGGAGTCTTAGGCTCATGCATCTTCTTCAATTAAATTAATCCTGAAGAGGTAGACATTCAGAAGAAAAAATATTTTCTGCATCCAGCTAAAATGCCGAATGAGAAAATTTCAGGCAGATTGCTACAATAGTTAATGGGTAGGCAATTATTTTGATGATTTACAGCCTTTTGTTGAAATACCATGGAACCAGTAATTGTTGCAATAAACATTTTGCACATTTAATTTTTCTGCAAAAATATGTAACATGAAAATTACCCGTTTTGCAGTAATTTACATATTTAAATATGCAAATAAGGCACAACACATTTGTGGATTTGTGGATTTTCAGTAGCTAGATGTATGACCTGTGGAGAAGAATAGGGGAGCTGGAAGTTGCTAAAAAAATTTGGATTGCTATCCTGGTGAGAGACTTGTGATAACAGATAGACACTTCTTGTATGGACTTGCTGCTTAGAGGGTGACCCTTTGGATGTTGTTTGTGTCGTAATGGTTAAGTGAGAGTAATGAGTTTGTGCGAAGATGAGACACTTGGTATTGAATTTTTGCAAGTGGTGGCGTGGTGTCTCATACCAATAATGCTCCTCTCAATGGCCCAATATATTCCTGGGCACATGGGGTTATGAGCTGTGTTACTGATAGTTTCAAAAAGAAATTCACTTTATTTGCCACAGTTCTCCTGTTTGACTTCTGTTAGCGTGCAGCTATAGAAATTTTGTTGCAGACATGTCCACTGACAAGTTGCATAGTGTTGGGTTAGGGCTGGAGGACTGCAGAAACAGCGGTACCACATGTTTTCATGTGATGTTGTGGTATCCTTTTCTCCTGAAGTATGCCTTTACTGCTGACCCTGAGTAGGCAGATTGTGTTGGGGGGACTCCAGAAGACAGCTTCTGTCTCTGGAGATGGTTTATAGAAATCTGAACATACCCAACATTTAAGGAAAACGGTCAGCAGTATTGAAATACTCTGGTTTATGGAAGTGGATCGTTGTTTTAGTTCTTCCAGGAGAGGAAAAGAATTATTGCCTGGGTCCTTTAAGGCTGTTTGAGAGCCACATAAATGTTTTCACAGTGACTAAAAACTGAATTAAAGCCAGAGCAAGAATGTTTTTGTACAGTAACGGATACTTAATGCCAGAAAGTTGATTAATATTACATCTCTTCGCAAACATGATCTATGTAACAACATGAGGTTTGCATTGGAATAGCTGGCTCGGGTTCACAACATTGGCAAGGCTCCCTTTTCTCCTTCTGAAAACAAAACTTTTCCCTTTCACTCTTATCTTCTCTCTTTGTTTTGGATAGTTTTATGAATGCGCAATCACTTGCTTTACGAAGCGTGAGCTCTGCAGCATGTGACATGTGTGTACATGTATGGTCCACGCCTTTATCTTCCAGGCACTCAAATAAATCAAAAGGGTTCATACATCAGTACTCTGCTGTCCCTGCAGCAGACTTCCCCGTTATCTCCAGTATAAAGCGTATCTGGTGCAGGAATAATATCCAGGAGGACTTGGGAGAGAGCGCTTTGCCGATGGAGTCAGCAGTTGGCTGAGCCCAGTCCAGTAATTCTGCTGCTTACACAGTGAAAGCCTGATTATTGTACGTATTATAAATTGGCTTCTGAATGGCTGGCTGGATGTATCCTATAAAATATTTGTATGCAAATGAATTTGTAGGAATACCTCAGAAAATTGCTGAAAACACAGTAAATGTTTACAGATTAGTACAGTGCAAATTTGTAGTTAATCTGTAGTAATTGAGCACATCTGTGGGTTTACTTGATCAAAAATTTTTTAGCCATTATTATAGCTATACCTAGAATACGCACGATTTGCACAGTTTGCACTGGTTTTCGTAGGGATTCTTTATCACAGTTTCAAATGAGATACCCCAAAGTCCCTGTCTGGGATCTGGGGTGGATATTGGTGCCTGGGCTCCAGTTCCCCCGATGCAGAGAGCACGGTGATGCATGTGTGGGGACCATGCCTGCCATAAGGTTTTGCTCTGCTGCCATAAATTATGTCAGTGGTCCAGAAACCCCTAGTGCTTGCGAGTTTTGAATGTAGTCGTTCAGTTTCTTTGTGTTTGATCGTCACTGCTAACCAAAAGACCCACAAGTATTTCACTCTGGGACTCTTATTGTTTCAGCTTAATAATAACAATAATTGCTTTGGAGGGCACAGCGTTTTGAGAATGAGCATTCAGATAGGAATGGATAAAAGGATATCCATTTATTCTAGTTGAAGTGCCTGGACACTAATAATTTACTTGCACTTTTAATTATTTGCTAGTAGTGCTCTTACCTTAAACTAAAAGCTGTTCTGGAAATATAGAGCTGGTTAACGTAGCATAAAATAATCATAATTCAAGACTGCAAAAAAATTCTGCTGTAATAGTGTGAGTTTCACCACTTGTGTGGGTTGGGCACTTTTTTCCTGCCTTTTTTTTTTTGGATGAAATTATTACTTCAAGGATGAAACTTTTGTTGACTACTGTTTCATGAGTAAAAAAAAATAACTGGGAGCAGAACACTGGATATTGTGCCGATCAGAGCTATCTCTAGAATGTACGATTGTAGCTGGGGCATACCTGTATCTGGACTTAGTAAAGCATAAGATACAACTTTTCTGCTTTTCTGAATGCCTCAGAAATATCGAAGAGCTGGCAGACATGAAGGAGAATGCAATTTGCTGCATAAGAAGGCACAAAAGAATTAGTAATGATTTTATTGTTAAATCACAATTGGTCTCAGTAATATTTAATGCAGAATTTTGGGTTTTGGAGGGATTTATTGGTTTTCTTTGAGAAGTGGATGTTTCTTTTTTATTACCAGTTATTCTTCAGCAATGAGATTTCTTGGGGGACTTTTTGGTCTTTCCTGGTGATTTCACCTTTTCACTGAGCTGTCCTTACTAGCCATTAGGGCCAGAGTTTAATCTTGTATTGTACTAAGTCTAAATAACTTCTACATTTTCACTGTGATGGGAGCAAAATCATAGGCCAGGGGATTTTCTTTTTCTCCTTAAATGCTTAGCTATGATAGTGTTTTGTAATTAGTCAGGTTAGCATTTTGATGGTTATTTACGTGATATGTTTGTGAATTTTGCAGAACTTCTTATTGCAGAAAAGCTTTTATACCTATCTAGGTGGATATAGCAATATTCTGCATGTTCATAGAAACAAACACTGATTTTTGTAGAAACTAGTACCATCTACTGTTTAACTAGAGGCAGCTTGACTAGGACTGTTTTGCATCTATGTCTCTCCCTTTTTATTGTGTTTTCAGGCTTTAAGCTTTTTAAGCTTTTCCTGTGAGACTGAACATTTTTCTCTCTCATTTCTCTCTTCCCCCTTTCAAGAATCTTACAAATTAAGACAAAAGATAATTACTCAGAGGGTAAAACTGGCAGGGTTCCCACGACACTTAAAATTAATGAGCTGTTGCATATAAAATACACCTTGTCTCATGTTCGTTGGGGTTTTTTTTGGTGAACCATAAAAGTGCACAATTTGGCTTTTTGGCTGTGTTTTCTGTTTTAGTAATTTTCGGTTTATGGAAGTGGCAACTGAATACAGAAAACCAATCTCTCTGACAACGTTTCTGTATAAGCAGATCAGTATATACAATTTGTTCCTGCCGAAGGAAAATACCACTCGCGGTGATGAAATACGTATTAACGAAGCTGCCATCAGTTGTTTGTGCCATGTCTTATTAAAAATAAATAGTCATGCTTCGTGCGTCCATAGCGGCTTCCATCTGATGTGAGAACTCCTTACAAAGGAGGATAAATGTATTGTCGTGAACTCCCCGAGAGGGGCTGGCAATTATTAGCAGTTCCATCACTGGAAATGAGACACGGAGGTTACGCAACTTCCACTGAAATCGCCGAGAGAACCTTGGCTGGTTGGGGCAGCGCCAGTTGCTCCTGAGCTCAGGAGTGACGGAGCCACGGGGGAATTTGTGGTTACTTCGCTGCCGAAGGCTTTTCTCTCGTTCTTTCTCAATTTATGCGAGAGGGAGAGAAACGAGGAGGAAGAGCAATTGCATTTTAGTTTTTACATAATCTGCTTCAATGCTTATGACCAACTGAATATGCTAAGTGACCTGAATAACAAATTCGTCAATGGCTTGCTGGAGATTCATCTTTTGGAGGTGCTGTGGAAGGGTAGATAGCTGGTTGGGACGGTTTGGAGGTAGGTGTCTACTCAAAAGCAGCATAGATGCCTCTCTCCTGTCCGGCAGGGTTGTTGGTCCTTTATTATTATTACTATAACTGCTACTACTACTGTAATACTAGAGGACATCTGTAGAGAGGGCTAAGCTTCGCAATTGTAGGTACATCATGTTGAGTGACAAAAGGCGGCTTTCATTTCATGAGAAAATAATAACTTAATCCATTTAGTTCATATTCCCAAACAGATGAGGTGTGTTGTGTGTAATAAATATGATTTTTAGATACTTGTGCTAATAAGTATTTTTGACTTTTCTTATTTACATCCTTTCTAAACTGGCAAAAAAGGCAGGGATACAAGAGTAGATGAGTAGAGAAGGCAGGGGTACAAGAGCAGATGTGCAGAGAAAGCAGGAGAGCACTTGCCCTTGCGGGCGTTGGATGACAAGCCTCACAGCCCTCTGTCAGGTGCTTCACTGAAGATGGAGCAGCACTGACATAAATTCACCACATTTTTGATTAACAAACAAACAGAGAAATGTGACTTTTTTTTTTTAACCGTAGCTTTTCATGTTCCCTGACAACAAAAGAACAGTGACTATTCTTAAATAAATTCAACAGAGGAACAGGAACAAAGCTTGCTGAGATAGACTTGTATACCTTTGCATTATATTTATTGTACAAAAAATACAATTTCTGTTCTGTGCTCTATTATTCCTTCACTTTAGCAGAAGGCTAGGGTGATCAGCCTGGGTCCCAGCGTTACTTTATACGACGTGTTCCACTACGGTTGTAGTATTTTCCTTTCTTTGCAGAAGTACCTTTTTCTATTTGCAGCTTGCTGCTATAGGCAAGCTGCTGTCAGTTTGGTTCAGCAGTTTGGATATTGATGAAAACAAAACATGCTTTTTCATGGAACGTTTTCTTTCTTTTATGCTAATGTAAAAATAAGTCCTTTTTGTGTTTAGATTACGTTTAGAATTCCCTCGCTGCAACAGCAAAAAGTTAATTAAAACTGTCATAAATAAAATCAAACTGACAAGTCTAAATTTAGGTCAATCAAAACAGTAATATACTTTGTAAGTTTTAATTTGGATGTTAAAGAGAATGTGCATTAACAAGCAAAGGAAATACATTAGTAAATCTGTTCGTATAAGGAAATATGCAAAATAGTGCTTCTATTTCTGTGTTAATTTTACTTTAGATATAAGAAGTGACAGCAGAGAATGTTGAGTTATTTTGAATGAAGAGTTTGGTCTTGCATATGAGGCTCAGGTTTTTTTTTTTCTTTTTTTACCTTACTAGTCTGATTTTCTCTCTTCTCAGTTTTCAATGGGTCCAGCAAATCATCGAAGGAGAAAGAACCTGCTCAGAAACACAAAAGCAAAGAGGCCACACCAGGGAAGGAGAGGAACAGCGAACAGAAGGCTGAGAGCCGAAAAGACCAGGCTGCTGCTAATCACCATCCTGCTACAAACACTGGCTCCTCTACGAAAGGGCTCACTGCTAACAACCACCACACTCTTCATAGAGCGGCTCAGGACTTAAGGAAACAGGTAATGAATTGTACTGCACTGCGGACACATGGGAAATGCAGACTTTTAAGGTGCTAGCTCTGTTTTCCACTGCCTGGCACAGAAGGAACATGGCAATCCTTAAAAGTGTGCTCTGGAGATAGCAGGGAGTTAATTTTCAGTGAAAGAGAGAGAAAAAGAGAAAGAAGGAAAAAAGGAAAGTGCTACGTACATCGGAAGTCAGCATGATAAAGCATGCTTTACAACCCTGTCTTTATAGTACACAGTGTACCCATCCGACAGAGTAAAGTTCACATTGCTATTTATTAAACCTTTCTGACTGGCACTCTTGTTGGCGCCTCTGCTGACAGTGCCAAGGCTGGCAGCATGTGGAAAAATGAACTCCTTTTGTATACGGCTGGTCTGCTCGGGTTATCTGAGAGGCTCACGGGCGCTGTAGAGAAGCTGGCGCTACGCTCAGTGTCTTGTGTTGCATGTGGGCAGCGCACGCCTCGGAGTCGGGAAAAATGTTTTGCCCAATGCATAAAGGAGGTGCTCCAGGATATTGCCTCCTTCACAGTGGACGTACCAGGTGAGGAGAAATTCAGACTTCCATGTGACCTTGTAGAAAACCAGCGAAAAAACCCAGCAAGAGGTTTGTCTCAGCCTGACTTGGATTTGGGTGCGGAAGTTAAGCAGACTGGTTGTTCGGTGCTTGTGACTGTTGTTTGGGCAGGATGCGTCTCCATCTATTTTTGATGGTCAGGTCAAAGGGCTTCTAAAATAGCAGCTGTCGAAGAAGTTTTTGTAGAAGACTTTCAAAATCCCTAGTCAGTGTCCTTATTCAGTCTGGGGCTGCCTTAGCAGGGTACCTGCACGAGGCCAGTGTAGTACAGAAAGCTCGCTGCACTTACACCTTATGGGATTTTTGGGGTTTTGTTTGTTTGTTTTTCAGTGGTAAATTCTCAACAGGCCAATTAGAGACACTCTTTATTTGCTGGCATCTAAAAGTTTTTCTACTAAGTAGACTGGCCTGGATTTCAGTGGAGCTGGAATTGCCATCTTATAGGGCCATCAAGGCCTAAAGTGGCCCCTCTTAGTCATAAGCTTTGACATTATAAATGGCAAAAAGTAAAACAGTTGTGCTCTTGCCGAGGAAATCTTCCATGCCCTATACTTAAATGATGTTTAGCTTCTCCTGAAATGCCTCCACTGGATTTGTATCACCTTCTAAATCAAATTTGAGATCCTGAATGCTATCTACGATATATTTCTGTGTACCTCTGTAAGACTTCGGTCTTTATTTGCCTGTGTCAATTTTTGCTTATCTAGTCATCAGCATGAATGCTGTTGCATCCTTTCGGCTCTTGGTTTTTTTGTGACTACCAGCATCCTACGGTCCTTGCTGTGATGTGCTCTGCCATGAGCTCTTCATGTTGGACAGGTTTCTCAAAATATAAAGATGCATTTCATATTTAACTATTTTAACTCACTTAAGCACTTGTGTGAAATGCTTTGAAGTTGTATCATCAAAGTATGGTTAAAATTCTCGTGAAAGTCAGCTGCTGTCACTTGTGAAGGTAGTTCTGAGAAGCGAAAAGACAGGTGTAGAAGAATTTTGTCCACGATCCAAGTGGGTTTTGCTTCGTAGAGTATTAGATGTTTTCAGTTGTGCTATGCAAAATGGAGAGAAATTCTGAAGCAATGCAGTGCAAGCAACAGTCACGTTACAGAGACACCTCACAGAGTGTGGTCCTCAAGCTTCAGAAAAGAAGGGGGCTGTAATTTGAGATGATGTTTGGTGGCTTTTTTTTTTTTAAAAAAAAAAAGGTTAGGCATTTAAATTTTCTTATGCAACCCACAGTAACATGAGTACTTTCTTACCAAGTTTAATGAAAATGTGGCTGTAACTAATTAAATTTCTGTTTCTGCGGATTATGCATTTTGCCTGACAGAAAGATTTAGCTTTGTGCAGAACCTTAGACTTACCGGTTATGTGACTTAGCTAAATTTTCTGCCCTTGTCCTGAGTATTCGTTGGTATTTTCAGTATTTTCCAAGAGGAGAATTATTTTCCCAGGGTGCCAGCCACATATTCCTCCTCCTTCCAGTATGTTTTTCCTCCTTGTTCACGTGCATTTACATGGTTTATTTATGTGCGTGTTTTTGTTTTGTTCAGTCTTACAGAAAATAAAGGCAGAACATGAGAAATCACTGGAGGTTTTCTTTTTTCCTCTCATTCTTTCTCTCCTTTCCTGGTGTGCATATGCACTTGTCACGTGTTCCTCTCTTTCTTCCTCCCTTGCTATCTTCCCAAATCCCCCACTTCAAAGGGGCCGTGGGCGAGGAAATGTAGTTCAATGGGGCCCTCTCTCGGC
>Ga0181612_161079_pt1 | contig 17619 bp, 12 predicted proteins | sample HoacroProtozoa21_FD_119630 | JGI IMG/M metagenome (GOLD analysis project Ga0181612, IMG submission 119630) | Hoatzin crop microbial communities from Cojedes, Venezuel. Combined Assembly of Gp0051906, Gp0051904, Gp0051908 | reverse complement strand
TTAACAAGTCTGATGTTCTATGATTTCCACCCATAAAATGACTCAAGGTTCTCTTCGTGAAACTGTAGGTGACCCTGCTTCGGCAGGAGGGTTGGACTAGATGACCCACAGAGGTCCCTTCCAACCCCTACTATTCTGTGATTCTGTGATTTCTTACTTCAGCAAGTCTCAGGACAGGTGCCCCCTGTAATCCAGCCGTGCTTTGCAAAAGCTGTTTCCATACCTCTCCGCAGCGTATGCTCTCCCTGCAGCAGCTGGACGATAGCAGTTTGTGTGGCCGGCACAATCACAATGCTCCCATCTTCACGGCCACAAACCAGCCGCCCATGGGCCGGGATATACACGCTGGCTGTAACTTTCAGCGGTTCGTTGATGTTTGGTATTAAGCTTAGCTGGTCTATAATCCCAGCAGGGCGAGGAGTCAGTTTATCAAAAGCTTCTTGGAGGGATACTGAAGTTGTTGTTTGCAGTCCTGCTCGAAAAGAAAAAAAAAAAAGAGGAAGGGGTGAGGTAGGAGGAGAATTTAAAAGAAAAAAAAAAACAAACACCCCCAAAAATCAAGAATGAAAATTAGGAATGCTCTTCTGAAAAGATCTCGAAGATTAAATACACCATGTTACAACACTTTGAACAAAGTAAAAGGTACATACTGGAGATCAATTTACTGACTACATGAGCACAGCTGCAGCACCACATGGAAACAATACACGTGAGAACTGGAAAGCGTATGCTTTAAACTACCAGAGGAAGTTACACAGGCAGACAGCAATGACCAGAGCTAGTCTTTGGAATAAAGCAGTAAAACTTAATACCTGAAAAATACTGAGAGTAAATGAAGATTTTGATCACATATGAAAATATTAAATTACTATAACTCTTACGAGAAGCTACCGATTAAAAAAGACAACTTTGTGGATCTGCAGGAAAAGCAGCAGTGCTTTATCCAGCAACCAAATACATAACAAAAAATAGAGATGCCTGCTAAAAGACCTGGCCACAAGCCTGTTAATTAGATATACCTTTTGCACTGTCTTGTTGTTCAAGAGTATCAGGCACACTCCAAATACACAGTCTCCCTGAAGAGTCTCCTTGGATTAGCAGCTTATAGGAAAACTCCCTGTGTCCGTAGAAGAATCGAGTAACTGGAGGACATATTAGTAGCTGGGAAAAAAAAAAAAATTAGCAACTTCAGAACACATGCAAACCATGTACTAATCTCAAAATTTACCTTCCCCACACAATCCACTACACCTTTTTAAAAGCAGGACAAAAAGTAGCTACTTTATGCTTTATCTTTCATACAGCAGAAAGAATAAATATAGCAACACAAACTGGAAGCAGCTGTGGGTAGTTACAAAACAAGTCACAGGTTTAGGGGAAAGGAAAAAAGATTTTTATATCAATTTGGATTTGTTCTGAATATATTCATATTTAGAATATTTTATTTATGTGTCTGTATTCTAAAAATGTTAACATTTTAACGGCAATGGTGAGCTGAAGTTCCACTACACAGTAAGGAACACTGGCCACAACAGAAGCAAAAAAATATTAATATTGATGGACAACATAGTGGAAAAAAAAAGGTTTCAATGTCCAAATTTGGCAACACTTTAAATGGTTACAATAAAAAAGGATTTCTACAACAGTCTTACAGTAACAGCATTTGTAAATAGGACAGTTACTTATGCCTAGTAGTATAGGTGTAAGTACTACGTGTATCATACAGCAGTCTTAGATACATTAGTTTATAGCAGACACAGTTCACAGTACAATGCAAAAATGAAATACAGCTCAAAGAGGACTTTGGCCTACCAAATCTGATTTCCTTTACTTTGCAAGGATTTAAGCTTTCAAATTCAAAGTTGTGATTCTGAAAGCTCTTGCTCAGTTATTGCCTAATCTCACGCACATCACAACTTGGCTTCTGATTCCCCAGGCATTGATGCAGGATAAACTGTTAGTACACAGGAGCTGAAGAGTCACTTGACCAGAGACTAACCTCTGCATTTATCTGAAAACCAATGAGAACCAAACCAAACAGCAGGGAAACTGCATCTGTCTGCCTGCTCTAGGAAGAGAAGGAATCCTAAAGGCCTGCTTTGGAAGAGAAGAACTGGTCATGACGTATGCATGTTTCCACACTCTAAAAGAGAAATGCAGTCCATAAAAGAAAGCTCAAAGAAATAAATTTTACCTGTTTATCTGCTCTGTCCAACACACTGTACAATAAGGGTGGAATTAAGTTTTCCACTGCTTTCCCCACATCTCTGCGAAATGAATCACTAGCTGGTAGACAGCTGGGTTTAAGAACAAAGAGAAAGGAATGAAATTCCTTGTATTACTAGAGAGTGACTATTACATCACTAGCTAACTAAATAATACTAAGCAAAAACAACCCCCAAGCCCTTAAACGTTATATTTTTTCAATTGTTAATACAGTGTATAGCAGATCATTACTCTAATTTTAATGTACAGGGTACGCTGTGTCAATTACTAGCTGCTCCAAATGTGTCCAGCTCCCTTTCCCCCCGGATTCAGAACAGAAGGAAAACAGAATGAAGGAAGCCTGGCTTTAGCCCTGCTTTGGACTTAACATGTGGCCTCACTCAGGACCAACACACACCAAACCCAAGGATTCCTCTGACAGATCACCAGAAAAATCTGCTCACATTCTTATGCTCTAATCACAGAAGAGGGTGAGGAAAGAGTCCTCGCCTGATTTGTATTGATCCCATTTAAGGATCTCCAAGATGAAGCTGCATCTCTACCCAGAACAGAGAGATGGCTGCATGTCATGAAAACGTCAGAAGAAAACTAGAAAAGTTTTTTATTTTACTTTTGTTGTTCCACATTTATTTAACCTCTTTGATACCCAATTTTAAATTAATTTTATGTTTTGACATTTACACGTGCACACTCAGCTGTTCATGCCTTCCCTTAAAGGGCTGAAAGAGTACTCTGTTACAATAATACAATCATCATTTATGTTCTACTCCATATAGCAAAATCTTACCTCTTCCTGATTTGGACCTGATTTTGGTTAAGGAAATAGTTCAACCACATTTTATTTTAACGTATGACTCTTGCCCAACAGAAAATGTACCTCTTCCCATCACACAGCTCCACGAGGAAGTGAAAAAGAGTTAGTGTAATACCAGAAAATAGTGAAGCAAGCTTGGTTGAGGCAACCCAAATTACTGAGCACCGATACATTTAGGGGACACGCACTTTAAAGTATCTCATGGAATACTAGTTTGTGCAACATCCACATGGTTTTGTAGCAAAACAAAAGCCAAAGATACTCAATATTTCTTCAAAGTCTCTCATGTTTTTATTTCAAAAAAACAAATAAATGGAGTATTTGATTGTTGACTACCTGGCTGGTAACTTATATATGAAGCTTTGTCCATCTTCCGTCCATACGATCACTTTATCAGCTGACACAAAGTCGCCACCAGTCCAGGTCTGATCGTTTTCACTAGGGACCGAACATAAGAGGGAATAATCTCCAGCATCAAAAACCTGAAAAGAAACAGAAAAGTCTGTTGTCATTAAGCAATTACAGATTAAAGTGCCCAGAGAGCGGCTAATTTTGGTTTCAGTCTAGCCACACTAAAAGCACTCTGAGCATCCTGATCTAAATGTCTGACTGGCAGTTTAACCAGATCAGCTTCTACAGAGAAAAGCAGCCAGGTGTCGTTCCTCTAGCTCGCCTTACCCTCCAGTACTTGGAGCACACTACCAACAACGACCGCTGGGTAAACCCGCAGAAGGAAATGCTCTGACAGTTTTGACAATAAATAGGTTTTGACTCCTCTTCAAACACTGGTGTTGTATCCTAAACAAACAAACAAAAATCAACAATAAATTAACGGCATTTTATTCAAATTTAGAACTCTGAAATTAAACAGAGGCATACTACCTTCCGTAATAACAACATCTTCAAAAATGGCATTTCTTTATGGTTTTAAATTTGCTCAAGTCAAGAGCTTGTCAGTGTTTCTGTAAATTTTAACTGAAAAAAAAAATACTTCTGTTTTATTTTGATACTCCTATGGGTATATCCTATGTTGAATATCAACTGTCCTGTGAGAGTCAAGTCTGCAAACTGTCACAAGTACCAGGGTAGCACATATGCAGCAGAGCAGAACTAGAGAAGTGATAGGTAAGAAACTGACCTGTAGGGACAGCCAAAAGTGACGCCAACAAGAGGTTATCGCTTTTATTTAGCGAGCGTATGTATATAGCCATAATCAGGTGCAAGTACCAACCAGCACGTCAGCGGAGTCAGAGAGCTGAACTGCTGAACACCTGAGCCTGTTCCCTTCCTCACATCAACCAGCATGATCATGTCTCAAAGTTTCCAGCTGTCGACCGACCCCTGGCCAGAGGTTAAGCTTCAGCCACTGCTGACCACGTTCTTCTGAGATCAGTCTAGCACTGTCCAATAGCACAGGATCTTCACCATTTGGCCAAACACCCTCTCCTGAGTCTGAGTATCAGACGGGTCTATCACATCGGTGCTGAACCTTGATTAATCTGGGCCCACCCACAGCAAAGCCTTCTCTTCTGGTTGTGTTGACAGTGGTGACTGCCAAGCTGTCCAGATCCAGAACACGCATGAACCAGCTCCCTAGCTAATCCTCCCTTGTGAGCTAATCCTCCCTTGTGAGCTGTCCATCTGATGGACTATCCATCTTCACCCTGACTTGGGACACCCTGAAGGAAGGAGGGACAGCCAGCCATTCATCATTTGAAAATTCTGGCTTACAGTTACAAAAACTTGGCTGAAACAACGCGAAGGCTGCAGATACCCTGCTGCGGGTACAAACAGGAGACCTACAGAAGGACCTATCTGCAATGCCAGCTGCTTTAACCCATTTCACAGGGCTCTTCGCTTTCACAAAAAACCTTATTGAGACAGGGCAGAGCAAATCAGGACAGCCAGGCAATGAAGGCAGAAGTGGGGACTCGGACATCCTAGATCACAACTCCTTACTCTGTTATAGATCTCTGGCAATACAGTATTTTCCCGAATTATTATTTCCTCATCTTCAAGGTGGGCAATAAGCACTCTGTGCTACACAGACACCATTGAAGTGCTCAGACAGCGTGACCACCACCCCAGTCTGAAACTGAGAGTCTCTACACAGAACAACCTGCAGATCGAAATCAGATAACAAGAGAACACCCAGCTGATTTGTTTTCTCGCTCACTTTGAACTTAGAAACATGACAGAGGCCACGTGATAGGAAAGGGACTACGCTATTTCATGAGGCACCAGCTGGCCAACTTCCAAGGAAAACCCAAACACGCTGGTAGCAGTTCTTATCCTACTGCTCCTCATATAAAGATCTGCAAGAGCACGTGGTATCCCCTTTTGTCACTTCAGTCTAACAAATTCCCCGGCTGGACAGATTAACAGTGCCCAGTTAGTATCATCACTGCCAATGAACCACCTTGCACCCAGACACCCAAGCAGATTCAGCTCACATTTCATTCTCTGAAGGTTCCCCATGTCCCAAACAGACTAGACTGTAAGCTCCTGTTTAGTTACATCTTTCTGTTTCTTACTTTCATAACAGCCAACACTTTCCATTGCTCACAGCTCCCTTTTTAAGTGTAACTGTGCAAGGTGATGTTAGCTAAAACATTATTAGCTGCATGACAAGGGTTTCCAGAAAACGCTTTGAGAACAAACATAATTTCATCAAATTTGAAACTATGAAACAAAAAAATGTGAATACCCCCTCTGTCTCCTGATGGGGTCAAAAGCACAGAATTCCATTACACTGATCTTCCAAGCTAATGCAACCCATGTTCCTTTTGCATTATAAATATTCTGGAAATAAGCATGTTCATCTGGAAATAAGCATGTTCATCTGGAAATAAGCATGTTCTATGTTAACAAGAATATTTGTATATTAACATCAATCATTACATGGTACAAATAAAAACAGATTTGTAGAAATCAGATATTATCCTACTCTTAATTTTGAAATCAGTTCGCAGAGTCAAACACGAGAAGGATTTGAGTTCTGCTGGTACCCTGAAGAATCAGTAAAGCAAAATTAGGGAAGCTGATTGTCAAATGGCAAAGAGGAAAAAAACTGTAATATCATTAGGTAGCTGGAAGAACAGGAAAGCGCATTAATAGAAGCTCTGCCTTCATCACAACAGGAAATATCATTAATTCAGAAGCCTTTGTTTACCTGCATCCGACTAACTTCAGAGGTTATTATCCATACTTTCAGGATGCCAGTCACTGAAACTGCTACAACAGTATCCTCTGGGGAGAAACAAACATTAGACTGATAAGTATAAGGACGTCTTCATTTTGTTGTACACTTGTACATATCCAAGTACAAAAATATACCGAGAGTACCTCAACATTACAGTTTATCAAAACATTCCTGAAGTGTTTGCTTCAAAATCAAACCTCTCTTTGCAAAGTGGTATTCCAGAAGCACATACACACACACAAACACAGATTCCACGGTTTTAGTCTCATTCCCATCTCTCTTAATTAACACGAGGGCTTAAATTAAATGGGAGGAAGGGAAGTCACAGTGGTTTCCAGTACTGCTGTCGGACACTGCGGGTTGTCCCATCGCTGTCCCTGAAGGAAGGGGCTGTTCTGCCAGGAGGAGGGACACGCGGTGCCTGCCCGCAGCAGCCCGCGAGGACACGCCGGCGCGGTGGGGAGCACGCCCCAGCTGTACAGCTGCCCAGGCATCTCGGGGCAGCGGCTTCCCAAAGCGCATCCCTGCGGAAGGACTCCATTAGAGTCATAGCCTCCACAAAAAACAAAGTATATGGAGTGCTAGACAAACTTTCGAGACACTCCTGTTTCTACCAGACTAGTCTGGTGCAAGGCCAAAACCCAAGGGGTAATTTCTTGATAACAAGATAAAAAGGATTACAAAAGAAATAAAGGCAGTATCAGGAAACACGTAATACCAGAGTTCACTTCCAGTTGTTCCAGCAGCTTAGATGTTGTGGGGATAGCAACTGAGCTTTCCCACTCCAGGACTTTGGGAATCCTCAGTTTACCAACTGCTGGCAGCCTTAACTCCAGGTAAAAGCCTCTCCTTTTGTCAGGACCTTCTTCCTTAGTGTTTCCCAAACCTCCAAGGAATCACAGTCTCCACAACAGGACAACCCGAACGAGCCACCTCTCTCCCTCGGCTGCCAGAATTTAAAGCCTAGCAAATTAAGACAACCTAGCAGAGCAACACAGATGCATGGACAGGTATCGCTTCAACCCATGTCAACGAATCCACCACTGAACCTGAGCCTACTCCCACACCTCTCCACTAAATCGACTGTCATCACTTTTAGAAGTTCCTCCCTCTACAGTCTTCAGGTGTTTTAATCCTATTGTGTACTTTAATCAGCACATTCCTTAAACACATTTCCTATAATAACAGCTTTGAAAATGTTATGACAGCGCTTTTTGTAAAGCTATTAATCACATGAAATACTCGTGCACATATAGATCTTGTCAAAAGTTACAATGTATAGCTTGCCAAATGATCTCTATGTGTATGTACACTACACGTCACTTTAGTAACGCAGATGACAGCCTTAGCATTTAAAGTTCTTGCACCCCTTCCTTCACTCTTGTGCCAGTTTCCAGGCTCTCGCTGTCAGAGCGCTCTCCAGAACTCTTCTGCAATTCTCTTAGAGAAAACAAGTTATCACCCTAGTGGGATGTGCTTTTATGCAAAAGAAAAAAGAAAAAAAAAATTAAAAAAAAAAAATCACTCTTTCTGCAAGAAGGTTCCTTGTCCTTCAGGTTTCAGCACACACACACACTGAAGATGACAGAACTGAATCCATTTCATAGGCGAGCCTGGATCCTGCCGAGCACGCACACTCAGTGATTTGGCTAGATGTTAGGTTCTGCTCATGAGAAAGCAGTTATATTTTAGCCAGAGTCAGAACTCCCATCTGACAGAACAGCAGAGACAACACTGCATAGATGTCAACCTAGCCTATTTTTCAGGGACTACAACCAACCATGCATGCTTTGCTTTTCAGAAAGGTTAGTGCTTGCTGGGTGTTGGCCAAGATCACAAGAAGCAACATTCCAGTTCCTCCCCAGGTTCTTGAAAAAGTCGAAAACAGTGTTTCTCTTACAGCCAGGCAAAGCCATAATAAAAGCAACAAAAATAATTACCTTGTGTTCTATTGGATCGAATGATAGTCATGGAGCTGATCCAGTCAGGAGATATCTTTGATAATAAAGAATAAAGAACTTCAAGGCTGGTAGCATCCACAACAAGAATTTCTGGATAATGTCCATGGCATAATAGCCTCCCTTCTCGCTGTGTCCCAACTGTAAACTGATAGAACTAAATGGATAGAAACAAAATACAGAAGTTACACGCCATGTGAGGCATCGATTACTTCTTTTTTAATCACAACCATAAATTTGTAAATATATTCTAATGCCTGTATGTGTAAAAATGACTACTCTGCATTGATGAGGAGAGAGGGAGCTGTTATCTTCCCAAGGGAATCCTTGTCCTGCACACCCAGCTCCCTCAGCTGATGGAAACCTGCCTCAGCCTGCCCTGCTAGGCTCATCCTCACCCTCCCACCTCCCCTGGCAGTTTGCCTCCAGAAATCATCTCCTTTTCCTCCCTTCTTTCCAGCCTCTCTCATTAATCGTGATACATTTTTTTCAAATCCTGAAGCACAGCACATACTTCCAGCTCCGGGGCATTTGATGATACAACATAAACTATTTATGACACACTTCAGTATGCATGCAATGCCATTAATAAGCTTAAAAAGAAACAAAAAACTGCCTTGCTTTGATAACTGATCTATAGTCATCCACACTTCGCAGTATAGAACAGGACCTCTGGAACATATGCAAGGTACTAACCTGTATGCCAGTATGTGTGCAGGCTAGTTTAGTAAACTCTATGCACCTCCCATCGTTCACGTCCCACAGGCACATCTCCCTAAAATATAAAAGGCAGACTAAAACTACATGGAAACTACTTCAATCTTCCAAGGCTTTACAAATCATTTACATTGGGGAAAAACTTAACCATTGGTTACTGACTATTCGAATTATATTTAGATAAAGGAAACTCAAAATCCACTTGAATTTCCAGTCCTTCTATCTGAATCTACACAACCTCTTCTTCCCTACAAAGGTAGAGGAAAACCAGTGAAATGCCAAGGCTCATCACAGACTCAGCCCAAAGCAGAGGATAGGAAGGAGAAGAGGTGGGTGGGAGTTATGGATGACAAAATTAGTTGGCTCCAAAGCTTTGGCCTATAATTTATCAAATTGTGTATCTTTTCAATAAATTAGCCCAAAATCTAGGCTACAATGTGAGTGTACAAAGTACATTTCACCAAAAAGTTACGGAGTATGACTTTTATTCCTTTGAATTACCTGACGGAAATCCCCATTAATGTCAATCGCATGAGAAATTCTTGCCCCTTCTGCCCTCTAAACAGTTGCTCCAATTAGTAAATAAAACCTCTTAAAACAGTAAATGTATTTCTGATGTATTTTTTCTTAAGGATAAAAATCAAACACTGCAACAGAAATACCGATAAATTGTGTGACAAGTTTCCAAGTTTCAAAACATGTACTGGGCATAATTTCCTGCCAACAAGGTGCAACTCCAGCTTGCTTCCACTCCAGAAACAGATCTTGGATAAGCAGACAAAAAGGAGCAAAACTCGGATCTACCGTCAGCTGAATCGACAAACTCACACGAGAAAAGAGCTGATGGAAAGCACAGAAGTGCCTTGGCTGAAAGAAGCAACGTCACACATCTCATCGCCCATCCAGAGGTAAATCACACCCAGTGCTCCACACACTGCTTTCGTACAACTGTGCAGCGTCCGGCCACCGACTGCCAGGGTGCAAGAAGCGACAGAGGAAACCCCCCAGGACCTCGGGCACTTCCCCAGGCTCCTTTCAGGCCATGAACCCAAAATTCACACCACGCTCACTATCTACAGTGGCGAAGTCCCATCATTTGGAATATCTATAGACTACAGATTAAGTAAAAAAATACCGTGTACTGTGATCTCTCCTCCACCCTCAATTTCCGTTGTTTAACAGATCTGCATATTAATAAATCCCCAGGAAACTCACCCGCTTTCTGATGCGCTCACTATATACTGCTTTTCACTGGAAGCAGAGGCCTTTGACAAACAAGTAATTGAGGCTGTATGACCAAACAACAGAGCTCTGGGATTAATCTAGAATCAGGGAAACAAAACGTGAAGTAAACATAACATAGGCACTATTACTTCACCAGAACATACATATTTCAGATTTCCATTTTAAGTATTACGCAAACATATGTGTTAATGTATATACACAGACACATTCAATTAGCATAGCAGCAGATATATAATCTTGAAAGCGTTTGCAGAGAACTCTGCTACACTATGCAAAAAAGAGCTTCTACCTAATACTGTAATGCAAATTTGTGAAAAAATGCATTTTGCATCAAACTCGTACTATCAATAATTTTAAACCCTGAATGAAAAAAATGTGTTTTACTGCAACAATAGCCTCCCCCCAATCAAGTACAGTTCATAACACTGTACATTCATAAAGAAGTTTACATAAAGCCCATGCACAGATTAAAGATAAAAAAGATGACTGCCCTTTGTTTGTCCTTTCTAGAAAGGACCAGTCACTTTCTCACATTCCTTCTTTTAAATACACCAGAGATAAACAGAATTTATGGGGGTAACTCACAGACACTGAGATTTTTAGGTTTTCAGTACAAGCTTTTCCTGAACTGCTTTTTTTACAAGAAAGGATTGTTTTGCTATTCCATTCGAAGAGTTTAAAACTCTTTCTACCAAGGCAAACTACAGGATGACATTCAAAATAGACACTAGCAGATTTCAACTCTAGGGCAGTCACTGGCATAAAGCAATTCGTCATCAACCTTTATCTCTGCCACCAGCCTTTTTTCCCTTTCAGTTTTCACAGAAAAAACCCCAATGGTTGAATAAAATAATAACTTGAAAAAGTTCTCCAAGTACAGTCCTCTGATCACTGGAATCTGTTTTCACAAAACAACATGAAGCAGCTAAACTTGAAAGTAATGACTCGTCCAGAGCAGCTCCAGAAAAGAGGAAGTAATTGCTAAAAAAAATTTCTGCAGAAGCAGCAAAGTTCAAGAGCAAAAATGTCTCTAATCTGAAATACCCACTACGGGAAGCATGTAGTGTCACATCCAGGCCTTGTGAGAGAGAGGCAGACAGGACAAGCAAATGGGGTGTAGAAAGAGCTGAAGACCAGAACGGAGACTACAATATCAAAGAATAAAATCACACTGGCAACACCAGTACATACTTGAAACACAGAGAAAATTACGGTCATGCAGACTTTCGTCTTACCTCTAAATCTAAGGACAGGTCCCAGAGACATATTTGTCCGTCGTGGCAGCCCGTGACGATCATTGAGGCGTCCTCCATGAGCAGCAGGGTGGATATGCAGTGCGTGGGGGCTTTCCGGCCCCACAGGACGATGGGCAGGACAAGGCTGTTCCCCGCCATTTTGCTTTCACACCTGCCAATTTAACCAAGATAATAAATATTACATCTCAGCAGATATGCCATTCCCGCACTTCGCACGTTCTCCTCACAAAACCTTAAAGTATTAGTCCAAAGCGACTTCATAAACGTTTTACACAAAAGACACATAGTCACTCTGTGTGCCATTCTTCAAATAGAATACTGTATACAATCATCTCTCATCAGAGAATGCATTATTTTCATATATGGATTAAATAACATTCTTTAAGAGTCACTGGAACAGTACAGTGAACTGTGGTAGTATTATAACTTCACAGTTTGGATTTCTTGCACATTTTGCAAAAGACGTTTTTCAAAGTGGCATTTCGCTACACGTATAAGCACTTTCACCACGAGCACCTCCCTAGGCACACAGGTACTTTTGCCAAAGTCATTCCTTTGCTGGGAATTTTGAAGTAACAAACGCTTTAAGTCCCAGGGCTACGGCAGCTACTACATGCCTGAGAGTAGAGTTCATCCTCATTTGCTAATGCAACCACCTTTAGTCAAATATAGGCTCCGGAGCTTTCCACGGGTGACTACGTGCTTTTCAAAAATACTGTTCTGTTAGGACAGTGCTACAGGGACATCTTTTTTGCAAATGTGTATTTATGTCGGAACATGTAGTATCCTGCATCAGCTGAAATTAGAGGCAGAAAACCGTTTTAAGGTTAATGCCATTCCCTAATTCATACTCTTGCTCTGATAGTTCACACCACCTCACACACACAGCTAAAGAGGCTAACTAAGCAAACAAAAACTAATTAGAAACAGCCTCCTTAAAAGCATATGTTAGTTTCGAACCTTTCAGCTTCTAGTTGCTAAGCCCAAGTAGTAAATATTTTCAGTGTCACCTTTCTAATACTGGTGGCTTAAGATTTACTTCTACAGCTTGCCTTCTACAGCAGGCAGAGCCACAAGCAAGCAAAAGATGCTTAGACAGGGTGATGGAAAAGGAATTAGAACATGCAATCTCAGGAGACGTGGTTTGAGGGGAAAAATCCTCACTAGAATTATCAACACTATTTAGAGCTAAAGCAAGCTAGGAAAGGAATAAATACAGCAAGTACAGATTATTTCTTATGCTCTCTCATTTCTCTACTGCTTCCACCCACCAGGAGCTGGATCCCAAACCAGAACGGAAGGGCTTTAGAGACCGAGACTTGACAAGTAGGCACTGAATTATTTCTGTGACCCCCTGCTTCACGGCACTGCAGGATCCATGCTGTCATCTTCTATTCAATAAAGGTTGCATTTTTATTTATTCTGCATAAACGCTGACAGTCTCACGTAATCCAGTCATTTTGATGCTGATGATTTTGTGACAATGGACACCCCTTCTCCCCTCCCCAGATTCCCCAGGACCCCATGCCCCAGCCAGCTTTAAGCTGCCCAGTGAGCCCTTTCCCTGCGGACCGACCTCAGCTCCCACCGACGGGGACGCGTGGCACAGCACAGCGGGCATCAAGCCTGGTGTTGTGCGAGCTCTGCTGCACTGATGAAACCCAAACAAGAAAAAAAGCCCTGCAAATAAAACTCCGTGGCACTGCAGCATGACTTTGGGCAAACTTGCTGGTTCAGCAGATTCGACAAGTTTTGTCAAGTTCAGCTGTGGACCCAAAACGCCTTTATTTAAACAAACAAACCAACTCAATTTGTATTGAAATAGAAAGCAACAAGGGACCAGGCAGGTACCCCAACAGCGGGCTGCTGAGGAACTCCGGTAGCACTACATGTGCTTACGCAGTATCTGCATCAAGGCCTGCCTGGCCACGGTGCTGTGCAGCCTGCTGTAGGTGACCCTGCTTGGGCAGGGGGTTGGGCTGGGTGACCCACAGAGGTCCCTGCCAACCCCGACCATTCTGTGATTCTGTAGTTCTGATCACCATGGTTTGCCATACAAACTAGATCCTGGCCATTATCCAACGAGAAATAGATGCAACACTATCTTTGTAGCAATGTTTATTATCTTAGGAATATATTGACACAACTGACATGGAGAAGTTTTCATCTGTCACAAAGCCAAGACTTTCTTGGTGACTGGGAAACAGAGAACAAAGGTGGCTGAATCGTAACTTCAGAGAGAAAGAAAACCTCACAGAAACTGAAGCTGTAGTAATAAAACACAGTTAGGAGGATTAGCGTAAGATTTAAACACCAAAACAAACCACTGTTTTTGTTAGAAACATTCCGAGCTTGCCAACCACTTCAATGTTTCCACAACGTAAGATCCTCGAAGCTGAGGTTGCGCACACTGAGCTTGTCAGCGTAGCGTCAGCGCTCCGGCTGGGCAGGGGCCGACGCAAGCAGCAGCGCTGGGGGCTGCCTGCACCCCTGCCCGCTGCCCCCCCGCCTGCCTGCACCCCCCAGGGCAGGGGGCACGACAAGGTCCCGCGCAGGAAGAGGAAACTGCAAATACAAGACTTTCTTCTGCTTTCCAGGTAACAGATTGAGCTCATGATTATTCTGGATATCCTTTGTGGGTATACCCTGCACTTCATAAATAAAAATGCTGGAATTTAAGTTATATTTCAATTGTACCAATGGCTAATCTATATAAGACGTATGCAAGACCCATTCCAGTTACTATTACACTCTCAAACAACTGAAAAATTATATGTTTAACTATGAAGTAAAGAAAATATGCCAGAATAACTGCTATTTTCTTATTGGTCTCTTATTCTGGATTTGGAGTTGTAAGAGTTGCTCTACTACGCAGCGGTAAAAGTTTGAGTTATGGAAAACTATTGCTTGGAGCATTTTGTGATAAATGAGTGGGCAAAATGGTCGTGTGAAATAAATAAATGCTCCTTATGTATTATCTTGTAGAGGGTTATGTTCTGAACTTACCATAGCCCAAACCAGAGCAGAATTTCTGATTTAGAGGAGTATAAACACAACAAACACAGGGAGGATTCATTCAAGAAATTTTTCAAAATGCATATTTTGCTGTCTTTCTATAGATACCTATCATAGATACATGAGCAATCCAGCAATATTTGCATTTGTTCACAGATGTGTCAACTTATTTTACAGCATTTCAAAAGAGGGAAAAAAATTCTGAGTTACGACAAGCAAAAAAAAGTAAAGGTCATCCTGACTGTAAGCCACGCTCACTACAACTCCACTTCCCCACTGCGATAACCGCAGGTCCCCTCCGCGTCCCCGACACCCCGACCAGACAACGGCCATGGCTGTAAGGAACTACCCGGGAAACGAGGAGACTCACACTGACCCCCTGCCCGGCTGCTGCTGGACACCACGCCACAGAACAATCCCCCCTGTCCTCCTGCCAAAGCAAGGACAAACACCAGCTCCAGGTTTCTACGGAAGCTGTGGGAATTTAATTCCATAACCTGCAGGTCCACTGAAAACTATCACACGAGGCTTAGTGCTTCCCCTTGGAGACAAACTCCCGTTTCATATAAACACGGGCAACCACAGAGATCTTGCCTGCATCAACCACAAAGTTGACTTTTCGATCTTACGTTACCCTGGCCATCCCCAGTGGTGACTCCCACACCCCAAGAAGTGCTTTCCGCATCAAAAACACCTTCCGTTTCAAAACTTTGGTTTTTACTATACTTCCAACCTACGTGATTCCACAGAGTTCAACACAGATTAATGTTAGCCCTCATCTACATAAAAATTACAATGCAATTTCTTCAAGAAAGTAGTTTCTTTTTAGACAAAGGCTGCCTATGCTCCTACAGGAAGCAACTCTGCAGGCAGAGAAATCGAACCTGATAATGTACATGGAAAAATGGGGGAAGGGAAGACAGCAAGAGCCGAATAATGCATAGCTAAGTATTACAAACTGTACAACAGCTCACAGGGCCAGCTGGACGTACCAAGCCTCCAACGTCCGAAAAGCAAGAGATGCATTACAGTTTTTCACAAAATCAGTACGATCAACATGGCAATATCACTTACTACAAAGTGCCACTTTATGCCAACTCACTTCTTCCACCCAGCTGGACTATCTCTATTACCAACTACTTATTTTATTAAGTGTTATTATTTAATGAACAAATATAAAGACCAACAATCAAACACTTAATCAACATGCTACAAGGTACCCTGGAATTAGCTGCTGTAAAACATGCCTGTAAACGTAGTGTTAATTGTTATGCAACGGTAGATCAATTGTTCTGTCTGCATGACCACAATACAGAACTGCAGAATAATTTAGAAAATTTACAGAATACAGTGACCTTACTGAAGAGCTACGATTCTAAAAATACTTGATTTATAGTGAAATGATCATAAAAATATAGTGAAAACCAGAAATAAAATGTCTAGATGTACTACAAAAAACAGTCAAAAAAACCCCATCAAAATGAATAAACAAAACGACCCATTTAACTCCTTCACCACCCACTTGTGAAATAAAATGAAAGGCACGCTGGGAAAGGTGGGGAGAGATGGAAATTTCTTTCCTTTGTATATATTATAGCACTCGAATACCAGAGTACACATTCTTCACAAAGCTTTCTTCCCTTGCTACCTGCAAAAAGCTCCCTTCGGCAGCTCCACTACCGTGGACGGGAAATGCAGAACTGAGCCCAAATGAATCCCGACAGACGCCCGGCCGGCAGCCCCGCAGGTAACGCACTCCAAGCACCCCTCTCGCCCCGACCAGCAGGCACCCGGCTCGCAGGGAGCTCCAAGTACTTGTCTGACCACACCGCCACCACGGCTTATTTCATGACAGTAAATAATATTTGATCAGTGTAATCTATGAACTAAATTTTAATGATGAATCAAGCAATCCATCAATAATGTCAGAGCTCAAAAATCTAGGGGTAAAAATGCTGATAAGGAACATAAAAATCTCTCTCATTCCTCTCATCTCCTCCTGCTCACAGTTCAGGGACCAAGGCACAGTATTTACCCGTCACCTGCTTGTTTTGGTAATGCAAACGGCTGCACTTTTGAACAACTCAAGAATGTCCCTAGCAGGGCACAAAATTGAAATTGTTACTTGAAATACTGCAGTCAGTTTAAATGCTATTCCAGACTACTTATAAACACTGTAAAATCGGCAGCACTATAAATACATACTGAACAAACGGAATTTTCAAAACAAATGCAAAGTGTATTACAACATGCAAATATACTAGCACATACAAGTAACCCAATGTATTTTACATTTCCATGCAGAAAAATGTGAGAGAAAGCACTGAAAACATTAACAGCAAAATACTTTCTAAAGCACTACAGATATTCACATTTCAAAACTTTCCTCCAAGAGAAACAGAAATCCTAGAATATTTCATACCAATCATTAGGAGAGAGAGCAAAAAGAAAAACTACCTCTTTCCTTCTAGTTTTTTATTATGGTACCGCAATGCCTTCATTAAAAACTTCATTTTCAGAAAATACCACAAGTTCATTTTAACAGTTCAGGAATTCAGTCTACAAAGAACAACCCTCCTCTATCACTAGCAACCACTGAATGTATCCCCTGCAAAAAACAAAACTCACTTATTGTCTGTAAACAATCAATAATTTTTTTACATCAATGATGACAAACTACAGCAGCAAATAAACACTGTACCATTGACAAACGGTCAAAAAGCACACAGTGAACCATTACAAATGAAATCCCATGTTTTAGTTATCTATACCTCGCTAAAATAAACTATTTCTGCAGAAAAGGGAACTGGAACTTTGAACTGGAGAATGGAGACACCAAACTGAGGAGAGTTCTTCCCGCTTAATAGCCCTCTGACTTCTTTGTGCCTGTTAAGTTTTGCTGTATCACTTCCACAAGTGCCAGAATCCCAGTTTCCTTCCTCCAAACACCCAATAAAAGAATGAGTTACCGTTACTGTGGGTATGTAGGGGGGTGCGTGTGTATACGTATATTATGTACAAAAGCATGCTTGTATTTATTTTGCTTCACTCTCAAATTACTTCTCTCAAAAGAGACAACAAATGCATGGATGCAGGGATGTGGGAAAAGTCCTTCCCAAAAAGACTCGACAAAAGCAGAGGCTCTCTTTTGTTCCCTGCCCCACCACAAAGGATCTTTTCTCTTCC
>Ga0181612_100745_pt1 | contig 17619 bp, 14 predicted proteins | sample HoacroProtozoa21_FD_119630 | JGI IMG/M metagenome (GOLD analysis project Ga0181612, IMG submission 119630) | Hoatzin crop microbial communities from Cojedes, Venezuel. Combined Assembly of Gp0051906, Gp0051904, Gp0051908 | reverse complement strand
CAGACACGATGCCGGGGGATGGGGCGAGCCCCTGCCCTCTCCCCTCCCTGCAGCGGGGCCGGGGCCGACCCCGCGCACCCCCAGCACCCCGTTCTGCCCCGCCTGCCCTCGCCCAACGGCCCTGCGGCCGCCTCCCAGGCAGAGGATCGGAGCCGCCTGAGCGTGGCTTTCAGCTGGCCTTGGGAAACGATCTGAAAATCTTCAGGGAGAGAGGCAGTAAACATCTGTATATTATTAAATCCATTAGAAGTGTTCATTATTTCATATTGATTGGTATATCGCTACACAAAGTTAATATATTATGATTATTAGTATATTGTTAAATCATTAAATACGACAGCAGATGCAATAAATCATTTCCAGGGGATCTCTGCTGACATTTCGGAATTGATGGGCATGTTTTTCCTCCCGCATCCCGGCTGACGGCAGGACTGCAGCGACGCTCTGCCTGCTCCGACTGATCTCCTTCCCCGTCTCCCCTCGGCGCGCCACGGCAGCCGCCAGCGCCTGCTCCGCCATGCCCAAGTCTGCATTTCAAAAGCTGCAGCTGAATTTACACGCGCCCCAAAGAAACCTGTCGGACCAGGATGCTCAAACCACTTGCATGGAAGGGGGAGCCACGAGAAGGATTCACATCGGAGGCGGCTTCTCGGCGTTGCTCGGGGAGAAGAACACCCTCTTGCAACACCGGCAGGGTTTTCCCGTGAAAGTGGGTTCCCAGCCCCGGCGAGCTCGCCTGACCCTGGAGCATGGGAGCGAAAGCATCCCCAAAGCCTCAGCCCAGACTCCAGGTCACCGGGGTCCGTGGATTTATGGCACAGCTCCTCATGAAACAGCAGATGTTGGAGAGTGCGCACATCTGCATCTTTACAGCAGGGGAGCTGGATGCCAGTCAGGGTTAATTCGGGATAAATTTACAAGAGCGCACAGCGTGACCCCAGGTACCTCGTTACTGGCCTGCCACAGGCCTGCTGAACGCATCGGCCGACTACCGCACATGAAAGCCACGGGAGCTTGTATGCTCAAAATGAATTTTACAGGAAGACACAGGGATAGCAAAAGGAGGAGAGCCTGTGTCACAAACGACATCCAGATGTGAAAACACTGTAAATACAAACATCAAAAGGCTCACCCCCCCCCATTCTGCAAAGACAACACTGGAGAAAGGACTTGCCGCATTTAAACAAATATTCTCGGCAAGGAAGCCACGGAGCCTGCTGTCCCCGGCGCACAGCAAAGCCCCACGGAGCCGAGGGGGAACTGGCCATTTGTCACGGCAGACGCGCAGCAAACGTTACGCCGTGCTCGAGACGGTCCAACCTTGGATCAGGGGCAACGAAACGGGATGGAAGGGGAGGTGTTTTCCTAAGAAGACCAGAAGTTTAAATAATAACTCACATCTGAAACCTGCACTCCAGAAAGCATGTGATTATTTAGACAAAGTCTCCAGAGCTACGACATACTTCTTACTAGAATCGGTATCATTCAGGGACAGCTCTTAAGCCTTGCCAGTTGCATGAAATAACTAAATAAATACGTGCCTTTTCAAGCCTCCGTGTTTGCTGCAGTGAGGATACGCCTGCAGTGATAGCCTAGAAAACCCGGGATATCTGGAAAACCCCTCAGCAGCCTTGTTTGAAGCAGACATGGCAAATGCAAGGCCATTCCCCCATAAGGGCTCTGAAGAGCTCGACATCTCCACTCACATGGACCTCCAGAGGAGGGTGAACCAGCAGCGCATCACCGCGAGTGATGGACAAGTGCTCCTGGAACCAAGGACTCCTCCTGTCCATCACCTGTCACACTGTCCCTTTCCCTTCTTACCGACCTCCGACTGCAGCCGGACACAACAGGGGACAAAGACGGCTCGAAGCGGGACAGAAAAAACCTAACGTACTATCAATGGCAGCAGAAACCACTGAACACCCTTCCAGCAAGGCGGGGGACTGACGGGCGAGTGGTGCACGCAGGGTGCAATCTCAGGTGTTCATGTGGTGCTCTCGGTTCAGCCCTCCAAAGTGCAAACCAAGATGACAACATCAGGTGTCACTCGCTTGCACTCTCCTCTCGGAGCAGCGTGGCCAGGCATTGCGCCGGTGCAAGGGGAAAGCGAAGCTTAGATGGGGTGGTTTCTTGTTTTCTCATCTTTTCAAGATGCTATCTGACCACCAACACCTCACACGCAGCACCAAGCAGACCACACGAGGCACTCCGTACTGAGCCTGCGCTAACCTCTTGCAGGTGCTGGGGTGCCAGGGTTTGGGGGCAGCGTGAGTGCTCGCAGAGATGAGATGAGATGAGATGATACGAGACAGGCTGTGGCTATTGTTTTTACTCAGGTCTGGCTGCAGGCTGCAGGATCGCAGCCATCCCCTCTACCAGTGATATCTGCTCCAAGCAGAGAGCCCTCCCTCCAGACAGGGCTCCATCAGACCAGACTGGTGCCTGAAGAGAGCACGGAGGACTCTCCTCACACCCCGAGCCCCACCACGCTTCTTATTTTGAAGCTCAAAGCTTTAAGACTGGCAATGCTGACAACAGAAGGAGCAAGCACTTAACCATAGCGTTGCGTAAAGATGTCAGGAGGAGATGAGGGTTTTACAGTAGAGAGAGTAGAGAAACACTCACGAAGAGCTTGGATAAACTCAGGGCTAGATTCAATAACAGCTGCCCGCCGCCTCCTGCACGGCGTGCCCCCACCTGGGCTTCTGCCGGGAGGCAGCCGGCGAGAAGTTTTATTGAATCTTTTATTGAATCTGTCTCTGGGCTGGCAGCTGTGCTCCGTACCCTCACCAGGGCCTAAAGATAGAAACGAAATGACACAGGAATTTGCAGTGAAACTGTTAAAATATGCTCTGCTTTGCTTTAACGGAGCGCGGCGGGGGACGGTGCGGCATGCCAGGCTGCCTGCCGGGCACCGGGGGCTGCCGGTGCTGCTGCCCAGAGCCTCGGCTCAGCTCGGCATCCCTCTGTTCGCTGGTGACGCACGGCTCCGCTCCTAGGCCTAACGACACTGCAAAACTATTTAGCCATTGGAGTATCACATTACATCCAGAATCTATGGCCGCTCAAGAGCTTAATTTTGACATACAATTTTCACTTGCTGAACAGAAAAGGGAGGGGAAGCCTGAAACTGTCTAAACAAAAGAATGTTTTTTTCCACTGCACTTTCAAATGTTCATAAACCGAACAGAATACAGTTAGAGACAGCCCTTCGCCTCGGGGCATCCAAGGCTATGGCTCCAATTAAAGAGAACAAGGATACAGGAGGTGGTACCTCCAGTCTGATTGCTCTCGCCTGGGGCAGCTAAGCCTCATGAATAAACACTGTTGACTCCAACTCTCAACAAAACAATTACACATTTGTTTTCAGAATACATTTTCTTAGCCTTTCCACTTGCAATTTTTGCTACTATAAACTAGCCAGGACAAGAATAAATACCTTTGTGATTCTCTAAACATCCTTGTAATTGCAGTACTTCACTCATGAATGTGTATTTCAACAGAAGAACAGATCCCAAGCGATATGAAGAAATGTTTCTTTGAAGCAACCTTTCAGAATTAGATGCAAAATATTTACAGCTAATTATTATTACAAGAACTCCAGTACACACTGCCAGCTACAGGAGTGAAAACCTTACGCGCAAATCCAGTTATCTTTGAAGAATGCAAACAGAAGGAGACGGGTGAGACTTGCATCTCGGACTCCTGCCAAAGGTGGTCACCAGCACGGTGCAGCCCTCGGGGTCCCCCCAGCTCCCCACGGGCCTGTCAGCCCCACCGGCCCTCCCTCCTGCCAAACCCCACTGCACTCAGCCTGTGAACTGGACCCCAAAAGGTGCTGCTGAGAGATGAGGGGGTGCTTCTACCTGTCAGAAGCGCCTGTTCAAGTGTCTCCTGGGTGCAAATGAAAGGAGCGGCAGGATTTCTAGTGTCGGGGAACATCTACACAGGACAGGCAGTGGATGAACCCAAGGGAAAGTGAGTGCGAAACGTCCTCCCACCCCAAGCACCCAGCTGTTACAGCAGGCAGGACAAAACCTGGAGCTTTTACGAAGACAGAAGACAGCCCCAGCTGTCCCTTACGGGCTCAGCTTTCTTGTAAAGATGGGTGCAGCAGACTAGCAGAGCTCTGGTTTCTTTCTGAGGACAGCAGTGGAAGGAGAAGAATTGCTTACCCAACTTTCTAAGGATTCTTCCCAGAAAACCAACAACTGCTGCAAAGGTGAACAGCCAACTGCCAACCACCATTTCAAAATACCAAGCCTTAAACCGCAGTTTCTCTGCTTAGCACAAAATATTTTGGCCAATATACTTTTTATTTTTTTCTTAGAAATGCTTCCTAACTGGATTATTATTCTCCTTCTCACTGTTAGCATAAGGCTGCGAAAATATGGAATGGGAAAGTAATGGAGAGCCTGCTACCCGGGGCAGGCGACACTCTGGCTGGGGTTTTGGGAGCGACTAAGCAATACGTTAACGATCCCTCTTCCCCATCCAAAGCCAGCAGACAAGCGATGTTGCCTGCTCCTATATGTTATTTATATATTGTGTTAAGCAACAACGTGCAAATGAGCTGGAGTACAAAATATCAGACACGGCAAGATGTTACAGTGCGGCACTACACAGCACAACAAAGATAAGTGACTCTTCATATGGGGCCCGGCATCCTAGCAGTGTTTATACTTGATTGTATAATTGGGACCACAGCCAGCTCATCCTAAAATATACAGCATGAGCATGGTTAGGCATCGCATCTGTAACATATACAACTTTAGATGTCAAAGCATCTTTGTTTGAAGTCAACAGCAATAAAAACTGCAGTTGTACGAGAACTTAGCATGTGGGAATACATATTGCTACACCAGGATGTTAACACATGGCCCTCCTCAGGCTGCTGCTGCCAAAAGCATGCCTTTCAAACTCGGGATGAGCATGCCAATAATCTGTAGGATATTTTAAAACTTGGAGAAACCTACAGCAACCATCCAGTATTCGAGAAAACGCTTCTTGGGAAAATTTGCCTTTGGTAGAAAGTGGCATCATTCCTTCTATTTTGAAAGATTTGGGTCCTTCGCACATATGGACATGTTACGTGTAAAAAAAATCCACACACGGATTTTTGTGTCATGTCTCATTTTGCAGAACCTTTGGTTAGGCACTTAGTGACCAATTATTCACTTATATAGTTGAATCTTTCAAACATATACAAACATTCAACTGTACACAAACCTATCTTTTTCAGGTCGCTGTCTTCATATTATTTCATTAAGGCACACAAAAATTATACCAGAACTGTGTTAAGCTTACGGGACTTCTGTGACTTCCCTTTCTGGATATTAAACTTTAAACAAATATTATGATTGTATTCCAAAGGCTTGAATGGGCTGATGATTTTGAAAGTGCTACTTTGGCATCATTGTACAGCTCCATTCTTTTACGTACATTTTGTTAAAACACAAAGAAGCTCTATTTATGAAAAGCCAGTCTTAAATCTATAGTTTATGAAGCCATAATTTGTGGTTGCAATTGTGGTTAATTTAACAAAGAAAGCCTTTTGGTTCACAGTGCACCATACTTACTATTTTTCATAAACTACCAGAGCAAAAAAACCCCTTCAACATGTCAGATATATGATGATCCAGCAACGTTGCAATTTTCCAACTCCTATTTTGTGGCACACCATATTATACGCACAGGAATGCTACATCATTTATTCTGGAGCACAGCCCTGTAATTATTGCTGGCAAACTACTAATTACATACCGCCATCAAATCTAACAATTTTCCCAATAAAAAAAAAATGACTACTTTCGTGTGGAATATAGCAAATACAGCCACGAGTGCACGCATGTTTTTATTTTAACACGCATGCCACACGGCGTTGATCTTCCACTTCACCTAAAATATCCGTACTGACAACGGACTCCGCCAGCTTTGCGTTCTGGCGCAGTGCCATGGGGCATGAGGGGTCTCAGCCGTGAACGCTGGTTCTGAACTGGCGTCTCCCCCCATCTGAAGGCCAAACCTCCCAGCTCACGTGGTTTTTGGCTTGGTCTAATCAAGATTCAGGCCCTGCAACAAAATGAGGGTCTACATCTCGAGTTCCCCACGCTCCAGGATTGTTGTGTTTGGAATTCTGTGCTTGCTTCATCTTTAGAAGCTACAATATGGATCTGCTGCTGCGTCCCCCGCTGAGAGCAATGGTTAGCACTGCGGAGAAGCCTGTCAGCTGGTCAGAAACCTGCTTCTCTGCATCCCCAGGAATTCAGAGCCATGGCAAATTTCAGTTGCAGAACCGCACAGTTTTGAGTCACTTCTAGGAAAAAAGGGGGGATTGTGGGGAAGAGGGAGTACGCAACAATAATTCCCCCAAGACAATCCTCTACATACACTGACATTTCCAGAAACTGGCCACAAATTTGACAGCTTGGAGCAGTCCCACCGTTCCCCTGCGGCTCAGGAGGAGCGCGGGCAGAAAAGCAGCAGATGCATACTGCAATCTGTGAATGCTTCTGCTGGAGGGTGTCTGTGTCCAGCAGCTCGGGTGATTCAACGCACGCCTGTCCCATGCCCAGGCTGCCCGTGGGCTGGCACCACGGGACGAACGACGCTGCAGTCTCCCAGGGAAAACGTGGGGTGCAGCGGGGTGCAGCGGGAGCCGCGGCGCTGCAGGGAGCCAGTTATGGATTTGGGGCTCCGGGCTGCTTGCTCGCAGCCTCTGCCGAGCGGCCGCGGGGCTCGCAGCTGGCAGCAAGCTCACCTGCCGGGTGGTGGGCGATGCCGGCGGAGCTCGCCAGCACGCCGGGGCGCAGGGCAGATGGGGCTCATGGCTGCAGGAGCAGCACGTACAGTCCTGGAGGGCATCCCAAACGCTCTGGCCTGCCCCGGCAGCCGAGGGCAGGGGGGAGAAGCCCAAACCAGCATCAGCTCCTACTGCACCATTTTTCTTCATTCACAGAACCCGTTCCTGCCTCGGGGGGCTACTTTGACAGGCAGAAGCAAGGCAACAGCGGTGCCAATCCCCCCCAACACGACTGCGCCTGGACTCCACCCTCCCGAGCGGTGTGTTTCTGACTTGGCAATCACAACATCTGTGAGACTCGCTCCCTTTGAAAAACATGACAAACAGCGTAGGTATGCGAGACAATTTTCTTAATCTTTCTCAATTTTCTCCTATTTCAAAACTGCAGTTAAAATTGACTGCGGAGCAAAACCCTTTCCTGCTTGCTTGAAGGAACGGAGCAGTGCGAGGAGCTTGCTGCACACTTTGATGATAACGTGTGAAATGAAGCAGCCAGGGGCGCTTGTGAAGGACGTCAGGAAAACCCCATCGGAGCACAGCAACCTCAACGCCTCCGTGGCAGCACGGGGCAGGCGCTGCCAGCACAACGCTGCACATGGCTGCAAGATCTGGCGCAGTTCTGGCAAAGCGTGGACTATTTGCTGAAGTTTCTGGCATTTACTCCTCAGCGTCCTTAGCAGCTTCAACAAGACTCAAGCATGCTTTGCATGCCAAGCAAGTTGGCTGATCTTAGTCATAGCCTTGGTCACACACAAGGAGTTGCTTGACAAGAAAGAACTGCAACTAAAAACATGAAAAAATGTTAACAGAAGTCACAGCTTGTAAGTTTAGTGCTGTATCTAAAGTCTGATGGTCTTTGGGAACTACCCTCAACGTTCATCTCAGCAGGAGTTTTCAGGCACCAACACTCCTTTTCCTCTTTGTATCTCTGTTCTTATTTATTTTGCAGCTACAGAAATGGTCTCGTTTAAAAAAAAACAAGTGACAGGTATAAGACTCAGCTCATATGGGTAACTCCGGAAAAAAGAGATTTTCTTCCCTGAGTCTACTTTCAGGTTTGCTGCTATCAGTCCCGGATTAGTCAGCTAACACGGCATCTCTGTTGACGTACATTTTCTCCCCACAGCTAAGACAGCTTAGCTACTTTATACACCGGAATATGCAATGGTTAACCAGGTACTTTTCTTTTTTGAAAGTATCTTCTACTTATTCATTCTGCTTTTAGTATTGAATTGGAATCCACAGACAAAGAAATAAGCACCGAAAACCCTCCTGTCTCTAAGATATGCTCACATGAAAAGCTTGAATTATGGTTAGATAAATACATGAGCTGAAGAAGTCACTTGGCCAGTCTTGCAAGCACACAGAATCCATTCAAAATCATGCATTTGTTTTCTTCTTCGACGTATACACATTACAAGGATTAAACTGAAAGGGAAACTTACAGCTTTAGACACACTTTGTGTCTCAGAACCACTGCAGCACTATCTTCTCGGCAAGGATTATCCAGGCTACAGCCCCATGCAGCTGTCAGTCCCTGCGGGCTGTAATTCAGCTATCCTGCTCTCACTCTATCCATCACATTTACACAAATCCCCAAGGTGGACTGCCTTCTAAATGTCTTTACCTTGTGCATTATCCTGGGGCTTAACAATCCAATATTGGTGCAGCCAAGGATAATTACTCTCCATTGATGATAAAACACCCTGAATCCTGTCAGGCACGGCAATTTGCATCTTACAGTGCCGAGGATCAATAGATACAACAAAGGAGTGAAACCTGATTAGATACTGCTGCCTCTCAGTGGCAAGGGAAGGGCTGATTGTTTCGCAGGGTTGAAGTGCTGGTTAAAAGGGAAACGGAGGTTTCCCGTTACAATGCAGTCCCCAGACGTGCTGTTCACCGAGGAACTGCTGCGGGGAGTTCGAGGCTTGAGAAGAAAGCAGGTGAACAAGCAACCAGGTGTTACAGACTCCCGGGGAAGAAGGGGTGTTCCTTACTTGGGCCAGCACGGCTGGTGCGGTTTCACCACAACCCACGAGAATACAGCAGACACGAATCGTCTGGAGCTCCGAGAGGTTCTACTTTTCCCCCAGTGTTATAGATGTACAGTACAAAGCGGTCAAGTAAGTAGCTCACAATCACACACTTCTTCAGTAACGTGCCTGGAAGTCGGATGGTGGCTCTCCAAAGCGATCTATTTTTGAAGCACCCTCTATGAGCGTGGGCAAAGCAAAGAGCTCCTGCCCTGCCGAGGCAGCAGAAACGTCATATATATTTAAAATAAGGGATGGCAGGAGTTTTCAACCACAAATAACCAGGTAAGCACATGTACGAATGTGGAGGTGGAATAAAGAATTATCCCAACCCATTCAACAGCCTTCTAACATTAATCTAACACTGAATCTGATCGAAGATAAGACAAGCACTGGGTGAACTTCAGTTCCCACATTTCATTTAGAAAGACATCACAAGCTTCCGCCTCTTCAAGTCCGTATTTGGAGGCCAGCAACACATTGACAGCAAACCATGGTTTGGCTGGCAGCAGTGCTGGGCTGCAGGCAGGGAACGCATTCCCGTTTGGACGTGATTCTCCACTGCTGACACTCCCCGGGCTCAGCTGTACCCATCTCCCACAGCACGCCCAGATGAGTGATACCAAAGCTCAGCCCTGGGCTGCAGACCAAGAGCTCCCAGAACGGATGTAGCCAACTGTGTTAAATCTGGATTTTTATCGGGTTTCTGGTGGCAGAGCTATATGAAGCAGGGACTGAAAGAAATGCGGACTTCTCTTCTGGGGAAATTAGTTAGTGAGGGAAAAGCTGAATTTGGGGGGTTCCCAACAACGTGAAGAACAATGTTTTAAAAAAGCCCCAGAACATGAATAATGCAGAAAATACAACATCATCAAGAAAAGAGCTGGGTACATCTTTTCAGAATGTGTGCTCTGAGCATGATGGAGAAGGCCTCAAAGCAAGAGAGGAGGAAGGTAGAGAAAAAAGAGAACAACTCTTCGGAAACCAGCTGGGAATAGTCTGTTCTTATCAAAACACGTTGCTGACACAGGCCTGTCACAGAGCCAACATCTGCTCCGAACTCGCAGAGTCAGTCCGAGGCATGCTGAGCGTCTACTACACACTCAGCCAGAGGAACACCAAGAGTTGACTTGGCACATTGGACATAAATGAGAAGAGCTTCTGAAAGCACCAGTGAGCTTCACGGGAAGGAAACTTGCTCCTTTGATGGAAAAACTTTCTATTCTGACCTACAGGCAAACTTGCAGATATTCTCTGCGGAAAGGAGTCTCTTCCGATGTAGGCAATGGAAAAAAAGTGCCTGATGCTGGACCTCAAACACATATGGTAGTGTCTACTAAAGCCAACGGGGAGGTTGCACATGGCAAGCCTGAAAAACTGAGGCTCATTAACATCACGGCATAGGATTATCACTACTTTATGGTCATAAGGTTCTGCCTCTTCCATCCTGACGGCTAGTGTCAGTTGATTCAGGTGCCCCACATTAACGCCTAAGAGTAAATTTAATATTGGTGAGAAGTACCAACCCCGCATCTGAAACCCTTTGTCTCCTTCACTCGTGCAATGGAGGAGAAGGGTGCTTTCTCGCCCTGAACTCTTGCTAACCTGAAATCTAGCCTAGACTGATTACCTTCAAGGCTTTCACTCCCCTTGCCTGCTTCAATCTGCGGCGTTTTTGGGGTACTGAAGAGGATTTGCAAACAGTCTGAGACACCGCTATAACACAGATGGCAACTGTCCCACGCAGCGCGAGACACCAAACAACATCCGCTGGGTTCTCACACGAGCATCCAGCTCCTGGCACTGCCTGTGCCGCTGCAGTGGCACTCGAAATCTATCCCGCGATGTGGGAACCCATCACTCATCATGAAGAAAGGGACGTTATTACGGCTTTCCATCTGTCAGTACAAAGTGAAATGTAACTTCGCATGGGGCTCTCCACTCCGCACTCAGGCATGGAAGATTTAGAGCTTGCTGCTCTGTATTTGAAATGGGAAATTGGAGTGGAGCTGCCGAGCCATGAGAAGAGGGGCCAATATCGCCAGCCGTTGCTCCCTGGGGAAAACCCCCAATCCCCTCCGATGCACCTGGGTGCGACTGCTTCCTCAGCATTCCCGCACACTCACACAGCCTCCGACTGTCAGAGGTGCATTGATTCGGTCTGCAGTGGAGAACAGAATGGATATATTGGAGGTAATTTTTAAGGTGATGATTGCTATGGGCGGGTGAAGATAAAACAAGCAGCCGCTCGAACTTAAAACTGAGCAGCTCAGCCGCCCGCCTCTGCCCTCTGAAAGGAGGATGACAACACTGTCACCCGCACCTAGCACAGGTGAGCAGGAGCGTAATGAATTCACAGGGTGTAATAAATCTGGTGGAAATGAGCTGAAAATAGATTTGTGGTAATAATGCACCCTTTTGCAACATGGTGCACTCAAGGACACTGTCCTCATCAAAATGACATTATGTATGGTGGAAGAAAACAGGAGACCATAAATGTAGGGACCTCATGAACAGCCATGACCAAGTCCTCGACAAGAGTATCCTATTAAAGACAATGATGCTGAACCCTTGAAAACAAATGTAAATTAGCACAATTGCTTGTCAGAGTTTGCCAGGGAAGCTTCTGGTCATTGTTAACTGCACCGCACAATTGGAAGGGAGAGGAAAAGGGTCAGGATAAAGACCTATTTCCCTATCATTTCATCACATCACTCTTCGTATAAGCACCCTGCTGACCAGCCTTCTCCCAGAACTTCTCAGCGATTAGCACCATGCTGTTTCTTACTGTGAATTCGAACAAGAGTAGCACAAAGCTATCAGCAGGGACTTCAGTGATCAGAAACTGCTCAGCCAATTTTCACTATCATTTTTGCTATGTCAAACAAATGCCTATTGTCACCGGGCCTGCTCCCGTGGCATGTTGAGAGCCTCTGCAAATTGCAGAGACCCCTGTCTCTGATTTTAAATCCCTGAAATGTTAGCTCTCACCTCATAGACTCACAGACGAGCAAAGGACAGCGAGCCAGGAGCCGCTGGTGGTAATCCTGGCTATTGATGTGCAGCATAAGGATCCTGGGTACCCTGCCCCTGCCTCAACCTTCCCTGCCTGCAGAATAGGGATGGAAAATAACGGTATCTCCCCTGCCACCAGGCAAAGGGAACCTAAGGGTTTTTTAAGATGCGAAGTGCTAATTTCTATTACTGAATTTCAGTATTCAGACTGCAGGTCTTGGCACTGGAATCAGAAGGAGCAAAACTACGTGTGCTCCTGTTGCAGCCACCCAATATAACCAGCCTGCAACAGAGACTTCACCATTAAAAAAAAGGAAGGTGGGACTTCATTCAGCTGTTTCATAGCAAGGTTTCACTTCTCCAGCAAAACAAAAACCGCGCCGCTACCGACAACTTTTCTCCTCGAATGGAAATGTAGTCTGCCTGCAGCCCTGTCCGACCCTGCAGGGAAGCCACGATCCTGTGCTTCAGGGCTCACCATCAGCTGCACTGGCAATGTCACGCACTGATGCGATGGCATCATTCAGCCATATGACTCTGGTGGAAGTGGAAAGAGAAGGAGCAGATGGGCTATGAAGTGTGTAACCCTAATTTAACGTCATTAATGCTATTTGATACTTAGCAGAGGTGTTATAGGCCTTACAGGAAAACAAGGTGAAAGAGAAACGGATTGGGGCAAATAGAGGATACATTTTAGAGCTTCCTCCAGCCTGCAGATTTCTCTTCAACACCACATATATTGCATTTTTTTCTTAAAGCAGCCGCTGTAGGGGCCAGGGCACTGTATAACAAGAAGAATGGTCAAACACAATTTTAACGTGTCTAGTAAGGCAGAGCGCAATACTTATATATATCAGAACAAGCAATGTGCCAAAGTGCCTGATGATAAGGAAGAAATGTGTCCTCAATCAAGAAAAACCAGTTTAATGTGCACACTGGGAGCAGAGTATTACACAGATACCGCTTTCTCCCGGCCATGTGAATTTAAGGAACCCCTGCTGGTAACTGAGATTCTTTGCAGACAATCAGACCAGAAGCAAAATGCTATAAATTCTTAAGGTACTGTACGACGTGAGATACATCCTCACATTTTATACAGAACCGAGAAGGGAAAGATACCATGTAAGCATCTGAACTCCCATACAACAAATGCCATTTCAAGCATCATTTATTATGCTGCCTTTCACAGACTTTTACAGTCCTCAATATGGTTAGCAATTCCAGCTGACTCATAAAGCGGTTTTAAAATTCATCACTGAAAAGAATGTTTATCTCTGTGTTTTCTCCAGTTCAGGAGTAAAATTAGACTCTTAAAACCTGGGGATGGTGTGTCTTTAATTTTGTTTAGAACAGAAAATAACTGCGATATGAAAGGTTTAATGAGGTTAGAAATCTAAAAGGAAATGGAGTGGGAATAGATTATCAAGAGAAATAAAGCCAACCGCTGGAGAGTACACTAATATTAAATATTAGGTTTCTAAACCAAATATATATAATCCATTTAGGGACTTAATGGTGGTTCTCAGAAGCACATTTATCTACAGCTTATGGTTCAACAACCAATATTATAACTCCATTTGTCATTGTTAGGCGAGGGGAATGGATGTCAGGGAGGCGAGGGTCAGCAGATGAGGAGGAGCTCGGAGGAGACTCAGCTACTGTACGTTACAGATGGCACTTGGAGGGGAGAGCTCGCCTGCGGATTGCTGGCTCCCCACTGAAGATCTGTTGGCTGCCCTGAAAACGTCTCCTTACCAAAAGACTCCATTTTTCGTTTTCCTCATGAAGAACAAAGGCAACATATTCAAGCAGGGATTTGCCTTAAATTAGGCTTTATATCCATTTTTCATTCAGCAAGGTACTCCTACGTGTGCCTAACTAAATGTGGGATTACGCACTTGATTAAAACTAGCGACATGCTTAAACTACTTGATGAATTGGGTCATTAGATACCTAAGTCAATATGAGATAAGGAGCTCTGGAAATCAAGACAAATTGAAAACTCAAAAATGGATTTTGGTGCTTAGCTTTTGGCACCTACGTTAACAAATTTACAGTACAGACAAAGATTTGATAATAACACCAAAAATGAAATCCCTGCTTTGGAAACCCCTGCTCTCTTTCTGGCTCTCCTGGGACACCGGGGCAGTGAGACGACCAGCTGTGGGACAGCTCTGCCCTCTGCAATCCCACTCATCTTCAAGTAGCCCCTGAATCTGCAGAAAAATATTCCACCATCAAGTGACTACGAGATAGAATATTTAGGGAAAAAATATGGAAAGATACATGGGTTTTCACACTTCTGTTTTAGAAAAAGCCAAAAGAGCCCCACGTGGGGACATCAGCTATCTGGCAATAGGAAGGGAGAGTTGCTGCTGAATGCCAATTCCTTACCACTTTTACCAGGATTGCCCAGTTAAACCCTCTGTACTGCCACAAGAACAAGGTGACATTCATAGGCAGAGGTAATTTATTTTATGCAGCTAAATAGTTGCATAAAGCACACAAACGCCAAGTGCACCGATCCTTCCTGAAGAAGCCTCTGCAAGAAAGCTTGTCGTTTCGCCCCAGTTCCATCCGCTGGCCAAACCCCAAGCACCCTCTCCATCTCTCCGCATCCCGCCTAGCTGCATCCCCTCAGTGACGGAGGCAGCTGATGTTCCATTTCACACTTGGGATCACTGTGTTATTTCGGTTATTCATTGTGTTTTCCCTGTCTTTTTCTTTCTGAAAGGACGCCTGCTGTCAGGGACCCACCACTTCCAAGCGAGCGCTCGGCCTGCCAGCTCCAGGCTTCTGGAGGCAGCCAGCAGCTCGCTGAGGACTCCCAGGCGTGCTTCCCTTCTGTTTTTGCAGGAGGGGGGGAAGCTGAGCTGGGAGGATGACACGGTAGGAAACAGAAGTGTGGTCCTTTCTCTTGACAGGCTCCAAATCTGCTCCCTCTCCAGCCCCAAAGTACTCCGGGGGTCAATTCTCGGTTGACTGAAATCTTGAAATGTCACCAAGCACTGGAGCAAGCCAATCCAACGTGCTTGTTTGAAGTGGTCAAAGTGAAGTAAAACATACTCCACCACTAACAACGCTTGGCTACTTCCAGCACAAACACTTTTTGCTATCAATGAAATATTGAGGAAACTCTGGGACTTCAGTTAGCGCCATATGTTGGCTATCACTCTACTCCAAGGCTGGGTATTAGTGGGTTTTTACTACTAACACCATCAATAACAGCACGCTGAATTAGCTGTGAGAGTCACAAACCCATCCGCTGAGCGGTATGACCAAATTCTTTCACATAATTTGCCTGAGTGACAGAAAAATATGTTGCTAGCGTAAAACAAGTCTGGAGACTTAAAATGCTTTTAATTCTGCAAAAAAACAATGCAAAGCATCTTCTTGACTTCAGAGAGCTTTGAATCAAGACCTCACTTGAGAAAAGTAATTAATTTTGACGTTTAACCTGAACTGAAATCAATTTTGCCGAATAAAAACTGTAAACTTTTTTTTACAGCAAACACAAGGAAGCAGTTTTTCCACATGACATGTCATTAAATTGTGGAATTCACTACCACAGGATGTTGCAGAGGCCAAAAATATAAATGAGTTCAAAAAAGATTAGACAAATTCACGGGGGATAAGTCCACCAGTGGCAATTAAACACAATGGTCTGGATACGACCTCTGGCTCAGGAAGTTCCTAAACTGCTGACTGCCAGACGCGGGGCGGATAGGTCCGGGGAAAGGCTCACCCTGCACAGTCCCGTTCCTTGCATTCCTTCCTGAGCATCGCCTGTGGATCGCTGCTGGAGCAGGGATTTCTGCGCTAGACAAACTGTCCCCGTACGGTAATTCCTCTGGTCTTCGCAACATTTGGATCTGAACAAAGCTCTAAAATTTGTTGCCAAGCAGGGAATTTGGTAACATGCAGAACACTGCTATTTTTTTCACATCTTGAAAAGTTTTCCACAATTCTCAGTAAAAATCAAGGTTTACTAATCACTTCAATGACAAAGTATCTTGGACTTCTTGCAACCCCCATTTAAAAAGGAGATCCAAAGAAGATAAACATAACACAATAAATTGTTTATTCCTGTTGGTATCATGCAGCTGTACTACTATTATTTTATTCTTTTGATCAAATTCTGATGAAACAGCTGAACATATTCAAGCAGAGTTTCTTGACTCATATTCCTTTAAGTAATTTAAACAACGCTGTGTCCAAGTGTCTCGCAAAAGTAGAATTATTACAGCATTTTATGCAGGAGTTGCTTGCTTCAATGGGGTGCAGAGGTACAGGGACATAACTCTGGGGTTTAGAGCTCTTTCTCAGCCCTTTTTACAGCGCAGTTCTTAAGTCTTATGATTGTTGGTGTTTTTCTTGAAGCCCATCTCTAACTGTAATTCTGTGAGAATCTCGGTGTTCGATGAAACAGAAAATGATAAATTTCTAGCACTGTGAAGCTTAAAAATGTGATCTAAATGCATTCCCTCATCCCCCACAGGCTGGGAGAAGGCAGAGAAAAAGACCTCATTTAAAAAACAAGACACACACCTCCCCCCCTTAAAACCAAAATGTTTTCTGAGACCCATGATATTTGATGACGTGAGACGTAACCGAGTCCCAAATCGCAAGCACCCAGATGTAGCTTAAATTTCATATTCTGTGAGCCCAAAAATAGCACAAGTTCTTCATCACGTTCTTCAGTCTCGTATCTCAGTTATAGAGCATGACACAGATTTGGAATTAACCTGTATGAGTTTGTCACAAGACATAACAAAAACGTCATGAGCAAAAGTTCTTGGTTAACCATCAGCCAGAGACATCTAATTAATTAAATAAACAGCCCAATTCACAATAACATCCCGTTGATGTACAAATTTCCACTTGTTTAAAAAACAATTTTGCTAATGCATGGCAAAACTAAAATCAGTTGTTTCAAATTCAATTTGATTTAAGTCTAGTCAAATTTAAATTAAGATCAAGATAAAGCTATTTAACCCTGGTTTAAAAAGAAAGGAGAATGTCCATGCTGGGTTTCGTATAGTTTAAGCTCAATGCTTTAAATCATGACCTTAGTTACTGACTAGTACAACTGTGAATACAAACAACGCCTAGGTCAGGAAATTTTTTACTTCTTAGCACTTCGAAAAGTAATTTTTAGAGAAGATTTTTTGTTAAAAAAAGTTCGTTTGTGCCTTTCCTGTTACCTTGTGCTGTACAAAGATCTTCCAAAATATTTTTTTAACAATCTGTGTATATACCTACTGAGATTTTATCCACTGTATTTCTAACATAAGAAACTACAGCAAGGAAAGCCTGAACAGCTTGAGTGAAAATACTTTCTTCTTTCAGGCTTTCCATCTGATGATCCTTCGTGGACATGTAATTTCACAGATTCCCTAAGTCCCTAAGAGTCTGCTGGACAATGCACAATGCGCCCCAAATCACCGAGATTTACAGAACAAACCTCTTAACTTCCCCAGTCAGCCTTTAGCTTGCTTTATAAATCGCACAGAAGCAGGTAAGCCTCTTTTTAACTTTCCAAAGCTACCACCTATAGACAACACAAATATTTGTTTCTTTCAGTTTCTATTAGTCATCAATTCTGCAAAATTAAAGCAAAGGCATGAGTGGGACCCGAGTACAGAAGCCATTTTGAAGACAAGCATCAAGATGAATGCTAACACAGCATTGAGTTCCACGTCATCAGCATATTCTTTAAGCAGATCTAAATTATTTTTCAGTGCCGTTTTATTCAATTTGTTG
>Ga0181612_169555_pt1 | contig 17621 bp, 8 predicted proteins | sample HoacroProtozoa21_FD_119630 | JGI IMG/M metagenome (GOLD analysis project Ga0181612, IMG submission 119630) | Hoatzin crop microbial communities from Cojedes, Venezuel. Combined Assembly of Gp0051906, Gp0051904, Gp0051908 | reverse complement strand
GCCTGCTGTAGGTGACCCTGCTTCAGCAGGAGGGTTGGACTAGATGACCCACAGAGGTCCCTTCCAACCCCTACTGTTCTGTGATTCTGTGATTCTGTGATTCTGTGTATTTTTTGTCAGAAAAATGCAGACCAGAAAAAGAAGAGGTTAAGGAAAGCCCTGATTTAGACATTGTAGGATGGTGTAGGAGCACAGAGGACTTGGAAATATGAAGTGGCAAAGTACTGCAGGATTAAGCCCTAAACATCCTTCCTACCTCCCTAAGGAATTTCCTTGAAGACTATAAATTGTCCGTGTACATTTGTATTTTTCTCTCACGTTGAAATAGCCGTGACAGTAAAAGCATGGCTCAGGAGGTCACACACACAATGCTAAAACATTACATACAGGGGCTTTTTTTATTTGCTGTGATGTGGAAATACTTCCACCTTAAGAAGAAACAATGAACCTTTAAAGTATGCTAGGAACAAAGCCTCATCTCTGACAATTAAGTGCTTGGCCCCATTACAAGGATTATCAGTCAGAAAAGGTTTCAGTTACACTCTTTCTTATGATATGAACACCTTTCCAGTAGTAACTTGACAAGACCAGCAATCCATTTTACATAGGCCACCAATGCACCATTAGATGGTAAAGAATGTTGGTCACTACCAACCTGAAACAGCAGTCTGAAGGTGGAAAGACTTGGATTACATTATCAATCCTCTGACGTATCTTGTGCCTTGAATATCTAGCTCCATTTCTACTTTTTACAAAGGATCGACTACTACAGACACACAGTATGAAATATCTTTTGATGGTCAGTCTGTGTATTTGGGTCAGGTTTACTTAGCTCCCATCATTGACTGTATTAAATACAATAAAAAAGATACAATACATGACTACAGGTAAATCAAATGGCACTACTACTTCATATATGCAAGATATTCAGCGGACGCAGAAAATAGGGCTTGATCATTTTTCACTCTCAAATTCTTTAACTCTTTTTTCACTCTTAAATCACTTCACAGTTTTTGCAGGAGAAAGCCCCTTGAAAACTTCCCGAACTTTATATAGGAATTCTGAACTGAGACAGACCCATCTTTCCAGATTACTTTCAAGTTACTTTTTCAAGTTTTGGAGAAAGCTAAAATTGCCTTGCGAATCACAAGTCAGAAATATGGTCTGCAGAACTTATTTGTGAAGAATGATTAACATTTACAGGTCTTCTTTCTGTCAGTGAATCACCCATGGTATGAATCATTGTTATTCGTAATTTCCCTCTTAATAGTTTGTGAAAACACATTTCAGCATCAATATAATTTCCAAATCTTTCTTTATACTGATGACTTCAGCCATTTGGTGTTCATTATTCCATGACTGCATTCCTGAACCAGGTTTTGAGGGAACTGTCTGTTCACTATATCAGTGCTGAAGTAAGGGAGAGAGAGACAAAGCAAGCACGGCCAAAAAAGCAAATGAAGAATACAGAGTGCACCTGTAGGATGTAGAAGCATCAGGAAGTCACAGTACAGCCCAGGGCTGATACTACGTAATTCTGAGGACTTTGATTATACCATCAAAAAGATGGCAGGGAGGAGGCAAGAAGTGAGATCAGAAAGCAGAATGAAAAAGAAATGCAGCTAACAATAAAAAAGAAGAACAGTTAGCAACAAAAAGGGGAAATAAAATAAGTGGGAAAGAAGGAAATCTTAAAGCATCAAAGGTTCTGCACTGGTGGTTACTTGTTCCCATGAACGAATATGGAAGGCTGTATGAAAAAACATGAGACTTAGAATTTAAGAGGAATAAATGGAGAGAAGAGAAGAGAAGATCAGTGGTGGTATCAAAAAAGACAGCACTAATGAAGAAAAAAATCCACAAACTAATCCAAAAAAGAACTAATCGGAAAAATCTCTTCACATGAAGTAACCAAGCAGTCATGTGTGACTGATTCAGTGTTCATATCACCATTTGTGAATATTAATTGAACAGCAAGAGGAAATCCAAATTATACTGTAAGCTGCTACCTATACATTGGACCAAATGACTGGTTTGGAAACATCTATAAATGTGTTTCAACATGTTCATTGGGAAGCCTTTAAGCTTTGAACTCCTTAAATCTGTCTATCACCAACTTTTTACAGCAATTGTCATTCAATGTCACTTTGCTAAATAGGGGCTGGGTTGTGTAACTGCAATTATGTTGAATATAAGATTTTCTTTGTTGTTGTTATACAGCAGAGCCACATACAGAGTGCAGGGTTTGTGAATACAAAATCATCAGAAATGGCAATGCTTCTGTAGAGAACAGTGGCTTAGCATACTTTACATTGTACTTAAAACTTCAGAGACAAAGCATAGCCCAACCAAAATCCATAGAGGTGTTATAATTTTGAATATTTTCTAGAAATTTAAATTAAAATATAGGCAAACTGGTTTTCATGTGCAAATCAAATTCCACTTCACTGAAATGTCATTTATTATGCATTAAGTATATGTTGAAACAGGTCTTACTTACGTCTTTATACTACTTTAATTTTATTTCTAATTGTATACAACCAGTATATAATTATTGTGTATACACACACATATTTTTTTTCCTCCTGAGATTTAAATGTGTCACTCATGCCTTTGAAAGCTGTTTCTTATTAACTCTGCTTTGTAGATGCATAGCCTAGCAATCAACATTCAGTCTTAACACTAAATCTAAACTTCTAGTTATAGGTGAACTTGGTTCATCACAATTTTAGCTTCATAGACTCTAAAAATGACAAATTTTCTTTGACTTAAGAAGTCTAATTATTTTTATGGCACTAACTGGCTATCCTCTGCTGCTGGTTAGATTATCAAGTGTTCTTGGTTATTCAGAGATGATTTTACAAGCCTTCTGTGGGCTACACGGTATACTGTGGAGTTCATTAGTTTTGGAAGAGAACATAAAAATGCATCCAGTTTACAGACAGATAAATGTGTCATCTGCAGCTTGCTGTCACTGCTCAAGTCCAAGATTTTGATTTTATGATTGGTCTGAGATAAAAAATAATAGACATAATACTCATTTTTAATGTGATTATCTACTTATACTCAGCATAAACAAAAAACCCACCAACCTAAAATAAATGGGTCAGCAAGTAAAGAGCTTAGTAAAAAAAAATGTTGTTAGGTGACTTATTTTATATCTGCCCTTGTAGTAACTAATAAAATCAAAATGGAGTGGTGGAGAGTAAATTTCAAATTAGCCAAAATAATTTCAAATCATACTGCATCTTGCAACCAAGGATCTCCAGATATTTTAAAAACTGGGCAAATATCCCTACATTTATTTTGAGGATGGCTCAAGTGAGGTAGTTACATTAGTAAGGTGGAACAGTTATACTCTGTTGCTGCCTGCATGAACTCAATTTGGAGTATGATTAGACTTAAAGACAACAAATTGTATTAGTGCTGAGTATGACAGAGAAATCTGGGACAAACTCTTAGGAAAGTAGGAAAGGTCTACAAGGACAAGCAACTGCTCTCTCTGACCAAAGGCTTATATGAGGAATATGGCAATGAGAAGTTCAGTGTCCACTTCCAATGATGGCCATAGTTTTGGAATTATATCTAACAGGGGAAACAGTGAATAATAACTTACAACTGAAAATTACTGGCACAAATACCAAGAGCATTTTTCAAGTGTTTTGAAATTAACCAGAGCCAATTTTTAATGCATTTAACTCTTAAGAGACTGTATACAAGGAAATGCTTTGTCTAACCTGAGCTACCATAAGCTGAATAAATTAATATTAAAGACTGTCAGTGAACTGTAAATCTACAATAAGACCTTTTTCTGGTCCTCTGGGTTTGCATTCTACATTCTTCTTAAAATTAGCTCAAAAAACAGCCCACGAAAATTCAGAAATATGCAACCAGCAAACTCTCTGAAATTAAGCCCTAGGGTTTGCAATCTTTGTAGACACAAAAAAAAAGGGTGAAAAAAGGGAAAAAGCTCTGATATTTTACATTTAAATTGTGTTAAACTTTTTCCTCGGTGAATTTTTTAACAATTTAAGCAAAGGCTGCGTTGTTAATATTTGTTCCCTTACTGCCTTTGCAGTTAAAACCAATCCGAATCTGACCTTCAGGTACAGGTGAGCACCTTCCTCATTAGCCTTCGTTTATATAAATGGAATGTTAAATTTGGGCCACTGTGTTTTCAAACTCATCTGAAGTCATTTCTTTCTAACTAACTGCTTTCCCCTTCTGTTCAATAAATGAACACCTATAAATACCACTAGTTTATTTTAGATAATGCTCTTTATCTCACAAACGGACACATTTCTTCAGGAAAACGGTTACCTGCAGACGGAAATATCTAATCAATATTGACCACACACATATTGCAATTTTATTGTAAATTTGTTGTTTTGTACCTATATCAGGAAATAAATTATGTTTATGTCACAGCTCCTGGTTCTGCATTAGCAGATTTTCTCCTCCCTCACTGACCACATACTGCTGTTCTGCTAGAAGGAGTGTATCTTTTCCAGGGTATGTAAATACGCTTCTCAATTACAACTTTCTGAAATTCCATGTAGACAGTCTTGCCTCTTAACCTCATAGAATATAGGAAGGATTGGAGGGATAATTATAAAAATTCAAGGTACAAGGAGCCAGAACTCTGAAGAACCAACATGTTCACAGAACAAGAGCCAGAAAATAACCTTATTCTCTCCTTCAAGGTCCAAACTTAGCAGATTCTCTTGAGAACAATGGGAGGGCTTCAAGCTTCAAAAGACGGAGATGAAGCACATTAATTAAAAGAAACAGGAACTCCGCTCTCCTGAAATGAGCATCTGGTCTGGATTTAGTACTGAGAGGATTGTGTCCTGAAAGAGTGTAAACTGAAATCCACTTTAGAGTCTCAAATTTCTCAAGAAGGTACCTCAGAAAGCTCTTCCCCACTCTCATTGACATCTTGCCTTTCTTCCTAAATACACAAGAGAATCAATGGTTCATAAGCATATCCGTCTCTCAACCCATTTCAACCATCCATCTCTCTCACAGCAAGTGTAAAACCCAGCTTTTTCAGTTAATGTTAATTCTTAGCATTATCATTCAGGAGAACATAGGCACCAGCTTTACTTCTGTGCGTATACGTTGAAGAAGATGAGCTCACATCTGCCATTTTGCCAGAGAACTTCTCCTATAGATGACACAAACAGATGCATTTCCCAATCCAGACTAATTGCAAGTGCAAATCAGCTACCCAGAAACACTCAAAAATCCAGCACCTTAGAGGAACAGTTAGAACAGCAGAATGACATCTTTGGAAATAGTCATATAATCCTAGTGTGTATGTAGGTATCTTCAGGCTGGACGTGGATAGATGTCTGCTAACAATAGCATCCCACAGGATCAAAACTCTGCTGGTTTACATTCAAGAAACACTGCACTTCAGAGACATTGAATATCTTTCCAGCACACACACTACAGTTTTGGGGAGCTAGGAACTTCTAGTTTCTAACCAAGCAGCCAGACAGAAACATGTGTGGTTATAAAATTCATATAAACAGGCTTTGCTATCTTTGGAACAAAAGCCGCCCCCAGGGGCCAGTTCCCAAAAGACTGGGGCTTACACTTGCAAAGATCGAGCCCTACAAGAAGACACACAACTGCAGTTAGTGAGCTGGGTCCTGGGGCAGGAGCCCTGGGTTTTTCACCGCTGGTAAATTTTCACAAAACAGCATGCACAAGTAGCATTTAATCTCATGTCTGGTTAGTTAAAAGTCCACGTCTGAGCACCAGGACAGCACGTCTCAATTCAACAAAACTTTAGTCCTTCAGATATGTCATGTCTCTACAGATGAGAATAATGTCTCTTTAGGACCATTCAAATACCACAGTTTGTAATATGTTCTTGGTTTTTGACTTCAGGACAGTCAGAGCCTAGATTCTGCAGATACGCTATCTGAAATTACACAAGTTCTTAAGGCCCAGAATACCATTTTCACCAAGGCAAAAGTCCTCTGGGGCAAAAAGAAAGTGTTCATCTGGTCGAAAAAAATATGACAAAATCCTGAACAGGAATGAAGGATTATCAGGAAGCTCGTCACTGTCTGGGTACACTTCTTGAAATTGTTTTCTCTAATATATACATGAAGAAGTATAGTTAAAAATAAATATGTGATATTGAGTATTTAATTCTCTAGAGAAATAGTAAGAGAATGGCATATACAGTATTAGACAAGCTCATTTAACACCCTACAAAAAGCACTCTACTAGAAAGTTAACACGACATGTTTCTGAAATTGTTTCATCTGGCATTCCAGCTGTGCCACGATTTCGCAAAAGTACTGAGAGCCTTTATTTCATATTTTCCCCTTCCAGAATGAGCATAATGATATCCAGGTTTCACATCTATAAAAAGACTGTCATTTTTAAAATATGCTGGATTACAAACTAATCATCGTCATCACTGTGTATCATGAAAATCTTTAGAAGGTACCATATTTAAAAAGAAAAGTCACAAAATTAATAGGAGGACCATCTATAACAATCACCATAAATGAATTCCGTTGCTGGAAGGAAGAAAGTGTCAGCAGATGTCAGGGACATCTACTAAACTCACTTGAAAGCTGTACAGTGAGGGCAGGGGAGTCGTTCCACTTCACTGCAGATGTGCCTGCGATCACTCATAATCTTCCTGACAAATCAGCATTTCTCACCCTACATCTATCAGTGACGGCAGGACCATAAGTGGTCTGGGCACTGATTTAGTTTCCTCTGGGATTTCAAAATGACTGTTGGAATAGAAATATTATTTTCACAACTGATTGTTTGCAAGATGAGAAGGTAGGGAAGGTAAGACTTAAACAGTTACATCCTGGCAAGCATCTAGTCAAATTTTCATTCCATAAGAGGGTTGAGCTCTCTCATAAACTGGAGTCGGAAAATTTGAGTAACAAGGAAGTCAAAACCTTCAGTATTTGTTACAACAGGAAGATGATCTCCCTTCATCAGTAACAGCTGTAATCCTACTACAGCAGGGTTTCAGAAACTACTTGGAGCAAAGTTAGTAGGAAGACTCGCTGCATAATCCCTGAACAAGAACGAATAATCAAAAAAAGAACGATGACCCACACTGCACAATTCATTTTCCAGCAGTGTTCACAGGTAAGTTAATGATGTTGCGGCACAGTTAAACAGCGTTGTCCACATCTTGCCTTTCTTCCTACATAAATAAGCAAATGAACAAGCTATTATTAAATAGGGAAAGCAATTAAAGTCGTTACACTTTTAAAATATGCAGTTAGTTTCCAGGAAATGCTTACTTCGTATGTTAAGGAAAACGTTTTAAAAAATTCTTAATTACTGAAAACTTGGTGCATTAAGGTAACAATCCAGCACAGGAATCTACCTGAAGAATAAAATGGAATGGTAGCAAATGCTCCACTTCGAAAAAGAAATATCTCTAATTCCTAGAAGTTTCAGCTCAAACTGTTGTCTCCCCATGTTTAAACTCAAAATATTTTCATTCATGAAAAAACACGCTAGCTTTGAAGAGATCTCAGATTGGATATAAGCGTAAAGTATTTTAGTGTAAATAGGATGGGAAGAGTTTAAATTAAACTATTCTGTGGGACAATTTGCAAACCATTGAACATTTTCATGCAGGGATTGCTGATCACAGCTGACAATTAACACTACAGGAAAAAGGTAGGAAGTGAATCCTCACTGATGTTTTCTCATGAGCCCATAAAATTTGAAAAATTATTTTGTCCTCTAGAGAAACAAGCATTATTAGAAGTCCATTTCTGTACTAATATTGTCTTTCAGAAATTTGCTTTGTTTTTCTAACTTATGCCAAGCTACCAGATTCATTTTAATGATTTAATCCATTAAACAGACAAAAGTAACAGCACAAACAAACAAAAGAAATAGCTTTCTCATCAGTAAATATGAACACTCAAATTTTTTCATGTAATAACTTGGTAATAAACGAATTCTAACAGCTATATTTTGCATATTTCATCCAAAAAAACCACAAAATTCCAAACATGAATTTCTTCATTCTACCTGCAATAAAGCTCATACCACTTCACTGCAAATAAAACCTCACTGCAGAAAGCACTTTTCCAGTATCCTTGGAAAAACAAGATTTTTGTTACCAACATCTCTCTAACATCTGTGTTTAAATCCAGCTACACAACATTACTCCAGCACACACAAAAACTCTTAGAGCATGCAAAAAACTGAAAGGCTACATTCTCAAAGTTATGGTATGACAAAATGTTCATTTACACAGGGCTGAACGACACTGATAGATGCCCTCCTATTTTCCGGTAAAACATTCCAAAAGAGCCTTGCTCTGAGCATTAATATATGGTTAATGTTAATATCCATTAATATATGAGCCAGCCACAGACCCCTTAGTTCAGGAAGGTATAAATGCTCATGGATAAATCAAGTCCAGTCACAACTTTAACTTCCAGGACAGCAGGGAGCATAAGCAAGTTACAGTTATTATCAGGTAAGCAGACTGTTATTGTCAGTCAGGCACACAAATACGATCAAAAATAAATTATCAGAAAGCAACAAAGTTAATTTATATGTAAGCTGGATCAAGGCCAAATGCACATCAGAAAAAAAGGAGTGAAATATGTTTACAGGTAGTTCTCTCTTGCTGCATTTTGAGTTATTTTCATGGAAGAGCAGCTGATGTCTGCACAGCTCTGTAACTTACAGTACTGAAACAATCACAGTAAAAAAGAGTAATTACCTCTTGTACACAAATGGTTCTCTGTATGCTCGTATGGTCTTTCAGTGTTATGGGACAAACTGGTTGAAATTTTACCATAAAAACCCATGATATTATGAATTTTGAATAGGCACAATGAATAGATTCAGAGTGCATAGAACAATAAAACTCACAAGCATTATCACATCATTCTTTTACAGTTTTTACTGAATAGATAGTACATCATGCATACAGTGTGACAGTCATTTTAAGGGCTGAGCGAGCTGCAGACGTGGATCTACAACCCATCAGAATGTGCTTTAAATATAATGATAATTTTCCTCTTTCAGTCACTAATACCTAAATTTTCTGTTTGTATGTCACTCTCACAGTTTTTAAAAGTTAGTAAAAACATTCAAGTAACCTCTCCTTTTTGATAACAATGATGCAAACTTTTAAATCAGCACAGGTTACCAGGAGAGCAATAGAAAAATGATTAGTACTTTTTATTTGATTTCAACAATTAAGTTCTGTGCATTTTCTGAAGAGTGAAGTTGAACAGTTGAACAAAATGCCTATTGTAACTCTAGGAAGCAGGAGAAAAGCTGCCTCTGGGAAGGAATTTATTAAATTCGTCTCCCCTAGACCCACACTGAACTCAGATTTACACAGCATGGATCCCATCTCCACAAGAACATGATTTGCCTTTCAGTCAGATGCTTCCTGCTGCTGGTGAAATTTAAGCTGTGTTCCCTGAAAAAGTTCAACTTGAGAATTATTGCACTGCCATGGCTACAAAGTAAAATATACGGTAGGCTCAGGGGGCCACCAAAGGAAACTGGTGGTCTGAGGAGAAAAATGACCTCTCTATCTGGAATTTTTTATATATGTATATATGACCTTTTGCACTTATGTATGCTACTTATCTGTAAAGCTTAACAAGAGTATCTCATAAACATCATAATAGTGACCTGATCCACCTGCAGTGCACCAAGTGTGGTACAACAGTTTGTAACATGTTAGTGTTATCTATCAAAGACATTACAAGATTATTTTTCAGACATCTGTTCATTAGTATAGAAACTCACTCTGCTAAGAATAAAAAAATAAAGGAGAACTTGTTTTTTTTTCAAAAGGAAATCTGCATATTTGAATGTCTGACAGAAAACATACATTCATTACCTTTCCCGCAACAGCAGGTTGTTAAAATCATCCTGTAACATTGTCAGTGTCTCCAACATAACAGAAGACCTTACAGCTATTTTAAAACCAAGAACAGTGAATCAAGCCCCTGCTTGGATTTTCTTCACATGTAGGCACAAGGATACAAAGGTATCTCTTGAACAGAAAACAAGGTATCCTTTCTAATGAGAGAACATAGAGAACCAATTTTTGTGGGGTCATGAAAGCTCTCTGCTCCTGTACTGTACGATAATGTACGTGCTGTATGTGGCAGGATCTAGCCCAAAGTGTCATCTTTAGGAACATGCTCAGGTTACTTAAGCAGGGATAGAGAGAATGGGTACAAAATTATTAATGTGGATATCATCTATCCCCCCACTCCCCTTGAATGTACAGGTACAACACTGGGTTTACTGTCAATCAGAAGCTTAGAGCCAAACCCCCAAACTATGGAGTACTCAGAACAGCAAGCAATGTCCTTGGCAATTAGAATTTATATGACTGAGTATCCAAAAGAGCAGACAGGCAGTCTTTACCCAGTGCCTACAAATGTAACAGTCAGAAAACAGTTACTAAAAGGAAAAATAAAACAGAATATTATTCTGTGAGAAGATAATCCACGGCTCACACAATGGTTGCTCATGTGCCTGGGAGTTTTCAATTACAAGTAAGGGTATCTAACATTTGTTATAGAAATTAACAAGAGTTTTTACAGGTTATCCCAATCAAAAATATCTTTTCTATATGGTACAGAGCGTGTAAGCAGTTTTTTCTTATGCAAGTATATATACAAACATAGAAAATTACTATAAAAGATTTAACACATAGCTTCCATTCAGTCTTCAGGTGTTCTGCTGTATAAAGCAGTGACAGACATGCTTTGCTAGTCTAGTGCCCTTTCTGAACGATTCTCCCGGACACTTTTCTGTTCACACTTGTTCTTCTTCTCCATATTTCAAATTCCTTATGCTATTTCCCAGAACAGTTATGCAGATCAGTCATTTAATGATTTTTCTCAAACATTTTCCTGCTTGACTACTTTTTTTCTTTCTTTTTATATTCTCTTGTTTTTTTATTTAAAATATGAAGTGAGTAGTATGAAAGGTAAAATACAAGACAAGTAGTAGTTTTTAAACCTATTGATAGCTGTGAGACTCTTCATAAAATGTATCTATTTTTTGTTACTGCAGTCTGTCAGAATTTGTAGGTATAAGATACAGAAATTCCAAAAGGAGCCCAGAACTGAAGCGCATACAGATTCAAAACTTTAAATGTTTTATCAATTTTCTGACATGTTTCTTCATATTTGGAGAAGAATGGTTAGAAGAAAGCAGAACTGATTTAAGGTTTTAACATACAGTTGCAACTTTCTTACTGTTAGATTTAGAAAACAACCTATGAAGTTTTGCTTTATTATGCATTTTACAAACTTTTAAAATGTTAAGAAATAATAACAAACTTTGAAATGTCTTCCAAAGAGCGCTTCTCTTCAATGGAAATTTGAAAATCTAGGGTTACAACAGGAAAAAAAACATATTTTCCCTTGCTGATAAAAAATTTTAATGGTTGCAACAGTTTCAGAGACAAAATCTATAAACTGATTAGACAATAGAGATTTTATCATTGCCATTCCTTCTAACATTCAAGAATATTAGAATAAGTTTCAGAAGTTCATTATAGCTAAACACAATTTTATACACATTTATATACCATACAAAGGGTGAAGGTTTCATGCAGAGCAAAAGTTCTTGTACTTTTGACAATACAAGTCATTTAGGCATATGCAATCACATGGCTTCAAAACAGATTAGCACACAATCTGTAATTCGGTATATAGCATCACTTCAAAATGTCTTTAACTAGCAAGCATATGGAAAGCTAAGATAAGCTAGTTTCATACGCACAAATCCAAAACCATTGTAAATATAGTTTAACTTTTGTCCTGATTATATATACTCAGTAGAAGATCCATTGAGGAGAAAAAGTGATCCTGAAAGTTGGTAACCAGCTAAACTATAAGTCTGAGCAGTAAAAAACACTTTTCTTGAAAAGCAGTTCAAATAAATTTTAGTCTGAATGACGAGGAACATTTCACTGGAGTGCTGAGTTTCCACAACTGGTATGCCCAGAGGTCAGGCAAAACTTCTGCAAAGGTAAGACGCTGGGTGATTACCATGAGTGACCAGCTCAGCATATTCCATAAGCCAACAGAAAAGCCTGCGCGCTCAGTAGCAGAAACTGTCTGTCAGATAAAGTCTGTCCAGTGAACCCAAATAGCACGATCTTAGGTTAAGCTGAGGGACAAAGAGAACCTTTCAACTGCTAGCACCTTTCTGGTATGAGCCTTTCTTCCATACACTGAACTAGCCTGCTGTCCAAGTAGGCCAAGCCAGTGCTTGGCCACTGTGCACAGCTCCTTGAACTTTGGGAAATTGTGGCACCACTACACTTATCAGGAAGTGAAAGGACCAGAGCAGTTACAGAACAGGACCGTGCATTTCTTAGTACTAAAAAGAAGGCAAGAAAAAGATGAAGTAAACAAAACAGATGGTTAGCCTTTATATTAGGCACATTATGTTATATGCACAGCACTTCTCTTCCAAAAGATTTCAGAAAGCATCCATATAGCAAATGTGATTTAAAAAAGATATATTGGCATGTCATCATTCTAGATGCTCAAGAAATTCTTACAAGTATGAAAGTATTTTGGGTGATGAGTTGAAGCATTTTAACACACTGCAGTTTAACTACTCATTATTCATTCTCTCAGATTAAATCTTAGAGTTTTTGAAGTACTTTAAAGTACTTGTTCACAATGTATTACCACTTTTATTACACTGCAGTATTTCTATAATATTACAGTACTTCTTTGAGTGACATACATTTTACACCAAGACGTAATTTAAGCAAATGGAAGGATTCGTGTTTTACATGTAGTGGGTAGCTAGTGCCTCACTTGCCTTTCTGAAATGGAAGGACTAAAGCAGTAAGCTACAATTCATTTTATTCGTAATAAAAATTATGTAGAAGAAATCATTATGTCCCAACTGATTACAACAGCCTATTTAATGAAATGCATATTTTTGAAGACTCAGAGGTACTGTAATGTTTGCGCTATTATTTAAGAACCATTAAGTACGATTGCGACAGTACCTCTATTAAACATTTTATAGTTTTCTCAGTGTATGTTTATTTTCTACATCAGCTTTTGCACTTTTATAATATTGGCCTAGTAATTCATCCTGGCATCAAAGCAATGCCACACTTCAATGGATTGAAGTTAGCAGGACTTCTTGCTGGAAAGGGGGAAAAAATGTTTCTGGCATACAGCCTACCTCATCTACATGAATTATAAGTGGTTTAAAATAATTTGCTGTCTGTAGGTCTTTCTAACCTTGCAAGGAAATTTTCAGCTGTTTCAGAAGGAAATTTACATAAATGCAATAAAAGTTTCAAATCTTGGATTTGTACTTCCCAAAGTACCTTTTAGCCATTAACTTTTGGTTTTAATAACAATAAGAAAAGAAGCCTTTGCTCTAGCTTTTTGAAATAACTGCATCTCAATACAGTTCTTTAGTTTAAAACACTCATTAGCTAAGTAAAGTCACAATACGAAGGTGATTTAAAGGCAACAGAAAGTAACTCTAAGCTTGGCCAGCTTGGAGGAAGCATGCCCCAGGTGGACCCTGGCCAGGACAGGTTTGGATTCAGAATTCAAAGCTAACCATACCTCAGGGGGAACAGGCTGCTCCTTAGAGCTGAGAGTAGCTGATGTGAATGCACTTTTCACCCCAGGCAAATGCATGGCTGTCAGAGGTCCAGAAGCAACTTCAACAGCTAGAAGCATGCTGTGACGAATTTTGGATAAATGAATTCCTTTGAAAAACTCTGTAAATAGTATCATATTTCCAAGACTGCATCTGGTTGTTAAGTCTAGATCTAGATTTTTGACCTTTGATGTCTGTTTTTCTCAAATCTCTCCTATAGAAATGGCCTAGAGTTACCTTCAGGATCTAAATCTGCCCAGAGTTTAAGGTTGTTCAGTTATGCCAGTCAATAAAAATATTTTCTGTTTAAAACCAAAATCTTTTTTAGGCTATATATTGTGTCATGACATTTGGCAGGAAAAAGAAAAAAAGCCTAAGTACCTGTACATCGATGTCTACACTAGTTCTGGTGGCAGGAAGTATTGAACAAAATATATTTCCTGCTGTGAAGGAATGCATTTCTGTACAAAGCTAAATGTTTTCATTTGACCTGTCTGCCTGTTATGATGGTAAACAGTATCAAGTGTACCAAGGACAGAGTGGAAATAATGGGATAACTTCTTCTGAAAAAGGAATTATGGCAAAAAAAGAACTAAATGATTAGGGAAATCACTGATTTAAAGAAAGTGCAATGCAGTAGTAAGAGTAATCAGCACATTTGGGACAGCTACCGCACAGCACTTCTATCTGTAAAAACTGTTTCTTGATTCATGTTACATGTTAAGTTCCTGAATACTGATAATTCTAGCATCCATCTCACACAGAAGATAATCCATATTGATGACACAACAATCATAAATGCTCCACACATAGTAAAAAAAGAGAGTTGTTTCTGTTAAGATACTTAGCATTACTTAAGAATCCTCCCAAGAGGACATTTCAGTCACTTTATCCTTGCAAATCCAAAAGATTATTTAAGGTTTCATTCTGTCATTTTAAAACATGTCCACTGTGGATTCCTGCTTTAGCATGGGACTCAGTGTATTTTTTTTTTAAATTAATCCTACAAACTGGCATTCCTCTGTGTGAGAAAGTTTTAGGGCAAGAAAAGTAGTTAATAAAAAATTGTGGGTCTTGATAAGCTGAAAAAAAATGTTTGCTAGATCTTAGATTGAAGATTTTCCCATAATGCTCATAAAAGCAACACCTAAATCTTTTTTTTTTCACCTAAAAAACCCCTAAGATTTTAACTAAAACTACCCTGGATTCAAAGACAAAATTAGTAATCTTTAAGAGAGACATAACACTGAACACTATTATATTATACACTTAATTGAAAATACCCACAAAAATCTAAAATCTACAGGGTGGGTGTAATTCATGGGAGAGCTCACACTTGAACTTATGGATTATAAACAGGTCTGGTTTTGATATTCGGTGGTTACCATTAAAAGCAATACAACAGTAATTTTCTGAACATTGCATGGATGACTACCAAAGTGTCTTGACCTTTGCAACACACCTTTTAATCAAGTTTACATTATTTTCCGCAAACTTTTTGTGGCCTGTTTTTGCTTTAAAAGTCTAGATATTGACAAAACATATGACAAACCTCCTTTTACAGAGACCTTTCTAGAGCATCTTAAAAATAATAAAACGTCCTGGGCATTAAAACACGATTTGTGTATCTTGCTGGTCATTGCCAGCCCTTACAGAGATGGACATCGTCTCTGGCACCAGAAAATGACAATGACTAACTGAACAGGTGGGAAAGATGAAATGTCTGGATTTCTTTTTTTTTTTAATGTGTTTGGTTTTTTCTTTTCCTTATATCCCCATCAAAAGCAGGGAAGGGGGAGAGGACTTCAAGTTCCTAAACACAGAATGGACACTTTCAAGACAAAAATGTAGACAAATTTCTGGATACATAAGGATTTTTTTGCCCTAGGCTTCCTCAAAAGTGTGTCTCTTTTTTTCCCAGACAACACTAATGACTCTAATAAAAGGTGCTTATAAATCCACCTATGCCTCCAGGCCACCACGACTGCAAAAAAAATACCTGAAAAGGAAAGAAAGGAAAATAAAATCTGAAGAGTGTCTGTTCCAGCTTTCAGCAACTAGTTCTCTCCCCTTCTTTTCACTAACTAAAAATTATTATTATATAATTTCAACTTGGCAGTTGGTTCTTCAGTGATGTAGTAGAAAGCGCTTCTGGCTTCTTAGCATGATTTTCCAGCTGCTATGGGAGTCAGGTGAAGAACATTACTGGAGTCACAAAGAGAGGGTTGCTCAGAATACTCCCTGCTATGTCCTGTGTCCCCCACCCAATTCAAATTGCACATTTCATTAAACTCCAGGTTAATGGCTGTGTCTGTCAATGGCTTGTTGCTATCCTGACACTGAACAGAAAGAACATTTTACCATGTCCATCAAAGATCCTAAAATTTTTAGCTTACTGGTATGAATATTAGGAAACTCTTTTATAATTCTTTCATTCCTTCTTTTCCTCTCAGCCTTCCTTTGCCTAATCTTATTTCTGGGTTTTTTCTTATTTCTTTGCTTCTCACTCCGTTTAAACTAACCTGTTCTCTCATCACCTGCCCTGTGCTGCTTTCTGTTTATTTTTCATTTCTGGTAATTCATCTTCCTTCCTTCCAGCCTGCAATTCTGCAGGGAGATAAGATATATGTGAATATATAAAGCAAAATTCTGGTTTCATTGAAGCTGATAACACAGTTCCCACTGACATCAGCACAGACAGGATTTTAGTTGTGTACTGACATTTGACTAAAACTTCCATATAGTTTTCCCCCTTGGTTATGATAAGTGCACATGGATTTTTGATAAAAAAATAAGTTCAGGAAAGCTAAACTGCACACCCCATTCAGGAAGGTAAAAATGGTCTTACATCCACACATAATATGTAGATGAAGGAATCATGAGACACTGTTCTGAATGTATTATCTTTTAGAAATGACATACCTCAAACCTTTTGCAGCTGTAACCCCTCTTGTTCCTCTCTCAAAGGGACCACACATCATGCACTCTCTCCTTCCCCTGTGCCCACTCAGGTAACAGAAAGCTATCCCTAACTCCAGCCTGCTGAAGTGGGTGCTGCATAGAAAAGACAGAATCCAAGGGATACTAGAAAACCGTTTTCCCTGTACCTGTATCACCTCCCCACTGCCCCACGTACTTTTTGTTGGTTTTTTCTTAGCTGTTTTAATGTTAACTATCATTTATTTATCATTCTAGTTACTAAATGCCTTTCATTACAAGTGCATAAATATAGTTTACATTAGACACCTATCTCACTCACTGAAATGTAAGTCAAGATGGACTCTGCTCATCTTTTGAGTTACACTAGATTCTTGCTGGTGAAACAGTGCAGCTACTGGGATTATATTTTACAAAGTTAATAACCAAATTCCTTTCATTATACTGTCATTCTGCTACCTTTCCTCTAGCAGTGATACCCTAGCATGGACAGCATGAAGCATTTGTCCTTACAGACCGTTACTTTATTCAAACAGCTGACAGAAAAAGACTTTGTGAAGCCATATATCAGGACAAAAGTTTTATAGCTTTAGTGTTGCTTACAAATCAATTCCTCAGAGTTGGGCTACCATTAGGAGCTTTTAAGATTGCCTAGAGCTGTGTCATTCACTGCTGTTTTGACATATTAATGCATTAATGGTGTGTGCAGGCTGACATAACTTCTCTGAAGTACTATTACAGTAATTACTAGGAGTCTTCAACATGACATGCGAAGTTAAGAAAGGTGACAAAAGAGTATGTAGATACTCAGACACTCTTAAAACATTCATTCAACATTGACAGTGCATAATTAGGAAACTACAAAAACATTGAGACAAGGATTGTCTGCTATGTATACCTTCAGAGAAAATAAGCATGAATGAAAAAGACAATTATGTGAAAATGATGGCTGATACTGTCAAACAATTCTGTTTCAGTAAAAAGAGGTTGGGAGAATCAGAGTAAAAAGTACCAGGTTTGCTCATTTCAGTTCT
>Ga0181612_146475_pt1:0-12500 | contig 17621 bp, 7 predicted proteins | sample HoacroProtozoa21_FD_119630 | JGI IMG/M metagenome (GOLD analysis project Ga0181612, IMG submission 119630) | Hoatzin crop microbial communities from Cojedes, Venezuel. Combined Assembly of Gp0051906, Gp0051904, Gp0051908 | reverse complement strand
TATAATGGTGAAATGCCTACATCAAAATCTTAAACTCAAGCATTAATCAACAAAATGAAAGACTAATTTTATAAGAAAAATGTAATAAAACTCATTTTAAGAAGTTTTCCCTTCATTATTTTTTCCTTTAAAGGAACCAATTCTCTCCTAATGGTAATTATGCTGCTTTGGAGTAATGATAATACTCCGGCAGCTCAGTTTTAGGCTGCTGTTTTTAAAGTGAAGCCAAATCACTTCAGTCACTTGGAAGTTGAAGAGTAACTTTCATAAACTTTTCCACCAGTTTATGTAAGTTAGCTGTGATCTTTCAGATAGAAAGCATTACACTACTGCCTCCAGAACGTACTTTACTACTTTTCGTATATGGTTTATATACGAGCCTTTAAATTGCACCACCACCTCTTTCATAAAAAAAAAAAAAAAAAAAAAAGGTTTGCCCTCAAATGAACTAGTAAGGGAAAACTCACGGGTTTAGTGTCTGTACCAGCAGTTTAATGCACTGCTATAACTCTGGGGGGGCGCGGGGGTTGGGGTCCCATACCTTGCATTATCTAGATTTTTTTCTGATACTGAAAAATGGGAGCAGACTATGCTATTTTTTAAACAGTTAAAGGAATGCCAACATTTTCGTATTAAAACAGTATTATCAAAACTAAGACGTTATACAAAACTACAAACACCTCTTGTACTTCAGAAGGCGGCATCAGTTTAAACCCAACTAAAGAGTCTTTTTACCATTTACAATAACACTCAAAGCCATGGAAGTTGCATACACGTTAGGATGACATCTGTTAATAAATGATGTGGTTCTGAGAACAGAAAAGAAAAGTTTACCCTATGTCCCTTTAATATCCATTTCAAATTGTCAAAAACTTCAGAAAGCTGGAAAGTGTGAGACATAATAGAGAGATCTTGCCATGTAAGCAGGAGCTAGAAAATGTAGAACTAGTCCTGGCTCTTAACCAGATTCCTTTTGCAATCTTGGACAAGTCAGAGCTACTTTGCCTCCACTGCTTCTCTTCATAACAGAGAAGCAGTATTCACATCTCTCTAGAAATGCTGTGAAATGTTGTTGGTTTCATCGTGTTTTTTTAAAAAAAAAAAAAAAAACACACGCCTACAGGGAGAAACATTTCATTTTCCGGCCTGCTGCGCCCCTTCCCTGCCTCTTCCCCGCCGCACCCACACACACGCACTATTTCAAAGGAATGTGAGCAGTTGGAGGGAGGGAGAGAGAAGGGGTGGAGGGAAGGTTACAGCACGTATAAGACTGAGATGCCACATATGTACTGATTCATATGTTTCACAGAAAACTGCATACTTTCTTCTGTGACTGCTGTAGCATACATCAGACTGGCAGAGAAAAACTGAGGAAAAGACCATGGAAGAGGATCCTTACAGTAGTCAGTAAGATGATGTCTCTGATTATCGAAATGAAATGATTTTCCAAGAAAAACAATTTTTGATCCTAATAATGTTGCCTTCTCCTCCCCCTCCTTTTTAAATATAAAATCAGGTCAGGTACAAATGCTGTTACCTAACATGTACGCATACCTCATTAAAAACGGTGGTAGTTCAGGACATACACCAATATCAAAGTCAAAATCTTCCCTCAGTTTGAACATGCACATTTTCAACTCAGTCACTGTCACTCGAAAAAACAAAATATCAACTGCAAAAATTAAGTGGTTTTCATCTCAGCACTTAACTGAGATTTTGTCACTCTACCTGTTTCCCCGTATCAAGAATATGGGTATCCTGCAGTGGTGAACAAGTAGCGAAACAAAAGAAAACTGACTATTAAAGTCTGAATATAGTAATACGGAAATAATAGTAAGTGGCAATGGACAGAATAATACAGCTGTATTCCTAACCACTGAGGTTTTCTTCTTAGTTGACAGTTACATTTCTAGTAAAGGAGGAAGAGATTTCTATGGACTTCAACTGACATGACAGATTTAATTCCAGTCCCTGCTACACACTTTCTGTACAACCTAGGTTCTCCACTAGTACATCTGCGTATCCATTTCCAAGCTTTTTCTCCCACTTTTTATTTTTATCCCAATTTGGTTCTCTGAAGCGTGGACTCATTCAAATTAAGGGCACATACATGCAGTGGAGGACTCTAAAACTGTCTTGATCCAATGAAAATAAGATGACACATGAAAAAAAATGTTACACACATTTATTAGGACTTAGCCAATGTTCATAGCTTTTTCATTTTTTCACCCCAAAAGCCAGATCACAGCTTCAGATTGTACATAAACTGAACTCCCATAAGCAGCCAATGAAGCTATGACCAGCAAAACTGTATCAAAATAAAATCTAATCATTATAAAGATTCCTTTTTATATTGGTTGCCACAAAAGTATTTGCATCTACAACAGTTATACTAATGTACTGTCAGATTTCCTTGCATAAACTTGCGAATTCTAAAAATAATATACTTTGACAACAAATTCTTGAAAAACATTTGCCAAAACTGTGCTGAAGAACACTACATGGAACCCAGTCAGTGACATGGAAGTACTAAAGGACAAAACTCTGGGACCAGCGGCTTCATGCATTATCTATACCAGTATGTGTCTTGATAACAGTACCAAAGCCCATTCCTGCCCAAGCTTAGAGGTATATTGAATGAATAAAATGACTAGTCATCGTTCTACTCATTCTTATTTCATGAACATTATTTTATTCAATAGCGTATGTGTTGGCCAATAAAACATACTGGCAAAGGAAGTTACTTCTGGGTATGGAAGGGAAATACAACCCACAAACATAACTTTGTTCAAAATATTTACAAATCACTGTTATATTACTTAGAACAACCTTACAGATGAAGAAACTAACATGAAAAAGCCATCAGAGCTAGACAACTGACTCTCAGTCCCAAACGATCCATGAAGAACTACAGGAGGATCATCAAATTACGGCCCCATGTGTACAGCAGTGGGAACCAGAATAACTAGTTATGTTGTAACCACACTCTTTCTAAAATGTTACCTCAGAATAACATTGTTCTGTTTTAATTGTTAAAAGGCAGGGGGAACCCAAACAACCTAAACCACTCCAGTTCTGAACGATGCAAGTTATTTCTTAGTTTTAAGGTGATTATCATTGTTTTAGCTTGTTCAGTTTCATACATAGGATCTTCATGTTTTTAAACGTTTTGGCTCAGTAGATTTGCTTTTTGTACAATATTTTCACCTTCTTGGTTTATATTTGTGATGTTCTTTGTTGAAGGCTATTTTTAATTTAAGACCTGAATTGTCACTAACTGCAGATACAGTGAAGAAGTTCTCTACCTGACATTCCGGAGAAGACACTGATCATAGAACTTGGAGAAAGGGAAGTCAGTTGGAAAAAGACTAGCCAAGAGCTTTAATCAAGCTTCAGACACTGAAGGCTCTCTCCAAAACACTGCAAACAGCTATTTGGTACCAACACAGCACAGTATGATGCACTGCACCTTATTATCACCCCCTAAAAAGGAAAACAAAACCAAACAAAAACTCCCTCAAAACGTCTGTTTCCAAAGGACAAAGGCAATTAACAGGGCGGGGAGGCAAATCCAGTGACATTGTATTATAGTGGCAAGGGAATTTAAAGATACCGTATGTATGAAGTTATATTTCCTAAATTAGGGCTTAAAGACAGCAAGAACCATAGATTCCTCAGACCTGTTCAAAGTTAAAATTATCCCAGGCTGAAAACATCCTGGGAGAACAACAAAGCTGGATTAATTTCCTTTCTCAACATACGCATTTGTAAAGGTAGAAATCCTTGTAGATTCTATACTGGAAAATAAAATGCCACTAACAAACACAACAGGGGCTTAGTTGCAGCACACAGTTTACCGAAAAATAGACATAGCCACGCTGCCTTCAGTATTCAGACATTCGGTGTTCTGCACATCTTGAAACTTTCCTTTATTTCTACTTATCTTGAGCTATACGACCAAAAATTATCCATAATAATTTTATACAGATTTCTTAACATAATCTCAGACATGTTTCTAAAGAATAATAAGCAATAAATAAAGATTCTTTATGTTTATTATGGTTATGTTCATAGACAAGTCAGTCATGCAATATCTCAATGACTGTTAATGAAACTGAAAGCCTAATTAGCAAGATGAGGGGAATAACCCCAGCGTTCTGGCCCATCTCCAGTATGAATAATTACATCTACCTATGCAAAATCCCACTTGTCATTGCAATTAGGTGAGATATTCCTCATATCCTGCTCTAAATTGCGGAGTATTGTTTATAAGGCCATTGTAAAAGCTACTGTATTCTACCCTGGATATAGTTGCATTTTGATAGTAGTGATGTGGCAATTCCTACCTATTTTAGTCACTTTGTTCAAAAAGCCTAGTGCTTGCAAAGGCTCTCTGTTATCAGAAAAAAAAACAAAAACACACGCAACCCCAACTTCCCCCCCCACTAATTCACTGTGCATATATTACTGAAAGAAGTATAATATCTGTGTAGAACACAAGTGACACCTTAACAGGTACCGAGATACAAAGAAGTCAACCAGGTATTAGCATCTCTTTGGCAATTCAGCAGCATAACAAGCAGCCACCTTATCACACTACCTGAATGTCTCAGAAATTAAGCCAAAGCCAACACCCCTCCCTAGTGACTGTGAAATCCTACCAGCGCTTTAAAACACCCTTCTAAAAATGTATATATATACACAAGGAAGAGAATTAAGTCAGTCACCAATCAGCCTTTCAAGGGCCTCCAGAACAACAGTTGCACCCATTGCTACACCTTGCTTCCTGCTCAGCAGCATGGACCCCCCCAATATCTGTTCCCCAGAACAGCCACCGATTCCCTCTCATCGCTTTGATTTTGTCTCATTCCCTCACCACCCCCAAATCTCTCAAAAAAGCCTAAATTCTGGATTATGATTTATTTGAAATTGTTCACCGGACTAAAAAAGAATTCCTACATGAAAAAGGATTTAAAACTTTGGTAGGTTTAAAGTTGGCTTAAAGAGGGACATCTGGGGTTTATTATTGCCTCATGATATCAGAGAGCTTCCTTCCTCTCCTCTTTTGGCGCTGAACTGCCACCGAAATGGTTATTAGTAAGTAAACCCCTGGATGCTTACGCTAGCCATGCTAGTATGACCCGCACTCTTGCTTTAACTCTCCCTATCCCTTAAAATATACAGTTTTAACAGACTGCAAAATCCAGCCACTGGTTTTAGTTATGAAAGCTAAAAGACATCTTTTATTTAGGAAAATATGCAAGCAGATATCTGCAAAAATCCACATTAACACTAACTGTATTCACTATTTCATGCAACATTTCAGCAACGACATCAGCTATTTATTGCTCCACTATGGCAGCATGGAAACTTCCACAACAAAACACAAGCCAGGAGTGAAAAGAGCTGTAAAACCATAAAAAAAAAAAAGTTTGCTTTTCTCTTGCCCTGGCCTCCTAGGACTGTAAATCTCAGGCTTTCTTTTTCCTAGATTGTCTTTTTTCAAGGATTACCAGTGTTATAAATACCTTTGCCTTCTACTGACTAGAAACATTTTCTGCTGTAGAGTCACTTCCTGTGGGACAAGTTACATCGAAAATTACACACACAGAATTGTGATTATTGCTGCACTTCTGTTACTATTTTAAAAAAAAAAGCACTAAAAACAGAATAGCTTTCACTTTATCATTATCTTCTATAAAAGGAATATCACTCTTGCATGGGAGATAGTAATATACGTATTAAAATTTATTTCAAAATACAGTAGAAAATAATTTCCATTAAGTGACCTGCTGGGGAAAAAGCTGCACACACCAATGATTAAGCATAAGTGTGCATCTGTCCTTTAAATACGCATAGCAGTAATAGCTTAGATGTAAGAATTCAAATCATGGCCACTCTTGCTGCATATTCAAATTTGCATCAGGCAATGTTAAATTAAGAAGCACCTCCGATAAGCTTACAAACGACAAAGAAAAAAATTGGTTGTAAACTCTTCTGCATTGCAAAGATCTCTTTTGTCTGTCAATCAACAGAAAAGTATTATTCCACCGTCACAAAAGGCAAACCTTTGGAGGCAGTATAGGTCTGTGTGTTGTGCAAATGTGCAGTTGCTAAGAAGCAAATATGCTTCTCTTCTAATCAAATAGCCCAGCTCAGCAATGCTGCTGGCTTGGGGCAAGAAGCAAATTCCACCAGCCACAAACTTAGAAACAGTCTTGAATTATTTGTTGCTGACCGCTGGCTGAACCCTGTCCTGATGAGCACCATCACCATTAGCCACTTCTCAGTGTATTCCATCAACCAATGGCAATAGCAGCATGCTACAGCTCAGGCTGCAAGGAATTGATCAAACAGGGTAATGAGACTATTTCTTCATGGAGGTTATTTTAAATGAATATAAATATTTTCTTTCTACATAATTTGCCACAAAAGGTCACTGAACTCCCTGCGATTCTAAAGAAAAATGCTGTAGTATCCCCTTTATATATTTGAGTTAGGATATCGCCAACAAACAATTCTGGGCATTTTTGATGATTGTGTAAATCTTAATGAGGTGGCATCCCAGACAATTGATTAGCGGCCACTTTTTATCTTCACGTTTAGTTACGAACAAAAAGAAGATTTGGTGCTATTTTAGAAAATCATGATATACCTACACCCTTAAAATCTTTCATGAGAGAATATATTCTGTGAACGTAAAGACTCACACTTTTACTATTACAATAGATCATGCATATTTAGCTATGCTTGCCATACTCCGATATGATAGCCCTTTCTATAGATTCTTTCAACTGAACTCGTATGTTAAAAATACCCACTTTGTATCAGAGTCAAGTTACTGATAAGGAGACCCACATTCAGATGCCCTGTCTGTTGTTGTCATCGCCTTCTTTAAAAGCCTACTATAAAGAGACAGCAAGAAATCCTTGAAATTTAATTCAAACGAACTGCTACAAAAACACCACCAAGGCCTTCCTTGCCCCATGTAAGATTTTTAGTCCTACTGTTTCCAGTACCAGACAATTTCTCCAGTGCTGGGAAAATACAATAACACCGATTTAATAAAATACTATTTTACTGCTATTTAACAAAGGCATTACACTAGGGTAGCACTAAGGCTATGATAAATAAATAATGCTTATTATTTTCTACTTTTATGGATATAAATATATAATACAAAAATATTCCAATAGACCAACTAAATATAATTGTTCACATTTGAGAGTTCACAAGGTTATCTTAAACAACTTCAAGAAAATACTTTCAACACAAAAGAAAATTTCGATTTACAACAGGGATGTGTATAATTCATTTATCTGAGACATAGCACTTGAAAATGGTAGTTAAAATAAAAATTTTTTAAAAATTAAAAAAAATCTATAAAGTATTTAAATTAGTTAGCCTTGTCCTGATTAACAGGAGTTCACTAACACAATAATAGAATGGGCTTTGGATTTTTTTTTGTTTTATTCACCCTAATTATTCAAAGCATGTTTTTTTTTTAAGCAGAATAAAAATGTGTTATCTGAAACTTTGTTCTTTGTATTTTGTTGGGATCCTCAGGCTTCCCCCCTCCCAAAATGAATGTTTCTGACCAGTAGAGGAAACAAAAATTTAAAAATAATTAAGAAATTAATAAGAACAATAATAATTACAAAAACAATTCAGATCAATAGGATTCTCCTCCCACCTCCCATCCCCATGAAAATGCTATTTACAGAGTATTCGTTTCTAACTCTTTGTCAATGCCGCCATTATATCTTGTACAGAAGTGAAATGCAACTAAGATTTGAATAGAATAAAGCAACTCAGACGTGTTTGTTTTACTGAGCCACCATTTCTAGATTTTTTTTTTATTTTTAAGAAAAGTTGACAGCAAAAGTAAAACTGTAGTTCTGTGATACAAAAGATAGCTCAGCTGGCCGATTATTCCAAAAGACAAAGCTTGTTACATCTGTTATACAGACCTTACAAATTCTTGCTGTTTATCCATAACTTCTTTGTAAAGTGAAAGTTTCCAAAAATACAAAGGAGACAATTCTATATTAACACTGAAGATCTATAAAAATCAGTAAAAGGACGTGACACTAGTACTATTCAAACAGTACAAAAATCCTGGGAAACTGTCTTTTAAACATGGGTGGAGGAAGCCAATTGATACATAAGTCCTAATTTTTCCTCAAAAGCTATCTCATATTAAGTCCTAAATTCCTTTCAAAAAAAATATAAAGCAGTCCCTTAGAACACCAATAAAAAACAATATTCCCTTGGAGGGGAGTCAGATATCAGCACCCACTAGCAGAAGACATCTCATCAACAGACTAACATTTGACAAAAATCAATGGAAACAGCAAAGAAGCCAATGCAACTTCCAGTGCCAAGGAGCCAGATGGCACTGCTGGAAAAATTATATCTACAGACTGGCAGCTTGATCCCATGATTATTGCCCAAGGGAGGAGGAAGAGGAAAACAAGAGGTGTTTCAGTGTGATGGAGTAAATCAATTATCACCAGCTCACTACGGCATTTTCACATTATTTTTATACCACATTCTAAATATCACTCAAATGAATGAGAACACTGGAAGATTCCAGCAATCTGAGACAGAAAAAAAGGTATGTTATATACTAAAAAAGCAATACGTAGTGAAATGCACCTCTGTCAACTGCACCACATAGTCCATATTTCCAAATGAAACTTGCAGATATGTTATGGTTAACAAGTAAAAACAAAGTTTTTATTTTGCAGGTTTTATTTTCAACCTAAAATTCCAAACATTATCTATATAGATTACAGAAGAAAAAAAAAAATCTCTGCACTGCTCAATGTTACAACTACACACTTTTGTGTATTTTCAGCTCTCAGCTTGCAGTTATTTCACACACACTATTACAGAATCACCAGTTTGCTAAAATATTCCAAAACCCTTTGACCAAAAAAGTTTGTGGTAGTCTCACTAATTATGTTTCTGTTAAAATACAGTATTAAAGCTAGCTTCTGAAGCAGCTGTTAAAGGGGGAAAAAAATTACTCGACTCCCACTTTCATATAAGGAAAGCTGTTCTAGAAAGCAAAAAGATAAACTTTTCCCCCACCACCTTCATATGCATACGTATTCAAACCACTAAACACAAAATAGACAGAATTCTAAGAATGTGCTAGACTCTCCACCTGAAAAGAGGCAAGATTAATTTTGTTTTAATTGTAAGTAAATGACAACACTTCCAATAGCTTCTTTTCCAGGCAACAGCAGTAATAAAACCCATTTCCTGTATCCATACTTGCAAAAGGGTAATTTATCTGTTACCTACCAAAAAGACTTGGGCCGCCTTCACTTCATTTGTCTCCATCCCAATTTTGTCTTACAGTGCAGCCACATACACAGTCCAAACATTCTTCTGCCCACACTCACATTGCCTCAACACTAACCTTTTCGCTTTACCTCTTCAATGCAAAGTGGTGATGCACAAGTGCAGATATATGAAGCACATAATAAACTAACTGCACCTCTGAATATGCACTGGGAGTATTTATACATCACCTATATCCATATACAGAAACACAAAATTTAACTGTTGAGGAACAAGCAAAAAGAGGTTTCACATGAAGGCAAGGGTATCTCTGGAAAGTTATTATCAAGCTGTGATGTACTTTCCACTAAGAAATGTGTGTTCAGGTATACAGAGCAAATATTCAGGAAAGTCCTCTTTAGACCAGAAGAGGTTTTTCCTCCATTTTGTAGTATAGGATCATCCATACTTCATTGCCCAAAATGGGGCCAAAACTATTTCTCACTACCAGCAATAGAGAAGACAAGGCTAAGATCCTCATGGAATACTACCTGTCATTATTGTGATAGTGGTGAATAGGCTCCGACTAATATTAGTTAGGAAACTGTAGTAATAATTTTGTTTTGGAGAAAAGATGACATTCAGCATTTTTAGTCTTCTACTCTAAAGTCCTACATTTGTGAGTAATCCAAGTAAACATCTCTGAAGAATTACTGAGGAAACTATCAATCAAACTAATACTGTCCAGTGGCAGATGTCCAGAGAATTATGGTTCTTGCTGCAAACTTTTAGTCAGTGAACAATATCTGCAACATCTTCTTGAAAAGGTCAATAATGGACTTGCCCATACAGTGGATATCAAAGATTTAATTTACCATGTTTTTTCTTTGTAAAACACTTCAATACACCTTTTCATGACATAGCTTATCCTTCTCCATTCAAATTTAATGTCAAAATTCACAAATATTAATTCACTGCAACCTCCCTTTTATTTAAAAGGAAACAAACCCAAATCTACTAAATTAATGCCTGGATTGCATGATGCCTGATAGAAAACAGCCCTGTTGTATACTTGCTTAAGCTCTACAGGTACCCTTTGCACCTCTACAGAAAGTACTAATCAGTTAAAACACAAAAACAGAAATATAGATAAGATCTTTTTCTGTTCATTAGGATTGACACACACTTCAGTGCACATAGTAAGTTAAATGTGGGCACAAATTCCTAATCACCAGTTCAGAGGAAGAAAAGCCTACACCAAGCTTAATTTTTACTTTCATTGTAGGCTATATTTTTTTTCCTTTTTCTTTTTTCCAGTTCATTCCTATATCCAGACACTTTAAAGTCTCATCCTTGACAGGGAAAACACAAAGTACTACACAGAGCACTGTTTTACATATTTCCGATCTAGTCTACAACAGAGAAAACACTATGGTTATGTAGCATTTGCTCTCCCTGAGATGTCTGGGCCTACTGCATAGTATACATTGAAGGCAGACCCATTTTCCTGTCATACTTGGTAGGTATCAGGCATGAAAAGCTGCCTCTCGCCTTGAACGTCAAGCAGCAACAACCCGTTGGACTTGCTTACCTCTGGAAGGGTACTAAGAAGGGTACCCACCTCAAGGTGCCACTGGAGTAGCATGAAGCAGTGCTATCATCTACGATCGACGCATCTGCCTGGCTCTGGGAGGGAAGCAGTAAGAGGCAGAATGGACGCTGATTTGCCACTACCGCTTGGCAGGAAGAAAGAGGAATTACAGGGAAATCAGAAGGTAGAAAATCACTCAGCTGAGCGAAGGGGTTAATAAGTCCATAATTAACAGCCTCCAAAACACACTTGAAAAGCTCACCACATATCAAAGAGGCTGAAGGAAAACCTTCCCTCTTGCTTTTTATTTCAGCTATTTGTGATGTACAAGAACCAATCTAGAAAAACATTAGGCCAACAAGCAATATAAAGTAAATAGAAAAATCTATTGCACTTCAGCTTCCTGGGTGGGGTTTCTTTACCACAATATTGTTAGATATCTTGAATAAAATTATGATCTAATATGAAAAAAAAATGGATTAAGCGGGTCATTATTTGCTTTTTATTGTAGATATTGTCCTGTGCAGTGGTGGAGCATACATGGCTGTTTTGTTATTGCTCAGTCATTGAAGCAACATAGATGAAATAAAACGAGCAACAAACCATGTCATCTCTCCCATGGGAGTAAGGTAAATGTTAAAAGAACACAGGGGTTTATTGTTTAATAGGAAGTTTTTCATCATGATAATTAGAAGTTCAAATGTTTTAGTATCATCAATTTGTACACACTGTTAACCTACATGATGCCATTTTTAACTTTACTGTTGACTTTAATAGGGGCCAAAATTTCACTTAAAACTTCTGCTTCCTATCAGAAATTAATCCCTGCTGTTCTGTGCAAATGGTTTAAGCCAAAATTAGACTAGCTTTGCATATTTCACACGCACTTTTTTTTAAAAAAATTCTTGCTTCTCCAAAATAGGTCATTCCTGCTCTATTCACTGCTAGGGATCCTACAAATGAACAAAAAAGCAAGCAATTCAGTTGCCTGTTCTTTTCATAAGGTTACAACAGCAATCACATGTGGGAAGCTATAAAGACTGTTCTCAGACTTCAAATATATTCATGACAAAAGAGGGAAAAAAGGAAATATACCATCGTCGTGTCTTTTATGGACGAAAGGGAGTCAAATGTTGACAGACGGCTGAAAAAAGTTCAGGGTATGTATCCTCTGCTACCAAGTAGAGTGCAGCACTGGCACAAGCTGCCCAAGGGAAACTGAAGTTGCATCATCTGATATTTTTACGAAAGATGAGACAGGTGTCTGCCAAGAAACATCTCAGGCAGGCAGAGGGTGACACATTGACTTTACTCTGAAAGCCCCCCCATCCAACAAGGAGTTGATCTTCTTTGCAGCTTTTGACAACTTCAGCAAAGTCAGCAGCCTCTTCTCATTTGTGAAACAAACATATTTGGATCTGGGAATTTATGCACACATGGTCCCACAGGCATCAATATCCTCATAAACTGAATTTTAAAAATACGCTTCATATTTTAAGTTCCTCTTTAATATGTGTCACTTTTCATTTCATTCCGTCAGATTGTATTCTGCGCGACATGTAAACTGTCCGTAAGTGTCTCAGCCTAATTCCCTAACGATGCATCCTTCATCTGACAG
>Ga0181612_124372_pt1 | contig 17622 bp, 4 predicted proteins | sample HoacroProtozoa21_FD_119630 | JGI IMG/M metagenome (GOLD analysis project Ga0181612, IMG submission 119630) | Hoatzin crop microbial communities from Cojedes, Venezuel. Combined Assembly of Gp0051906, Gp0051904, Gp0051908 | reverse complement strand
GCTGAACCGCTCTTCCGATCTATTTTTAAAATGTATTTTGCCTACAAATTCTCTCTGCAACAGCTTTCCTGGAAATACTGTTGACATAACCTAACAGATGAGAATAAACAGTCTGAGCAGTCTGCTACTGCTCCTCTGATGGCTTTGATGCAACAGGTCAATATGAGGAGGAAAATGGCAACTGAAATAATGTCTGGAGACCACGTGAAAAAGCAATGAAAGATGATGATCTCTGAGGAAAATTTAGGAGATATCTACTTCTATTTAAGAATATTAAGAAATAATCAGTTATTAAAAAACTATGCGTGGTTCTTATTTTGTTTCCACAGTGTAAAATGGCTTGCTGCAATTCCCTCAAACCAATGATAGGCTAGTAAGGAAAAGGATTTTTGGCCAAAGTTGATTAAAATTATCTTATCCAAGGCATGCTAGACTTGACAAAAGGAACAAGTATGATATATTTTGTCTATGTATATACAATTTATATGCAGTTTTTCTTTACATGAGGAACAAGGCTGATGTTGTCTGTGCAGATTAGACTCCTTGCCCATAAGTAAATCTAATGTGCATTGCTAAGCAATGCAATATGCCCCATGCATTGATCAACACTATTCCAGGTAATGCGTGTTCAGTGAACACAAGTTGTGCTAATTTTATAGTGATGAGTTGAGTATAGAATTATCCATCAGTTGTGGATGTCTGGTAAATTCAAATGATCAGATAGTATAAGAACAGTGGTAACCTAATACCCAACAGCTGAGGATGCCAAGTCTACCATGTTCTTTCTGTGCAATTGGTGCAAACTCCTTTTTAGGAAGATCTAAAATTAAAAATAAATTTACTTCAGTTTATTTTTTGGGGGGTTGGGTCTCTGTCATATTCTAGGAAATATGCTTAAGCTTGGGACTCTGGCTATAAAATGTTTGTAGCTGAAACCAAATACTTCTCATGTCACACTCAAAATTATCAGATAGTATTAATGAAATCTTACTCTTCTAATAATTTCTTTTGCTTTAATGTTCATATACTGATTAATTATTTTTAAAGTATGGCCCCATTTCCATACAAATTTATTCACTGGCCCTACAGAGTCAAAGGAAAACAGAAGCGGATCATTATTTCTGGTACATGTAACATCTGTTCATTTCACATATAGATTTGACTGTGGTATTTTTCAAAGATTTACCTGTAGGAATTTACAAGGAATATTTTATATTGCTATGGTAAGTTTAATTAGATGCCTTCCCATATGGCTACAGACTTCAGATATGACTACACTGTGTACTCTTTAAATTAACAAGAAAGCTGCAAGTGTTGTACATTTTTATTCAATAAAAGTCATCTTACTCCAATAATTGTAAAAAATCCATAACACATGTCCGAGTTCTGTGTTTGAGATCTTTAATACCCGTCTTCCTGGCCATGCTAATGCATCTAAATAAATTTCAATCAAACTCAATCCTTATCTAATTTCTCTCATGCCACTGAGCTTTCCTAATAACATTTCTTTCGATTAGTGCCATAAAAATTACAGTAGCATGAATCACACTCATAACAGCACACATTTCTAACTAAAATTTTCAGAAGAATTTTGATGGAATGTGTATATCTAGTTCTCTTGGCTCTTATGAATATCCAATTCCTTATACTCAGCTATAGTCACAGCCTTAAGATTTTGTATTTGCACTCATGAATATTACCTGCTTATCCAGTTTATATGATAAAAAAAATACACTTACTGGGTATCCCTCTTTATCAAATACTTCCAACACTAACAAAATTTCTCCAGTGCTCTTCAAAGTAAAAAGCAGTCTGTCTGCAAATATCAGGCAGTTCTACCATTTCTAAAAACTAAACTGAGTGGAAGGGAGAAATGTCTTGTCTTGCTCACAACAGAATTAATTCTAATCCAATTATTATTAGTAATAGTTTTTCACCTCAAGTTACATAGTTCTTAGCAACAGCCTGGTAAAATGCATCACATTGTTTTGTAAATTGCACGAAGTTTCCAAAGGGTAGATATTCCTCCAGTCCATGTGAGTTTTATTTTAAGGGGAATTTCTGTCTAATGTAAGGACACATTCTGAGCTGGTGGAAGATATATCCCTTATATACAGCACATATTTCTGTAACTCTTCTTTGAATCACTGCCAACCACTCACTAGAATGACAGAAAACATTGTGCTTAATTTTTTTACATATCAAGTAAAAAAATTAAATACTTTCTCAACTCACCTCAGCAGTTCTTGTTTGAGTATGGCATTCATAAAAAAATCACTCATATAAAAGCCCAGTTTTAAGTCTGAGGGACTTTTTATTAGACTATCACACAAGCCCTACAGATGCCACAAGAGAGATGTCCCAGAAACCTGCATGTAAATGCCTAGACAGCTGGGCTCTCTGAGCTGGTGAAATTACGTAGACTTGTCCTTGGTATTTTAAATGACTCGCCTTGAAGACCCAGCCAACACACCAGTGACCCCTACACACCTAGCACTTGTTGGGAAAAGAAGAAAGATGCACTGAGTTAGGAAAGTGGGCACATATTGGATGACCTCACAGCTGATACTGTGCAGCAAAAGTCTCAAATCCTGCCCCATATCCTAAAGCTTGAGTACGTGCTGTGTAAGACCCACCATGCAATAATTGCCACATAGTGACCCCTCACTTGTTTTATGAGGAAGATGCTTCTTTGCTTGACACTTCTCCAGCATTTGCTAATACCTGCATCATACCTTCGGCTTTTTTCTAGACTGAAGATGAGCTCATGAGTGTTTCCTGAATGTTTAATGGCTCATAATTGGGGTGACTTTCATGTTAGGCTTTCAGCAAAATTCTCAACAGAATCAGCAATGACAGAAGAGAAAGAACTTTCCTTCTGCTTAACTCCCTCACTAGGCAATGCATTAGTTTCAAAATCTGTATGCATATATTCACACAGTTATAGGTACATTTTAGTATATAAATGGGATGCATACTTGAGGCATGGTGATGAATAAATTGATAATTATTTTAGAGAATGAAAATCTCTTATTTTACTGAATAAACCAATACGTGTGCACACATATTTGTAATACAGTATTTATAATACAGTACTTTTATTCAGTAAAATGACTTTCACTGTGCCTCGTCCTAGTTTGTATTCTTAAATCTGGAGATAGCTACAAAAATTAACGGCTTCAGTAGTCACACAATTAAGCATTTCAATCTGCAGCATTAATTTATCAGCATAACCACTGCTGAAATCCAGCTTGGCTATCCTGACTTTCTTTCTACATAAATATTTTGTATACATGTGTATTTAATACATAAATATATACATAAGTATATGAATTTTCTAAATATACTCACCCTGATTTTCCCCTCTGAGATATTTCAAACAGTATCCTCTCCCTTTTCAAAACGGTATCTTAGTACATGCAGAAAGTGAAAGAAATGCAGAATATTTTAAGATTTTATCTGAATTCAGAGGATACTGCTCACTATCTAGGAGAAATCATTACGAAGAAGGTTTATTCAGTTCTGGGGTGTTTTCTGCTTAGAAAAAGAAATCCTCAGGACCTGAGGTGACAGTGGTCCTGTAGCAGCATTGTCAGTATACTTTCGACAATGGTTTTATGGATATATGTTCTTGCAGCTTGTACTTTCTATTACTGTGTACTGTTTGCCTCCCTAATCTGCTGGAAGGGAGAGAAAATGCAGTCATAAATGGTACACACCATCATAAATGTAACCAGAGTCTGACAAGAATACTCTTAAAAGTCAGTGGTATAACTTATACTTTCTCCATAGAGATAAAGTCTTAGTATACGATACAATGTCCTCCTCTTTGTGCAGGTCCATGATGTTCAATAAATAAGAAGGCAAATTTTCTCAGTCAGAGACATAAAAATAGTATGTTGCACCTATGCAAGGAGCAAATGATTTTTTGAAAAATTTGGCTCTTACATTGTATTATGTGTAACAATTCTTACCATCTTAGTTCATCCATCCAGATAAAATTGTGCCTATTTCCTCTTTAAATGTCAAATATGTAATATATATTTTGAAATAGAAAGGATACCTTAGGGTACATGCTAATGTACTCCCTTCAATTACATTTTATGATTATGACCTTTATTCCAACAATAATTTAATGTTTTAATTAAATTTGCAACCGTTTTCATTGCTGCAAGATGTCCTTCATCTCTCTGTACTGTAATTTAATGAAGTGATTTTCAATCACAATCAGCTATATCTAACGATAAATTTTAATACCATTCTTCAGGAGTCTAAGAGGATCTTTCATGTTTTAAACCTAACTTCATATCAATGCCATGGCAAGAAATAATTCCATCCTTTTCTGTAACCAAAGAATACACATTTGAAGTTTTGTCAGGAATATTAAATACCCCTTCCAGAGAAGAGTTATAATAAAAAGGTCCTTAACTAAGAAAAAGAGAAGGGAAAAAAAGGAATGAAACTGTTCCAAATGTGAAAGCATGTTGGAAGACAATGTCCATTGGTAATTACAATGTCTCTTAATCTTGATTTATGACATGTTTCTTATTAAAAATCAAAATTTGGATGCAGGCTACTGACTTCAGTGTTCATATGCTTTTAATACTTCAAATTTTAAAAAATTAGTTTGCTGGGAAAATGTCCACTGACATTTGAAATAATAATTATGTTTTCACATCTTCTGACAATATTACGATATATCTTATGACAGACATTCACAAAAGGAATGACTTATACAATTCTGGAAATGGACTACAGGAGAACAGATAATTGAAGCAAAAGGATGAATATTAGGATAATGGATAGTCAAAGTAACGTCAATGCATTCAATCAAAAAAATTTTTTTACAAGAAAAGATAAATACTAATATTCTGTTGAAAAGCCACAAAGACAGAGAATACCATAGCTATGACTTGATTATTTCAGTTGCTCTGGGAATTGAAAGAGGATCCTTAAGCACCTGTATTTATGAGAACTACAGCTGACTGGGAATTTCTCTGTAAGGCATTATTTGGTCACCCAAACTTCTGAAATAGATCTGAAGCAACCATGTTATTTAATGGTTTCCTCTTATAATAAAAGGCTTATTGTTGCATCAGTTTATACTCACTTTATCTGATATATTCTATGGTGAAATGACTTTCAAAAATGAGGAGAGATTCTTTCATCTCTAAATACATTACTTGTTCACCTTCCAAAATTTTTCAAAATAGTTAGTTTATTTTGAAAACATTTGTTCTTTACAGAAATTTCGAAAAGACTTCATTCTTTGCTTCTTGTTCCTGTAAAGAATATTTTTTTCACACAGGCTTATGATGCCTACACTAATAGGAAACACAGGTGTACAGGAAAGAGGAAAATAGTATCAAGAAAAAAATTGTCAAAATATTTAATCTGGAAGAATAAGATGAACTACAACTATATCTTCTTTATATAACAGCAGCAACTCATGAATTCTGCACATTTTTGCATATGAGGGGATAAGCAGAGCAGAAGAAACAGAAAAAACACGAATACTATTAAGTCATCATCTCAGAATAAAAGAAACAGTTTTTGTCTCTTTCTCGCACACAAATTTAAAGTTTCTTGGAAGCACATAATAGTCTTCCCCTCTTTTTGTGGTATTTTATGAAAAATGCATTCAGGTAAAAGTAAGTGAGAGCATTTAGAAGCTTAGCTCTTCTTTAACTAGGAAAATGCATTGCTTTGAAAATTAAAAAAAAAATCATCTGAAAAGTAAAATATTCAGAACACCAAAATCTGAGGAAATGTTGACAAGGTCTGATAACACCAATCTTTAAATAACAGTCATAATTCCAGTGCTGAAGCCAAATCTTACTGAAGCTGGTTTCAGTTCCACCTAGGTCTATACATCAGGGCATATGAAGAGATCTAGGCTTGGGCCTGTAGATGGCTTCAGGCTTGACAATGGTCAAAATCACCTGAAAGCAGCTAAATTAAAGAATTGTAGCAGTTTGCATTAGTAAGATGAAAGATAAAGGTTTTCTGAAGCAAGGCAGAGAACTGAAGTGCTGATAAGAGTTTCCACAGAAGGGAAGGTCTAAAGCAGGAATGTGACGGTACGTGTGATGATTGTAAAAAACTGGGTTGCAGTGAAGATGAGTAGAACTGAAGCAGAATCTCTACAATGATAAAGAAGTCTGAAGAGATGCCAAGCAGTAACAACCGGATTTTGAGAAAATATAATGCGCCTTGTAACGCAATGAGCCTTATATTATGTCATGTAATTCTTTTTTTTTGCTGCATTCTTTTAAGCCTTATGTAGAATGAAGGTACCTTCTATCATGGATATCTGATATCCCTATATCTTGGAAGGTGGTAAGTAAATTTTATTAGTTACATCAGTGTAATTTGAGCTTGCACAACAATGATATGCTATGTGAAATTCTGTGAATTTATACAAATAGACTTACCTGGGTAGTAAGACAGAAGGCTAGAAGTGACTTAATTCAATCCTATCTTCCACAGCCCAAAAGCAATCAGGAACATATGTAAACAGAGTCATTACTTTCTGCATGTTCTCTATTCATCTCCTGTGGTCATTGGTTTCAGTGCAGTTATTACTTCCAGCCATAACTTTGTAATGAATGAACAGGATTAATTGCTGTTGTGCTCTAACGGTTTCAGCTATGCTCAAATTTCTCTCCTGTCTCTTGGCAGAAGTTGAATGTTTTGCTTTCAAGGGGTTTTGAGGTGCATCTATATTTGTTACCACATGTTCTTCATAGCGAATTCAGTCAGTTTAGCACTGGGTATTTTTCCCCTCTTCTGCTGCTTCTTAATTTTAAAATGTATACAGTTCTCAATGTGAGACTCCTTTAGTTAAAAACTTGAGTGATTTATTGACTTTGTTTAACCTGAGCTGCTTGTCTTTTCAAACTCTTCTAACTTCATGAGATGTAAGTCCTATTTTTGAGAAAACAGAGCATGACATTTTTCGGACAGAATCAAATAGCAGTCTGTCTGGCCATGTGCTTAATTTAATTATTTTTTGTGCAAAAAATAGTCATTATTTTTGTCCTAATGATAGATTGTATTATTATTTTTTATTTCTGATGGATCTAGTAGTGAAAATCTCCAGAGAACTATTTGCATAATAGGAAAACTGATTCTCAGAAAATATATCAGAAATGCCCATGTAAGGAGAATACATAATCTTTTGTATGGGAAGGATAAAATACTTTATCTTCTTTATATCAATGAAGCACAGGGCAGTTGTTCGTATGGAATTATGTGGCACATTTGTTGAAGTATTCATTCATAAGACATTGAGTTAAATACAGCTGAAAGAGAGAAACTGAGTCACTCAGAGACCCAACTTCTGCAGCTTTCTACAGAACAGGTTAAGGTCCACAACAGAAACAGAGTCATCAGACTTCCCACACGGCATTCAGGATTACACAGCATTTATACACCTCTTTCATTTACTATTGATTCTGCTCTCACACTTCAGCAATATTTGCTGACCACAACTTGGGCTATAATAGTGCTTTCTTTCTCTATTTGTAACTCAGCAGTTGGTTTGGTCATTGGACTTACCACAAATTCGAATGCAATATCCACTTTCAAATAACATTTTGGCAATCACAGTATTTTATTTAAAGTATCCCTCTAGATCTGCCAGTTTAGAATGAGTCACTGACTTCTGCACTAAAAGCCTCATTTAGTAATATCATCAGTATTTCTTGAAAATTTCAATTTCAAAAAATGTAGTACAAAAGAAATCATAAGCCTGACTCCTGATAGAGTGCTGATTACTGAAAAACAGCCTTAGTGGTTTTGTTTAGTTGTTGATGTGTTGTTTAGAAGGTGGGTAAAACACTCAAAAAAATTTATCATTAAAGGCCTTATCTACTATATATTTCCACACCTCAGTTTTTCCATATCTGAAATAGTAAAATTAATGGAGTTGGGGTGGTTTAGAGTATTCTGTTCCCTGAGTGAGCTAAAATGATCAGAATATCTGCTTTAAAGAGTACAGAGATAACTACAAGTTAAGAGAAACTTCTGGGCAGATCTCCCACAGCTGAGACGGGATCTTAAAATTCTTCTGAGCTCTGGCCATGGATATAGACGTCATTGTCTGAGATTAAAACAGAAGCAAAAATACCCTTTTGTACTCCAAACTGTTTCAAGTATAAAGGTGTCAATAAGTTGTTAATTCTGAATTTGAAAATGAAAGAAAGCACTTCAACAAATTAAGAAGTAGTTCAGGAATCCAAAGTTTCAGATGGGAACACATATTATTTCTAAATTTTGTGCCAAAGAGTGGCCTTGGAAAATGAGCTTTACAAAAAGCGTAAGATCCACCATAGCAGTATATAGATGATACAGAGGTATATTCCCAGGAAGAACATAAATTATTTAACTTGCAATTATAAGATGTAAATAGTGTTTTTGTCATCTATTGTAAAAGAATCTGCAGATAAAAAAAAAGTGGTTTTGAACTGCATTAACAGTAAAAAGTGATAAAAACACCATATAGCTGTCCCTCCAAAAATGTTTATTCTACATGAAAACATCAGGAGTCTTTGTAGCTATCTTTAAATAGCAGCATCTCCCATCTGTGTTCTCAACATGTAGCAACACCACTGACTTGCCTTCACCCTGATTGCTTATGCTGAATTTAATAAAAGATCATCTGCAGTAGAGTTCAAGGTTTCCTTATGAAAGACCTGGGACTCATGTCTTTTTTAAGGTTGTTTGTACAGATAGTATGGCTGTGCATATCCTTGTGACAGGGTCCCCTGAAGACAAATTTGCATTACGGGCTTAATGACTTGCAAACAATTTTAAGAGTCTAGTGACAGCATTTTCAAACTCTCTGACTCTCAGTAAGAGACAGTACATTAGGGTAACAGAAGGAAGACACAGCAAAAGAAGTGGTATCTTTTTCTCACCTATTGTAGATCTTACATTCAAGATCATTACATTTCCAATTATTATTTTTTTCCTCAAACAGAAAACTAGATTTGAGCAAGGAATTTCAAGTCTTTCAAGGTAAAATCTAAATCTCTGAAACGTTAAATGTATTTGGTTTGCAATGACATCAAAATCTAGGGTAGAGTTGTGGGGGCTATACCAAATATGCTTTTCAAAAAGTGTTTAAACTTGCTGTTAAGGCATATGCTTGTATATCAGAAATTCCTAATTAAACATTTCTGTGCTGATGCACAAACATTATTACTGCCAGAAGAGTAGAAATGTTTCAATTATATCAAACATTACAGAAATCAAGAAGATACATATACACAGAAGATCCACAAAATGTGTTTCTTTTGAACATAACAGTCTCCATTATTCATATGTAATCAGCAAACCTGGTCAATGTTGAATTTGTCCAACAGAGTTACTGTCCAGAAGTGAGAAGGAAATTTTGAAAGACTGAACTCCTGCTCAAGAATCATGCTTATAGCCTGCCTTCTGCTCTAAGTCAAGTTTTTACACTAGGCACTTATGGGTTACCTTTCAAAATTAAGGTCAAGCTAATTAATTTAGAGCTTCTATACTAGCATTTTATGACAGCCAAATTAACACTAAATGCGTTCATCACAAATATTACTATAATATCAGAACAATTAAACATGATTGGGCCATTCTTTTAAGACTTGGTCCAGTTTAGATCTACTTCACAGTATGAGAGTGTATGGTTCTGACCTAAAAATACAGTGATCAGTAGAAGCAGTGTATTTTGTGAGGAGTGGTACTTAAACACTTAGATGTTTATAAATAGCAAAAAGTGTCTGAAGCTCAGTAAGTTTTCTGCTCTTTGTAGCAACCTCTTTTTAGCAGATAAACTTGGAAATCCTAATCTCAGTCTCTTCTTGTACAAGATTCTTACAACTAAAACTTACTTATTGATTCTGGTAGAGTTGCTTCTCACCTAACTGGGGGCAGAATAAAGTTCATAGTTTGCATTTAAAGTTGCATTCATACTGAAACAGAATTCGCTTATTTTTTTCCTTTATCTGATTTGGAAAAATCTGCGGGACGGATTTTCATCTCTCTGTTGATATTGAGGGAAATATTCAGAGCCATATATTCTAAGCCATAATGATGAAGCAATTACACCCTCAGCCCCAAATTTCAATTAGGATAGTGGTATTAGAGTCTGTAATAATAACTCTTTGTTGGCATTAAATAATAAAAAAGATTAATTCATTTGATTTATAGTCTTCCTCTGTTTTACCATAGGTAAAGTAGAAGAGCAGCTTTGGGCTACCATGAATGTTAAACACTTGATGCAATGCTTTAAACTAACCAAGTTTGAATTGAATCATTTCTTGTCTTTGAAGTACTGTATGACCTAGAACGTCATTTTCACAGCAGGAAACCACAGCTTTTTTTGAAGCATGAGCGCGTTTTTTACTATAACGCTTTCTCTGTCCATTTACATCCATTTTAAAGTAATTTCATTTTTCTACATTTTCAGAGTAGTGGCTGTTTGAATCCTACTTTTCTAAGACAGCTTTTTTACAGCATGTCTTGCTTTTATGACACATCTGACATTCTAGAAGCAAATGTATCCTACATATGTATTACCAAGGCATATTTTTATCTGAGATCTGTTAAATCCTTCCTTCTCTTTTTTCCTTTTCTGAGCAACAGTAAAATTTCCGTTTCTCTGTAGATCCACAATTTACAGTATTTGATTAATATTTTATATGAGACTGATTACAATAATGACATATATATAGTCAAATTCCCTGAAGTTCTCTTGTTTCTATCATATTTCTATACAATACTATTATGGGTTTAGGAATTTCAGGGACTGAAGGAAGGAATCTTTATAATTGTAGTCTGACCTATGTAATAGATCAGAAGGACTCCCTTTCAGTAACTGCTGTATCAAGTGCAGAAGGTGTTTGAATTTGATCGTATCTTTTAGAAAAGAAGATCTTTTGATTTAAAAGTTTTTACAAGAAACTCGCTAGCTCATTTGGTAATTTTTTACTACTGTCTGATTACTCCAGAGGTAGAGCCTGTATCCTACTTCTAGTCTGAATACATTGGACTTCAGCTTTCAGCCGCTAAATCTGCCTTTTACTTCCAGAACAAAGAACTGTCTGATAGTACAAACTGTTCCCAATGTAAGTAATGTGATCAAACCCCTTGATCAACTCTCAAGTTTCAAACAAAATTGATTGAACTTGTGACTGAACTTCCTTTACTATAAAGTAGATTTTCCAGACCTCTACCCAGTGATTAAGAGCTATTTTGTGCCCTTTCTAATTTTTCAGTAAACATTTTTTAGGAAGCCAGAACTTTAACACTAAAAATTATATTCCGTTCATACTAATGAGATTATACTGCTCTCTACTCCATCTTAAAAATTCTGGCAATGTTTTTAGCTACCTCTGGGAAAGTGTGATCTACCATGACTCATAAATCCTCCACAAATGCACTGCTTTTCACCTCTGTCCTGTAAATAGGATATACAGTCTGATTCCTAGACACATGTTCTTACCAATTTGGAAGAAACTTAATGAACTTACTTTCCCCATTCATCCATACTGGGATCTGTCCGATGTGTGTCAGACAGAAATCTGAGTAACCCAGCGTTTAAGACCATTCCCAACACCAGCATCTTCTAGTTGGTTAGCTCAGGGCAAGGAGAAGTATCCTTATCATTAGAGTGCCCTTGCTCATCATGATGGCTATTTTGTGTCCTGTTCTGGAGTGTATACCTTTTCCCATCCAAGGCACTGAAAATTCACACATAAAATGACATTCAATTTCTGAAAGTGTTCATTGCAAAAAAGTACATTTAGAAATTTTGCACATGCAATCGGATTGCATACAAGTCACTATATTTCACACTTATTGAAAATATAACTCAAATAGTTTTGATGTGTTATTTTAAAGAACTAGCATCAAAAATCTGTGAGAAGACTATTCAATGTTTTGATAACCAGAGATGTTTTATGCCCTGGTAACTTTTTAAAAATAGATTTAGTAAAACCAATGATATATCAAATATTTACTAGAAATCTCTCGGAAAAGTTTTGATATTGATGGCAATATCCGTACACAAAACTGAAAGCACAAGTCTTTCTGTTTCTGCCAACAAGCAATTTTTCAGGCAAAATTAAATATTCTTTTTTTTTTTTTCCCATAAAGCATAGTAGATTTTTATAAGAAATTCAGACTGGGAAACAAAAAACTGTTCCTACTGAGACTACAGATAATTTACAACATTTTATTTTACTGCTGAGTAAGCTAGCAAGATAGTATTCTTAGTGTACATTGTAAATACAATATTATTATTCTACTTAACAGATTTTTCTTGGTCTCATATAATGTCTTTCTCTTAAATGCAACACAATGAAGTCATTCTAAGTTACACTGTAGCCATTATTGCTTCAGATTTTGACAGATGTTTTCCCAGCAGCTCAAAGTAATATTTTTAAATACAGTTCTGGTGACTTTTTCTGAAGGCTAGCTTTATTATTTCAGACAGGTAAAAGGTTAGTGTAGCCTGCTTGAGTGGCAGATGGCCAGCAGCAAAGCTTTTACCTCCTGATATGATCATAAGGGAACATATTGCTATAAAATTGAGTTTGCTACTACTAATAATCATAATCTACTGATTGATTTATAAAGTTCCACCTGAATTTTTAAAATGTTTCATGCATTACTTAACACAAAGTACCAGAAGACAGAGCATACTACAGATCAGATGATACTTTTTTACACAACTGAAATGATGATTGCTATTATATGCTTTTTGTTTGCATTGTCAGATTTTTATGTCAGTCAACAGAAGACCAGACACCTGGTTTCAAAGCAAGCTTTGCTCTTGTCTCCACCACATCAACACACCAATATATGCCTCTACATGTATTTATGCACACAAATCCCTAATGTTTGCAAATATTCTTTGCAGCTTCATTTTAGAAGTAGAAATTTAGATAAACAGTGTGCAAAAACTTGATATCCAAACTTATCATAATTAGATTAGTGTTAGGGATACTAAATGCAAATGGCTCAGAGTGGATTGAAAAGAAATGAAATTTTCCCTTGCTGCTTAGGGCAACTCTTTCTGAAGTTTTCAGAAGTCTTAATGGCCATTCCATAGAATCAATGGAAATTATATCTTTAATGCAGAACAAGCTATGGAATAAAGCTTTCCATTAAATCATTTAGGATTTAGAGAGCAATTTTTAAGAAATATCCTATGAACGCCCTTTATGTGACTTAGTTGGGTCACAAAAATTTATGAACTTTTATCTCTGCCAAAGATGTCCATCTCCTTTCAGTGTAACTATTTTTCCGTTCTATGCCTTCCTATGCCCTCCTCTGCAATTCCCAGGTACTGAACTCTTATTAGTGCAACATGCTTAAAACATATATGATGATATAGCTTTGGAAAACAGCTATTTTGCTTCAAGACATTTCCTCCTGACATATCACAATCAGGCAAAGTAATTCATAGCTCAGATGTCTCTATTACTAGTGCTTACTACTTCTACTACCATGTAATGCAATACCTAAAACTCTATCTTGTCACACAACGTCATTCTCTGAATTTGTGGTTGAAAAATTATAAACAGTAAGTACTACCACAGGCACTGTAATTGATTTTATACTTTTAACAGTAACTAATCTTGTATCCCAGATCAGCACTAAGCAATGTATAACCACTATTTCTTTGCAAATAAAAATGAATGAAAGTCTTTTTCTTTATTATAATCTCAAGGCTTAATTCCCATTTTTAAGAATTTTTTTAGTATTATATGAATTGTTTTAAGCAGTTGGGAATGCCAAATGAATGTGAGAGATGCTGCCTTTTGTGGGAAGGTTTTGACGAGGGTCTGTTTCATTTTTTTCTCATTTTAATGGTGAAATCAAACAATTATTTAACATCTTGGAAAGTCTTGCTTACCACTGTGCCACAGTGAGCTCTTTTCTCCTTTAGAAGACCCAAATTCAACTTGGATTAAGAATACCCTACACAGTAGTATTGTGGGCATCCTTTGAAAGTGACATTTCTCCTTTACAGAATGGTAATGAAAGAAAAGGGCTAAGGGAGTATGAATGAGACACGTCAGTGTGTTCATGCATAAAGGTTTCCTTCCTCATCAGTGGCCTCTGTGCAACCCTTTCACACACTCTGTTTCAAAGAAATGTATTATATCTATGCAGTCTGGGCTTAGGTTGATAAAAATCAAAATATGAAGGAACACATATGCTGCCTAGGCAATGTACACCTTATACTATATATTGGCTTCTGAGCTACAAAAAGCCTTTTGCCAGATACTTGCTGCTCTAGCTCTCACATGTTCTCTGTCTGCTATGTATAAAAATCAGTCATTGCTTCTCTTGGCCACCTTTACAAAAAACTGAAAAATATGAAAAATAACAAAGTTTGTAAGAAGATTTCTTTAAGTAGTCTTGTTACAGCTTAGAAAGGGTGTAAAACTATTTTTCTTCTAGCATACAGCTGTGGCTATGAAAATTGATTTAAAACAGCATTTCTTTGAGTCAGGTATGTTAGTGCTTTGTATTAAAGAATGGCTTGCCAACAACAACAAAAAATTATTTGCCAGATGGGATGATGAGAATGTGCAGACTGCACCTAATTACCAATCAGTAGCATTAACTCATTGGGTTGGGCTACAAAATAATGGAATAGATTTGAGTAAAAGTAGTGCTGTTCACAATCCCTATAAAGGTTCTTCATGTTAGTGAGAAATGAGTTTTACAATCACCTGCTACAGAGATGAGTTAAAGCATTTGCATCCTGTCAAAACTATTCTTTTATAGTATCATTAATTTCTACTAGACCCAACTATGCTAGCAACATTTTCCAAGTAAAATTTTTTGTTCCAGATGTTAAATTTTTCATCATATTCCACAATTTTGTTATTGAGATATTTATCCACAATTACTACAGTAATAAAACCTTTTCTGAGACACTACATGGAAATATGCTAGTTTATTCCCCATGTTCTCATTTTGCTGGAAACATGTTCTAGAAGGCATTTGGCATTTGAGTTTTCAGTTCAAGTATTTACAATCTTCTTCACTTGTTTTCTGTATTGTTTTAGATAAGAACAAGGTACATATATTTTGATGACTATATGAAATGGGTTTAGCAACTCTTTCAAAGGTTGATCTGGAGAAATATACATATCCTTCGATGTTATCTCCACATATTTGCTACTTGACTTTTCAGAGTACACAGCAAATGAAGGATCACATGTATCAAAGACATAATCCCGCCCACCCAGTCAAGAATGAAGTATCATTGAACGCATAGATTTTTTAAGATATCTGTGGAATCTTCTTAGTTTAGCCCTCCTAAAAAGATTCAGCAGGACTGAAAAAATTTGTAGTTCTTCTACATGCAGAGGAAAAGAGCCATGCAGTTTTTCTCTGGATCATGCAAGGTTTAGATTGTTTATAGAACTCCACTGATTTTTGCCTAAATATACACAATCTTATGAACTCCAAGGACAAGTGAAATCCCTGAACTAAAAATGGATGGATGCTGGGGAACTACTAAAGAGAGGGTATATTTTTCTTACATGCCATAAACAGCTGCTGCTGACCTCTATCGGTGAGAGGACACTGAATGAGATGAACCTTTGATCTGATCCAGTTTTGCTGTTCTCAGGAAGTTCGCAAAACAGATACATGGGTATGAAAGTGTTTTTTAAACACCATGTTCCATGTTACATCAGGTGATGCAAAGATTAACAACTTTCAATGAATAACTTCTCAGGTGAAATGTCACAATAAGCCACAACAGTAGGTAAGGTCTTTGAATCTGTAGACAAATATGACTGTATAGTTTTTTCCATGAAAAATATATCTAACGGTGCTATAAACTCTCATGATATTCCAGGAGAGAATCTGTATGTGTTTCTAAGATAAAACCAAAATTGAAATGAAAGTCTTGTCTTTTAGAGTTGCAAGTTTCAATCTAATTTTTAATAATTCATGTAATCTACTATATTAATTTATATATCTCAGTAGGAATGAATCAAATACTACTTAAAGGATACTTAAAGCCTTACTTTAAAAAACATGGCATTATACCATTCCAAGGATTTCACTGTGGACACTATCTCCTTTCTCTCGCTCCTGTTTCTAAACTTTTTAGAATGGAAGGACTACTTTCAGCACAATATTCATAGTCTCAAAATGTTACTGCTTCTCCAGCCTCGTACTTGAGAAACAGGTATTTTTTTTCTCCTCTCTACAGATACCTACTTGGTGCAGCCCTTTGAATTCCTTGGTTTTATCTCTGGTTTCCCTCAGTTGTTTTTACCTACTAAAAATACCTTCATTTAGGAGAAAAAACTGAACAAATCAAAAACTGTCACACATTTTTGTCCTTTCATATTCTCACAACTGGGTGGATGTGGACAACGCTAAGTGGCTGTGAATTAGTCCTGAATTCACTATGTAGTCACAGAAATCTGAATGTCATCTGAGGCTGAGCTATGTTAACCTTCATGCCACTGGCTCGTACTTTATCTATTTTACCATTTATCTCCAGGTGTATCACTTGTATGTCAGTACTTTCTAGGTCATGATTGAGGCTTAAATATGCTATCTCATTTCAGATAAGCTAGACTCTCTGTTTTGCCAGTTACCCACCCTCAATTACCAAATAAATGAAAGAGCTTTCTTCTGCCAGCTCTGTTTGACTTGGATTTATGGGTGCATTTTATCATGCAAATAGAACACTCACTAATTGTGTCTCACAACTCTGCTGTCTTCTTTGCTGAGCCACTTAATCTTGTTGTGGTGGTATCTCAGTTGGCTGCATATTGTTCTGAATCTTTGCACTGTTACACACATGGTTGTTTACTACTGTTGTGCTGGTTTATCTTTGATGTACATTATAGTATACAACTATGTTATCCGTAAGACAGAGGGGAATGGACCTCTAGAAATTTTGAGCAGATGCTTAAGTTTAACACACGAATTTTGCATCAAAGATAAAAATATTTTTTTCCTATACACATATAAGAAATATTCTAAAAGAGCATGATCCTGCAACACACAGCTTCTAAAATATCTGAAGTTGAATTCCTAATGCTCATATTTTAAGTCAGCCCAAATTCTTATTTTACAGTAATACCTATCACAAAACAGCCATTAGTTTCAACACCTTCTGAGACTGATATAGGTTTTCAAGGTAATTTAAATAAAACTGAAACATTGCCCTTTAATTTTGCCTTTCTCAATTTCTAGGAGCAATAAAATATGATTCAACATATAAAACAACTACATTCAACTATCAGACACATAATCCTTTCTGAAGCTGCTATTATATTGTATTGTATTGTATTGTATTATATTATATTTATTATTTTATCATAGAATCATAGAAATCTCAAATTGGAAGGGACCCACAAAGGTCATTGAGTCCAAACCCCTTGCTCCTCACAGGACTACCTAAAGCTAAATCATATAACTAAGAGCGACATCCAGCACTCCTTGGATTCTGGCAGGTTTGGTGCCAATTACAACATAACGTAACGCAACGTAACGTAACGTAACGTAACGTAACGTAACGTAACGTAACATATTATATAATAAAAATTATAGTATTTATATTCTATATAAATGTTTATATAATATGTT
>Ga0181612_165859_pt1 | contig 17623 bp, 8 predicted proteins | sample HoacroProtozoa21_FD_119630 | JGI IMG/M metagenome (GOLD analysis project Ga0181612, IMG submission 119630) | Hoatzin crop microbial communities from Cojedes, Venezuel. Combined Assembly of Gp0051906, Gp0051904, Gp0051908 | reverse complement strand
ACGCTCTTCCGATCTTGAGTTCTAATCTAATTGAAAATACAGTATTAAGTACTTTTCGTTCATCATTACAGACTTTCCTTTAGGGCCTATGCATCATTGTAGGACAAGAACAGAATTTATTTTCAAGTAACAGACTGAGAGCATGATGAAAGCAAGAAGCAGAGGCTGAGACCTTAATTAAAATACAGTTACATTTCAGAGAGTTATAGAAGAAGGAGGAGGTGCTAGGGGCTATAGAGTAGCTATAAATGTTTTTCAAAGCCCATTTGTACAGTGAAACAGCCAATACAACAGCCCTATTATTCACCTTTGCCATGTTAGTATTTTTGAAAAGCAAACTTCAAACAGGCTCAGAGCTAGGAGCTTCCTGTCCAAGGGTGAGGAGCACATCAAGGAGCATGGAGGAAGGAATGGGTGCTAGCAGCTGGAAGCACAGAAACTCCTCTGAAGTTTGATAATGCTTTTTGACCTTGCTAGAATTCATTCCACTTCATGATCCTCTTGGTTTCAGTGTAAGGTCTGGCAGCTTCTCTGCTCAGCCATCACAGTGAGGAGTTTTTCATTTAGTGTAGCTCTGTGTTAGAATTCACTTGCACTTGGTGCCTGTGCAGACTCTACCATGACATCCTGCAAGGTGATGAGAAAGCAGTTTGGATCTTTAGACATGAAGCAAATGCAAAGCTAAACTAAGCCAGCCAGAACTGCAGCAAAGTTCAGGCTGATCTGATTTAGAAAAAGATCTGAAGAGTCAGAGTATTTTTTTGTTCCTTCTGATCTATACCTAGCTTATATTGGGATATATATCCTGCTATAAGGGTCAGAATTTGATCCTTCTGATCTAATTTATTATAATCTATATTGTTAAAATCCATAAGCCATTTAAAACCTTTCATTGGCAAGGAAGCGTAACGGCAGACAGTATCTGAGAATTATGACAGCAACATTACATGTCCTGTGGATGTGTCTCCCTACCACGCTTTCATTCTTCAAGTCTAAAATCATCTTAGACAGCTCCCCACCCCCTCCCCAAGTTGTGGGTATGTCAGCTAGTTGCAGGCTCCTGGCAGAATAGGATTAGAAATAACTTGTTACCTCATGCCAATAAGATCCTCACTATCCAAAAATCAGAAGACACCTTAAGATCTTCAAGCCTCTTACATTTATTCATCTGAATGATGGCTTTGCCCAAAGCTCAGGATATTCTCCTTAAAACATCAAGCATGAAGTAATATGCCGTGCAATTAAGAAGTGAGTGGTGTTCGTTTCTTACTTCGGGGAATTATTTGCTGAGCTATTGCCAGTTTTCCCTGGAGTTCTCTTGAGAGTGTCTGAATTAAATATGATAAGAATAGATGAACTGTACTGGAAAACCCTTAAGGCTATCAGATATTCATTTACAGGAGCAGAGGGAATCATTGTCCGTACTCTAGTTGTGTTTTATCACACAAAAGATGCTTTAAAGACAACTTTGTGTACGCCACCTCTTTTCAAAGGTGGTTTGAGTAGTTTTTTCTCATTAGATCTCATCATTTCTGGAAACTACTAAGAATTTATTTTTGTCACAGTCCTTTGGAGTCTGTTTTTCTACAAATTTGGTACTAGTCCCTAATAGGGGAGTGATTTATACATACGATGTGTGAGTACATAGATATAATATATATAAAAAGGAGGTGCATATAGGATTAAATTCCCTAAGTTACTGACTTTTTTTTAGATTTTTACATAGCTTGTTGTCAAGGAGGTGGTGGTGGTGTTGATTTTGTTTGGTTTTTTTGGTTTTCCTTGTCATTTATGAAGGCTGATTCAGAATACCCAGAATCTGGTTGTTGATCAAGAGAAATCTCTTCAGGTTATTAGCTGCCCACCCAAGCAATAAGTACAAAGATTTAATAAATAAGAATAGGAGACATTAAAGCCTTTAACTTCCTGGCAAGATCAGGAGAACAAGCCACTTAAAGCTTGTTGTTGACAGGCTTTTACTTTATCACAGATATAAATGTACCCACTGGTCAGGTAGTAATGTATTTCTACAAGAGGAAGGTGCTTTTGCACGGTGGCTTTCTCACGTATACAAAAACGTGAGTGCCACTGAATGCTGGCCCCATACTGTGGTGGAATAATATTTTGCCACAAGGACATGGATCTGAAGCAGATACCTGTAGCAGGTGGTTTTAGCTAATAGGCCTGATTGGAAATTTATCAGTGAAATTGTCTGAACCTGCAGTCGACCGGAAAAATCATTCTCTTTATGTGACTAGCTTATGCAACCCATTTTAATCTGTTAGTAAAAATCATGTGTCCTGCAAATCTGTTGGGATGGGTTGTGCGGAAACTTTTTTCTATGCATGTAAGTGGTAGTAGTTTCTTAAATAAATGCTTTATGTTTAAGATGCCTGGTAATTCCTGCTGCCTTGGTGAAAGCTATTAATGAAACAGGTACCGGACTGAGTCATTCGGTACACTAAATGTTAGTATATTCTCACGGTAGACTAATAAAGGCACTATAGTTATTTAAGCATCCAAATTCAATAGTGGTTAGAAATTCCACCCTAAAGTCCTCAGAATAATTTGATTTGGTGTAAATGAATTTCTTTCTAGACTTAGTCAAAGCAATTACATTCAACTAGATGCCATACTATAGCGTAACATTTATCACCATTTAAGCACTGCAAAGCAATGAAGAACTCAAACTTATCTTTATTTCTATGCTGGCATTTTGATGCTCAGGCTGCCTTTGCATTCCCTAGTCTGTTCATCGGTAGGATGACATGTGAAATTCAAGCAGAATTTGAAGTGCAAACCCAAATGGGAGCAAAGAACAGGTACACCTAGGTTGACATGGTTTTTTGTTTACAAGTAAAGTTTATATCACGTACCTCTTTTTTTCACAATGATGTTCCTGGTTTGACAGAACATGAGTTAATACAAAGCCTTTTCCTGTGCTTCTCTACTTACAACTTTTCTGTATGCTTCACCTTCCAGTAGGATGTGATTGTCATTTTTTGCTTGTTAAGTCTAATTTGAATTATTAAAGTGGGCATTGCCTGTGCACGCTTCTATTCCTGTATAAAAGTGTATTCAAGACAGCTGCTCAGACTTTTCAAATGCTTGGCTGTGTATCCCTGTACATCCAGGGTGGTCAATTTTGACTTCTGGTGTTTGCAGACTGAGCTAATGACCCAGATAAGAGTTTGCATTCTAAGATATAATAATCTAGCCAGTGTGCTAAGTCATGTATAAGAAAACTTATTTGCTGTGAAGATTGCATGGAGGTCCAAAGGGAGGTTGTTCCTCACACTGGTGGGCATGTGTTCTTTGGCAATCTGATTTCTGTTTTAAGGTGTTTACAGATGTTATATCAAAGGAACTTTCCAAAGGCACTATGGGAAACAATACCTCACTTCAGAGATGTATTTTTGTAAATATTTTTGACCCCTTTCCAGCATACAACTCCACAACTTTTTGAAACTTGAAACAACTGAAAGTACATGCAGGACATGGCATTCTTTTGAAACAAAACAAAATATTTGACCCTCAGTTTGAAACAGGAGGATATCTGTTTTGAAACATCCAAACCTTCTGCCCGCTCGTTGTACCGAACTATGCACTAAACTTCAGTTAAGGGAATAATAGGTACACTGGCATCATATAATTAAAACAAAGAGAAAACTGTTCAATGTTATTTCTCATTTTAACCAAAGAAAGCTAATGGTGATTTATGCATTTTCCCCCTTAGAACAGTTATAACAGAGATTTATTATAACTTGTGGTTTTTATTTTCCAACTGTAATTGCGGAAAATGATTTCTCAGAATTACTATCTGCTGTGTTTTAGGTCAAACTGTGGAGGTATTTTACCCATTAATCCAATAAGGAGAAAGAAAAAACTTTTCATGCCATAGCTAATACTTGCTTGTTAACATGCCATTAGTATAAAGCCTTCAATTTTTTGTTCAGTAGATAGTGAAAAATGAGGCAGAAATAAATTCAGCTTCAAGTTGAAGCAGATTATGCAAATTATTCTATAGGATTTGAATTGTTTAATGAAAGATTCCACAGGCCACCTAAGATTTAGTTGTTTTGCAACAAATGCAGGACACTGGAAATCTGTGTTTCACAGAGCCACAATTAATTTTACAATTGTAGTTAGACTATTGGAGTATGCTACTGGGATGGTCAAGAAAAAAAAAGTTGCTACTGAATAGTTTTCTGGTGTATTTCACCCACTCAAAATGAAACATTACCCCATACCTTATCTTCCCCCTTAGTACCAACCTTCAGATAGAAATCTGGAGCAGGTGAACATCTCTATGTGATTTCCCAGGCTGCTTCTTTCATTACAGTCTTGCTATTCAGTTTGTTTAAAATTCTGATCTCTTCATCTCCATACACCTTGGAAATGCATTAGCTTTTTCAGTATTATGCCTGTTGCATTGATGTCAAAGGATATAAAAGCCTCATTTAGTTTGCTTTTTTCGTTCATTTTCTCATGTGAGCTAAGTAAAAAATGTTAGGGTTCTTTTCATTCACTGCTTTATAAAGAAAGGCTTTTTAAGGGATTAACATGCAGGACAACATATGCTTTAATGTGCATCCTTATGCTAACAGAGAAGATAGTTATTAGTTATTTTAACCCCTTTTTTCCTCCTTAAGGTTACTGCCACAGCATAACAGCTCAAGCGTAGGACTTTATAGTCCAAGACAGAGCTGGCTAACACACAGAAGTTGTAGCAAAAACTCTGTTACCCACATGACTTTGGATTCAGTCAGTAAGAAAGTCCTCTTCTCCATCCCAAATTCTTATCACAGGGGTGGAAGGAAAAGTCGCATTACAGCAGCATGTGAAATATTTGGAAGAGCAACGTGAACATTCACATGGAGGAATGCTTCTGACTAGGGACTGGCTGTGGTGAAATTCTAACAGAGCTGGACAGTACATGGTTATCAGCCTGCATCAGGATTTTAAAGGATCTGAAACCTTGTGTGTCATGTACTGGACACCTCTTTGGAACTGTTACTTTCCTGTGTGTGTTGAATAGTGAGTACCCACTCAGTCATGGATCAACATCTGCTTGCATGTGAGCGTTGGACACCAGACTGCAGAAGACAACTTCCCTTGACATCTGAAAGTGTTCGTGTCTCTGGATTTGGTATGTCTCTTCTAATAGCACCAGACATTAGCATAAACTGGTGCAAGTGTTGCACAGAATTGCTTTAGTAACACAAAGGCAAGCCTGTCTACTGACAGCCTGTCACAATAACCTACATGTCCACTCTAGAGGAAAGGCAGATCTTTCTTTCACAGGCACTCTGAGATGTACAGACTTGCCAGCTGTAGTAGAAAAGTAAAATTAAAGAAAGGAAACACCTTTCGTTTGAATAGGCATCTTCATAATTCAACAAGCCAGTCCCTTGCTGGGAATTATCTGTGAGTATTTACTTCATTTAGCTGTCCATCTGCTTAAGGAATGTGAGAGAAAAATACAGTTCCTCAACACCTCATAGCAACATTTTCTTTCTTAGGGGCCTGTAGCCTCTTCTGAAGAATAAAGTCTTTAAATCAGCTTCCAAAAGCTGTTGCAAATCCACAAGTTTCTTCTATATCATCTTCCACCCTTCCTTTTTTTCACTTACTGCATAGTTTTATCAAAAGAAAGTCCTTTTACCTTCATATCATAAAAGACAGTGCCTCCATCTACCTCCCTCAGAAGCAGGGTGAAGGCAACAGAGTTAAGAACTCATCCTAACTTTTAGAGGTGCTGACCGCTTTCAGATCTCCTTTCTTCTGAAAGTGCGTTGTGAGGCATCAATACGGGATCTAGGTCAAAGATGATTAGAAACTCCAGCGATTTTAGGACAGCAGAGAATATACTCTAAACTATTGAAAATGTTCTTTCAAACCAGTGTTCTGAAATATGTGAAGAAAACTTTTCTTGTTCCTAATGAGAGGTGAAACACGGAAAGATTAGACAGGAGACTTGTAACGGTGAGTTCTTGTACCGTTTGTCCTGCAGAAGGTTGCAGATCACATGGTGTGAGAGTGCTTTGATTCTAGTAAGTATCTAAACATGCCAATCTTTCTGTTCACTTCAGCCGATGGTGGGTCCTCAGGCCAGGGAAAGTGAGATGGCTTCTATTTATCAGTCATCAAATTCCCTCCAGTGGCAGGATTTCTGCATCCAGCAGTTTTCTGCTGGTATCTGGACACAGAGCTGATGCCAGGCTGTGGTGGACGTAGCCTCATGACTAAAATTCAGTGCTCGTAATGATGTGAAGAAGATTTAAGTTTGGCAGAACTCCGGCTGCATATTCTAAATGGTCGCTCTGCGATGGTGATTTCCTAGCCGGCTGGATCTGGTTTCTCCCTGTTAGATTCTGTGGTTGTAGATTTATTTGCGTTACTGTTTCTTGTTAAGGACAGTGCCCTGAGGGTATTAAGGTCTTGTTTGATGGCAGAGCTAAAATGTAAAGCTCAAAATTCCTCTCTTCATTGTACCTAATTAAGGAATCTCATTAACCCTCTCTGTGGGTAGATTGAGAGGATGTCTCTCTTCTGCAGGCTGCTAATAGCTGTTCTGGTAGAACAACACACTCATCTGACCCCTGGTATTAGGTGCTGTGTTAAATGTAATCTGCCAGCTCATGGCAGTAACATTTCCTTTTTTTGTCTATTCTTTCTGAGAAACTTCTGTGAACTAAACCTAGTTCTTTAGGGTTCATCTTTCTCTTTTCTCTCCCTTCTTCTGGAGCTCTGCCAGTTCAAAAGATGGGAAACCAGTTGTCTCATTTCATGGAAGTTTCTGGGATTGAAAGGGCAAAGGATTTGCTGGGTGGTGGTGACGGGAAGATAAAATTCTGGATCAGTTCCCTCAGTTAACTATGCAGAGATAACTGAACAAACCAACCCAGAACAATGCTGGTCCTAATTTTTCCTGCATGCCGTCTCTGCGCCAGAGGTATTTCTTTAAGGGCACACATAACAGGATGATCTGTACTAGATCAATGGCTCTTCTATATTTAGAAAGTTATCCGGTTTCATTTGTCAGGGAAGCAATGACCTGCTAGTTTCTTAACGTTCAGTTCTGCTATCTGGGGGCTGCTGAAGAAAATCTGGACAGTGATAAGATGATAAAGTATGTGCTGCTGAGCCCGATGCAGGAACATTGCCCAGCTTCTGCAGGGAGCCAGCTCCAGCCCAGCAGGGTTGGTGGATTCCCACTCAGCACCAGCCTGCTAGCTCAGTCTGGCTGCAGAAGTGCCACAGAGGGGGGTCTTCCCCAGGGTTCCCAGTGCTGAGGCATGAGGTGGGGGTACAGTGCAATGCACTCTTCATTTGGCAGCGTGCTAGTGCCAAAGAGCCTTACCAGAGCACCAGGTACTGGGAGCAGGTTTTGAGGAAGTGGCTGTGTCCTGACCCCCCTTTGGGCTGGCACGGTGGAAGCCAAAACCCCAGCTGAGCTCACGCTTACTGCGTGGCGTAGGAGCAGCAGCTGTATGGCTTTGCTGCGGGATCCAGAGCTGGTCACCAGGCATGGGCAGGTGCCGCATTGTGGCTGAGACTGCCGAGTCTCCCGATTCAAGTGAATATTTGGATGTGGATAAGGAGGCGTAGTAGTAGGACAGTTGTCAGATGGGCTTCTGAGTAGGCAGATGAGGGTGGGCAGATCACCAGAAAGAAAGAGGAGTCACAAACACCCCATGTGTTTAAAATACCCTGTCTGTACTGGAATCAAAGCAGAGAAACTTCAAAAGATACCCGTGAATTTCTGGTTGCTAAATGATACATCTGTGGCTGAATTCTTACCCTACGCTGCCATGAGGATTTGTGTATTGAGAAGGATGTACTGTTTGCCTGGCCTTTGCCTTAGCAGATGGGGAGCTGCTTCTGTTGAAGTGGGCTTTGAATAACAAAACAGCAAGCAAAAGAAGGGGAAGAAACAAAGTTGCGTCATTAAACACAAAACCAAGAACGTGAGAAAACTTAAGTAGTGGAAGGGCAGGAGGAGAAATTATTTAATTTCCGGTTCTCCATTTCGGAACGGGAGTTGAAATATTTACAAATGGACTGTCTGAACTAGCCGGTGTTACTGAAACCTGCTGAGAAGATTTACGTTTTTGGAATGTTATGAAAATGCTTGTGTTCCACTAGGCAGAGCAGACCGAACAGAACAGCAGGCAAGAGTGGCTGCCAGTTGGTAGCAAATCTGGAGCACTTGATGATTCATATTTATAGAAGAAAGCATGAGACAGGGATGTCTGCTACAGACCACCATAATACCAGTGTTGGCATTTGGAGAAGTCTCCTGCAATCAATATTTCTCGTTCAAATCCCTGCCCAGACTGGCCTTCCTGTTTACTCTTCCCTGGGTCCTCATACCTACCAGCCCTTTCATCTTTCACGCTAATGGCCACAGTTGACTCTGTTGGGATGATTCATGTGCATTACACCTCAAGGAGAATATGCTACACAGTGGAAGGACTGTTTTTGAATCAATGGTGATAAGCAAGAATCAATCTTGTACCATAACCTGCATATATCACAGAAAGGGACACATATTGAGCAACGCTCATGGCCTGAACAATATGCTGGCTTATTAATTTTCATGAGTTTTTTACAAAGACACATTAACTTGGACAACGCAAGGTCACTATGTGCAGAGCTGGACAGGCACTGCAAATTATTTTGCACAAATTTGAAAGAATTTGCTTAGGCCCTGCTCATCCCTCTGTATTGTTAATCTCCACAAAAACCTGAGTAATCAAGTTTACTCCTGCTGCTAGGTTTGCATATGTTGCTCATAGCAGCTTGCAGAACTGGTTCCTCAAAGCAGCGTTTAAATCCTTTTGCATAACCATAAAAGCCAGCAATGATATTGGAGAAACAATGGCACGTGAATTACACAATTAACGAAGGCGCCTGGGAATATAAAAATACCTCAGGGACCCTTTCATTGAGTTGAATAAGAAAGAAAAAAGTCACCTTAGCTATCAGAGTCAAGCACTAAGTGATTATAGTTAAGTGAAATATCAAGACGGATATTAAGATAGAACTGTTCCCCTGCGGCCTTTGAATCTATGGCCTTTAAATCATTTTCTTGCATCCATTGAGCTATTCTGAGACACATAACCTGTGCAAAGTCCTCTTAAACTATCAGGAAACATCAGTGTAAATTTTTCCTAGTGATTCTGACTATTTACTATACAAAGGTCAAGTATGCATGGCAGGGAGGATGCCTGGGTAGCTGTATGGCTCCAGACCAGAGCTGGCTTGCAGGAGGATGATCTCTTGCAGAGAGATGTTTGGCTCTGTTTGTATGTGCCCATTTTTAATCTGGTAAAATAAGGTAAGACTAGAATTGGGCTTGTTTAAAAAGCTGCTCTGTAGTTAGATTTTCCTACTATTGGTACAACTTACTTTTATTGTAGGAAATATTGTATATTGGAAAAAAAAGTCAATAAAGATACACCTTTAACAAGAAAATTCTCTGCAAATCCAGACCATTGTCTGCGTCTGTAACCTGGTAGACACCAAAGACAGATACCAGATCAGCTTTTACTCTAACCAAACAAATCACTCGGGCGTAATGTTTTTTGTCTTTAAGCCATCCATATACATTTGTAAACTGGACTAAGTGGTTATGTGCATTATTTCCCTGGCTAAGATAATACATGCCTCATAGGTATATGACAGTACCATTGAACTTGAAAAATTCTTAGCGATTAGATTGCCTTTGCAAAAATACTTGGAAACCCGTGCTTACTGGTATTAAACCTAAAGCATCCTAATTACCCAATTTACAAATATTTCAAACCTGACATATTGATGTATTACAAGGTTAATTGCTCTTCTTACTCAATTAGTAGGAACCCTATGTCCTTTATCATATAAAAGTAAGCCATTATCACTTACTATGTTTTTATATCCAAGGTTCAGTAATGACAAGGCTTTTATCTCAATCCTGAAAAACCTTGGTTGGTTTCCATCTGAGTACTTGTTTCTTCACAAACCCCCAAATCTTGGTATGATGTCTATGTATACTTGCTCTGTGATTCCGAACTGATATTTTTAAGTAGGTTTTGCATAAGTTTTTTAGGTGTGCTGTTTCAGGGTTTTTTTGTAAGGTTTCATATTTCTGCAAATTTCCCCTCTACAGTTGCAGTCTTAGCTGGCTGTTCAAAGGTAATTTTTACCTGGCACATCAGAGATGGATCTTCTGAAAGACGCTCTTCTAGCATCAGTCAGACTCTACCTTTTTCCAGAATTGAAGTGTTTCATGGAATGTCTATTTTATTTCTGTAGCTTATTTTGTTGCTATTACTCAAATGTGTTGACCAGATCAAAGGGAGAGTTTTAGATATATTGAAAAACAACATTGTAAATTTTTATTTCAATGGAAAAGTGTTTTATATTGAAAAAAAATCAAAATCAACATAAACCATTTTGACTTAACTGAGTTTTTTTGAGAAATTTCCCTCTTGAAAACCTTTCAAAATTATTCTTATGTTTCTTTTTGGAACAGATCTATGGAACAAATTCAGAAACTAAATTTTTTCCTCTAAATTATTCCATTTCCTTCTCAGATTTAGTCAAACTCGGTAAACTGTTAGGTTTCAACCTTTGGTTTACAGGTCACCGTGTGACGTATGAATTACTTCTGAAGGTCTGTGTGATACAACTAATAAAAACTGGGCAGTTATTGACAGACTGAAATTCGTTATACAAATGTCTGTTCCTCAGCTAGAAAACTCTCAGAGGTTTTCAAACTGAAAAGACAGTAGTCTTCGGATTCCCAAGGCAACCATTCTTAATGATATGTTCCTATGCACATTAGCAGATGCCGGGACAAATAATTTCGAAGTAAACGGTGGTTGCTGTTGAAAGTCTGTGATGCTGTGCACTTATTGCCACCAGTGTCTGCTTTTAGTCATTGTTTGTTGAATGTTCAGAGGATTTATGTCATTTCAAATCATCCTGCGATAGCTGATAATGTTTTTGTTGAAGTAGGTTAACTTGACTAAAAAATGAAATACTTGCAGATCCTTTGACCCAAACTCAGCTGAACACAGATGGACTGTCTGTGATGAAAGAGGGAATCGATAGGATATTCCAGCCTGAAAAAGCCAGTGAGTCAGATATCATCTTCCTTATGCTACAGCTCTCTGATCTTTATCACTTCTGAAACAACTTTATGCTCAGTTCAGATCCTAAAGAAAAGAAACATATTTTCCCAGTCCACCTTCTTAGCAAAAGTCATCCTGTTGTGCTATCTTAATGCCCTCCAAGCGTTAATGGCTTAGAGTCATTACTAAAATAGCTGTCAATTTACATATTATTTCCCCACACATTATATATTCATCATTATTTGACTTTGCTCTTAGGGGACAGGAAGGAAAGTACAGAGTTTTCAAATCCAAATTCATTATAATTCTGAGATTAAAAAAATAATCATCTCCATACAGTGGAACAGCTGTGAGGAGAGTTCACCTGGCAGCTGGTCCAGAGTGGAATGAAATGTGTGTGCATTTTGGTTTGTCTCGTGAGCAGCACTCGCGGCAACGGTTCCCCTGCCGGGAGGGGCCCTGTAAAGCTGCTGCGCAGGCAGCGAGTCCCGCGGCATTGCAGCATTCCTACGGCGTGGGCTTTCCATCTATTCTGCCAGGCAAACTACATGTAAACTGTGCTCTGCTGAAGAAAAGGCAGAGCTCTGGTCTTCTGCTGAGCTAACAGAACGGGTTGCAGGCTCTGAACAGCAAATTCGCCATGGCGCGCTTTTTTTTTTCCACACTCCACTGAGTGTCTGCAGAGACTCTTCACTCTTCTGTATTTAAATAGCAGCCCCAATCCTCTTCAGAGAGCTTTAGGAAAAAGTGTTTACTTCTGTAGCTTCAGACCAATTCTTATTAGCATGTATATTGCACACTGTCCTTGACTTTATTACTCTGTTTAAAAAGGGCAGCTCTGACTCTGCCTGCAATGAGTGTGTTTGTGCCTTCTGATTTTCACTGTTACTTTGTCTGAGCAACTTAGCTCTTCAGTCAGTCTGCACTCCCCTCGAAACAGAAGAGGAAAGCTGCAGAAAGTTTGACTCCCTGTCACTTCCACAATTGGAAACATATTTTTAGGGGCTTTTCCCTGCTGCTGCAGGGTCAAAGACAGGTGATGTAAATTGGAACTGATTGGAAGCAGCTAGAATCTCAGCCAGGACTAGGACTGGCCTTGAGAAGGAAGTACATAAAGCTTCCTGAATCCGAAGAATCTACCAAGCTGAAAAGAATGAAACCCCACATCTTCACCTTTGCCTTTTCTATGTATCTGGGTATGTCATGCTAAAAAAAGAAATATAGTCATCAGAATAGTAAATATCCTTCCAAAGCATTTTATTTCATCTGCAAATCTCAAAGAATCTCTCAGGCCGGAGCCAACACCCAGCAGCAAGTACCACAGCGTGATTTCTGTGCCTTTTTCATAAGTATTTAGACTAGAGAAATGCTGCATTTAGCAGATGTATCTCTGTGACTCAATGCATTATCTGCACGTCTAATCCAAATAACCAAACGCAATCCGGTAGCACTGCTCCTGGTGGTTTCTACCAACCACCTGTATGGAGCAAAGGACAACATCCGCGCCCTCCCCAGTGCTTTCTTTCAGGCTCTGATTTGCCCCTAAGAAGTCATTTGTACCCAGTAAGGTGGATATTGAGAGGAGTTCAGTCATCACTTTGGTATCCTAAGGCAACTAACAGAGCAAAACTAGCTCATAATGCAAGTCACAGTTTTTTATAATGTCTCTGAGGGCTTTCCTGTATCACCCAGAAAGCACTAGTCTTGTGCCCAGCTCAGTGCATACCTCCAAGACCTAGTCGTCGTTGTGGGGCTCTTGGGAGGAAGGCTGCAAGCACCGACACGCCGGTGCTGTCTGCTCTGCTGTGCATGGTGGCTCTTCGTCTGGCCCCTCAGAGTGTGTTTATTCCTGTGTGTAACTTGTCTGTCCCAATATTTTTATGAAGTAATTTCAAATGTGGTCCAGTCTCTGTAGATTGCAAGCAAATTCTTTCATGTGTGTTGTATGGAGGCTTGCAATTATGCTGTAACATTTTATTTATATATTTCAAGTGCTGTTCCTAAAGGGCTGTCAAATGACTGTCAATTATTTATTCATATCAGGTGGAGCAGATGCAGAGGAACTGCCATAGTCAAAAGTTAAAGAGCACTATCTCAAAACTTTGTAGGAAAGAAATCATTCAAATTTTAATAACGTTACATATTACCCATGTCGTTTTTCCATTTCTAAGCTTTTTTGCTTGGGTTGATTACCATACACATTGCTGTAGGTGATTTTTGTTTGAACATAGTTAAGTAAAAAATAAAGATTAATCTTGACTGAATTTTTAATTGTGTTTGCAAATGAATTGCAGCAACGAAATACCAGCTGGTGTAGAAAAGCATTTATTAAGAACATATGGAATCAAAACTGAGCCACTTCATAACTTTACTAGTTTAGCAAGCTCCTTGTGACTTGTTCCATAAAATTATTCATTTGGTAAATGATGGGACTGTCTTTAAGGAACCAGCATTGGGGAAATTTTATATGTACCAGTGTGTGATGATGCACAGGGAAAAGAACAGGGGATGGGAGAGTGGGCAACACTACTGGGAGACTGGGGAGGCTGTGTTCAAGCCTCTGCTCTTTCATAGGCTTTCTGTGGTAGCAAACTCTTTATTCCTATGCTGTGGCTTATGTTTCTGTAAAATGGAGCACTGGTAGATGTCATGTGATGCTTGGATAATGTCCTGATGGAGGACTCAAAGCTGATGTGAAAATCTATTTTTGAAAGGACTGAATGAAGTAGCACGCAGACAGCTGGGTTGATGCGTGTGCCATGGAGATCTGCTTTGTGGCAGTCCTTCAAATCCTTCACTATAAATCGACATGCCGAGTGTTCCCAAAGGTCTAGGGGGACAGATGTGTCTCCTACCTGCCATCCCTCTTAGGAGCAGCTGCCAGCTGCCTTAGCCCCTCTCTTGTTGCGCTGTTTCTAACACTATTCTTTGGGTACATGAAGTGCTATTAATTTGCCTCAACCATTTTTGCTTGCTCAGTTTCGCTTCTGTTGATCCTTTTTAAGTACAAAGGCCCCAAGCCCTCCACTGGATAGTGGTTGAACCCCTAGGAACATTTGGCAGAAGCATGGTCTCAAGGAGTTCCTTTTGGGATGTTTTAACTTTCAGTGATGTTACTCGGTCATTTTGTACAGAAGAGCAAATTGTTTTGAGAGTTCTTAAGGATGACTTTGGTCAGGTGCTACTCCTATTGAAATTAGTACGATGGTGATTAGTGACTCAAGGCAAGCTCAGTATTTTCATTAACAAATCCTGTTTCTAAATTTTGAGACTTTGTAGTCTGCTCAAATTAGCGTATACCATCAACCTGCAGCTTTCATCCCTGTCTTCTCAAACGTTGGTATCTTGGGTAAAATGCCTGAGACCTTTTTTCCAACCAAATCCAGCTGACTGAAGCTGGCAAACCTGACTCTCGTTTTTATTATCCCCCCCCTTACTTAATAGATTATAAACTGTTTGAGTTAGAAAAATGATCTTCCTATAGCAGTTTTTCTTTTTCCTGAACCAAATGGGACTGGCCACAGTCAGATCAGAGTGAGGAACCTTTTAGGCCAGTCCATGAAGCCAAGTCCCATACTCTGTCTTTCTGTACTTCTAAGGGGCACATGGTTTGGGTTGGTTTAGATGCTTGGCTTGGTTTTCTCCTTCCCCTCCACTCCCCAGCCTAAAGATAATGTTTAGGGGATCTTTTTTGTTTTCATTTTAAAATCATCATGTAACCTTGCGGTGTTCATCACTTTCCCTGTATTATTGTTGTAGACAGTGTTAAGATCCTAGCTGACGGAGTTTATTGATTTCTGAGTGATCTCTGGAGTGTTATTTCACATTCCTGTTCTGTCAGAATTGTGTAGACAGCCTGTGTTAGAGAATTTTGTATTTATTATACATGAAACTACTGCTCTGCAGACTTCCAGTTTCAAGGCACTGAATGGATATAGGGACACAAGTGAGAATATGCACAGCCTCTCTACAAACCATTTTTTATTTGAAGATATCAGAAATTATCCAGGGCACACTTCTTTCTTATTTTCTACGGTAACTAAGTCATATGTAAGAGCACAGCCACATACTTGCTTAGAGGATCATGGAAGGAAGAAAAACAAAACATGCTGTCCTGAATCCTTTGTGTAGGCCACTTTTTTCCATAAAAAACTTTCATGATTTGTTACTTGTAACAAATTGTTTTTGTCCCCCAGATCAGTATTTTCTAATTAATGCTGGCATTTGAACTCTTGTTTCTGAGTTATGTACTAACTCCAGAAACCTACTGCAAACCTTGACCTGCTATGTTCCTCGCCAAAGCTCAGCAAAAACACTTTATGAAGATGCGTTCAGAAGTGTCATTGTGATATTTAAGGCTACCCATCTTCCTTATTGCCCTAGAGAAGTACTACAGCTTACTAAAATGCCTTTCCCTTTCCACTTGTCTCTGAGCTATTTTAGGCAACAGCCAGTTGATCCTTTTCTCTAGCAAAGCCCCGCAAAAGGCTTGCCCTGAGATGTAATGCTGCATTCTCTCTAAAAGGATGCTCTTACAATGTAGTGACCAAAATGTCATATAAAAACAACTCGGAAATATGTTACGCGTAATGTTACTACTACTTTTCCACAGACCCTGACATTATCAAGTTAATGTGTGCCAGACAATCCTGTGTCTATCAGCATGATGTGCGTTAAACTTTCCTCATTGGGTCATTTTATAAAGCAAGTTTTAAGAAATTACAGGAATTTGCAAATCTATTTGAAATCAATGGAATCCAACAATTAAAAAATAAAAAACTAGTTTTAATTGTTAACATTCCAAATAGTTTGTGTGTTCTTTAGTGGGACTGTTGGGGGGTGTAAGATGGGTTTATATTAGTCAACAATTGCCCATCTTGGACTCCTTAGAAGGCTTATACCGTTAATTTTCCTGTTGCTTAGTTGATCATAATGGTCACCAGGAGCAATGTTTTACAGGGACAGGAATAGGCAGTTGTGTTAGACCTCCGGCAAAATGCTCTTCAAGGGAAAAACTCAGATTATCCACTTTGAATGAGCAGAGAGCGATCACAGAAGTCTATTAAAGTAAATTTCTCATGTATCATGTATTTTTTCCTTTTTTCCATTTTCAAGTATTTTTTCCTGCTTATCCTAGGCTGTGAACTTCAGTCTCTCACATGATATAAACAACAGCTAACCAACCAAGAGCTACATCTATCTTTTCTGTCATTAGTTTTCAGCTTTCCCATCTGCCATCAAACTGGGCTGTGGATCCTGGAAATCCATCTGATCTGTCAGCAGCTTCCCTCCGTTTCTCTTAGTCACTCAGTCCAATCTCAGATGGGTGTTTTTTTGTTCTTATACAATGACATTTTGTGTGTATTCTGCTACAAAATATCATATCTTTCTGCTGTGATTTTTTTTTTTTTGCTTACTGTGACTGTTTTGCAGTTAGTGAACTTTTTAAAGTTGACTCAGGTTCCCCAGAGCTCAGAGGTTTCTCTGTCTTTAATGCAAACCATAACCCCGTGACACTGCCCACAGTATGTCATATGATCATCCACTTACACAACCACCAGTTTTGTTTCTAATATTATTCCCTCATTTAATAGTATGCTGATTGCTTAACTCAATTTAATTTTCATTGACCGTTGTTGAAGCATAGTATATTTTATTAGGTCCTAATAATATCTTTTAACATTTTTTTTTAAATTAATGATTGGAAATCTTAATTTTGATATAATTGCATAAAGCTAAATTAAGAAGCTGGGCCAATTTACTGCGATTTGAGGCAGCCTAGCCATTTCTACTCTTTTAACTCATTTCTTTTTCTAGTTACTGAATGAAGGTTAAAATAACATTTCAAGATGATAGAGGCAAATCATCTACAAAAACACAGTGCAAGGTGATTGTAAGTGTGTGGTGTGATAAAAGACCCAAGGTATTGCTATTGCATGACAAGCTATTATAATAGACGTGAGTGAGGTCAAAGGCAGAAAAAACAATGATTAAGATGTATTGCCACAGAAAGAGGAAATCTTTTGGGAAACATGCAGTCTTGAACTAAACGCCAATAAATGTAACAAAAAATAGACAAGGTATGTGTTAGAGAGATGAATGAGGGGGATTCGTGGGCTCAGGAGGTATGTGGAGTGTGTTTGGGAAAAGAGGATTCATGTGACAGTATGGTAGACCTTTATTCAGCAGTGTAACAGGCAGTAATATTGGTCAAAACAGATACTGCTACTAGAAAAAAAGCATTATTTTCTCCTCTATCAGGAGAACAGAAAATACCCGCCTCAGCTCTGTCAAAATCAAACCAGCTGATACATACTAGTATCCACACCTTTGCTTCTGACATGAAGGATGCTTGTGCCGTTTCCTTGTGCCTTCTTGGGTTGGTTTTGCTATGGCATAAATGTTGCTTGTCGGATCTGGGGTAGTCAAGTGCAAGGAGAGCAGAGCGATTAATGATATCTATGGCCAGACTGCTGAGGATAATCTTTGTTTTCTTTTTCTTT
>Ga0181612_113854_pt1 | contig 17623 bp, 5 predicted proteins | sample HoacroProtozoa21_FD_119630 | JGI IMG/M metagenome (GOLD analysis project Ga0181612, IMG submission 119630) | Hoatzin crop microbial communities from Cojedes, Venezuel. Combined Assembly of Gp0051906, Gp0051904, Gp0051908 | reverse complement strand
CATTGGAACAGGCTGCCCAGGGAAGTGGTGGAGTCATCATCCCTGGAGGTCTTCAAAAACATGTAGATGTGGCACTTCAGGACATGGTTCAGCAGGCACAGTGGTGTTGGGTTGACGGTTGGACTTGATGATCTTAGAGGTCTTTTCCAACCTTAATGATTCTATGATTCTATGATACTAATGCTGTCCCTCTGCTACCTTTTGCTTCAGAAACTGTTATAACACATTGTTTGGGGTGCAAGGCATCTTTGTTCTCTGTTTGCCCAGTGAAAGGACCTTGCCTGGGGCCAGAACATTGGCACTGACCCATGTTGTTAGAGTCATATAAGTAATAATAATTCAAAGTTTTTGAACCCACGGGAGTGAACCCACATGTGGTATTCGCTACACAACTGTTTTGATTCGAGAGATTCAGTTAAATTCTGACTCAGTGGTTAGGATATGTAGGTTTGGATTATGGTGATAAATGGTTCAGCATTACATCAGTTAGTCATAAACAGCAACAAAAAAGGACCGTCACTATTTTTAACACTTCCCTGATATTTAATTGGAAGGAACTGGGTTGCCAGAATGCATGTTGAGATAGCCCATTCATAAACTCTGGCAGGTGTGGGGGGCAGATTTCTACTTTCATGCCATTGGTTTTGCCGTAAGTAATGTTACAAGTGACTCCTTCATTCTTGCCTATCAGTCGTGTTTTATATAATTAAGGCTGATTACTAGGTATGAATAAATCTGATTCTGGTGGGAGTAAATTGTACTTAGCATACTTATTCTCTCCATGACTGACCTTTTCTGTGAAAGGCTTTACAAATCCACACTTCTGAGATGTGCGGAAAAGTGCACTTGCCCCTGTGCCGAATGGTTTGCAGTGCAGTCCAACACTACTTAAACACGTACAGCCTTCGCGACTCCGAATGACAGTCACTAGAGTGTAAAAAGCTCGTGTTGACTTCAGGCCTTAGAGGAGAAGAAAGATAAACAAGACCTACTGTTCTGGTGTAAAGGCTACCCATTACCTTGCTGCTTGGCATACAAAAAGGCCTCTTAGATGCTAGCCTAGGAGCAACGCTGGTCTGCTGAAGACATTCTGATTGTTCATATGTCTGCTTTCCATTCCCAACTATCAAATAACATGAAAAGGCAGCTGTCAACAGTACAAATATTTTCCTTGTTTAGTGTTACATGGGGTCTGGGACTGTTGGCGTCACTGGGATTGTTATCCCTTCACCGGGGAGACTGTGGATGGAAGAAGCTGGGGTAGGGGAAGAGAACTCTCCATGAGATCCTGTCTTTTTAAAAAGACATTTTGACACCTGATGGATGTGAAAAAAATGTAGAGATGTGAGCTATTTGTCACCAGTCCATGGCTGCCTGAGTCTGCAGGCAGTCTGAGACAGTAACATTTGCCTCTCAATGAGATGAAGCTGCTGGCTATGGTTATTCTGGTCAGTCGCCCAGATCCACTCTAACTTGAGGGCAAGTGGTACTGCACAGCTTACACATGACTGTCTATATGGCTAAACTTCTTTGCTGCCAGAAAATGAGTGGTTTCATATATGTTCCCTATTAGGAAGGATCCCTGGCCTGTGCCCGAATCACACCCAGGCACTGCCTGGGAGAGAGCTAGCTGGCAAGCAAACTGCACCAGGGATCATGGAAACCGTTAAACTGTTTTGATGATTTCATGCTCATGTTTGAGCTATGCCCTGGCCTGTGTTAGGGTCCCAACACAGGTATAGACTCTGAGATCCAGGATGACCTCTTTCTCAATGCCACCTTGCAGAATATTGCAAGCGGTTTGAAGGGAGAGGGTGTTGAGTCTGTTACACCAGCTAATCGGACCTCATCTTACTGGGGCAAGTTTTGGAGGGGATGCTTTTCTGGGAAGAAGGTGCTCTGTGATGCCTGACCTATTCCTGCCTGGTCACCAAGGTGCGAAACCTTCGCTGTATCCCATTGATGATGAGGTGTGTGTGTGAAGGAGGAGAGGGAAGGGCCATACCGCTAAGGCTTTAAGCTAACTTCTCGGCTTCTCTACACATACGTATTTTTACAGACTTTGGTCACAGAATATCCCGAAGTGTCTAGAAATGAAAAGTCTGGTAGTAAGACAGAAATTTCTGGAGCTTTACAACTTAGTGTTTGGCATTTTTTCTTTACTAGACACCTCTATTTCCTAGTGCTTTCTTGAACATGGTAAACAACCCTCAGGTGGAAGTGACAGCTGTACCCAGGAAAGATTGAGAAATTCTGGCGGGGCAAACAAACTCTCAGTCCTCTCACCCACTCAGTTCACACTGTCTTTGAGGTGGCCTTTTCCCCTCCACCCATCCACTCCCACGTGGGATCTCCACCGACTCAAGGATGAAACCCACGCTGACTTTTGCTCTCTCGTGATTTAAACTGAGCTGCTGTGGGGTCCAACACTACATTTGCTTAGCCATTGGAGATGGAAATGTGACATACCCAATCCATCCAACAGCCTGGTTGACACGTATGCATGCCAGGAGGTAGAGGCTGTGTTAGGGCTAGTGGGTGAAATCTCGACTGGTCTCAAATCTAGCATTGCCTGTCCTGGGAGGGGGTCTCCTTGCAGCCCCCTGCCCTGTGGCCATAGCTGCTGTTGTACTTGCAGCTCCACCAGCCTCAGAGCTGGCTCAAGGACTGCTGGGCTACGCCCTCAGGTTGAGCGTGCTTGTGAAAGTCCTGAGCAGGCAGATTGATGCTCCTCCAGCCTGTTTCATTTACCACAATGAAGATCAGTCCGTAAGAAGGGAAGGAAACCTCTTGCCTATTCAGGAGTTTCACAAGCATGGTGCACTCATGTTTCTGGTGGTGGGAAAGCCCCAGAACGTGGGTTGGGCTGAAGGGACAGTGCAGGTGGTTTTACAGAAGTCCTGCCTAAGTCCTGGGTAAACTTCTGTTGCATGAAAATCTAATTTCGCTTGAAGGCTTATACATGCAGCATTCAGACATGTAGTGACTATAAGGAGTGACGCAGGTCTTTGTCCCTAAATGCATCAGCCCACCTGTTATCTGGAAAAAGGTCTGAACCTGGGGGAGATCCTGGGTACCATTTCCTGAGAAACATGCCAAAACCAGGCAGGAAACGGGGGTGGTCAGAGCAGGATGCAGTCGCAGTGACAGTGGCAGCGCTATGCAGACCCTTCACCTTCCTCCTCTGTCCGCCCACTGCAGTAAGTCTGCCTCTGACACACAGCATACACCAACCTCAATAACTCCAGCGCGAGCTGGAGGACTCTGCAGGAGAGGCAGGAGCTGGAGAAACTAAAGATTCCAGCTGAACACCTAGAAGCTGCATTGCATTGGGCTGCATAGCAACATGACATGTGACGCAGAATCTGTTACTTTCGTATCCACAGGACACTGGCATATGCAGTACCACGCACAGCAGCTATTCCCACTGATGTGATCATAACTGGCCATCCCTAGTGCAACCCACTGTGGGCTGGATTTGGGAACTGAGGTATTCCTATGGACTAATGTGGGGGATGTAAAAAAGTATCTGAGGCTGCTGTTCAGAAAGAATATGTTTGATCCAGGAATGTTCTTTTCCCTCACCTCCCTCTTTGAACAGGCTGGGGAGAAGGGCGACTCTGAGCAGGAGCTGTGCAGAGATATTAGGTGTTAAGAAATTCCTGCCAAAGCCGCCTCTCACCCTCCTTTGGCTACGATGGAAACCTGTGGAGACTAGCCTTCTCAGGCTAATGTTAGCCTTTGTGATTACTGCCTTAGGCTTCCTCTGTAGTCACTGAAGAAAGAAAACAACCCACCCGTGAGTTACTCCTGCTTGACCTGCGGAGACTTAATATCTTTTGGTTGAGTATAGAGAGGAATGTTTCGTAAAGGCAACTAAGAAGGATCCTCTAGGTTGGTGGTGTGAATCCTCCATCAGATCTGTTGCGGTCCCTGTGGATCTATTTGGTTCTGTAGATCATCATCCAGTCCAATTAAAGTGACTAACAGGGCTTTATGTCTAAGTGGACCTGGTGGTTTCAGGCGAGTAGAGCAGTGCAGGTACCACCATGAGGAAGAGTGGTCAGAGGAAGAAGACTTTGCCTGGACATGTTTTAATTTCAGCTTTCAGTGCAGAAACAACTTCTGGGTCATATCTTCTGGAAGAAAAATCAGAGATGTTTAAGTTTCTCTAATCTGTCATCTGACAAGCACAGCTTAGTTGCTTCATCAATTAGGTCAATCACTTTCATCAACCAGGTCAATCATTTTTTGTCCACTGAGGAATGATTTCAGGCTCCAAAGGCTGGAGCAGATTGTGCTGGCTGTGTGTGTAGGGCAAAGTTACTCTTGCCCTTGGGGATAGTCCTGGTAGACATGCAAAGAGCTACCAGGAGGAACTGGGACACTGAGCGGCTCTGTCCTGATTCAGCTCACATGCCAGGTCTGAAGGACATGGTGGCTGGTGTTACATCAGTGTGCTTTTCCCTCAGTTTTGGGAGGCTGGTGTGGTTGCAAGCTGTGGGGACAGCAGTATTCCTGTGCTCTGGAGATCAGCAGGGACTGGTGAAGGGCGAGGAAGATTTCCTGGGATAACCATTCACTCCTTGCAAGTTTTAAATCTGAGTTCACAACATAGTCTGCTTCAAAAATCTTGTGTTTATTTTATGGGAGAGCTCATCCACAGCAGCCCACCTGCTCAATAATGTATTGCTGCAGAGGGCAGCTCATAGACAGTAGAGGAAACCTCTCTTGGGCATGTCTTTCCTACCTCATTTCCTTCCCAAAACTTTTCCCTAGTTTTAATCCCTGTCATCTGAATTCCTTAAGAATTTCTAGAAAACCTCGCCTTCTGGTGCCTCCCTGGACTCCAAGGGTTAATATCCTTGGAGCATCACATTGGGAAGCAGTGCAAGTCTGTTCACACAGTGCCCCTTTATTATTGCTTCTATCTCTCCTATCAGATGTCTCACTCTTAACAGAATTGTTATTAAGATAATTAGTTAATGTGGGTTATTTTATTATTGTAGTCTTATTTGGTTTGATTGCATGCTCAGCTGACACATGTCATAAAAGCAACAAAAGCGTTAAGAAGTTGCGTAACTGGCAAAACTGAACTGTCAATGTGGTGGAGTTCAGAGAATTGCAGAGGGAAGAATGGTACAGACTCCACAGAGACACAGGTCCTTCCATGAACCTTAGATTTCTTCTGCTAGGATTTATTAGTCCGGAAAATGATTGGCATTTCCTCTTCTGTGTTTTAATTTTCTCTGCTTGAGCTGTGTTTTCTGATCTTTGCTTTAGCCTGCAGAGGAAGGCAGCTCAGTGTTGTTTATCTTTGCCAGAGATTCCTTCGTTTTGGGAACCACATCGGAAATAACTTTGGATAAAGGCAGACAAGAGGCTTTAAAAAGTATCTATCAAGTAATCAAGTGGGTCTGTGTGTCATATTTCCTGACCATCTATTGCTTTGGTATCTGCCATTGGCACACGTCCAAGTGCTGTCAGCATAGTACAATCCTATTTTTATTTACATCCAGTGTTCCTCTATTCAAATACTTTATCCAGCTTCGTCAGTGCAGAATCCTGGCATTTTTCATCTTCTTAACCTCATGAGTTTTCCTTGTGGACCCTCCTGACACAAAAAATGGGGAAAAATGTTACTTCCTTCAGCCCTGGTCTGAGAAGCTGCATTTCAGCCCATCCCAACGTGCTCTGTTCTGATACCTGACCAGTGCAACCACGTCTTTCTTTGTGTTGGTCTTCTCCAGGATGGGATTGAAGCTGCAAGTGGAACACTCCCCAGGCTGCTAAACTCTGACCAATTTGCAGCCATGTCGACCTGAAAATATTTTCTCCAGAGTCTGAGAGTTTTGGCATCACAAGTTTCCTGGATGTGCTTACATCATCCCTGTGCGGAGGAGGACTTGGCCGTATGGCTTAGAATGCGCTCTGTGTAATTGAACAAGTTCCCTCAAAAATACCCCAGCAATTTTACCAGTTCTTGTCCAGGGTTATGAGGCACGTGATGTAGCCCTGTGGGCAGAAGAGGAAAAAGCCCTCCCATGAGGCATTTCCTGAGCTCATTTGATAACTTCGGGGTTTGAGATGGTGGGGAAAGAAAAATCTCCAGCAAGAAACAAGCTGGTAAAGCATAAAGCAGAGGCATGCACAGACATTTAAAAAATGATGCATCCTGATTTTTCAGAATGTAGCCAGAGGAAATCAATCCCGAATGCTGTAAACAAACTCCAGTGGGTTGCGAGCAGTCTATATCCAGAGTAACTCAGTTCCAAACATGGGCACTGCTGCAGTGAGGATATGGCCTTTGAAATCTCCTGTTGCAGTTGCTGCTCTGAAAGAGGGATTTTAAAGGCAAGTCCTGCTGCGTGTAAAGAACGCCTGAAAGTCCCTTCACACAACACCGCCCTTTCAAGGTGTGCTGCTAAGGGGCAAAGCACCAAAGAGGAAGACTCCTGACAGCTTTCCAAGGCTCTGAACTTTGGGCATAATGTTTTTGGGTCATTGCTTAAAAGCCAAGAGTAGCGAGCAGGGCAGACAAAGGCGTATTAGCTGGAGCTCTTCTCAGTCCCCCAGGAGGGACAATGGATACAGTTCACAAGCAGAGGCGCACAGCTGCGGTTTGCTGCTTGGGAGGCTGCACATAGAGATCAGAATTCAGAACGGCTAAGCACGTCGCCTGATTGTTACCGACAGATCAAAAAACCCCCTCTGCCAGCTTTACACATTTGCGGCCTCTTGTCTTTGTGAGTCGGGAGGCAGTTCCCGTCGTGAGACACACACGCTCTGTAGTACAGGATGACTTTTGGCAAAGTCCGGATGATCACGAGCCAGACGGGGCGGGGACAGCATTCCAGTTTTATAACACAATTCCATAATAGGAGACAGCATTCTTTTCATATTAATGTTCATACAATAGGAATTTTTAACTCCAGCTTTTGGGTTATGTGGGAAAAAAGTCTCTTGTAAATGCCATAACAATGTTATCCTATAATTCAATGGACAGAGCTGTTGGTGGATCAACCACTTGGAGTGCAGCGGGTGTTTTGCAGGATGATTGCATTTCAAGAAACAGCAAACTGGAAAGCACTGATGGAGTTATGTTCTTGCTGATGCCACCATGACCTCCTCCTTGGATGGGTTACAGGTGTTCAATCCACGTGTTCTGACCCCAGGGGAAATCCATGTCACCACTCTGCATACTAAAGAGCACTGCAAAGTACCTGCCACTGCTTCTCTAGCATTATCAGGCAGCAAGATGTGAAGGCATTTCCTTCCCTTTCGGTAGCAAGGGTTTTGCAGAGTGCAATATGTGGCTGCTTCAGGACCATGTTTGCCATATAGACCACCAGGGACACTTTCTACTTCATCTATTCTGGTGGCCCAGAGAGGAACCTGACTGAGGTTTTCAAAATGTTACTCACGCCCTGACTTACATCTTGCAGTGCCTTGCTGGGAAGGTGAAAGTTTTAAGGACAAATTTCTCCTCTTGGAGTTTTGATCAACCTTTGAATTTCACACCAAAAATAACCCTGTAGTTTCAAGAGCCCTTGCTGCTCTTAACTCGAGGCTGCAGTTTGGCCCCTCACTGTAGCTCAGATAGATACCTCTGCTGGCATCAGTGTTAAAGGGTGAGAAAGGTGAAGAAACTCTCCTTGTTTTTCTCTCTTGGACGGTGTAGTAAAAGCAAACACTTCAAGGCTTCCGGAGATACTTTGTACCCTCTACAGATCTCACGGTGAAAAGGGAAACTTCATTAAAATCTGTTTTTTCGTCAGCACGCTGACACCCCTTAAACTAATGTTTGCCATACTGCCAAGTTTCCAGCAGTTCAGAGAGACTGATTATAATGAAGTATGGTTCCTCACTCATGGTGTCTATGAGTGAGACTTCATAGAGGGCTTAACTGAACCAGGCTGTCTAGAGCAGACACAGGGACTGCCACTACTAGTCACTAAGATTTCACATCATCCTAACCTAAGGTCTTAAATACAACTCTGTTTTAGATGAGCAAAGACATGTGCTCTGAAAAGGGAAGAAGTATCAGTACTATTTAGGGACACACAAGCACACCCAAAAGAGCAGAAGAGGGCTTGGCCTCCTGAGACATTGTTCTGCACCTTGCCTGAGCAGCCATGGGGCTGTGGGTCTCAGTAAAGGTAAACATGTCTTGGGGATGAAGTGACTGTTGCAAGAATGGCAGAGGGGCATTTGGAAACAAGAAAGGGAAAACCTCATTAAGCACAGACAGGCAAATTTGGTAACTGCCAAGAGCACTCTGGCATGTGTTTCCACACACGATGCTGGTCTGAAGGGGAATACTCAGTAGCGACCATTTTATAATGATGTTATGATATTTGGGTAGTGCCAAGTGGCAAAGAAAGCACAAGTCCTCAGAACTTAGGTTCATGCAGGAGAGTGCATCAGTAGGGTCCGGCAGGTGCAATTTTTGGTTTTGAAGCTAGATGCCCCAGTGTGCACCACTATGGCATAATTGCAAGTATTGCTTTGGGTAGGTGTAATTTTGAAGTGTGGTGATGGAGAGGCTGATCTGCATGCACGTTCCTTACTTAGCTTTAGTGAGTTCAGAGGGAATTTCTGGTCAGAGAAGAGTTTGCAGAGCAAAGACTATGTAAGAATATTTCTCCCTGACAGCTTGGCTGGTGTCCTTCAGAGCAAGCCTGGCCGTGACGGTGCTGAGCCTCACTGAAATCATTGCATTCTCCAAGCCGAGGGTGGTGGCCCTGTCCTGGGCTGAGTTGGGGATGGTCAGCAGGGGAAAAGGCAGCTTGGGCGACTGACGTGAGTACAACCCAACCTTTAAAAAGGAGACTTCCTGCCTCGGTAGAAGTGTTGAAACGTCTCCGTGTGTTTCCCTGCTTTCAAACAAGAGCCCCGTGCGCCTGACGTCACTTCCCCAGGCTGCCGGGCCGACAACAGGATGAACCTGCACTGCCTCTGAACCAGACGTTCCACTGTGTCACTGGTTATTGTGCTCTACGGCGGGGCAGGATACTTCACTACCAACATTGTTTTTGTAGTTTACGCTTCACGCACACTTTCCCCCCTCTCCTCCCCAGCAGTTCGAAAGGAAACGGCAGAGGAACTTGTGCGATGTGCTTACAGGCACACACAAGCAATGTGACTCATCAATAGACCAGGCTTCGGGAGCTGGTGCCTGTTACAGCGTGAAGCCAGCCTGCTTCTTCACAGAGCTCCGAAAGGCAGCTGGCTATGTCAAAAGGTCAGAGAATAAAGAGTGTAGTGTAAAATGGAGACACAATTCAGCAAAGACAAAAAAAAGCTATAAAATTTTTCATCTCTTTACTGAAAGTTCCCTCGGGTGGCGTTTGCTGAGACAAATTGTTCTGCAGCTTGTTGCTGTAAATAATGGCACACAGATTTTGCAATAGTGCTGGTTTATTTTTAAACATCTGAACGAGCAATCGTGTAACATCTACCTTGGCATGCACCAAGTTTATCATAGGATATGTCTTTATCACTTGGTAGCACTAAGGAAATGGCATTTAAGTGATATCTCTATGCATCTATTCCCTCTCAAACCTTCAAATGTTTCAACCTCATCTCAGATCTTGTACTACACACTAGCCGGTGAGGACTGAGTGGATAATTTATTCCATTTCATTTCATTAATACAGTCTTGAGAGTCTTGATACAGTTCTTTAATTTTCAGAGCATTTTAGAGGGAACCTGGTTGGAATTGAGAAAGTTGAGGCACTTTCTCTGGAAAGGCTAGCACATTTTAGATGTCTCCATTTGGTTTCAGGCGTATAACCTCAGAGAAGATGTTAAGCTTGGGCATTGACACCATTGCTTCTGCTTATCTAACAAGCGATCCCGCAGTAAGCCCCAGTGATTTGATTATGTCGGATTGTGTGGCTGTGCCTGTAGCTGTGGGTTGCTGTTACACCGCTGGAAATCCATGCTATTTCCACTCACCAAAGGGACTTGGAAAAAAAGGAGAAAAATACATGCAAAACATTTGAAAACAAACACTATACTCCAATTTGACATTGCTTTAAACATTAAAATTAGACTGAAATGACCACAAGAGTCAAAGATGTGAATTTTGACATTTCTGATTTCACAGCAGTCAGGGTTTTTTATATATGATTGCATTCTCTGATTTCTTGATTTCTAGAGAAGTAAAATTTCTACATCTGTGAAAAAGGCAAATTCATAAAGCAAGTGCTCTTATTATGTTCCTAGCTACTACCTGTGCTGTCCTAGCTACCAGAGCTGTATTCACATGTCATCGGATGGCAAGGCCAAGTATTAAATACATCTTATAGTGATACCCAAGGTTATCACTGTTTGGTTATCACTCAAGGTCGTCATCTGTTTGTCATTCATCATATAACAGTTCCAAGAAAAAATGCTCTTTAAGCATAAATAAGAATAACAATAATGCTAGTAATTCACCACACTGCGGAACTAATTGCATATTTTTCCACATTTTGAAGTATCCTTTTAAAAAAAATATAACCTGCTTTCTATTCGCTTGAAAGGAGAAATGTCAGGCTGCTTTATTTCTGGACATCCTAAACAGTTTGCCAGCCCAGTGCCTTAGTGTGGTTAGTGGTCCTGTGCCTTTTGTACTGAGACTCACTAGCAAAAACCCTTCAAAGTATCCAGGAATCTTCTGTTGTGAGTTGCCCTGAGGCTTGGCACTACCACATAATAAAAAGAAGAAGTCAACTGCTAGGAGAAAATATTGCTCATGAATAGTTAGTTACCTGATATGACAAACGGCAAGGTTTGAGACAGATTAGTCAGCCAGTTCCAGTCATCACTTTGTTTTCTCCTTCTGACAATTTTCAGAGTGTTTCTGTGGTTATCTAAAATTATATTTTGTCCACGAGCAATATTTGGTTGAGGGCTACATTCTCAAGATTTTTTTTTTTCTCCTTTTCTTCCCCAGAGCATAGTTAATTTTCAGTCAGCATTCACTATAGAGCACATAGACTTTCAATAAGCCTATATATCTTTCACGCACTTCACAGCTTTTACGTTAATTTTATCCTCCTTGAAGTATACATTTTTTTCAGTATCTTCTTGTCACTGGAACTGGAGAAAATTTACATTGACAAGAGCTGTAAAATTCCACTGGTAAGCAACTTAAACCTAGATGCTTTCCCTGGAGAGAGTGAAATGATGTGATTATACTGTATATTTGTATACCCTTGTAATTTATCTCCTTTTATAGTATTCTGAAATTCCCTCTTGTTCCCTTGAGGTAATTTAATGTTACCCACAAAAGAGCATGTCCAAGGCGCATCTGCATGCGGAGTGTGACAATGATATGCTGCTGAGTTCACTGAGTTAGAGCCCAAGGAGTCATTGCAATCCTCACACTCTTGATATTTATTCCAAATTAATCTGTATCAGTCCTACATTTGCTAGTTACCTTCACAATGGAGGACAAGAAGGGGAGACATTCTTGAGCTTGTGAATTTTCTGAAGAAGTTCACAATGGTCTGACAAAACAAATGAAAATCCCTTTCATAAGAATGAAGTCCTCAATATATTTGAAATGACAGGCACAGAAATTTTTCCTTGGGCAGGTATTTTCCTTTTAATTATCATGTGATTCGTTTAGACAATTAATTAAGGATGTCTTGGAAGGTGAGTCAGAAATGGAATTATTTTCCTAGCTTAAAAACAGCTTGTTTAACATTTATTCATGCTGGGCTGGGTCTCCAGATGGTATAAACTGGCATAGTTCCATTTAATTTCAGTGGATCTATGCCAATTTTCAGCAGCTGAGAATCTTGTCCAGTAAGTCACTTTCGGTCCCATGAATTTGGTACAGCGCTAGTATACCCAAAGAGTCAGCCCCTGAGGCGATGACCAGAAATTCTTAACTTTACCAGAACAAACCATTCCTTTTCAATGATCATCACAGAGCTGAGTGAGCACATGTATAGTCTACTCTGAACTGACATAAAGCCTTTTCCCCCATACAGCTTTCACTGCTGATGGTGTTATATCTAAATGTGTGCTTCTCTTCAGCAACATCCAAATGAGCAGAGGTCAATGTGATTAGATTTATTATAATAGCAGAGCTTTGTATGGTGAGCTTGAGAGTACAGAGCTTGTGAGCCGTGCTCCCACTGGTAGATAAATTAGAAGTCACCAATGGAGTTATGCCATTTAGGCCAATATGTGGATCTGGCTCATACAATGCGTCTGCTTTAGGAACTCATCCAACCATCACAGCAATACTTGATCATATCAGCTATCAATATATTTATTTTTAAATACTGGTTGTGTGGTGGAGAGCTATTATCAAGATAACGCCATTTAGACCACAAATATCAGATGTTTCTCTGATAAACGCAGGACTGTTCAAAAATTTGGTATCTGAAATGAAACTTTGGAAAAGCAGAAGAGACAAAAGACTCAACTGCTATAGAGTAATCAATAAAATCACATTTAGACTTCTGAAACAGTGTTTCCTCATTAAAACTTACTGCTGCTGGGGGTGTGGTGGGTGACCCTGGCTGGCATCTAAGCACCCACCCAGCTGCTCCCTCAGCCCCCCCCCCCAAGCGGGATGGGGGAAGAAAATACAAAGAAGAGGAGCAAAAAATAAAGACAGGTATTGAGAAACAAAGATGACAAACACTCAGACACTTAGGGAAAGAACCTTTCCTCTCCCCTTCCTAGTCTCTTGCCCTTGCTATCACCACAGTTTACACTCGGTCCCTTTGGCAAGGCAATCAGTGGCACAGAACACTAGGGTCAGGGTGTAGCAGTTTCTTTCTGCCACTGTTTGTTCCTTACTCTTTTCTTCTGCTCCTCCTTCCTCCTTACCTCCTTGCTCTTTTCCTGTGCTCTGGTGTGGGTCCTCCAGAGGCTGCAGACCCTTTGGAGGACTGTTGTAGAGTTGGCTAGAGCTGGCTGTGACTGGCACAGGGCAGCCGCTGACCTCCTCCCATAGCGGTCACCCCTACAGCACTACCTTCCGCCTCCTTCGGGCTACCAAAATCTTGTGAAAGGCATGCCATACAATCTATAAGCTTTCTTCTTAGCTGAGCAGAACATCTGAGACACAGCTCATCGTGTGGTAGGAATACCACTACACACTTTATTTATGCACTTCATTAAAGGTCTGTTGTTGGGTATCTTAAGAGATAGGATATGGGGTCACTTTTATTCTTGGTCTGACTCAGAATGTTACATTCTTTTACTTAATGTCATGTTACCTTACCTTATTTCAGTCTTTCACTGAAGATTAGGGGGAGTCCAGAGGTCTTGTAGCACAAAGCAGAGGAATACACCACTGCCTTTGGAAGTGGAGGGGCAGTAGCTTGCCTGGGACCATGAAGATGGCAGTGCTCAAATTAAAGAGCTCCAGGGTAAGGCTGTATCAATACATAATTTTAATTCTTTAACATGAATGCTGGAAAGAAAAAAAATCTTAAAAAACTTTTGCCATCTTCGTCCCCATGGTCAAAAATTGCCACCATTTCAATAATACTAATCTGCTCAGATATTAAGCCATTGAATGAGTAGTTTTGATTTAATGAATTTCTCTCATCTCAGCTTATTTTCTACTCCTCTTCTAGCTTTAATAGCTAGCGGCTTAATATGAGAGCTGTTCCATTTCATTACCTTTCTCCTGTTTTTTTCCTGAGGTGGAACTAATGCAATGCAAATTGTGATGCCTGCCTCTGATTTTTCTATTAGGCAACTTAGGATTCCATACAGACTGTGTTATTGAGTGCAGAGGTAGAAATATATTTGAATTTATGATGAAATCCTAGAGTTTGCAGTATATCAAGTTTGGGGAATTTTTTTCAAACCAGTAATGATATTCAATGATATTCAAGTTTTTGATGGAAGCCTTTTCTGCAAAGTATGTTACATGCACACCTAACTTTTGTTCTTTCCACCTGATGCAATGCCTTAGCAGCTGTCTTCTAAAATTTCTGACATACAGCTAAGTGTTGTATGAGCTCAATGGGGTACTAGAGCTGCAAGACTGCAATGTGAAGAAGTTCACAGACATTGTTGAACTACTGGTTGGCATTGGCAAAACCAAGTATAGGAAATGGTTGAATGAGTTGCATCATGCCAGAAGGACTGGGAAGGTATCTATTAACATACATTTGTGCCTGTAGAGCTAGGGTTACCTTAGCAATCAGATAGATTTCCTCTTCGAGTAAGGAGCAAATAATTTTTGGATTAAGCTCTTCAACATATGTGTATGCTGTTTGAGTAAGTAGTCTGTGCAGGAGATGCTGCAAATTGCAGCTTTTGAAAACCTCATATGTGGCGTGCATCTCAGGTAACATTTCTGCTTTATTTGTTCCTCACTTATCTTGCAGTATAAAACTTGAAGGAATTTGCTGGGCTATTGTGTTCAATGTCCTGGTCAGTCATATCAAAGAGAACCCCTTTCACCTCTGCCTTAAAAATGGGGAGTTTCTTTATCCCAGTATTTTGACAGAAGGGATGTTCTCCAGCCTTATTTTTCTGATGGTTAGAGACTTTATTCCCAAGTGGCTTTTTCAATGTATGCATAGCCAGCCTCTCTCCATTTATAAATCAGTTATTCTTTTCCTGCAACAAATGTAAGATGTTTTCCCTTGAGAATTTATCTTCTTGTATATCTTTCTGCAGAAAATCATTCTACCCTGTGTCTGCTTTTGCTTTTAAGTTAAGCGAGCCAGATTTCTTTCTTTGCCCAGTCTAAGATAGTGATGGTCTTCCTGATAGCAATGGAAATGATTGGTGTAGTTTTATAGTCACATCTGGATTATCTACAGCACCTCTGTCTCCTCCCAAAAGAAAAGCCATCTGAAGTTTTTCTGTGGTATCTTTTAATTTCCTTTGTTGGCCTAGACCATCTTGAAACTTGGCAATTCCTATCCTTTCCCTGCAATCCCTGTCTGCTCAGAAACAGCTTGCTTTTCTGATTGATCCTTTTTTTTCCATTCTCTGTAGCCTTCTCTGTACCTGTCATGAAGTAATGTATTCATCAATTTAGGTGTTGAAACCTCTCCTAAAGCCTTATTTCCTCTTTTGGAATATGTGTCTTTGCCTGGGTTAAAGCTGAAGCCTCCTTTACTAGAAAGTTCCCCTAATCCCTACCTAGAGACGCCTGTGAGATAATGACCAACTCGCTGAAAAGGATAGCAGTTTTTTATTGGCCAGGAAAGGGAAACTCTAAAGAGGTTTGGAAATCCAGAAGAAACAAAACACGTGTAGAATACAGGAATCTGCAACACAACAAAAAGCATTATTCTGGTTACTATTTCCGGGAAGTAAATTTTTGGCTTAGCCACAAGGCCAATAGGAAATCCTATAGAAGTGTTAGACCATGAACATATTTGGTAACTATGCCTGAAAGGAAATCCTCAAGGCAAACTTGGCTTGTGAATACGATATGAAATTGGAGAGAACCTCAAATAACCCTCATCATCCAGGAAATATCAGAGGATACAGATGTTGCATGAATGAATTGGTTGAGTGCCTGGAAGGAGGATGAGCCTGATTCTTGAAAGGGACAATCCACTTCATCAGAAGAGAAATAATCTTGAAGAAAACTCTTAAGAAAACATATCTATTCTCATGCTGAGGTGAGGAAAGTTTTTTTTATTAATATATATATTTTCTTTTAAAGAATCCCACTCTCATATGTCAATGACATAATCAAGTTCCAGAGAAACTGACAGCAATCTATAAGAAGAACTGGGATCGTCAAATTTATTATCTTACAAGAGAACCACAGTGTGATTCTTTTCTCTGCAGAACACGTGGAAAGATTTTTGTTAGGGTAAATGAATGGATAGTTTGGGAAAGCTGAATTTGTTTCATCCTGGAGTACAGATCATCGCATATTTCTTTGTTGCGAGAATGAAAAGGATGTGGAGCATATGACATTTGAAGATGTGTAAGCAGGTAAAGTGGGAGAGTATCAATGGGCTATTTTCCTATTTGGATTATCTATTTCTCCAGTCTTATTTCAACACTTAAGAGACAATCCAGATGCAACTTTTGGCTTGTAAAGTCCTTATACTGACTGATATGGAAAGGATTTCTGTTCTGAAGCTGTTTGTTTACTCTTTCTCCTAGTGTCCATTGCTGGCTGTTGTCAGAAGATACTTGCCAGAATGACTCTTTGTCTGGCCAAGTAGCTGTTCTGACACTGTGTTCTCAAAAGCACGTGAGGATACATGTCTGCAGACTTGGTCTATGTGGTAAGTTAGAACGTCTCATAGGAGCATTTTCAGTATCTGCAGAAAGTCAGTTGAGCCATGAGTTGGGGTGCTTATGTGTCCCAAACGTCAAGATTACATTTCGGGAGTGGACCTTGCAAAATGGGAATGTGGAAGCCATTCTACAGAGTCAAAATCCAAGACTCAGACAGCTTTTAATAGAGAGTGGGGTAAAATACGAGCAAAACAGACTAAGGAGAGCTGGAGAAATGCACATGACATCTATCAAGCTATATACAGTACTTTGTGATCCAGATTTTTTGGCTAAAGTTACAGGCCAATCTCGTGGTTTGTCCTAAGAGGACTTTAAATGTGACAGTTTTAAAGCAGTACCTCATGCTGTGGCAATGGGTGTAGGAAGCTACACCTGAGAGAGCACTTTTGTGCAGGAGTGATTAGTTTGGCAAGCTCTGACTCATGCTGAAACCACTGGGAATACGTGGAGAAGTAACAGGTTGCTCACATGAGCAAAGACTTTGAAGTTTTCATCTACTGCCCCATAACTTAGTATTTATCTGGGATCATTTTTATGAGTCACTGGTGGTTTTACCACTCCTGAATAATGTGACCTCCCCAAACTCATGGTGAAAAATTCTTGCCACTTGGTTGTTGTGTCAGTAGTTTGTAGCTCAGAATTCACATACATACGTAAGTTTGATAGAATTCAATATGTGTTTAGCACATCTCTTAAAAATAAATGATTACTGAGGCATCCTGAGCTACAAAAAATAAGCTAACATTTTTGTCAACTTTCCATGTATTCTGTGATTTTAATGCTTTTTGAAAATCTGTCCAGGAGTTCTGATCCATATTGCTTGAAAAACGTGTTAGCAAAGTAGGTCATTAACCCTGCTGAAATTTTGTCAAGACAAAAGACATAACTCATCTTCAGTTTTAGCAAACTTCACAATGTGTTTTTAACCAGATTCTGAAGAGTGGCTTTTTCCAGCTGAACCACAGAGGTGTCAGAGGTCAGAGATGCTGCATACCTGACATGGAAGTCAGACACCAAACACCTAACAATAGCAGTGTTCTGAATCTCCAGCCCAAGTATCTCATTGACGTTTCCCTGGAATTTGGAATAAAGCTAGTTTTCAAAATCTGGCTCTAGTATGAAAATGATCCTATCTGATGCTGGGTGTTGAAAGAACAAAATCAAGCCTGCCAATTTATACTACTGTGAAAAAATAGAGATTATTTAGGGTTCAAAACAGTGGAGATAAAACTATGGTTCGTATGTTAATGTTTCCATGACTTTTGACCTGAACACTCAGTGACACCTCATAAGAAATGCCAGAGCAAAATTACAGATGTAATTAAATGCTGCTGTTTTACTTTCAGAGAAAATTTTTTCGATTTCTTTTCTCTTTTCTTTT
>Ga0181612_126694_pt1 | contig 17624 bp, 5 predicted proteins | sample HoacroProtozoa21_FD_119630 | JGI IMG/M metagenome (GOLD analysis project Ga0181612, IMG submission 119630) | Hoatzin crop microbial communities from Cojedes, Venezuel. Combined Assembly of Gp0051906, Gp0051904, Gp0051908 | reverse complement strand
TCTGGTTTTATGTGTGATTATAAAGTTGTTGCAACATCCAAATTTATATCTGCAGGCACGGGTCTGACAGACAGCACCAAGTTCATGGTGGTTTTCATTGCTAGAGGTCTGTTTGGTTTGGTTTTGCATTTTTTCACCTGGAATACAAATAATATGTAGAGAAGTCTTTATTAGTGACCAGGGTGTCTTAACAATGCTACAGTTTTTAATCCAAGAATTAAGAAATCCGGATGTGTTCTTTTTCTTACTTACACAGTAAGCTAAATATATATAAGTATTTAAATATATTGTACCAGAAGATAAGAAATCAAGCTCACCTTCTGGTTCAGATTTAATGGTTTGCACCAAGGTAGAATTTTCATGGGTCTTCAGTTAGACTTTTACATACCACCAGACGCAGACAGGAATTTCAGACTCTGACTAAAATTGATCTGTTTCCAAAATGAAGATTGCCAAGTCATGTAGGTGCTTCAGAGTATTTCACCCTGTTCCTTCCCATACTTTAATTGTTCATGTGCAGCGACTGCCCTGAATACATCTGTTGTGTGAATTCTCCTCCTTTTTTCCGGAAGGATCTCTGTCAGAGGGCTGTCTCTTCTCCAGTACCGTTGTTCCAGAGCAGCTTCCCTCTTCCCCCATAGCATCAACAGGGATTGTTGCCTCCAACCCGTGTCTCCAAAGCCGTTTGGATCCATACGAGCAGCCCTCCTCCCTGTGTCAGCTCTGTCCTTTTCCACCTGACTCTCCAACCGGGCAAAGCCAGCGGGGTCCCCCGTTCACCCCACACACTGCGCTCAGCTCCCACTCTTTCGGGAGCAGAAGCTGGACTGGAGCAGAGGTTCTACAGCTGAGCTGGTGGCAGCGGTCGAGGGGCCGCAGCGAGCCCTCGCTCCCAGGGACCCCTGAGGCATCCCCACCCCTGGCTTTCCTCTCGGGGTGGCATCTCCCCTGAGCTGGTGGATCGGACAGGCTGGGTTTGTCTCCCGGTGTAAGAGGAGGAGACGCCACACGTAGATCTTCACAGCAAGCCTCATAGGATGGCAACTCGTAAAGCAGAGTCGTGGAAGATCTAGCCTTTGCTCATTGCGCTTTTAAGGTGGGCAGATGTCACAGTGATCGGTGTCTGGGGGAGGGCTGCACAGTTACGATGATGGTGATGGAGACCTCTGGAAATTTAAAAGAGCAGCCGCCTTTTACCTGCATTACTTTTGAATCTTTTGGCAGTGGAGATTGTGTGATTAGATAATGGCTTGGAGAAAATCTTTTTCCCATTATTTAGCTTAGTGCTAAAAATTTGTCCCTGATGTCCTCTAACATCTGTCATTTCTATCCTAGTCATTCAACTAATTACATAATTTGTACCTTTTAAAACAAAATTTTACATATTAACATTCCTCTGCAACTAAATTTTAATAAATGTTAAATATTTTCCGACTTCACAAAACTGGCAGCCTAACGATAAGGAAAGATCTTGAAAAGCCTCACAGTATTTCGGAGCCCTTACATTTTTAGCAAGCTGCTTTCGCTATAATAGGTAAGCTCCATTCTGCTTTTGATTTACTTTCTCTAACTACAATTGATTTCTGTAGCCTAATATATATTTAATTAGTAGGGATGTGATTGCAGCTAGTATTATAGAGCTTTTAAAGGACAATAAATTCCAGAGTGTGTTTTATAGATTTTTATTATTTTCTCTACTTCAGATATTTTAACCACTGAGGAAGGTATAATTTATCTTATTGTTAAACTTCCGAGCATTATTTTTTTCTATTGTCACTCAGATTGCATTGAGATTGAGTGGTGTGTTCACATCTTTCAGAATGAGTTCCAATGTAGTTCTTTATTTGTAAACTGTTGCCTGATTTATGAGCTAATTTGTCAGGGAAAAGGTTGTCTTCCCTTGCAGCTCAGGCTGATAGACAGTTCCTAAAGCTTTGCTTAGTTCAGTCGGCTTCCAGAAGTTTGGGGTGTACTACAAACGTGGCCCTTTTTTTGTGGGGAAGGAGAGGAAAACTGCAGAGATACTCCAAAAGTAATTTGTGCTTTAGGTTGGTGTTTGGGATGTCACCTACAAGGAGGAGTTTATTCCCAAATCTGAAGAATGGTCAAAGTGGAGGGCCATGTTGGAACTGCTGTCCAGGACAGCGGTAACCTGCGTGGACATCCAAGGTCGTGCCACGAGGGCCGTAGGAGAAGTTACTGCTCGATCGCAGGGACACCCCACGCAGGCGTGTCACCTGAGACCACTCTGCACAGACTGCCATGTTTCTTCAGGGGTGGTGGGGAATAAGCGATGAACCTTTTTCTATCCACTCCTGCTCTCAGATGACAGAACACCAGGCAAGTACACACGGGGCTGGCATGGATACCCTTCCCGTGCCTCTGATGAATGCTGCTGTCCACAGCTGGCAAGTGGAAGGCTGTAGAGAAGACGAGGCCAGCCTGCTCTTCAAGGTGCACAGCTATGGGAGAAGATGCACCAGAAACGGGTTGAAACACAAGGCATTTCAAATACAGGATAAATTTTGTTCAACATGGTCAAATGCTGGAATAAGGCCCCAGAGAGGATATGGAGTCTCCATCCTTGGAGGTATTGAGAATTGACTGGAGAGAGTCCTGAGCAGCCAGGTCCCACTGGATGTGCTTTGAGCTGAGGATTTGCTAGGTGACCTCCAGAGGCCTCATACATTCTAAACTATTCTATAAATCTGGGGTAGTGTCTGTACCAACCTACCTGTTTTGCTGAGTTTCCGAATGAGGTTTCAATGGCATTAGTTCTGGCTTCTAATGCTAGTCTTTAGTTTTGTCTATTCACGCCATGGTGGATTTAACAAATACCGTGAATATGGCAGGGTATAATTACGGTTTTATAAAATAGTACTGAAATTTGCATTTTGTAATTCAGATGTCTTTGCAATAAAATAACGTATGCCTTAGACTGTAGATTCCCATTGTACATGAATTTGTATAGCTGTGTTGATAAACAGCGTTGACATGGGCTGAGTCTTTCCCTCTTAAATCCCTAAGAAAGGATAACCAAAAGACAGTTAAATACCCCTATCTGATAGCAAGAGAGAGTTCCCAGTCAGAGGAGTTGAGAAGGAGCTTCGAAAGGAGGCGGTTTGTGATTTAGGATGACTGATGCTAATATGGATTTATGGAAAGAGATGAGGAAGTCTACACTCAGCAGAGAGGCTGCACATGGCAAATGTACTAGATCAGCTACTGCCAAGTATGGCAGAGAAAATGAAGAAAAAAGAAAAAGTGGCTTAGAAATTTCTTTTCCAGTCTCTGCTTATCAACATGAAACATCTGCTTCAGCTGCACCGGCTCCCTCTGACAGTCAGCATTCCTGATACGGTGAAATTCCTCCTTAGAGGCGACGCAGCAGCACTGCGCGCCCCTGAGCTGCGTTGTGAGAACTGACGATTGTGTGCGTGTGGTGTAGGGTGTGTTGCAGGTTGAAATGTAAACGGTTCCAGTGCACTTGGATGAGCATCGCATATGGAAATCAGCATTGGCACAATTAATTTTTGTTTGTTATAGTCTTAATGTTGCTAAGCTACAGAAGGAAGTGGATCATGCTGAGGAAAGCTACAAGTTGCTGACTGTTTGCACAGAATCTTTTTAAATGTTACACTAATCGTGTGCTATAGCTTTGCTTTTCTGTGCTGTAAATAGAATGGGTACTTCTTTTTAAAGCCCCCATCTTCCTTTTAAAATATTCCTGTTGTTACTTGTTATGAGAATACTTCTACCTTTAAAAAGCAAAACAGCTACGCTTAGATGAGCCTCTTCATCGAAGAAGCTTCTTGGTCGGACATGTACAGGCGTGAATATGAGCAGCTCCCGTATAGCGCGAAAGAACAATACATTTTTATTTAAGAATTGCAATTACTTCCATTTATATCTAAATAGACTGGTTTCACAGACAACACAGCCTAGGTTCGTACCTACAAGTAAATACAAGCTGAAATACCTCCTGTTAGAAATACTGCTTCTGAAGTTGAAGTGCTTATTCTCCCCGTGAATTCCCAGGGAAGCCGCGGATTATTAGAGCTTGAAATATGAAAGTTAAGTGCTTGTGGTTTCATAGGCCGATGGCATGGCTATCGCTGTGCAAAAGAAGAAAGGTGAAATCTTGACCTCGGGATGGAATAGAAGCAATCTATGAGTTCTGCTTTCCCTATGTATCTTCCCTCCCCCCAAGAATATCTCCTGATACTTTTGTAAAACTAAAAAAGGGGGCTTGATTTTCTTTGGATTTTTCTTCTTGGATTTACCATAGATGTCAATTATTTGCATGAGATCACAAGCCCCTATTTGATGCTAAAGTGTAAATCCGTTATAGGGAGGGAATAAGGACAGACCTTCTGACGGTGGTTCTGCTTAATCCTGTTTCGAACTGCTTGTGAAAACATTACACAATCTTACTTTAGACAGCAGAAGTTGTCGTATGGTTGTACAGCAAGTTGAGATGCCGAAAGTTTAAGAGTAGCAGTTAATGCCTAACTTCTGTGAGATATTGTTATGGTTCATACTTCTGGAAAAAAGCAAGGTTTGAGCCTGAAAGGGTAGTGCTTGTTCTGCAAGCCTCTCGCTGTCCTCGGGTCAGTATTTATGGCTTTCTCGCGCTGCAGAGACCTGTATCTTTGTGTCGTTGTGTTGCTTCAGTTTGCTTGGCAGTGCCTTACTTTAGAGGACAAGGAGTATTTTGAACAGTAACAGACTTTTCACCTGTGTTTCCTGAAAGTTTAATTCTATAACAATTCTAAGCTAAGGAGTAAAGTCTGATGGAATAGATGTGATTGTGTTGAATTCTACAAAAGTATCATTATCAGACTTTAATTTGATATGTTGTGTAAAATATATGGGTTTCATTTCAGGGCAAATTAGAGGAGATGCTTAGATGGTATCTCCTCCAGATGTAATTAAAATTATACTTAATATTAAAATCATATATTAATTACTTCTAGGCAAGGTACTTCATTCTAAAATGGATGCACTCTTTTTAGCAATGGAAAGCTATTACTCAGCAAATGAGGATTTGCAGTAAACTGAGTATTTATCATATAGCAAAGTATTACGAATCAATTATTTAAACCATTATTATATTTTAAGTCTATGAATATAATATCTTCACAGGTGATTTATTTTACGGATGCTTAGACATGCCATTCAATATCACATGGGAGTTGGACTTAGAAATCAATTTGTGGCTCTTAAATATTAGATAGTCTTAATTTCCTAGAAGGAATAAGAACCCATATGTGCTAACAAATACATAGGTGAAGAGTTCTTGACCCTAAGGATGCAAAAAATCAGGACATGGTTAGCACATGAGATGCCTCAGTCAGAGCCAGTAATGAAGCCACTACACACACCGCATGGTTTCAATTACAGCTTTATACGGCTAGACGGCATGGTGCCAGAAACAAAAGATTGAAACAATTTAAATGATTCTCTTCTTCATGGTTCAGATACTTGAGCCTCCGGTTTCTGTTCCCTTATTAACGTTCCCTTTTATCTGTGCAGAACTCAGGCTTGGAAAATAGGACTTCACTGCTTGAATACGTAGAATGTCATCTCGTTAAAGGACGCTATAGCATGATCTGGTAATATATCACTTCGTTAATTATTTGCTGTGCGATAGTTGCCTTCAAGGTTTATGTGCTCAAGGTCAAGAACTATTTCTGGAAATTGTCTAATTTGTCCCAGTCAAAATTAGAGAAGTTCTTCTAATAGACAGTTAGCAAAATAAAGGTCGTAGTCCCCTCTTCATATAATTACTTAGCAGTTAAATCATTTACACCTCCAGCAGTGTCATCTCTTGACCACCTCCACACCCTGAGGGAGGGAGGCAAACACTTGTGTCGCTTCGTAGGATGCTGCAGTCTCTATTCCTCTTACTGAAGATGTCGTGCTGTCTGGCGCTCCTCTGAGAAGTAAAAATAATTGTTGTTTTAGCAGGTGGAGATCCACTGACCAGCCTCTGGTGGCTGGATTCCTCGCTGCTCGCGTGTCAGACTGCCAGCGGGCGCGCGGGGTTGAGGTTCGCCTCGGCTCAGGTCGGCAGGCGGTGGTACCGCGTCGCCGTAGTGCTCCGTTTCAGCCGCCGCTGGTTAGTTTGATGATGACTTATGAGAAAGCCTGGAATTGGAACATCTTTGTAGGCTCTTTGCCCTGAACAACCAGCTTGTTTTTTCATCACCTTCTTCTGTTGGCATGAAGGGATACTGCGGTTGCGTGGCGACTGGTTTTTTTTTTGGCATTGCCGTACCCTTTGGGGAAGAGCCTGTGCCGAGCCGTCTGTCCTAGGATGCCCGACAAGGAGGGACCTCGTGGCACTCGGGGTGTGCAGACCTGTCCCACGGACCTCTGCTGCAGGGATTCATCTCTGTTATAGAGCCGGTGGCTGAGGGCTGGAAAGAGAATGAACCAATTTAACAAGCGCTATTAAATGTTTTCTAAAGCCTCTGAGCACGCTTTTAAACGAAGCAGTGCTTTCTAATATCCTCACATTTATTTTTTTTTTAATACAGGCTGTTTAGACATAATAGATTTCCATTTGTAAAGCTTATTAAAATGGAAGAATAATACAGTCAGGTTTCCAATTGCAACTCAGCTGAATTATCGTGGTAATGATTAAGCAAAGTAGGAATTGTAGGGTATTTAGTACTTTTCTTAAAATGAGACCACCTGATGTAATTGCAGGTGTGCAGGTGTGAGCAGAAGGTATGCCTTGGTGTGTAGGTTGCCAGATTTTGCTTTACGCAAAGCTTACTTTCTTTGTACAGTTGGAGCAAATGAATAAAAAGAAAATGGAAAAGGTAGTTCCCTGCTTGTCTACATGTATTAGCATTTTACAACATTTTGCTTACAAAATAAGCTATGTTGGTGCTTATAAAATGGAGTGGTACATATTTACTTTTAAAAAGTTATATTGGATTGTATTTCATCAAACTCAGTTTGTCAGTCACAAAGACTTGCTTCTGTTTAATTGCCACCTTTATAAAGGAACGCATCTTAAGGATTTTATAGAAATCAGTCATGGTTTTGCAGTACTTCCAAAGCCATTCTCAACATACGTTCTGTTACCACTATTTCACTTGTTTGCCATCTCATCCTGGAAGATGTTTCTGCTGTACATAACCTATCTAGCGTAAGCGTTTCGCGTTTTTGAGCTAGCCGTTTCTGGCCAATATGCATCTGAACTCCATATAAAATGGTTCTTCTCTTGCTCCCGGAAAGTCTTTGTTCCTTAAAATACTTGCCCAGCCCACCCCAAACAGGAATAAACTATCATAAATGCCTGGATAAATGTGGCTTTGGGATGCAGTCTACTGTAAATGTTAATGCTGCCAAAAATAATCTAGTCTTTTCAATATCTGATTTCCATTTTATTAACCTTACCCACAGTATGCCTCCTCTTCAATATTGCCTTTCTTTTTCTTTTTTTTTTTTTTTGTAAGACCAGACCATAACCTGACATCTAAATTTTTTCAGTCTTGATTTCTTCTGTTCTTCAGTTACCACAATATTTTTGGAGTTGCTTGAATTCACATCGTAGCAATCGGTTCCTTGAGCTTGTTCAACCCATTCCTTAAATTGACATCTATCATTTTTGAGTGCTGTAACTTCAATTTTGCATGAATTTTCATATCTTGAAATGTGGGATCAAGACAAGAACTCTGTTTCATCTTTGCAAATTTAAACTAGATCCAGCTGCTGTTCCTTGCTCTGCTATGTTAAACGTAAAATAAGGTGTGGTGGCTTCCTTTAAGTAAATCAGTTTTGACTTCTGGAAAAGGTTGAGAGTGAAAATATGTAAGGTGAACTGACTTGGCAGGTCCTTGTGGAATAGGAAGTGCTTTTGGACTTAAGACTTAAACCTTCCTGTGATGCTTACAGCTATACTTTCTACACTAACCTTCCCTTCACAGTATTTATCACAGTCAGGCAAAAAAGTTCTTCATAAAATACGTAATTCTCAGCTTATCTATAACTTTGGGAAAAAAATGACACTTTAAAAAACTTTATAAAGTAAATCATCAGTTTAATTTCTACTAGAAATATCAAATTAAGATAAAATGGATTCATCTGTACTTCCTAAAACAAAAGAGAAGAAAATAATAGAGAAACAATTCTCTTTGTTCTGTGTGAAAGAGAATACTTAATCACACATCAGCAGAGAATTAAAAAACATAGCAATACATGAAAGTATTCTTTTTTTTTTTCCCTCACTGAACAAATTAATTGCCAGCAATGGAAAAAACTACAAAGTGCTGTTTAAAAATAAAAATACATATCTTAAATTTAATAAACAGGAGCTAACAGAGCTAAAATGAAGCTCCAAAAATCAGCTAGCAACTGGCAGTTGGGTTTAGGTCTCATCAGCTCGAAAGACACATCAAACAACGTTCTTGCAAAAGCAAATTTGAGAGAGTAATTCCACATGCGTGATTTTCTGAGACAGACTCCTCGCCAAAGCTTCTGTATAAATGTCAAATGGACAGTCTCTCAGTTTCATTCACTTTATAGCTGAAATCTGGCCAAATGTGGAGGCCTTAAACCACCTAATAGTATTCCTCCTAATGTTCCTCGCGACATTATTGTTATGGTTTTGTAAAATAGGTAGGAACAATATTCAGTATTCGCTAGGAAGTAGCGTCTGTCTATCACTACCTATGCTGACAAGTGTAGAAAGGGGATAAAGGGAAGAGATTGTTACCAAGTGGGTGAGAAGGATGCAGGATAATTACCTCCTTATCCCCTTAGACTGACCTACAAGAGAGCAATATGCTGCAGAAATATACGGGATGTAGATTATCTAGCAACTGGAGGTCTCTGAGAAATTGCAACATTTATGCTGTATAGTCATACGTGTCTGCCTGTTTGGGGGTAGGATGACCTTACACGTGATACTCAAGGAATAATCACTGACATGAAATCTGTGCTGCAGGTATGTGAATTCAAGTCCACCAGTTCAATCCAGTTTTAAAAAATACAGTGCTGGTTTTGTTTTCCAAGATTCTCAAAATACCCAAGCCAAAATAAAACAAGACATGTTTTCCTAAAATGCGGGAGCGTGGACAAGGCTGAAAGTCCTCTAAGGTGAAAAAAACCAATTTTTTTTCCAAATTTCTGGTTGCTGGTACGTACGGAGTAGCTCCCGCTTCCCGAAAGGGGACGACAGACAGAGACGAGGTATAGCTGGGGCTCGTTGGGCCTCAGAAGCGTGGAGCGTGTAACAACCCCAGGGACAACCATTGCCAGCCCACAAAGCAGGGGGTTGCTCTGCAACTTAATAGACCCAAGTGTTGAAATATTCCAGAATTTGTCCTTATTTGTGTATCATACAGATTATACGGGGGGTGAGGTCTCAGTCACATTCATCTGCTGGTTTTATTCAAATGTAGAGAACATCTTTCAAGAAGAAGTTGCCTAGTAAGGTCTGAGATTTACATAAAAAGGAATTTGGGCTGCTGCAAATTTTCCCCAAAACACAAGAAATAAAGAAATGCACGTTTTATTAACTTTCTCTTTTTTTTGGTTGCTTTGTGTGGCTTAAATGCTCATCTCTAACGTGCTACTGGTATTTTTTGCAGCACGGTAAGGGGATTTTTACTCACTGTCTAGCTGCATGACTAAAATTTGGTGCCAAGTTAGCCCGTCTGAGATGGCAGTTTAATTGTCCTGAACCACCTGTACCTGAAGAAGTAGTTTATTAAAAGAAAAAAGTGTAGCGAAATGGAGCTTTATGTGTTGTTCGCAGGCTGGATGGCGAATGGGGATTCGCCTTTCTGACTATTTGAATCTGTTTCTTTGCACTGAGCAGCACCCGTCAGCTTTCCAAGGTGGGTTTGTGTAGTCTTCTGTTAATATTGTTTATAGCAAGTCAAAATTTTATTGTATGGTTTAGTGTCAAGCATTTATTTTAAGCCAGCGAGTGGGATGGTTTTGACTTCCACTAGTCAGGGCTGGTAGCAATGGATGAAAAAAAGGTATTAGATTACTGTCTAATGATGACGTCTTCTAAAGCCCGGAGTGACCGAGGAAGATAAGTCCCGTGGAAAATCAATGAAACTTAGGCTCCGAAGGCCGTTCAGTGAGTAGAAAATGTTGCTCTAATGACCTAAATGGCCGTTCTCTCTCCTGCTCTCTCAGTTGTAATATAGAAGAGAGAATGGGTCGGTGTAAAAATATCCGGCATCCCTGAACATTCTTAGGCTGTTAAAAATCTGAGTGCTAGGTCTTCATCTGATTACTGTTTCTTGTTCTTGCCTAACTTAAGCAGCAATGGGCTAAAACATTTTTAATGTAGAAAGTAGGGGAAAGAAACAATGAAACACCCCCCATCCAAAAACTGCCCCTTTAAAGGAAGTAGTGGCTGTTCAGATGCAAAGAAAACCGTGTCTTTTAAGCCATACACGTTATCAGCAAGTTGTATTCTTTAAGTTCCTGGCTTTATCATCGCTCTTTAGTACTGATGCTCACTTCACAGGTGCATTTGGTGTTTGTTCACGCCATACAAGGAGGACACGATTTTCTCTTACAGCTTGGCAGGCATCACAGATTTGTGATTTCTAGGTGGTGGGTTTCGGTTCAATCCCCTGATCATTCCTGTGGTTCTTAGGCTGCTGTTCTGTGAACCCTTTTGGGAATCCATTGCTCTCCTCTCTGGCTGCTTATATGTGTTTGCTGCTACTGGTCCGATGGCACAGCATTCGGATAACGAGGAGGAAGGGGAAGGAGCTGGATTTCAGTCCTGGTAATGTTTTTGAACAGAGAAGTGGTCATTCACGTGTGCAATGCTGCGTGTGTGGGCAGCAATACAGCAGTTATGTTACCTTGATATTTATTGCTGCCTCAGAGCCGTGCTCCTGTGTTACAGAGGTTGAACAAATACTGGCTTAGACCCTTATCTGCTGCTCTGTTATCGGGTAGTATAGTAGGGAAACTGGTCCTGGTGTTCCGTGTTCGGCCAGTTTCTGCCTTGCTCTTGTTTTATGAAGATCATCTGTTTTTTTACCATACTGAATTCCTGTCATAACTAGTGGGTATGTTGGGTATGTTGGTGAGTACACCAACTGGTGACAAATCTTGACACACGAAGGAGGAAATTACTATCAGAGATGCGGGAGCAAGAGCCATCCCTTTTAAAGGTACGTGATCCTTTTTGTTGGCAGGCCTGGTAGCAATTATTGTGACTCGGTGGCAGAGTGGTTCATTCAGCTGGAGCTCTAATTTCAATCTGACTGTTTAAGGCAAAAGACAAAGGACAAACTGGAGCCATCTCGCAGATCCGATCGCTATTCGTGTAACTGAGATGCTATCCATAACCAAGGCAGATGCGCACACGGGAGCTCCGTTTAGCGCGTGTCTGGAGCACGTGACGTTAGAAGAGGGGCTCTGAGAATTGCGTTTGTTCTCCCCTAGTAGAAGAGCGCATTTCTGTTCACAACTACCTTCCTAACGGAAGAGTGAGGGAGACAAAGCCTTCTCAGAGCTGTACAGCCGTAGGGCAAGAGGCAATGGATGCACACTGCAACGGGGGAAGTTGCAGTTCAATACAGGGAAGAAGTTTTTACCAGGAGAGTGGTCAAGTACTGGAGCAGGTTGCCCAGAGAGGTACCTCCTCATCAGTCCTTGAATAAACTGAGAGCTCCACTGCTTGGGGTCCTGAGCATACAGCTGTATTTGGACCTGCTTTGAGCAGCAGGTTGACTAGATGACCTCTGGAGTTCTTTTCCAGTCTACAGGATTCTAGGCATCTTTGGTATATCCACGTATTTGAAGAAGGTTAAAGTCTAGATTTCCTTATACTAGGCAGTGTGATCTTTTGGTACTTTGAGTTGGGTTTTTTAAGCTGACATTTGAACTCATGCTGTGTGATTTTCTTCCGTTACGACGACACAGGAAAGCTCAGTGGGCAGATAGGGAACAAATCCATTGGTTTCTCGGTAGGGTCAGAAAAAAGCAGATGGGGCACTTGCTGAGTAACTAGCTCTACTGGGTTACTGGGGTTTGCCTAAAGAAGAAATGCCCACGCGTTTGGTATAGTAGTCCGCTTTGTATGGTAGTTAATAGCATCAAAGTTAATGAATAAATTTTTTCCTTTAGTATCACTTTGATGCCAATATTATGAACTCATGCATTATAGACTGGAGAAAGCGACAGAGTTATGGAAAGAGATTTGTCCAAGACTGCTCAAGGCTTTCATTGAGTTGGGAAATAAAGTTGGGAGTCTTGAATTCTAGCTGAGCACACTGCTGCTCAGACCATCCTCTCTGTCCTTAGTTCAGACCAGCTCTGTGACAGAATGAAACAACTATATTTTCTAATAATGTTATATATATTTTTGTGCTGAACATTCTGAAATGATGCTTCAAACAGCAGGAGAAAGTGTGTGCAGCTACACAGATCAAACTAAGGGCCTTGATACTTAGAAGTAAATCTGATCTTAATTGCAGCTTCCTTGTCAAGGATGGATGCTTGAAATAGAATATTCGATGTCTGTCCAAGCATCATCTGTTTTGTCTAGCTTGGTAAATTGACCTTCTTATCCTTCTTAATATGAATGCAAATTCACTTGGGATATGAGTTGTAGTGAAGATGGTGATGAATTTCATGATCTTGACAGTAGAAAGAGTCACAATGTGCCATTTTAATCTAGGTATCAAGTCGTATTGCTACCTAAGTTTTAGCTACGTTAAACTTGCTGTTATTGTAATGTTGCCCTTCTATAAAGTTTTATATGCAGTTGTAATAAAGATACACACCATTACAAAAATCGGGAGAAAGTGGAAGAGAATTTTAAGGATATTTTATTTTTAGAAGAAATATTTGAAATTTTTCTTTCCGAGTTAAAAATAGTCTTTGTTATTTAAGTCTGTGGGGACACATTTGTTTTGGGGGTAACTGCAGTCTATTGTTTTAGAAAAAAGGTGACTCTGGACAAATACTTCTTCTGATAAAAGTAGGGATTCTTCTTAAATGGAGAATACAAAAGCTAACATTTGTTGAAATGTAATGATTCATTTGAATGACCAATTGCCTTAATAGTTTTTTTTTTTAACAAAGATCACAAAATGATTAATAGGTTGATCCAGCCTGCATTTATATTCCATTCTAATTTTGCGTTATATATTCTCCAATATCAAAGAGCTAAAAGTTCAAATTGGACTCATTCTCATTATCAAGTTAGGGGTGGAGAACTGTAAATTATTCACCTCCACTGAGGAGACCAGATTTATAAATCTGTTCTAGGGAAAGTGAAGAAAGGTTTCTAACGTCTTGAAGATACTAATTCATGTCATAATTTCAGTAGGTGGAGTTTATGGCCAGTAGCTGTTTTCAGACTAAGGCTAGATATCCTTTCACCATTTGTATTCCTTTCACTGGTATTGGCAAGAGGCTAATTTGCTTCAAAGCAAATTCTCTTAAAATGTCTATAACTCTACTTTTGCTGGAAATATGAAAAACTAGTTAGGTTTAGGAAGAGAATCAGTATGGATACTGTGTGTGTGTGTGGTCGGGTCCCTCAATCCACAACATGATCCTTTGTGATGGTGTGCCTTATGGTTCTCATATGTAATAGGGATTGTGGACCTTTCTGGGGTTTTGTGCAGGTATAAAAAGAAGTGCTGTGAAAGTAATGAGAGGATGAGCCGCATTTTGAAGGTTCGTAAGTCCTTTTAAGAATACCTGATAAGTATGTGGAAAAGGAGAAATTAATTAAAACCAGAGTTTGTATGTGTTGTCCTTCATTTCCCTCGAAACGTTTATCCTATTTTGTCATAATTAAAACACGAGTTAAATGCTCTGCATTCTTGAAAATCAAGCAAGCGAAGCATGCAGATTTGGTTTTCACCGTGTACGTTTTCTGACCAACTGTCATCAACACATTGAAACTGCTCTTCATGTTGGGTTGAATTGGAGATTGTGTTCGTACCTAACAGCGGCCAAATTTTGAGCTGTGATTTACTTAAGAGTTTGAATGATTGCGTTGATTTAATGCAGAAACTCAGAGAAAAATTGGTCAGTTTATCTTAGACCACATGTGGGTATTGTAGAAACGTCCAAAGCCATAGAGAGAAGATATTGAACAGAATGATTAGGTCTGAGTTAAAAACAAAACAAAAAAGACCTCATTTTTTTCTAGGATAAGGTGAGCTATGAATTTATTCTTACAAGCGTGATATTTTAAATACCTGCCTGTTCAGCTTTATGTGACTCACTTAACTGTTCTGCTCCAGCTTTGAATATCAATAGTGGCATGTTTCCTGACATATGGGTTAAGGTGAAGCTATTGTATCTGTCAGTTAACCTCTTTTTTGTCAGCCTGCCATGCTGATAATTCCGTGTATGTGGTAGCGGCGTTAAGGTATTCTCTGTCCTCTGGCAAAATGAAAAGTTGGGCTTCCCATTCAGTATGAATAGGGTTTTTTATTTTCTAAAGAAGTATGTATGCTAGAATGCTTCTAATGTATAGACTGTGTCCCAATACGTCCGATGGAGGCAAGGCCGGTGTGAAAGCACGCGCCCTTTGTCACACGTGATTTGGTTTTTGCACACTTTGTGACTAAGAACAACAACAACTACTTATTTAGCAGATATTATCATGCAAAATTCATTAGTGACAGTGTTCATGAGAAAGGAATGCCTTAAGTACGTTGTAAGGTATTTCATAAATACATAAAATACTCGTGTCACTTTAAACTTGTTTTCAGCATATTTCACTTCTTTGCAGCTTGAGGATGAAATTAGTGACATTTAAAGTTTGTTTTCCCATAGCTTGTGGCATCTTGTAGGTTATTTGGTTTAAGGTAATTATGCTTCATCACAGATTTATGTTCCAGTCAGACTCAAACACTGCCGAGCTCTATGGTAGATGAACGATTGCAGGTTTTCAAAGGAGGAGACTTTTTGAAGGTGTCTGCGTGTTAAGTTAAATTTTTGAATTAATAGGAACATCAAAGATACAGCATCTGGGTCAGAGAAGGACCTCAGCAGAACTGCTGTTTGAAGCCTTTCATTCTTGACCTCCAGGACTGTTAATAAACTTTTAAATAATTTTCAAGGGCACTTCAGATACTCTGTCAATTAAACTGCCATGCAAGCCCTTTTCCTGTTGGCCTGTAGCCATTATTTAATACAGTCATTAAAATTGAGTTTTTGAAGATATTGTATGGCACATGAAGTTTTTTCATCAAATGGCTTTCCCTACAAAAAAAAGCCAAAATAGAGCAAGGCAGAATTTTTTTGGTTTTTAAAATAGTATGACTGTTTAGAGGAGCATTTTGAGAGAATATACGTTTTGGTTACACTGTGCTTTTGTATTCAGGTGCTTTACCTGCATAGGACAGATGTGATGAAAGCATGCAGTGAGCTTGGGAGGACACGTAATACTGAAAAGAAAGGAAAATTACAAATTAAAAGACTGATAGTGAATTCTTTTGCCATTCTGGAAATCCTCATGTTGAGCATGCAATGCTGTAGACACAGTCTGAAGACTCAGTTGTTCTGAGATACATTTCCGATATTATAAAACACAATATTGTGGTGAAACCAGAATTCTCTCTTCTGAAAGAAAGATTTTTCCCGTAGCGTATGCAGTAGTGAAGGGTAGAAGGAAGGATTGTCTCACAGGGTGCTTTTGCAAGAGATGAAGATGACCAAAGAAGAGGAAGACTGGAGTGCTGTTCCTTGTTTTATGACTGTCGCGGCGTTGGGGAGATCTTTGAGTCTTTTTATTTCTTTTTTTCCCTAGTGTGAATTGTCAGATGGCAGCAATAGCAGTGATACCTGCTGCCCACAGGGATGCTTTGAGCTGCAAGACATCTGTGTGTAAATGTCTTCAGTGTCCGGTGATGGCGTGTGCTATGTTTCTACACAATATTATTGTTGTTGGACATAGCTAAAGGGCTTCAAACGCCGTTTGCAGTGGGGGCTGATGGGCTGGTTCCACTCAAGCCTGTAGTAGTTCTCCGCGATATTGTAGCTGAATCTTCCGTTCACCTTTGTCGGTGGTTAAGATGATTTCATCTGCATTTCAAGCACTGATGACGCTATGCAAATAAAGAGGTGGGGACCTTTGATAGCGTACCAGCCATGTTACCTACCAGTAATGCTCCACTTCCGGCAGACGCGGGGTTTTAACGAGGCTCTGTGTTGCGTGGCCAGATAGCTCGATCTAAACGGAGATGGGGATGGTGTGGTCACAGAGAGAGTCAGCAGTATCGTGTGACACACAGCTGAGATGTATATTTCAGCAGCTGTTTTGTTACTCTTTCTCCTGTCCTTTTTGGGGGAAAAAAAACAAAACCAACCAACCGAACCCCCCGACAAACAAAAAACCCCACAACGCTAGCATTGTCTTGCTTTCAGAATTTAGCCGTAATGTCTGGCCGCAACTCACAGCATGTGTGAAGAGAAGTCTTACAAGCTTGTCCTCTGCCTTAGGATCTTGATATGGTGCTTGGACTTCATGTTTATGTGTTTATGAAGGCCACAGTTTCTAAACGTTAAAATCCAGAAAGCTGCTTCCATGGTTCTGAAATGGCAACAGCTGATATCCCGTTCAGTTGGGAAGGGAAATTTTGCTTCCTTGCTGGCTTTCGCAGAGTCTTAGGGAACTCTGGATCCATGAACCTCGCTGCACTGATCTCCTCAGGTGGGCTTCCAAGTTTAGGCCCTGTGTTTTGTTCCCAGTACCTTACACTGCGATTTGCTGTGCGGGATAGCAGAGGATGTGCAGTCAAGCTACCAAGATGTGTGTTGTGTCGTTGTGCATTGCCTCCCTTACGCTCTCTCCTATGCACAAAGACTCAGATACTCAGATCCTACCTGCCGGAAGAAGTTTAACCTTCTTCAGTCGTTTGCTACACTGCAGAAAATCTGCTTAATGCTGGATACTCCAGAATGAATTTTTTTTATTGTTGGCTGCTCAGTCAGTCAATTGGTTGATTTTCAAAGACGCGAGAGCATGAAGTGTCACTTAGTCCATATTTATATATTTATTACTGCAGGCATTAATATGTTGCTTTGTTTAATCTGGTTCAGAATAGTCTGTCTCTCCATGAAGTTATCTTTCCTGAAGCGATTAGGTTCTGCAATCTGCTGCTTACTGCGTCTTGAAAAGCGCGATATAAATTCAAGTCAGGGACATTGTACTCTAGTCAAGGGACTGAGAGGATCGTAAGGAAAAATGAGAGGTATAGCAAATGTGTTTCCAATCTCTGTAGTACGTATAATAGAAGGTTTTATTCTACAATTGGCAGAAAGGATCTCATTAGAGTTCAGGCTTTCCTGTTCCTGAAAAAGTTCTTGTGTTGGGTACTTGAAAGGAAAGAGTTCACAGAGTTAAGATTTAAGGGCACAGGCTCCCTTCCAATACAGGGAACTGTGATCACAATGGACTGAAAAGTTCATAAGCTGTTTTGAAGGCACTAGTAATATGTACAGTTTGCTGTATTCAGAAGCTCCTTCATGATGCACATGCGCCTGCAGAGCTGCAGAAGGAAAGGAATTTTCCATTCTGTTGTCATCTGCTGACCTCCAAAGGTAGCTGCCTAAAAATAATGGGCTGAATCAGCTGAAACTGATTTTTTTTAATTTTTTTT
>Ga0181612_113420_pt1 | contig 17624 bp, 5 predicted proteins | sample HoacroProtozoa21_FD_119630 | JGI IMG/M metagenome (GOLD analysis project Ga0181612, IMG submission 119630) | Hoatzin crop microbial communities from Cojedes, Venezuel. Combined Assembly of Gp0051906, Gp0051904, Gp0051908 | reverse complement strand
GCTGAAGAGGACCCTGCTCCTTGTCCAGCCTGTGATCCTGATCCAGATCCCGATCCGTGCATTCCTGTGCCCAGTTCCTGCCCACTGCAGAGTCCAGTCCGGGACTTCCCGGTGCTGCCTGGAAGCTGCTGGTGGGACGCCAGCGCCCGGCACCCAACTCTGGGAAACTCCGTATCAGTTTGGGATATTTGGCCTTATTTCTTTTATTAGTAATATTATTAGTATTATTTAATGTTATTAGTAAAATTTTTTATATTGAATTTATAAGTCTCCCTTTTTCTCCTTTTTCCCTTCCTCTGGTGGGAGGGCAGGGGCTCATCGAGAGCATCCATCACTCTGTTTATTGCTGCCCTGCTCTACATGGTGACAACAGGCTATCATTAATATTCACTATGTTTATGGTATATTTCCATTGATCGTTTTTATTCATATTAATCATTTCACAGAATCAATCTGTGATACAGATAAAGTTTTTGATGTTGATGTGATGAATTGTACCCCTGTTGGCTTTGTGGCCCAGTATTGGCAGCTCTCCCACGTGAAGGCCATGCCCTAGACTTTGTAAAGCGGCCATGCGTGGTTAGCAGGTGTGGCTGCAGCTGGTCCTTAGCATCTGCACTTCTTCCTGCCAGGAAGCCAAAACGTGTAGTCAGTAAGGGGTTTTAAGTGACTGACTCATCAACGTTTTGTTTATCAGTGACAGCATATAGGAAGAAAAATCACGTAAAAAACCCCAACATTCTGAAACCTCATCTGTCTTGACCATGGTTTTATAGTTTTTTTAATAGTTACCTACACAGGTGTGTCATGGTCAGACACTCTGCTTAGGCAATGTGTAGTCTCCTTTCCACAAAATACTTATGAACAATTACTCCCTTTTTTCAAAAAGAAAAAGAGATCCTTTGTAGACACAGGTGTCCCACATGTCCTACCAGCTGTCCTACCACTGCTACCATTTTTTTGGTTCTCTCTACTGTCTCCAATTGAACTAGATGAATACTTTTACATAGCAAACAGCCCATATATTTTATTGGTAGATTACTCCATGACTCCATCAGAAAAGCAATAAAAAATAAAAAAAAAACAAGGAAGCTGTCTGAAAAGATCCTGTATAAACTTCTAATATACAACGGAAAGCGCAGGAATCTTATTAAAGTGATAATAATAATTACGTGATTATCATTGAATTATTAAATATGTAACCAGAATGTCAGTGTTCTTACATGTTTGATAAACAGGTTTTCACAGTCATTAGTGATTAACTTGCTACTTTCAACAATTATAGGCTGTGAAAGCAGCCTAACAAGTCACAGGCATCATTAGAGAGTTGAAAAGCTGATACAGCATGATATTATGTTAGTATTAAATATTTCAATCACTGTTTTGTTAAGCAGTAAGCTTCAATTATTAAAAAAAATGTTTGCTAGTTAAAGCTTCATCCGTTGTGCAATTAAGTAACAGCTGACAAGATATTTCTAAATAAAACTATTACCTTAGCCGCAGAGAAGCAGAAATAGATCACAGAATATTTCTAATAAGGATTCGTATCTTCAAAAAGGAGCAATTTTAGCATCTTTCATCAGTATCCTCGTCGCTTAATATCCTGGTTTATTCTAATGCTATTTAGCAAATGAGGGTCCTCAAGATGCTTCTGTTTAAGCAAACTCAGTCAAATCACTCAGGTGTTTCCTCCCATATTCTGAAAGCTGACAAAATTGACAGTGGACGTAGGACATCACCAACCTTATCTTCCTGGCTATATTCTCTAAATACTGCCATCATGGGAAGCAGAAGACACCATGTAAAACCACCCCCTCCATAAGACTTTAAATGGTTGAAGGGGGCTGATCACTGCTGCTGCCCATTGCCAGGCAGGCAATTCATCATGCAAGTCACAAGTAAAATAGTACGTGCAGTCATTATGCAAGTTCTTGATTGAAGAGAACGTATGTAAGTCACTTCAAGTACTGACAAACCTATCAGTTTCACCCACCACAATTATTCAAAACTTCATTAAATACTGCCAAACAGAGCCACGGTTGCTTCTGGTCTTAATGCCTTTCCGTCATACGTGGCAATTTCTTTCTGGGACAGAGTTTGGAGTTAACCTTGTCCCATTGTGTTTCAAACTATATTAATTTTTTATGACATTCTTTTAATAAAACCCTTGCCAAATATCTGCTAAAATAGCCTTTCATTGGTTTTAGAAGATACCAGGAAGATACCTGGACAAGATTCTGGAAACGCCCGTTATCTTTGATAGAACTGTGTTGCTGGGAATAAGGGGAGTTTCCTTGAACATATGCGACTGTACTCGTCCATGCAAAATCGTCCTAGGCCTGTCCATGCACAAGTTCAAAGGATCATCAACACTGCGTACCTGTAAGGACTTCCTAGCTCGTAGCATTGCCTGTGTATAGCGTTACAGGTTGAAAAATCCTCTAAACTCATAAGAAGATTTTACAACTCACTAAATGTGCTCAGAACAAAATTTACGGTATATATTTATATACAGTTGTGGCTGTAGTGTATTCCATGTTATTTTGCTGTTCTTGGTTTCAGATTCATCTCAGTTTTTCTAGTCCTAGTAAGTTGTTATCCTGAGGGAGGCGTCGGGGAGCCTGGTTGGTCAGGCATGCATCAGCAGCAAAGGACCAGCTGAGGGAAGGAGAAGTGATAGGTATGGCTGCATCAGCAGAAAGTCTCTAGTAAGCAAAGAAAATATTTAAAGTAAGAAAATGCAGTCTTTTTCATGTTTACAACACGTTGATTTTTTTTTATTAACAGTGAAGGCATCTTTCTCCTCATTTTGATATAAACTAGCTTTGGGAAGTATTGAGCTTTATGGATAGTATCATTTAAATATAATTATTATTTACTTCATTGTTGTTCCTAAATAATGTGATTCTGCTAATTCTTTCCTTTAGTTACTTTTTAGCAGCATAAGCTGGTCCATCTCTTGTTTGATTTTGCAATGAACACACCCAGAAATCGCTGCTGTATTTTTATAGATCTCTTGTCAGTGCTGTCAAATTAAATCAAAACAAAGAAGGCAGGCTATGGACACAACTTCTGGTCTCACTCCTAAATTTCATTATGTAGGGCTAGAATCAAAATTTACTGAAGTCATGGAGAATTTATATATTGACTATGGATCAGGCTATAAATTTTTATGAAAAAACCTCAGCTTCACTGATTCTTTGTTGTCCAAGTAGTGTATGCTGTGTAATCCATGAATAATTCCAGTCGTGATTTCTTTCTCTAATATTAAGGTACCATTTCTGATGTAAGCTTTGACTGGCTAATAATATCAGCTGAATGAGTCATAAGAATTCAGAGCCATTGCAGCAGCCTGAGCATTAATAACTGTAATATCTAAAGAGGAGGACTAATACATTTAAAATAAAAAGTGGAAGTCCAAGTAATTTTTCATTTCAGTAAAACGAATGTATGGGATGAATGGAGCATACAGTTTTGATGCTTCATAAGATGCAATTAAACAGTAATTAGATGATTTGCGTTCTGTTTATTTTGACCTTCAGACACGTGGGAAAGGCTTTAACCAGGCAAAACAGAGAATTCAATAAAAACAGAGACTTTAAGCACAATGAATTTCAGTGAGGGGAGAGCTATTTTGCAGACCTGTATCTAGGCAGAGCATTTTCCTACAGCACGTGTCTCAAGACAAATGGGGCAGACATCATCCTTGTTTCCTTGTCCAGCAAGGCAAAACTGAGAATGTGAATCAAGATTCTTGGATGCTGGAGCTAGCTTTGTGCTAGCTTGATTCCATGATTCTGTTATGGACTAAACAGAAGTTCTGTGTATGCGCTTTACACTGCTGGTAATGAGAATCTACTCTAGGAATCACATAGTTTATGAAGCAAAAGTGCCTTTTAAGAATTCTCAAGAAATATTCAATACATGTCACCTTATAACAGATTGATAACAACAACTTTCTGAAATTTAGACAGTTTGGGTTAAAAACAGACAGAGGTGCTGTATTGTATTGTACCAAATGGTTTTGTCAAAGCTTTCTGCTGACCTCCCCTGCCTCCCCCAAGCACAACAGTTGTCTGAAAGGGGAAATTCATCTCGCCCTTATGGCCCTGAGTGGCTGGACCTGTAGTGGGGAGTGAAGCAGCCGGTGATGTTCAGAAGGATCCCTGCACCCCGCCATGCTGGCTGGTGCGGGGCTTTCCACGGGTGGAGAACTGAAGGCAGACGAGATGCAGGGTTTCAGTGCTGTCTTGGGCTGGCCTTCTCCAGCATGGGCCTGGACAAGTTGTGGCTGCTGCTCCTCTAGTGCCTGGGTTGTCCAAATCACACAGCAGCCTTGGAGCTGGGCCTGAGAGAATCCTGGAGCAGGCAGAGAAGGAAGGAGCAAGGGAGGGACCTTGAGAGCTGCCTGGGGTGTAGGCAGCTCCGAGCTTGACTGAGAGCAGTAAAGGTAATTAAATGTCTCCTTTTTTTTTTTCCTCTGTTGTCTAAAAAAGGTTAAGAACTTGCATAACAGCTTTCTCCCCACTGGCCTGTTATTATGGGCTCTTTTACTAGTCAGGTGTTTTCAGGATACTTGTGGGAATTTACCATCTTCAAGGCTATAACCTTTCTCAAATTTGAGAGAAGTTATTTCTGGTGTTCAGATGGGTTCAGGGTACTGAAGGCAGTCTGACTGGGAGACACATCGCTTCCCAATAGCTGGGCAAGCCTCTTCTACTGAGGAAGTAAGCTAAAAAAGGGAGAAAGACCTGCCCAGGCTGGAAGAAAATACATGGGGAGGCAAAAGTAACTTAAAGCTTTGTGTATGGTCAGTGCAATTACAAAAGCAAGGAGATTATGCTGTGTAGGACATGTTCTAATGGAGCTAAGATACTCAACCATCCCTGCCTGGCAGAATTGTCAAAAGGCATTGAATCCTTGCTGGATGCTCACATGGCATAAGAGATGTGAATACCATGGGCATCTGAAAATGAGAATATGATCCTTTGTGGTTCACTTTTGCCACCTTAATTAGATGAGTTGTTGCAGCTTAACTTCGAGGTTCTTCAGTGCACTGTGTTGTATACAACTGCACGGGTTTTTAGGAATATCCCGTGTGAACTTTGATAGCAATAAATTCTAGCCAAGATTTTAATAATAGTGCAACTGTTTATCTTCAGTCTTTTAAGAGCTTATTTTTCTTAAAACTCTGGAGAACAGAAAGTAAAATAAGATTGTTTACGTGTACTGTGAATGATCAGCAAAACAACTGAAACTCTTACTGGGACACCATAACACACTGATGGATAAGATTTTATTTCATGGAATACTAACGAGGATTTAAAATTATATTTAAGAAGAGACTATGAAAAGACTGTTTTCTGTCCAGAGCTGAATTATTAGTAGGTTTGTACTGTGTTTCAGGATATCATTACTGTTTTTACATCAGTAATGGCTTTTTAACCTCAGTTAGCAGGAGACCAGAAGCCACACTATGAATCTTTCACTGAAATGCAGTTATCAGCTATGTAAATGACTTTATAAATGTGTCCTGAAAATGAAAATGGTTTATGCCAATTAACCTGAACCACAGTGTGCAAGATGAGAAGTGTAAGAAATGATGGAATTAACTCAGTGGTGTTGGGAAGCATCATTGGACTCCACCTGAATGGAAAAGCATCACTTGGAGAATCAGCTGAGTTCCACCAGAGCGGGGAAAGGAGACCTAGCTAACATTTTCAGAAGTGCTCATATAGGTGGAGGACATCTCTCCCACTCACCCCTTTCCCTTGTAAAAATAAGTTTTCACTGTCAGAGTGTTTCTTCTCATGTAAAAAGAAGCATAATTTTAAATATACGCTGACCGCCTGGAAAAACCCTACTACAAATGGAAATAGATTTAAAATTAAGATATTAATGTGTCACACTCCTTACTGTCAGCAGCCTCTTCAAAAGGCTTGGAAAAAAGTATAAGAATCCTTGAAACCATTCACTTTGAATTATTTGAGAGCTGGCAGCATGACAGAAAGAGATATAAATCATTTTCCTTCTGTCACAAGTCACAAATATTTGCTAATATTTGGTATTTTATCCATTATATTAAAGACTCATCATGAGTTCCTGCTCTGACTTTTCTTTAGTCATTGATTATTAATGTCTCACATACTGATGTCTAAGACATTATTACTCAATATCTTTCGTAGGTTTAACTCAGTAAAATCTGCAATTGCTGCTCCTTGGACAGTCTTTATTTTGCCTGTATTCATACAAATCAGGTGGAATTTCTGACCCAAGAAGTATTAAGGGAAGTGTCAATATTGACGTTAAAAAAGGCAGAATTTCAATCCTGAAATCAGAATGAATAGCTGAAAGAGGATCTGAAAAAGGACCAGAAAGCTGTCGGACATGGAACAGATTCAGGTGTTAGGTTTTAGCTTGTACATACGTAATAGTATAGATTAGAAAATACACTTTCCTCAATTCTAACAGCCGTATTTTTCATCTGTAAAAAACAGGGATCCTGTCTCAGATGCTTTCTTGAGGGTTTTACTGATTGTGTTAAATTTATTGGTTCAAAACTGCTGATAACCTTTTGTTAAATGAATTATAGTTTGTGACAAGATAAATGAAAATGGCAAACTGTGGTGTTTGGCAATTACAGTGGCTTCCCCAAAGAAATGTAAGGCCAGTGCCACTTAATAAGCTATTATTATTTGTACAACTATGTTTCTCTTCTAACTTTATTGTTTGCATTTTAATGAAATTGCCAGTTCACTGTTACAAATATGTCATGTCGATGCATTCTTTATCTTCAGCCTTGAAAGCTCTCAGATAAACTGAGTTATTGCACCAAGTACCACATTTTATTAGTAATGTTAAAGTTTCCCTAAGTATCAAAAATCTATATAAAGAATTGTTTTAAAATTCTGTAGGTGAAGGGGCTTGAAAGCTAATCTGTGCAAATGAAGTACAGACCACTTACTGATAAAGTAAAAATACTTACAGCTTCACAGAAGAATTCAGCTTCTCAGTTAATCTACAAGGCTTGTGGATTAAGGCTTGTGGGGGTGATACAGTGTGATACGCTCCACTCTGTGGTGTGGACCTTGACTTCTAACAGCTGTGTGAAGCAGAGTTGCTATCTGTAGTCTGTAACAGGAATACATATACTGTGATAAGCATGGGGATTTTATTTTCTTTTATCTTCATCTTGTTGTCTTGTCTTTTAGTTAAAAAAACCCACAAGGATAGAACAGCAGGAGGGACCAGCAAAGCAGCTAAACTAGAAGACTGACAGTAAGACAGTGGATAATATTTATACATCTGGGTCTGACAGAGCATAAAATGGTTGTAATAATCACTCGAAGCTACTGAGATAGCTGTTTTCCATATCCAGGGCTGGTCGTAATTAAAGGTACTGTTTCTGACGATGCCTACAGAGTCCCATGTCCTCTCAGTCACCACATGCCATACCCAAGTAGCCCACGCGAGAGCCTGTGCTGCTTAGGGTGAGTGGGCTGTTCGGAGTGGGGTAACAGGAGGGAGTGACTTGTGGAGGCAAAGCAATAACACAGTGTGTGGTGTACAGCTATGAGGAAAGATGGCATTTTAGGAAGCAGAGAAGGGAACAGTCCTGTTTTTTTAATCCTTTGGCATCTAGCCTTATCAGATATCTCAGTTTCTGCTCAAACCTACTCTTCTTTCCCAGAATAATTTTTAATTCCCTGGGAAATTAGGCCACCTCTGAACTATTGACTTTCAGTTCTAAGAGTCTGGAAAAGTTTCAGTCTCCACATTATACTGAAATATTTCTGATTTTTGTTTTAACGTACAAAACCATCTGTTAAATTACCAAAGATGAGATCATCGTATTTTATTTTCAACTGATACCACAAAATCAGAGAGCATTTCCAAGTGGTCTAAGACTCAAAATTAATGACATAAGGTTTAAAAAGTCCAGTTGATACATAAGCCATGATCCGGAGCAGAATTGAGACAACGGAATATGTAACATTTTTATTTGTGCTTCATGCTTTATAGCAATGGCTATCCTCTTCTACATTGCTGGAGACAACTAATTTACCAATGTAGAACTACGGTGAGATCATTCCACTGTAGTAAGGGACGCGCCAGCTCTGTTTTGGACCAAGGTCCAGATTTACTTTCTGGGAAACGATTTTAGAGATTGGTAGGCCTTTCGCAGATGTGGCAAATAGCAGATTGGAAACTGAAGCTATACCCACTTAAACTAGACGAGGTACAACTGTTAGTGGAAAGGACATTCAGTACCACAACTTGCTTAGCAACATGGAATAAGTTAGATGAGACTTGAAAATCAGAATACTTGGCAGTTTAAATAGAAATTAGGGCCTTGATGAAATAGCTACTATAGCTTCAGTGCAATGATCATTTAATTCCCTTTGTGCTTGCCTCTGTGAATCTGAAAGAAAGGACTGTTTTGTAGAGCTGATAGAAATGCATCAGCTCAGCCTGAACTTTTCAGTTCCTTAGAAAAATTATTCACAGAGTCACGGGAGGGTGGGGGTTGAAAGGAACCTCTGGACGTCAGCTGGCCCAGTCCCCTGCGCTTTTGAATATCTCCAAGAATGGAGATTGTGAATTGACTACCTTGTGTCTCTCATTGTTTCATAAAAATATTCTGAAGCAGGCTTAGCGTTTTTCAGAAAGCCCGCAAGACAATTTTGAGTACTTCAGAGCTGTGAAATACCAAATGATTACAGCAATATACAGAGGGGTTGCCCAAGAGCTTGGGTTGAGATTAGTGTTTTCCTGAACACACTGGAATAGTCCAGTTATGTCTTAAGTTTAATATTTGCCTTCTGTTGTATTTCATTTGTGTCACTGGGAGAAATCTGAGGAGTTTCATGAGCAGTTGTAGGTTTTTTATGAGTTTTCAAATTGTATTTCCAATCCACCCTCTTTGTCAAACACACAACAGTTTGCTGACAGCATTCACTGCTTCATTTCAAGCACTCCACTTACAATCTGGTTTCTGCTGTATGCTTTCCTTGTCTTTTACGAAAAGCTTAACCTCAGATACCAAGCAGCTTCCTTAGTACTGAGTATAGATTAGTCAATATGGTGACAAATAAAAAGCTTGCACACCTCTATTACCCCAGACAAATCTGCAAATGATAAACTTATTTAGCAGTAATTCCTTATAGCATCAGGAAATAACACTGATTTTAGAGCAGAGAATTTCTTCAAAGTGATTAAATAAATAACCCTTAGTATACCATTCTAGTGTATATAGTTAAATCTACTTTATGTTTTTATTAAAATGTCAGCTGGGTTTATCATTGAATAATGGCACCTTAATAGGGAAAATCAGACTGTTAGGCTGTTCATTTGTTACATCGCACAAAATTCACAGAATGTTCGGGGTTGGAAGGAACCTCTGGGAATCATCTAGTCCAAGCCCCTTGCCAAACCAGGGTCGCCTAGAGCGGGTTACACAGGACCTTGTCGAGGCAGGTTCTGAATATCTCCAGAGAAGGAGAATCCACAGCCTCTCTGGGCAACCTGATCCAGTTCTCCGTCACCCTCAGAGGGAAGAAGTTCTTCCTCATGTTCAGACGGAACTTCCTGTGCTTCAGTTTGTGCCCATTGCCCCTGTCCTGTTGCTGGGCACCACTGAAAACAGTCTGGCCCCACCCTCTTGACACCCACTCTTGAGATATTTATAAACATTTATTAGGTCCCCTATAGTGCACACACTAGTTGCAGTGACAGCAAGAGTTTTTAGAATATTAGGAAAACAGTGTCTAAATGGATATAACACTCAGCAAAGTCTAGGAAAACGCTCAACTGTCCAGCCACCAGGAGATAACTTAATTACTTAAACATAAGCATCTACCATCATTTGAGATGCACAGGGACATCCTGCCCTGGTTCCCACTGTCCACCCAGAAAGCTGTAGGTGTCCCATTTGTCTTGTGTCCTGCCTTGCAGTCTCAGAGGATGGCTTAGATACCTTAGGGCAACTTTAACAGTATCAGGCATCTGCATATGAGGAACTGCATCGATCCCGAGATGAGTACAGCAGCAAGAGTTAGTCAGCAGAGTCAGTAAAGCCTAATGGAAGTCTAGACACCCAGGTTACACACAGACACTTAATGTGGCCACCTCTCATAACTGACAATTTTAAACAGGCATGGAGAACTGCATTAAAATGTATTTTGCATGCTGTATTTCCTGGAAGATTAAGTCATTCTAGAATTTCACTCAGCTAGCCCATATGGTATTCATCTGTAGAAAATTATCTCCACCTTCGTTACAAAGTCACTTACTGAGGGCTTTCTCTTCCCTAAAAAAACAGGAAAAAAAAATGCACTTCCAATAAGACAGTTATGCCCAGATAACGAACAGATATTTCACACCCACATTTAGAAGGTCTATCACTGAAGAAACTCCACTGCCAGAAAGCACCTCATTATCATATGCTGTAACCGCTATGTATTTAAGATATTTAAAGGAAATATTTTACAAAGCAGTCCTAAAGTGGTTATAATTTACAGTAAGAATCAACAGAAGAGGTTGTTAGCAAGAGCACCTGAAGGACCTCAAAGCAATCACGGTATTTCCCAAATGTAACTTCAAAACTTACTTGTCAAACTTGTGAATTTGTTCTTCATTATAAGGAAGCCCTAGGATCAGAGCAGATGACAGACATTACCAGATTAATTCTGTTAGTTGTATTTATGTAAAACTCCACTAAGTTTGCTCATTTCCTACATGGTTTCCCTTCTCCTATCCCAACAGGTAAAGTGGTCATTTACTTTTTTTTGCCTCCTCTTTAGTCTTGCAATACAAATTATGAGATTAATAGTGGTGTTTCATTCATATGGGCTTTAAGATGGTATCTCACGAAGAATGACCTACAGACATATTCACTGTTCCTGACTAACTCTCCATTCCTACCACAAATATCCTAGTGGAACAAGGACTGACTTGTCCTTTACACAACAGTTCATGCTAAAAGTGAATCAGATAAGTTACTTACTTCGTTCTGCTTTGTCTTTTTTGAACTGATAATAAATATCTGTGATGGAACATAGCAGCACCTGCAGCCTTTCTGGACTAGAGCGACAAAAGGAAGAAAACGAGATACTTTATGTATAAACTTAAGTACCTATTAATGAGTTTTATGAACTGCAACTCAACATAGAATTCAATACAGATTAGAACAATAATACAGTGACTCACTTTCTGTCTTTTGGATGCATGCCTTCCTGATTCGCCCAGGTGTCAGCCAGTAAACCACCAGGAGAAAGTTTGGTTTTGATATCCTGAAGACTAGTTTCTATTGTGCCCTGAGAGCTGGAGAGCTATGTAAGAGAAAGAAAGTTCAATCCTACCACTGGGTAAAGTGAAAAATTACTTGAGGCTGAAAACAGACTGAGCACATTAATACTATAGACCTATTTGTTCCACTGACCTTCATTAAGGAAATACACCCAATTATCTGCCTAGGCTTTGCTAAAAGCAGATAAAGCATGGCATTATTAAAGAAATAATCATCTTTGATGCTGACATTTCTGTTAGCTAATATTAATTTTCTTTGAACAGTAAGTTTCTACCATTTATATATTCCCTGTTTACTTCTACACTTGTTGTTTTGGTTTGTTAAGAATTTGTATAATGGTTATCCACATAATTCATACCTTTCTTTCTCTGTAGTTCATACAACCTTCAAAATAAAAATGCATTAATCACCTTTTTCTTTTAGAATGGAGAACTTTATTCCTGGTCCCAGGACACCAGTGTGTAAAGTTATTTTCAATTTTTCCTTACTTGTCTGGAAACATGCTGCAAATTTCAAAGCAGATCACTCTGAAGTGTGTTTGTGTATATATCATTTTAGAAAGTCAACAAAGTAGTTTAAAATTCTTTAAGGAAAGGGAAAAAACTTCAAAGAAAAATATATTTCATGATTATAATTTTTGACTTAAGTATGTTATAAAATGAGACTGTATTTTCAGGAACTTCTTACTGTTTTCACTACACTGGGCTAATAAAAGGATTTACTCTGTTTTCAGAAAGATATCCACATGTCAGTACGGCCATTTTAACAACCTCTGGCAGTCTAGAAATGAGTACAAAAATTCAGAGTTGTTATTCACAGAAAAACCTGTGTTATTTATTTGGCTTCTTCTTTATAAACATTACTTTGAGAATGACACTGACTTTGTCAGATACTTACACGCAACAGTTTTGTGTGTATCTCTGATATTTCATCCACTTCTGATGCTTCCAAGTTGATCTGCATCAAATTCTCGCATCTGACCACAAAAAGAAAAGCACAGTTAAAAAAGAAAATAAACAAGCAGTGAACACACTCAACATATTCATTGAATCTAGAGATTAACAATAACTACCTTTTCTTCTATATGAAATACAGTATATGTCAAGCAGCAACCATGAAACACTGACAACCTTAAGTGGCCATTAACAATGAAAACGTGTTAGTCATGAAAAAAAAAATCCTTGAGTTTTTTTCCCTACATTTGAACCGTTAAAAAGAAGTTTGAAAATTCCATTGCTGACTTCTTTATTCTATTCTCATTATTTGTACTCAACAGGCAGTGGAAAACTGTTTTCTCTCATCAAATAATTTTTAAAAGGTTGCCAAACTGAAGTTACTTAAGTCAATGACACACAACAAACTAATGCACCAAAGTGCTCTTCTGTGGAAACTTATTGGAAAGGCTGTGTTACCAAGACCTTGGGTTGGCTGAGTTACCAGAACCTGAGCGGCTAAGTTGTAGCACCATCTGTTCATATTGACACCTCCCATATGACCATAGCTCAAGTGCCAAATATATCATTCGGGACTATATTTTTCCTGTTGAGTCGCAGGCACATTTTATCTTTAAAAACACCATCAAAACCAGCTCAGCTGCTTTCAAAAAACACGTACTTCGCTCAAGTTCAATACTTCGTTTACGTTTTCAAATAAAGGCTTTGCATTGTCCTGCATTGAAGCACAGCCTTGAAAAAGGAGGACAAACAAGAGGACATTTCCTTTGCTAACTCCATACAAGTCTTCTGAAGTCAAATAAACTGAAAATCCCACCCCTTCATAAGAGGCCAAAAGACCACATGCAAACACATTGCAAATTTCTGTTCATATGAGAACTACTCCAGTTTGCAAGCGAACATAATTTTTGTTCAAACTGCTGCTCTGGGATACTGCTGAATGCACCAGAGTCACCAATCAGAACCTATAGAGGTTTCTTCTGAGCCCTAAGTGGCTTTCCTCTGTGGGGACTGGGCAGAATGCAGGAAGAAACTATCTGAACCAAATACAGAGCGAACAAGAAGCAGTCCTGACAACTAGTGTAAACTAACTTGAAGGAGAGTTTGGATTACAGCCCTGATGACTTGTAACTAGGCTGCATAGGTGTACTGTTATCTTGCTAGTCATCAACTTGACTAGTTTCATTGTTGGTTTTGCTGGGTTTTTGTTAAAGCGAGTATTTTAAAGTCCAGGTGTGTCAGTTTGTACGTGTTTGGCATGCCCACAGCAACTCTGACAAATCTTTGGGTAACCATAATTACTACATACAAGCTGTTCAATTTGCACATGCATAGCTGCTCCAACATAGCTTAAGTCTATTCTTAAGTCTACTCTGCGAACCTAACGGCTCTACATGTGTGCTTTAATCATCTTGTGGGCATCTGCATTTTCAAAGCAGCCTGGAAGCAAGTTCAGAGAATCCTATGACCAAGACAGCATTTTTGGGAGACTGGCAGTAGGTTAAACAGGCAAACAACTACCCAGAGCACAGTTCTATAAAGAGTTAGGGTTTAAAGTTTGCATCAGACTGCATAACACACCTTAAAGACAGAGCTAATACTAGTTTGAGGAAAGACTGAACAAAACACTGCAATAACACTTTAAAAGTGGAAAAGAGTGTGACTAAGAACTGGACCTTGACTCAAGAGACGAAACAAAGATTGGGAGAGAGAAAAAATGAAACATGGAGGGAGAATTCAATGGTGCAATCCCATCTCCTACAGACAGCACTTGACTAAAAGAGGTAGGGCAGAAGAATCTGAGCACTGGAAAACATTTGCTTCCTTGGAATGGAAGACAAGAGAAATAAGTGTCTTCTGTGGTCTTTGAAACTTGGAAGTCTCCTACGCTACAAGATAACAATTCTTTAGTTGCTCCTTTTTATAATTTTTGTGTAAATCTTTGAAGGAAGCACTCTAAAGAACTTTCAATTACCTAGATCTAAATGGGTCCATATGTGCAACAGTGAGATTCTGTGACACAGACCTCTGCCACTTGAAGTAGCCATAATAGACAAAAAATAGCACAGTAGTCAGGCACTTAAGAAAATGACAGATGTAGCATTTCCTGTGCAATTTACTTTTGGCATCCCTATGTGTATGCACTGTGATCTAGTGATATCCTAATGCGGCTGGGTTTCAGTGGGTTTTGGGGGTTGTTTTTGTTTTGTGTGGGGTTTTTTCAGTTTTGTTTTTGGTTTCTTGGGGTTTTTTTGTTGTTGGATTGTTTTTTTTTCTTTCTTTCCTTTTTTTTTATTTTTTTTTTTTTTATTTGCAGCTGCTCTATGTTATATTTCAACGCTCAGATTCCTTCCACGAAGAAAATGCTCTGGTCTTAAAGCTGTAAAAGGGCCAGTATGTAAACTCATCCCTAATAAACACACATAAGCAAATGCAGTGACAGAAGCACTGAGGCACTAATGAAAGGAAAGCTACTCGATTCTTTGTCCAGGTTTTACTATAGCTTGTAAAGTCAACAACAGCAAATGAGCTGAGTCAGAGAAGAAAGGAGAAAAAGAACGCATACAATTACTACTCAATAGTAATTACTTGTTCCCACTAGGTTAAGCAGCAAAATTAACACTCTAATTTGAGTAAAGCATATTACTACATCTGCTTAAGTCACTGCCATCAGCAAATTCATGCTATTCAAATTTATTTTTTACATGCAAAAACCCTGTAAATAAACACAACTTAAAACACCATTGTCATTAAAGACTGTAATGAAAAATCAGTGCATTCAGTGTAGTGCTGCTACTCACATTTTCTCAGCTTTCTCAATGTTTCTGCTGCAGAAATCCAGCCTGATGACAACCTCTGTCTTTTTATGAACCATTTCATTGTAATCATCCTTGATTATTTCACTAAAAAAGGAAAGCATTAGTTTATAACAAAAGTATTCAACTGACATCTTACCAGCAATCAGTAATACAATAATATATCTACAGTAATAACTGCTAGTAAAAATTGCTTTCAGTTAGAGAGGCATTAGTACAATCCTCATACAAAACTCTTGTGCAAGCTGCTCAATTGTACCTGCATGTTACCAGACGTTAGACTTAAATTATCCACAGAAGAAAGTGAAATTATAAATACCTAAAACTTCTTATCATAAAAAATGATTTTTGTTTCCTTAATGACAGAAAGAGAGGAAAAAAAAAAACATCAGAAAGCCTATCCATGTTCAAGGAGTAAAGAAAACCTCCCAAGATACTGGGAGATCACAGAATTACATATTGATAATCAAGGCATATCTCAAAAAAAAAAAGTACAATGAAATTCAACCGATTGCTTACATTAGCCATCGCACTCCTTTTCGCATCAGCTCTTGGTAAAGTAGCAAACAACTGGCAACTCTACAGGCATAACACACTATACCTGTTACTGCCTGGTGGAAAAAAATGAACAACATTAGCACTAATCTGGCATTCTCTTAACAACTGCTTCAAGTCAATTAATCACAACAAAGTAACACAGATTAATAAAAGAAAGAGCAACATGAAGATGGTAGTTTAAAATGCGTAACTTTGACCAAACTTTAGTCAGGAGATAACCAAACGCTTATGGAGGCAGAGCTAAACATGGTAGCGAGTTTTTCCGGTTATGCCGAAATATCTGTTAGGGATGAAAATGTCTCTTATAAACAAAAATGACACCACTTACTCTCAGGATTTACTTTAATTTCTGGAAAGTCACAAGTACATTTCTTCAGTAGTTTAGGAATTAAACACATACATTAAAAGAAACTTCTAAAAAATGACACATTTTTAAATTCTAAGGCTCTCTTCATTCACCTAATTCCACTACAAGTTTGCTGCATTATTTAGAACTGTGAACAAAGTTTCAGAAATGACTGTTTACAATATTTTAAATAATCTATATCAACTGATGACTTTCTGTTTATTAATTTTAAAGACTTCTGGTGTTCAAAGAGACACACGCTTTCAGGACTACCATGCCTGAATATAAGGCTTCTCAGGAGCCAGTATTCTGTAAGCATCGTATAAATGGTGGTCACAAAGTCACAGCATGGCAATGCGTACATTCAGCAGTTTTAGAAAAATGACCAGAAGAATGAAACATCCTCTACTTGTCTCCTACAGATTCTGAAAATTTGCAAGAGAGGCAACAGAAATTCCACTCTTCTGCAGAGTCCTAGAGACTCCTCTCTGCTGAGAGAAGATGAAACTTATTTTTCTTATGCTAAGTTTTGCACCATCACAGGGGATGTCACGAATCTTCTAGCTAACTTCAGGACTCCAAAGCAGCAGGCTCCTTTCCCCCCATCACTGAATCATGCAGTAACAAAGCACTTGGACTTCAGAAGGCTGTTCTTTGGGTTTGTTCTTTTTTTTAGGAAATATACAAACATATTTTGTATACAAAGTATGGCTTTAATATACTTCTGGAGGCCTTATTAATAAATACATTTCTGTCAATCAGAATGCTCACTAGCATATTAAAAACAGTTCATTAACATTATTCACCTGAAAATCAAGTAGCTTTCATTTCAGTATCATTATCTGAGACACATATATAAATTAAAATCATAATTACTCACTTTAGCCATACTGGCATCCCCATCCAAATCATAACGTTGATGTACTTTCGGAAGTAAAACTGAAACATAAAACAAACATCTGTATTTTCTTATTTTCCACGAGAGACTTCAAAAGTTCAGACTGTTTCCCCTCCCCACCCTGTACACTGTTTTTATGTGTATCTACATGGATTTTCATCTAATCTGTTACTGCCAAGCCTTTTAATATTGTGTGGTTCTCATGCACGCCTCCAAAACCAGCCTTTGTCTTAAACACTGTACTGGGTGTGCATGGCAACATTTTAGTAGCAGGGGGGCTACAGGGGTGGCATCTGTGAGAAGCTGTGAGAAGCTTCCCTGTGTCTGACAAAGCAAATGCCAGCCGGCTCCAGGATAGACCCACTGCTGGCCAAGGCCCAGCCCATCAACGACGGTGGTAGCACCTCTGGGATAACATAAGATGGGGAAAAAAATGCTGCGAAAACAGCAACAGAGCGAGGAGTGAGACGATGCGAGAGAAACAACTCTGCATACACCAAGGTCAGTGAAGAAGGAAGGGGAGAAGGTCCTCCATGCACTGGAGCAGACTCCCCTGCAGCCATGACGAAGACCATGGTGAGGCAGACTGTGCCCCTGCAGCCCATGGAGGTCCACGGTGGATCGGATATCCACCTGAGGCCTATGGAGGACCCCACGCCGGAGCAGGTGGATGCCCAAAGGAGACTGTGACCTCGTGGGAAGCCTGCACTGAAGCAGACTTCTGGCAGGACCTGTGGACCCATGG